>Ga0207814_100322_pt1 | contig 33764 bp, 28 predicted proteins | sample TtaePargueraPR_7_FD_187755 | JGI IMG/M metagenome (GOLD analysis project Ga0207814, IMG submission 187755) | Aerobic enrichment media microbial communities from Bioluminiscent Bay, La Parguera, Puerto Rico - Tt and P1 (2) (SPAdes) | ecosystem: Environmental > Aquatic > Marine > Unclassified ... | reverse complement strand
CTTTGTTCATGTCGGTGATGGACCGGCTGTTCATGGCTTCGCCCACAGCTTTCTTGATATGGGCCTTGTAGCGCCGTAAAAAACGTTGGCGGTTTACCGTGCTTTTCTTCTTGCCGTTCAGGCGGCGGTCGATGATGTAGCTCATTGTGTTACTGCCTTATGTTGCGGTTCCGCTGCGTAGCCTCGATCCTGCTGAGGTGGCAGCGCTGCCTCGGGCGGCAGCGCTTTCGCGTCGTATCCAGCAATCTATCTCGACGTGATACTTTCAAAATTCACCAGTTCCAGGGCCTCCACGGAAAAATTCAGACAACACTCCGCAGGGCCTACTGAGACTTGCGAACTCGCAAGTACCATTCTGAAAGCAGTCGCACCTGTTTCTCGGTGTAGCCGCGTTCCACCATGCGTGCGACGAAGTCCGCGTGCTTCTTCTGATCGTCGGCAGATGCCTTGGTATTGAACGAGATAACCGGCAGCAGGTCTTCGGTGTTGGAGAACATCTTCTTCTCGATCACCGCGCGCAGTTTCTCGTACGAGCGCCAGTCCGGGTTCTTGCCCTGGTTACCGGCACGGGCGCGCAGGACAAAGTTGACGATCTCGTTGCGGAAATCCTTCGGGTTGGAAATGCCCGCCGGCTTTTCGGTTTTTTCCAGTTCCTCGTTCAGTGCCGCACGATCGAGAATTTCGCCGGTTTCCGGGTCGCGGTATTCCTGGTCCTGAATCCAGAAGTCGGCGTAGGTGACGTAGCGGTCGAACAGATTCTGGCCGTACTCCGCGTAGGATTCCAGATACGCGGTCTGGATTTCCTTGCCGATAAAGTCCACGTAGCGCGGGGCCAGATATTCCTTGATAAAGCCCAGGTAATTTTCCTGGATTTCCGGGGGGAACTGTTCCTGTTCAATCTGCTGCTCGAGTACGTACAGCAGGTGTACCGGGTTGGCGGCTACTTCTGTGGGGTCGAAGTTGAACACCTTCGACAGGATCTTGAAGGCGAAGCGGGTGGAGAGGCCGTTCATGCCCTCGTCGACACCGGCGTTATCGCGATACTCCTGAATGGTTTTTGCTTTCGGGTCGGTGTCCTTCAGGTTTTCACCGTCGTACACCCGCATCTTGGAAAACACGCTGGAGTTTTCCGGGTTCTTGACCCGCGACAGTACCGAGAACTGGGCCAGCATGCGCAGGGTATCCGGTGCGCAGGGTGCCTTTGACAGTGAGCTGTGTTCCAGCAGCTTGTCGTAGATCTTGATCTCCTCCTGCACCCGCAGGCAGTAGGGCACCTTGACGATATAGATGCGGTCCAGGAATGCCTCGTTGTTGCGATTGTTGCGGAAAGACTGCCACTCGGATTCGTTGGAGTGGGCGAGGATGACACCGTTGAAGGGAATCGCACCCAGCCCCTCGGTGCTGTTGTAGTTACCTTCCTGGGTAGCGGTGAGCAGCGGGTGCAGCACCTTGATCGGCGCCTTGAACATTTCCACAAATTCCATCAGGCCCTGGTTGGCGCGGCACAGGCTACCGGAGAAACTGTAGGCATCGGGGTCATTCTGGGGGAAGTCTTCCAGCTTGCGGATATCGACCTTACCCACCAGGGAGGAGATATCCTGGTTGTTTTCGTCTCCCGGCTCGGTCTTGGCGATCGAAATCTGGTCCAGGATCGACGGGCGGATTTTTACCACCTTGAACTTGCTGATATCCCCCTTGTAGTCGTGCAGGCGTTTCACCGCCCAGGGGGACATGATGGTATTCACATAGCGGCGGGGGATACCGTAATCCTCCTCCAGGATTTGTCCGTCTTCACTGGGCGAGAACAGGGCCAGCGGGGACTCGAATACCGGCGATCCCTTGATCGCGTAAATCGGAATCTGCTCCATCAGTGCCTTCAGGCGTTCCGCCAGGGACGATTTGCCGCCGCCCACCGGACCCAGCAGGTAGAGGATCTGCTTCTTCTCTTCCAGTCCCTGGGCCGCATGGCGGAAGAAGGAAACGATCTGCTCGATGGCCTCTTCCATGCCGTAGAATTCACTGAACGCCTTGTAGCGCTTGATGACCTTGTTGGAGAAGATGCGCGAGAGTCGTGGGTCGCGGGAGGTGTCGACCAGCTCGGCCTCGCCAATGGCCATCAGCATCCGCTCGGCGGGCGACGCGTATGCGCTGCGGTCGTTCTTGCAGAGTTCCAGGTACTCCTGGATGGTGAGTTCTTCCTCCTGGATCGATTCATAGCGTTCCAGGTAGTGGTTGAATATCGACATGGTTTACGACTCCCTGTAGCGTACCGCGTCAGTAACTGGCCTCCTGCCGTGGAGTGCCGACTGCGCTGCAGCGTGGTGGTGACCGCGAATACATCCCGCAACGAATGCTGAAGAGCGCTGACGCGCGAGAACGCTATCTTTATTACCTATTTGATTGCGCGACGGTGCTGCTGTCGCAACAGGGGGCCTGCTATCAGGTCCCGCACTTTCAGGATAGCCACCGCAGTGACCTTCAATGCCGGATACACACAAGATGGGTAGAATTGAGCGTCAGTTTTGCTAAACGCTTCCAGGGCGTAAAATGCGTCACATATTTTTTTGGCATGCTGCTGGCATGGGCTGCAAGTGTCACTAGATGACCAAAGTGGCGAAATTCACGACATAAAGACGATCTTGAAAGGAAGATAATGAAAGTTCTGGTAACTGGGGGCGCCGGCTATATCGGCAGTCACACCTGCGTCGAGCTGCTCGAAGCGGGATTCGAGCCCGTTGTGGTGGACAACCTCTGCAACAGCAGTGCCGAAGCCCTGCAGCGGGTGGAAGCAATCACCGGCAAGGCGGTGACCTTCCACCAGGTGGATATCACCGATGCGGATGCCCTGCGGGAAGTTTTTCGTGCGCACTCCGTTGAGGCGGTGATTCACTTTGCCGGCCTGAAGGCGGTGGGGGAATCAGTTTCCCAGCCTTTGCGGTATTATCAGAATAATGTTGCCGGCACCCTCACCCTGTGCGAGGTGATGGAGGAGTTTACCGTGCGCCAGCTGATTTTCAGCTCGTCGGCCACGGTTTACGGCGATCCGGCCAGTGTCCCCATTCGCGAAGATTTTCCCACCGGCGCCACCAATCCCTACGGCGCCAGCAAGCTGATGGTGGAAGATATCCTGCGCGATCTGTGCAAGGCCCCGGGCAATGAATGGAAGGTGAGCCTGCTGCGCTACTTCAACCCCATCGGCGCGCACCGCAGCGGCACCATCGGCGAAGACCCCGCCGGTATTCCCAACAACCTGCTGCCCTATGTGGCCCAGGTTGCCGTCGGCCGCCTGCCACAGCTGCAGGTATTTGGTGACGACTATCCGACCCCCGACGGTACCGGGGTGCGCGATTACATCCACGTGGTGGATCTGGCCCGCGGCCACCTGGCAGCGCTGAACAAGTTACAGAATTCCGGTACCGAAAACGGCTGCTACACCTACAACCTGGGTACCGGCCGCGGCAGCTCGGTGCTGGAAATCGTGCGCGCCTTCGCCGAGGCGGCGCAAAAGGAAATCCCTTTCAATATTGTTCCCCGCCGCCCGGGGGATATCGCCGAGTGCTACGCCGATCCGGCGCATGCGGAGAAAGAATTGGGATGGACAGCGGAATACGATCTGCAGCGGATGGTGGAGGATACCTGGCGCTGGCAGTCGCAGAATCCTCAAGGGTACAAGGCTTAGAAAAATATTCGGCGCGGTGTGGGGTTGGTTTTCAAATTGTCGGCCCTCGGCCGCCACCATACTACCAACAGAGTTCATCATTGGGCGGGCTACAGCGTGCAGTCCGCGCAGAAAAAGCTCTCGTCCTCCAGTCGCATGGCGGTGAGATATCCCCCCCACACACACCCCGTGTCCAGTGCATATACATTCCTGGTATTCGCCTCGCCCTCCAGCGCCGCCCAGTGCCCGAAAATTACCCGATCGTTTTTGGTTTTGCGATCCTTGTAGCTGAACCAGGGTTTGTAGTCGTGGTGTGCTGCCAGCGGTCCCTGTTTGGTGACCAGGTCGAGGGTGCCGTCTGCCTTGCAGAAGCGCATGCGGGTGAAGTAATTGGTGATGGAGCGAAGGCGCTCGACCCCGATCAGGTGGTCGCTCCACAGGTGCGGTTCGTTGCCGTACATGCCGAAGAAAAACGCTTCCGCCATCACCGGGTCCTGCAGGGCGTGATGGACTTCCCCGGCCAGCTCCAGGGCCTTGCTCATGCTCCAGATGGGCGGGATGCCCGCGTGCACCATGGAGAAGAAATTGTCTCCGACCTTCCTGTGCACCATCAGTGGCTGTTTCTGCAGCCAGCCCAGCAGTTTGTCCGCATCTTTTGCCCGCAGTACTTCTGCCAGGTCGTGTTCCTTGTCGGTCAGGCGTTTGGCTCCGTGGGCGAGGGCGAGGAGGTGCAGGTCGTGGTTGCCGAGAACCGCGGTGATGTGGCTACGGTGTTCGTACAGGAAGCGCAGGGTGCCGAGGCTGTCGGGGCCGCGGTGTACCATATCGCCCGCCAGCCAGAGTCTGTCCCTGTCCGAATTGAAACGGATTTTTTTCAGTAACTGCTGGAAGGGTTCGAGGCAGCCCTGGATGTCGCCGATTGCATAAGTAGCCAAAAGTCCGCCCCGTTACTCTGTATCTGCCGATGGGGCCAGGGTGGTGCAGTAGTCGGCCAGTTGCACGTATTCCTGCACGCTGAGTGTTTCCGGACGGCGGCTGGTATCCACCGGCAACTGCGTGACATCCAGGTCGGGGAATAGCGGCTTCAGTGCGTTGCGCAGGGTTTTGCGGCGCTGCTGGAAGGCGACGCTGACGATGCGCTCCAGCAGCTTTTCATCCCTGGCGGGATACGGCAGCGTCTGGTGCGGGATCAGTCGCACGATGGCGGAATCCACCTTGGGTGCCGGGCGAAAGGACTGCGGCGGTACCGGGAAGAGCCCCTGCACGCGGCAGAAATACTGGGTCATGACGCTCAGGCGGCCAAAGGATTTTGCTCCCGGTACCGCGCTGAGGCGGTCCACCACCTCTTTCTGCAGCATGAAGTGCATGTCCTGGATCTTGCCGCGGAAACTCAGCAGGTGGAACAGCAGTGGGGTGGAAATGTTGTAGGGCAGGTTGCCGACGATGCGCAGCTGTTCCCCTTCCTTCACCAGGCTGCCGAAGTCGAACTTCAGCGCATCCTTTTCGATGATGGTGAAGTCCGGGTAGTCGCGGAATTTGAATTGCAGCATCGGGATCAGGTCCCGGTCTAGCTCCACCGCGGTCAGCGACGGACAGCGGTCCAGCAGCAGGGCGGTAATTGCGCCCTGGCCGGGGCCGATCTCCACCAGCTTGTCGGTGTCCTTGGGGCCGATGGCGCGCACGATGCGCTCGATGATGTTCTCGTCTACGAGAAAGTTCTGGCCGAAACGCTTGCGCGCCTTGTGTTGGAAAAAATTGTCCATGAATTCGTGTTCGCTTGAAGGGGCGCGGTCTGTTTACAGTTGGCGCAATTTGGCCAGTTCGATGGCCTGTGTCAGGGCGGCGTTGAGGCTGCCGCAGTCGGCGATGCCCTGGCCTGCGATGTTCAGTGCGGTGCCGTGATCCACCGAGGTGCGGATAAAGGGCAGCCCCAGTGTGATATTGATGGCGCGGCCAAAGCCCTTGAATTTTAACACCGGCAGGCCCTGGTCGTGGTACATGGCCAGTACCGCGTCACAGCGCGCCAGTTGCGGCGGCGTAAACAGGGTGTCCGCGGGCAGGGGGCCGATCAGGTTCAGCCCCAGGGCGCGCAGGGTATCCAGTGCCGGTTCGATGACCTCGATTTCCTCGCGCCCCAGGTGGCCGCCCTCCCCGGCGTGGGGATTGAGGCCACAGATGCCGATGCGCGGGTTTTCGATGCGGAACTGGTCGCGCAGGCTGCGGTGCAGGATGGTGATGACCTGTTGCAGGGAATCGCGGGTGATGGCGGCACTTACATCTTTCAGTGGCAAATGGGTGGTGGCCAGGGCAACCCGCAGGTCGTCGGCGGCCAGCATCATCACCACCTTCTCGACGCCTGCCCGTTCGGCAAAAAACTCCGTGTGGCCACTGAAGGCAACGCCGGCGTCGTTGATCACGCCCTTGTGTACCGGCCCGGTGACTACCGCATCAAACTCCCGGGACAGGCAGCCGGCTGCGGCCCGGCCCAGGGTTTCCAGCACATAGGCGCCATTGGCGGTATCGAGGATTCCGGGGCTCGCCGGCGTCGCCAGCTCCACCGGCAGTATATGCAGGCAGTTGGCCGGGGTGGCCTCTGCCGGCGCATCGGCCTGGAACGGGATCAATTGCAGCGGTAACCGCAGGCGTTCCGCAGCCTGCTGCAGCAGGGCGGGGTCGGCGATGGCAATGATCTGAGCGCTTTGGGGTGAGGGGTGGGCCGGGGTCCGGGGAGAGGTGCCGGTGTGCCCGGAGGCGGCCAGTTTGACCGCCAGTTCCGGGCCAATCCCAGCGGGCTCGCCGGGAGTGAAGGCAATTCGCGGAATCATCGGTTACGGTTGATCTTCGGCTGCGTCAGTCGCGGAGGGATCCTTGAGCTCTGGCAGCTTGATTTCCACATAGGCCTGGTCGCGGATTTCCTGGCGCCAGTTCTGCAGCTCTTCCTCGTAGCGACGGTTGCGCAGCAGATTGGCGGCCTGGTTGCGGATGTACTGCTCCGTCATGTCCTGCTGGCGGCGCCCCTCCACCTGCAGCAGGTGCCAGCCGAACTGGCTGCGGAATGGCATGCTCATTTCACCCACCGGGGTGTTGTTCATGGCCTGGGTGAACTCCGGTACGAACTGGCCGGGGTTGGACCAGCCGAGGTCGCCGCCCTGCAGCATGGTGCCGATATCTTCGGAGTTGTCCCGCGCCGCATCCTCAAACTTGAGTTCACCGGATTCGATCTTTTCGCGCAGGTCCATCAGTAGCTTGTAGGCGTCGTCATCGGTGCGGATGGCGGATGTTTTCACCAGAACGTGGCGCACCTTGGTCTGCTCCACTACCTGCTCGGAGGCGCCGCCGCGCTGGTCGTGGATTTTCAGCAGGTGGAAACCGGCGTCACTGCGGAAGGGCTCGGTGGTGTCACCCACTTTCAGGCCGTCCAGGGCGTCGGCAAACAGGGTGGGCAGCTCCACGGTCTTGCGCCAGCCCAGATCGCCGCCCTGCAGGGCATTCTGGCCCGCAGAGTTACTGATCGCGAGGGCGCGGAAATCTTCGCCGCCCCTGGCCTTGTCATAGATGGACTGGGCCTTTTCTCGGGCCGCAGATACTTCTTCTGCCGGGGCGCTGGAACCCACTGCAATCAGGATATGGCCCAGCTGGTACTGGGGCGACTTCCAGAACTCTCCCTCTTTGGAGCGCAGGAAGTTATTGATGTCCTGATCGGTGATCTGGATGCGGCGGTTTACGCTGCCCTGTTCCACCCGGCGAATGATCAGTTCCTGGCGAATCTGCTGGCGGAAGGCATTGTTGGAGATGCCGTCTGCCTCCAGCTTCTGCTGGAACTGTTCGGGGGAGGCTCCCATGTTCTGCTGCACCCGGGCGATGGCCTGGTCCAGCTCGGCGTCGGAAATCGTGACGCCGGCGCGCGCGCCCATCTGCAGCTGCAGGCGTTCGACAATGAGCTGCTCCAGCACCTGGCGGCGCAGGATCTCCATGGGCGGGGCCTGCACGTTCTGGGCCGCGATCTGCTGGGCGATGGTGTCCATGCGCGCCTGCAGCTCGCTGGCCATCACCACGTCGTCATCCACAACTGCGACTACGCGGTCGAGCTTTTGCACCTGGGCCAGGGCGGGTACGGCGAAAACGCACAGCGCGGCCAGTGCCATAAGGCTGCGGCGGGGGAAGTTGAACATCTGCATTATTGTCATCACTGTTTCAGTACTTCTCTTTGTTCAAAGTTGGCTATGCCCTGGCTGAGCATACGCGTTACCGAGCCGCCGAGGCCAGCCAGACCTTTCAACTGCAGCTCGATATAGATGCCTTCGTCATATCCCAATTCGTCTGGTGGCACTACGTCTGCCAGGTCATTGTCTAGTTCGCGGCGCCATACGAGACGCGTGCGGTAGCAGCAGCTGTCATATTCGATCCCTGCCATGTACTCCAGTTCCCGGTCGAAGGTTAAATCATAGTTGGCAAGTGCCAGTACCGAGAGGCGGGTGTTGATAGGCCAGGCGGCTGAAAGGTCAACCTGCTCTATGGGTGCCTTACGGGGGTCCTGGCCATCAAAGTCATCGTCCTTGCGTAGATAGCGGTAGCCGATATTAAACAGGCGAAATTCGTCATCGAGATAGCGCGCGGTAACACTGCCACGGTCTATTGTGTGGTTGGTGTCGTCGAAAATAACTTCGCTACTGATTCGCAGGTCATCCGTAGGGCGACTCTCCAAGCGCGCTGCAAACTCGGACCTGGGGCTGTCCACGATCGTGCCCGAGAGATCGACGCGGAAATCATCGGCATAAAATACCTGCCCAGCGCTGGCGGCGAGCAGGTCGCGGCCGCTTGTTGGGTCCACAAAACGCGTTGTTATACCGAGAGCGGCGCGATCGGCGTCATCGATGCGGTCGTTGCCATTGAAGCGGCTGCTGCGGAATAGCTGGTCGTAACTAAACGTGAACAGTGACGTGTCAAACAGTAGGTTGTTGGCCTTTGGATTGATTTGAGCTTCGTCACTGATATCGAGGAAGTCTTCCTGGTCAGCCGTTGTGCTGGCCATGAGAAACAGGCGGGGCTCAAGCGTCTGAACGTATTCCCTGCCAAACATCAGGCCATCGCGTTCGAAGAACAGGCCGCTGTCGATGGACAGCTGGGCGGCAGACGTTTCTGGCGTGTTCTGGCCGGGGTCTGCCAGGAAGGTCTTGTCCAGATCGTACCCCAGGTAGATACCGGTTACTTGGGGATTAACGAAGCCCCACAGCCACTGCTTGTCCCAGCCGAAGCCATAGTCGATACGTGTACGCGTCGAATTAATGAAAAGATTAGTTATGGTCCGTTCGCTGGCGTTGTTATCCGGATCTTCGATAAAACGAAGAGTCTGAATTTCATCGTTGTCGAATCCGGTGACTTCGTGCTCCATCAGCAGCTGCCAGTTACCCCACTTATAGTTGCCGTCTACATTGATGCGGGGCAGCTGGCTATAGGTGTCAAAGCGGTCCTTCACCAGCTGCTGGTATTCCTGCCCGCGCACGCTGGCGCGCCAGTGCTCGCTGGTGAGGCTGGCTTCGGCCTTCTGGCTCAGGGCGGTTTCCGCGGACGCGTTGACGTTCTGGGGCACCTGCAGGTCCGCGGTGTCCAGGTCGCGGAAGTAGTCCGGGTCGCTGACCTTCACGTAATCGATATTGGTGCGCCACAGACCGCCGTTACCACCCTGCTGGTTCAGGTTCACCAGCCAGCGGTCCTCGCCCTTGGCCGGCAGTACCAGGTCTTCCGGGAAGCCCTCCCTGATCAGCTCGCGGGCCTGTTCATCATCGCCGCCCTTGTCATTGGGCAGGCCGGCCAGGCGTACTTCGGTATTGAACAGGGGGCTCAGGTGGCGGGTTTCCACTTCCAGGCCGGTGCCGCGGTACTGGATATAGCGCGGGGCTATGGTGGCATCCAGCTGCGGGGCGATATTCCAGTAGTAGGGAATGGAAATGTCCCAGCCATTGGTTTCGTTGTTGCTGATACTCGGGAACAGGAAGCCGGACATGCGGTCGCTGCCCACCGGGAAGCGCAGGTAGGGGAAGTAGAACACCGGAATGTCGGCGATCTCGAGGCGCACGTTGCGCGCGGTGCCCTGTCGCTCCACGTTGTCGATGGCGATTTCGCCGCCGGTCATGCGCCAGAAAACATCGTCCGGTTCACAGCGGGTGTAGTTGCCCTGGGTCAGAATCAGCTCGCCGCTGGCCTCGCGGGAAACGTACTGCGCGGAGCCGTGGACAAACTGGTCGTGCACCACATAAGTGGCGTCTTCGATGGACGCGGCCTTGCTGTCGGTCTGGATCGCCGCCGCCTTGCCGCGAACCAGCAGGTTCGGCTCGCGCATCTCGATGGCCCCGGACAGGTAGGCGGTGCTCTCGTCGCGATTCACGTCCACCTGGTCCGCGAACAGCTGGCGGTAGCCCTGGGTGGCGTGCACATTGCCGCGCAACCGCGCGGTGCCGTCATCCAGCCAGTTGGCCGAATCGGCGGTGGCGCGCAGTGGCGCTTCCTCGGGCAGCAGGTTGGCATCCGGGTAGTCGAGTGGCGGGGCGATGTAGGTGCCGCCGCACACCGGAGGCATTTCGGCGCGGGTGGCTGGATCCAGCTGGGATTTGGGAATCCAGTCCAGGTACAGGTAGGGGTTTTCCTCCACCTGTATCTGTGGCGCCTCTTCCGCCACCACCCACAGGGGTTGTGCGGCAAGGAGTCCAATTGCAAGCGAACGGGGGCGCGATATTTGTCCAATGGCCAGCGCCAAGTGGCGCAAGCGGGCAGCTTCCAGCATCGAGTGAGTTGTTCCGGCTATCTTTAGAGTCTGTTCCGTTGGCGAGATTGCGCGTGTGCAGCCTGGGTGCCCGGGAATAGCCGGCCATTTTGACAAAGTCTGGCGAAACTGTGACGGGGCCGGCTGGTCTGATACGCAAAAATCAGCGCAAGATTCTACTTGAATGGCCGTAACCATGGAAACGATATGCAAACGATAGCGGGTGATCCCCGGCGCAAGCGCAGTTACAATGCGCAGTTTTTGAGCTGCCGGCGGTGTCAGCCAGTGTCATGGCGGGAAGTGGCTGTGGAAACAGTCGAACAGAGAGCGGTAAAGGTAACAGCAGGTGGCGGATGAATGAGTGTGTAAGCGAAGGACTGGATCAGCGTCGCGAGGAGCTGCGCCAGTGGGCCGCCCGCGCCCTGGCATCCGGTCACGAACAGGCGCAGCAGCCGCCGCTGACCGATACCCTGGACCTGCAGCCGCTTTCCGGTGATGCGGGCTTCCGCCGCTATTTCCGTACCGATACCAATCCCAGCCTGATCGCGGTGGATTCACCGCCCCAGCGCACCAATGTAAAGCGCTTTGTCGCCCTCGCAGACTACCTGCGTCGCAATGGTATCCACACGCCGCTGGTGCTTGCCGCGGACGTGGAACACGGCTACATGCTGCTGGAAGACCTGGGGGATACCCAGCTGTTGCGGGCCCTGAACAACGACAGTGTCGCCGGCCTCTATGCGGAAGTCATGAACGAACTGCTGTGCCTGCAGCAGATCGAGCGCGCCGAGGGCCTGTTCCCGCCATACGACCGGGAATTGCTGCACATGGAAATGCGCCTGCTGCCGGAATGGCTGGTGGGCAAACTGCTGGGGCGGGAGATCAGCCCGGAAGAAGACCAGATGCTGGAGCGCACCTTCGCGCACCTGCTGGACAGCGCCAGCGCCCAGCCCCAGGTACTGGTGCATCGCGATTACCACAGCCGCAACCTGATGCTGCGCGACGGCGAGCGTCCGGGCGTGGTGGACTTCCAGGATGCGGTCTGGGGTCCGGTGACCTACGACCTGGTGTCACTACTGCGGGACTGCTATATCCGCTGGCCGCAGGAGCAGGTGGAAAACTGGGCTCTGGCGTACGCAGCCATCGCCGTCGACAGTGGTGTCCTCCCTGAGGTGGCACCGGAAACTTTCCTGCGCTGGTTCGACTGGATGGGCCTGCAGCGACACTTCAAGGTGCTGGGCCTCTTTCCGCGTCTGTACCTGCGAGATGGCAAGCACGGCTATCTGCCGGACCTGCCGCTGGTGATCCGCTACACCCTGGAAGTCACGGAAAAGTACCCGGAACTGCAGCCGTTCGCCCGGTGGTTCCGCGCTGAAATCCTGCCGCTGGTGGAACAGCAGGATTGGTATCGCGACTACCGCACCGCCGGCGAGCGCGTGACTGCCGACACCGGAACGCCCGAATAAATTGCCATGAAGCCAGAAACTACCAATGCGCCTGCTGCCATGCTGCTCGCTGCCGGATTCGGCCGCCGCATGCGCCCGCTCACCGACTTCACACCCAAGCCGCTGATTCCGGTACTGGGTAAACCCCTGATCGAGTACGCGCTCGAGCGGCTCGCTGCTGCGGGTGTAACGCGCATCGTCATCAACCTGGCCCACTTGGGCGAGCAGATCCGTGACCATCTGGGTGGCGGCGAGCAATGGGGCGTGCAGATCCAGTACTCCCCGGAAAATGAGCCGCTGGAAACCGCCGGCGGTATCACCAAAGCCCTGCCGCTGCTGGGCAGCGAACCCTTCCTGGTGGTGAACGGCGACGTGTGGTGCGACTTCGACTTTGCCGACTGGATCCAGAACCCGCTGCCGGAGAACTGCCCCGGCCGCCTGCTGATGGTGCCCAACCCGCCCCACAACCCGGAGGGGGACTTCGGTATCGAAAACGGCCTCCTCTCCGGCACCACCAAGCCCCGTTATACCTTTGCCGGTATCAGCTGGTTGCGCCCGGAGATTCTCACCGCATACCCCAAAGCCCGCGATCGCTACGGCCTCGGTGAGGTATTTACCCACAATGAAGACCTGATGCAGGCCGAGCTCTTCCGCGGGGACTGGTGTGATGTGGGGACGCCGGAAAGGCTGAATAATCTGGAAGAGCGGCTTCGCAGTGAAGACTGAGACCTTTTACGGGCGTAGGGGCTGAAGGCTTACGAAGTGATTGAGTAAAAAATTAAGGCCGGGTGCTGGTACGCGTTTTCAAAACCGTCGGCAACAGGGATGTTGCCGACGGAGCGTACAGGGATGTATTCACAGCGGTTTTGAAAACGCGTACCAGTGCCCGGCCGCCACAGGACCTTATCAGAAGGGCCACCAATAGATGCTGAGAAGAGAATATGCCGGACTATAAAATTGCACCCTCCATCCTCTCTGCCGATTTCGCCCGCCTGGGCGAAGAAGTGGACAACGTACTCGCCGCCGGCGCCGACTGGGTGCATTTCGATGTAATGGACAACCACTACGTCCCCAACCTCACCATCGGCCCCATGGTGTGCAAAGCCCTGCGCAACCACGGCGTCACCGCCCCCATCGACGTGCACCTGATGGTCGAGCCCGTCGACGACATGATTCGCATGTTCGCCGACGCCGGTGCCACCTATATCACCTTTCACCCGGAAGCCAGCAAGCACATCGACCGCTCCCTGCAGCTGATCAACTCCCTCGGCTGCAAGGCCGGCCTGGTGTTCAACCCGGCCTCCAGCCTCGACGCCGCCAAACACGTCATGGACAGGCTCGACATGATCCTGCTGATGTCCGTAAACCCCGGCTTCGGCGGCCAGAAATTTATCCCCGCCACCCTGGACAAACTCAAAGAGGCGCGCAAGCTCATCGATGCATCCGGTCACGATATCCGCCTGGAAATCGACGGCGGCGTGACCAGGGACAACATCCGCGAAATCGCCCAGGCCGGAGCCGACAGCTTCGTAGCCGGCTCCGCGATCTTCAATGCGGATGACTATGCTGAAGTGATCAAGGTCATGCGCGGAGAGCTGGCCCAGGTGTGAGGCCCCGATCCGTATTGGGCGGCGCCGGCACCCCGGCGCTTGCCCACCCCACAAGACATTTGTACACTTGCTCGCCGGAATACAGGGAAGCAACTCGACGCTGCGAGATTCTGACATTGAACTGCACTGCCCACCTCAACAACAGCTGGCGATGGCGCCACTGATCCGCTGAAGCCTGACGGCCACCTCCGGTCGCACGGGCGCCTTTCCCGCGGGTAGGATTCCACACAACAAGCGTGGCCCAGCCCCTGGCTAAAAAGCCAAGTAAACAAAGCATTTCAAGGAACCGGAGTCGCCATGACCCCCAGCGAATACGCCCAGCTTGCGTCTGCAGGATACAACCGTATACCCCTCGTCCGCCGAGTACTGGCCGACATAGAAACCCCGCTCACCACCTACATGAAGCTCGCCGCCCGCGATGGCGGTCGCTACAGCTACCTGTTCGAATCCGTGCAGGGCGGGGAAAAGTGGGGCCGCTACTCCATTATCGGCCTGCCGGCGCGCACCGTGCTCAAGGCCTCTGGTCACGACGTCACCGTCGAGCGGGATGGCAAGGTGGTGGAAGAAAAGCGCGTGGAAGATCCGCTGGCGTTTGTCGAGGCATTCCAGGGCCGCTACAAGGTGCCGGAACTGCCCGGCCTGCCGCGTTTCAACGGCGGCCTGGTCGGCTATTTCGGCTACGATTGCGTGCGCTATATCGAGCCCAAGCTGGCAAACAGCTGTCCGGCGGATACGCTGGGTACCCCGGATATCCTGCTGATGGTCAGCGACGAACTGGTGGTGTTCGATAACCTGGCCGGTGCGGTGATCTTTATCGTGCATGCGGACCCAGCGGACGAAGGGGCCTACGAACAGGCCCAACGCCGCCTGGACCAGCTGGTGGGCCAGCTGTCACAGCCGCTGGCTGCGGTCGAGCCCCTGGGGATCGATGGAGATCGCACCGCCGAAGCACAGTTTACCTCGCATTTTGGCGAAGAAGCCTTCAAGCAGGGGGTGCACAAGGTCAAGGAGTACATTCTCGCCGGCGACGTCATGCAGGTGGTGCCGTCGCAGCGATTGTCGGCCCCGTATACCGCGCCGCCGCTCAACCTCTACCGCGCCCTGCGCAGCCTCAACCCATCGCCCTATATGTATTTCCTCGACCTGGGGGATCACCAGGTGGTGGGTTCCAGCCCGGAAATCCTGGTGCACCTGGAAGACGGCGACATGACCGTGCGCCCCATCGCCGGCACCCGCCGCCGCGGCGCCACCGAGGAGCAGGACCGGGCGCTGGAACAGGAACTGCTGGCGGACCCCAAGGAAATCGCCGAGCACCTGATGCTGATCGATCTCGGCCGCAACGATGTGGGGCGTGTGGCACAGACCGGGACGGTGCAAGTGACCGATAAAATGGTGGTGGAGCGTTACTCCCACGTGATGCATATCGTCTCCAACGTCACCGGCAAGATCAAACCCGGGCTCACCGGGATCGACGCCCTGCGCGCAGCGCATCCGGCAGGGACCCTGTCCGGAGCGCCCAAGATCCGCGCGATGGAAATCATCGACGAGCTGGAGCCCGAGAAACGTGGCGTCTATGGCGGTGCCGTGGGTTACCTGGCCTGGAATGGCAATATGGATACCGCCATCGCCATCCGCACCGCGGTGATCAAGGATGACAAGATTTATGTCCAGGCCGGTGCCGGCCTGGTGGCAGATTCAGACCCGCAGTCCGAGTGGGATGAAACCATGAATAAGGCCCGCGCACTGTTCCGCGCGGTGTCTATCGCAACAGGTCAATAACGCGCGAACTGCGCACGCATTGGAAGTAGTAATACCGATGAGTGAAGTTTCTGTACCGCAGAAAAATTCCCTGGCCGAGAGCTGCCGCAACCTGGTGGCGGCGCCGCTATTCAATCAGGTCATTATCGCCCTGATCATGGTCAATGCCGTGGTGGTGGGGCTGGAAACCTCGAGCTGGGTGCTGGAGCGTTTCAGCGGCCTGCTGCACGGAATCAACCAGCTGATCCTCGCGGCGTTTATCGTCGAGGCAGCGGTGAAAATGGCGGCCCACGGCAATCGCCCGTGGCGCTATTTCGCCAGTGGCTGGAACTGTTTTGATTTCACCATTATTGCGTTGAGCCTGATTCCGGCGGCGGGCCCGCTGGCCACACTGGCGCGCCTGGTGCGGGTGCTGCGGGTATTGCGCCTGGTATCCGCATTCCCGGAGTTGCGTTTGCTGGTGGACACGCTGCTCAGGAGCCTGCCGAGCATGTTCCATATCAGCCTGCTGATGGGGATCATTTTTTATATTTACGGGGTGGCCGGGTATTTCCTGTTTCATGAAATCGATCCCACCCACTGGCGCACACTGCCGATTGCGCTGCTGAGCCTGTTTCGCATCGTCACCTTCGAGGACTGGACCGACATCATGTACACCGCGATGGACGCCATGCCCTATGCCTGGCTGTACTTTGTCAGCTTTGTGGTGATGGGCGCGTTCGTGATGATCAACCTGTTTATCGGCGTGGTGCTGAACAACCTGGAAGAGGCCAAGCTGCGTCGCCTCGACGAGCTGGCCATGCCGCCGAGCCAGACCGAAATCCTGCGCGAGCTGCGCGCCACCCAGGAATCTCTCGCGCGACTGCAGAAGCGCCTGGGGGACATGGGCGAAGACCGCCCACAAGAAAAGGGAACCGAATCATGATCCTGATGATCGACAACTACGACTCCTTTACCTTCAATGTGGTGCAGTACCTGGCGGAGCTGGGTGCCGAGGTGGTGGTCAAGCGCAACGACGAGATCAGTGTCGCGGATATCGAGCAGCTGAACCCGGAAAAAATCGTCGTTTCACCGGGACCCTGCACGCCGAATGAAGCGGGTATCTCGATGGAAACCATCCGTACCTTTGCGGGACGGGTGCCGATCCTGGGTATTTGCCTGGGTCACCAGAGCATCGGCCAGGTATTCGGCGGTCGCGTGGTGCGTGCGGGGCAGGTGATGCACGGCAAAACCTCGCCGATTGTGCACAGCAACCAGGGGGTGTTTCGCGGTCTCTCCAATCCGTTCGAGGCCACCCGCTATCACTCGTTGGTAGTGGAGAAAGGCAGCCTGCCGGATTGCCTCGAGGTTACCGCGTGGACCGAGACCGAGGACGGCGAGATCGATGAGATCATGGGGCTGCGCCACCGCGAACTGCCGGTGGAAGGGGTGCAGTTTCACCCTGAATCGATCCTGACCCAGCACGGGCACGATATGTTGAGGAATTTTTTGGAGTCTTGAGGTGAGGCGCTTTGTAGAGGGAGTGGTGGCGGCGCTGCTACCGGTATCCGTTTGCGAGACACGCCGTGAACCCATCCATGGGGGCTCTTCTAAAACGTCCCTGTTTTAGAAGGTCTCGCAAACGGATCCCGGTATCAGCGCCTTCGCGTCGAAGTCCGGGCCTATTGTGGAGCCTCCAGGGTAAATTCATAAGGACAGGGGAATAAGAACAATGAACATCCAGCAGGCCATTGCCAAACTGGTGGAAGGTGAGCATCTCACCCGCGAAGAAATGCGCGGGGCCATGGGCCAGATCATGCAGGGCGAGGCGGAAGATGCGCAGATCGGTGCGTTTCTGGTTGCCCTGCGCATGGCGGGGGAAACCGTCGAGGAAATCACCGGTGCGGTGGAGGTGATGCGCGAATTGGCCACCAAGGTGAATATCGATCTCACCAACGCGGTGGATATCGTCGGCACCGGCGGTGATGGTGCCAACCTGTTCAATGTCTCCAGCGCCTCCAGTTTTGTCGCCGCGGCGGCGGGGGCGCGGGTGGCCAAGCACGGCAATCGCTCGGTTTCCTCTTCTTCCGGTGCGGCCGACCTGCTGGAAAAGGCCGGCATCTACCTGCCGCTGACGCCCGAACAGGTGGCCCGCTGCATCGACGGTGTGGGGGTGGGGTTTATGTTCGCCCCCAGCTACCACAGTGCCATGCGCCACGCCATCGGCCCGCGCAAGGCGCTGGGGCTGCGCACCATTTTCAATCTGCTGGGTCCGCTGACCAACCCCGCGGGGGTCAAGCGCCAGGTGATCGGTGTTTACGACCCGCACTACACCCGCATGCTGGCCGAGGTGCTGCAGCAGCTGGGCTCCGAGCATGCACTGGTGGTGCACAGCGACGACGGCCTGGACGAGATCAGCCTGGCGGCGGAGACCCGCGGCTGGGAACTGAAGAACGGCGAGCTTAAGAAGGTCACCATTGCCCCGGAAGACTTCGGGATCGAACGCCAGGACCTGGAAGGCCTGTGTGTGGACGGCTCCGAGGCGTCCCTCAAGCTGATCCGCGATGCCCTGGGCAAGCGCGAAACCGCCGCCGGCAGCAAGGCAGCTGATATCATTGCGATGAATGCTGGCATGGCCATCTATGTCAGTGGCATTGCCGCGAGCCAGGCCGAGGGGGTGAGCATGGCCCAGGATGCCATCTACAGTGGCCTTGCGGGTGAGAAAATCAACGAGCTGGCCGCCTTTACCAGTGCATTCAAAGAGTGAAGTAATGAGTACGCCAACGGTTCTGAAAACCATCGTCGAGCGCAAGTGGCAGGAGATTGCCGAGCGCAAACAGCGGGTCTCCCTCGATGAAATCCAGCAGCTGGCGCTGCAGCAACCGCCCTGTCGCGGCTTTGTGAACGCCATTGAGCGCAAGATTGCCGATGGCGACGCTGCGGTAATTGCCGAAATCAAAAAGGCCTCCCCGAGCAAGGGGGTCATCCGTGAGGATTTCATCCCCGCGGAGATTGCCACCAGTTATGAAAAGGGCGGTGCAGCCTGTCTGTCGGTACTCACCGACATCGATTTTTTCCAGGGTGCCGACGAGTACCTGCAGCAGGCGCGCAACGCCGTGCGCCTGCCGGTGATCCGCAAGGACTTTATTGTCGATCCCTATCAGGTGTACGAGGCCCGCGCCATCGGCGCCGACTGTATTCTGCTGATCGCTGCCTGTCTCGATGATGCGCAGCTGACCGGCCTCAACGACCTGGCGCAGGAAATCGGGCTCGACGTGCTGGTGGAAGTGCATGATCGCGCGGAGCTGAAGCGCGCCCTGAAGCTGCCGAACCGCCTGATCGGTATCAACAACCGCAATCTGCACACCTTTGACGTGCAGCTGGAAACCACCTTCAAACTGCTGGATCTGGTACCCGACGATCGCATTGTGGTGACCGAGAGCGGTATCCATACCACCGACGATGTGGCGGCGATGCGCGGGCACAATGTGGATGCGTTCCTGGTGGGCGAGGCCTTCATGCGCGAGCCGGAACCGGGACGGCGCCTGCTGGAGTTGTTTAACTGAGCGGGTAGACGGCGACCCGCCCATAAAAAAACCGGGAAATTTCCCGGTTTTTTTATGCCTGCAAATCACAACCCCAGATGCGCCCCGTGAAACCGCAGGTGCTCGCCGATAAAGCTGGCGATGAAGTAGTAGCTGTGGTCGTAGCCCTCATGGCGTCGCAGTTGCAGCGGATAACCGCTGGCCGCGGCGGCGGCTTCCAGTGCTTCCGGTTTCAACTGCTCGGCGAGAAAGCTGTCCGCCTCGCCCTGATCCACCAGTGCCGGCAGTTTGCTGTCGCTGTGGCGCAGCAACAGGCTGGCGTCGTACTCGGCCCAGGCGGCAGCGTCGTCACCCAGATAGGCGGTAAAGGCCTTTTGTCCCCAGGGACAGTTGACCGGGTTGGCAATGGGGCTGAATGCGGATACCGAGTGAAAGCGCTGTGGATTGCGCAGTGCCAGTACCAGTGCGCCGTGGCCGCCCATGGAGTGGCCGCTGATGGCGCGCCTGTCGCTCACCGGAAACAGGGATTCGACCAGTGCCGGCAACTCCTCCAGCACATAATCGTACATGCGGTAGTGGCGGCTCCACGGGTCCTGTGTCGCATTGACGTAAAAGCCGGCCCCCTGGCCCAGGTCGTAGCTGTCGTCGTCGGCAACGCCGTCGCCCCGCGGGCTGGTGTCCGGTGCCACGATGGCGATACCGAGTTCGGCGGCCACCCGGTGCGCGCCGGCCTTCTGCATGAAGTTTTCATCGGTGCAGGTGAGGCCGGACAGCCAGTAGAGCACGGGTACTTTCCGGTTACCCGCCGCCTGGGGCGGCAGGTAAATGGCGAAGCGCATATCGCAGTTGAGCACTTCCGAGCGGTGGCGGTACTGCTTGTGCCAGCCGCCGAAGCTCTTGTTGCTGCTCAGATTCTCGATGGTCATCGCGGGCTCCATCACTGATCTAAGTGGATCACGGAGCGGATGCTCTCGCCGCTGTGCATCAGGTCGAAGGCCTCGTTGATACCGTCCAGACCCATGGTGTGGGTGATGAAGTCGTTCAGCTTGAATTCGCCCGCCAGGTAGCGCTCCACGTAATCCGGCAGTTCGGAGCGTCCCTTGACGCCGCCAAAGGCGGTGCCTTTCCAGACCCGGCCGGTGACCAGTTGGAACGGACGGGTGGAGATTTCCTGGCCGGCGCCGGCGACACCGATGATGATCGATTCCCCCCAACCCTTGTGGCAGCACTCCAGCGCGGAACGCATCACGTTGACATTGCCGATGCACTCGAAGGAGTAGTCCACGCCGCCGTCGGTGAGCTCGACGATGACTTCCTGGATCGGCTTGTCGTAGTTCTTCGGGTTGATGCAGTCGGTGGCACCCAGTTTGCGGGCCAGGTCGAACTTGCTCTCGTTGATGTCGATGGCGATGATGCGCCCGGCTTTGGCCATGGCCGCACCGATCACCGCGGACAGGCCAATGCCGCCGAGGCCGAAGATGGCGACTGTTGCACCTTCTTCCACCCTGGCGGTATTCATGACCGCACCCATACCAGTGGTGACACCGCAGCCCAGCAGGCAAACCTCTTCCAGCGGCGCTGTCTTGTTGACCTTGGCCAAGGAAATTTCCGGCAGCACGGTGTACTCGGAGAAGGTGGAGCAGCCCATGTAGTGGTAGATCGGCTCGCCGTTCTTGGAGAAGCGGGTGGTGCCGTCCGGCATCAGCCCCTTGCCCTGGGTATCGCGGATCTTGCCGCACAGGTTGGTCTTGCCGGATTTGCAGAACTTGCACTCGCCGCATTCGGGGGTATAGAGCGGGATCACGTGGTCACCCACCGCAACACTGGTCACACCTTCGCCCACGGACTCGACAATACCGCCGCCCTCGTGGCCGAGAATGGCCGGGAAAATACCTTCCGGATCATCCCCGGACAGGGTGAAGGCATCGGTGTGGCAGACGCCCGAGGCGATCACGCGAATTCGCACCTCGCCGGCCTGCGGCGGCATTACATCGACTTCTTCGATAGACAGCGGTTTGCCCGGGCCCCAGGCCACGGCAGCTCTGGATTTGATGGTCTCGGTCATGGCGGACTCCTGGTTGAATAGGGGTTGGTGGCGGTTTGGCCACCGGAGGAAGCGCAGTCTATCTGTTTCCTTATCGCGTATAATCCATGCATTCTGAAAATCATTTTTTCCCATCAGTAATAATCGAGCTGTCGGATAACTGAGAGGCATACATGGGTAACTGGGAGGGCGTGAGCGAATTTGTCGCCGTGGCGGAGACCGGCAGCTTTACCGGCGCCGCCCGCAAACTGGGGATATCCACAGCACAGGTCAGCCGGCAGGTGAGTGCACTGGAGGCCCGTTTGTCCACCAAACTGCTGTACCGCACCACCCGCAAGGTATCGGTGACGGAAGTGGGGCAGGTCTACTACCAGCACTGCCGCCAGGTGCTGGACGGTCTGGCGGAAGCGGAGCGCGCGGTGACCGACCTGCAGCAGGTGCCCCGGGGCAGGCTGCGCCTGACCGCGCCGGTTACCTACGGCGAGACCACGTTGGCGCCGCTGGTGAATGACTTTGTCGTGAAGTACCCGGAATTACAGGTAGAGATGGAACTCACCAACCAAAAGCTGGATCTGGTCGCCGAGGGCTACGATCTCGCCATCCGCCTGGGCAAACTTACCGACTCCAGCATGATGGCGCGGCGACTGGGATCGCGCACCCTGTACGTGTGCGCCTCCCCGCAATACCTGTCCTCCCACGGCGAGCCCCACAGTCTGTCGGAACTGGCACGGCACAACTGCCTGCCCGGAACCCTGGACTACTGGCGCTTCCGCGAGCAGGGGCGCTCCAGGGATATCCGCGTCAGTGGCAGTGTCCGCTGCAACAGCGGGCGCGCGCTGGTGGACGCGGCGCTAAAGGGGATCGGCATCGTGCAGTTGCCGGATTACTACGTGGACGAGGATCTGCAGGCGGGGCGGCTGCTGTCCCTGCTGGAACACTACCGGGAGGAAGATGACGGTATCTGGGGGATCTATCCCCATAACCGTCACCTGTCGCCCAAGGTGAGCATGCTGCTGGATTTCCTGGCGGAGCATATTGGCTAGGGCGGCGACAGGCGGTTGCCTAGGGGCCACAGGCTTCGCAAGTGGCGTCACCCTGCGGCGCGTGTGGGCGCGCCGGGAGGTGGAACAGGAACGGGCTTCCGCCGGGATTGCCGTGCTCGCCGCTGGCGATGTCGGCATAGGCTTTGTACAGGTCGCTGATTTTACGCACGTACATCACCGGTTCGGCACCGCGCACATAGCCGTAGCGGGCGTTCGAGAAGTATTCCGGAATCGACAGCTTCAACATGGCCACTTCGACATTGCCGAACCAGGTATTCGGGTCCAGCCCCAGCTTGCGCGCGAGCCGGCGCGCATCCAGCAGGTGACCGTAACCCGCATTGTAAGACGCGAGGGTAAACCAGAGTTTGTCGATTGTCGACAAGGTCGGCTCAAAGCGGTCGCGCACCCAGTTCAGGTATTTGATCCCCGCCTGAATATTGCGATCCGGCTCAAACAGTGGTGGCGGGAAGCCCATCTCCTCTCCGGTCACCGGCATCACCTGCATCAGGCCCTGAGCGCCAACCGCCGAGACTGCCGCGGGGTTGAAGTTGCTTTCCTGCCACATCTGCGCAACCACAAGGCGCCAGTCGAAGTCGTATTCCAGCGCAGTCCCTTTTACCAGGTTGTCGTAGGGTGAGAGGTCTTTGCCGGGAACTACCCGGGCTGCAACCCGCTGGGTGAAACGCTTGTTGGGCTCGAAGTAGGCGGCAACTTTCTGCCGGTATTGTTCGCTCTTGCGGTACTCAACGATGAACTGGTTGAGCTGTTTCAGCAGTTCCCGGTTCTGCGGCATCAGCATCCAGCCCTGGCGTTGCGGGTCGCTGACCAGAGTCCCCGGTATCAGCTCCGGTCGCAGTGAGGCTGACATTACAACGTCGTCGTTGTCGACGATGGTCGCATCCAGCTCTCCGGCGGCAATCTTTTCGACAATTGCAGCGAGGGAGACTTCCGGGGCTGCCACTTCCACCGTGACATCAATGCCGCTATTTTTGATCGCGCGGGCGGTGGCGATAAAGGGAGAAAAGGCGCGCAGGGTCAGGGTGCGCCCCGCCAGGTCCTGAACCTTTGCAATTTCCGGTTTCTGGCGGTTGCTCACCACCTGTTCCGGGGTCTCCCGATAGGAGGTGGTGAAGACGATTCCCTGGTTGATACGCTCCTGGGTAATATTTTTCACGGCGCCGGCGAAATCCCCTTTTCCCGCCTTGAGCCAGTCGATCAGGGTTTCGTTGTAGGGCACGACGATCACCTGCAACTGAAGGTCATGTTTTTCGGCCAAGGCCCTTGCCAGGTCGTAGTCAAACCCCATCAGCACACCCTTCCAGAGAAAGTAGACCGAGGGGCGGTTGTACGTTAGAAAGCGAATTACCCCCGACTCCCTGATCACCTGCCAGTCGGCAACGCGACTACTCGGTGCCTTCACCAGGTTGTTGGTCAGGTAATTATTGACCGTGGTCAGCAATTGCCTGGAACCCTTGCGCACTGCCCAGGCAATGTTCTCCGGTTCTGTAACCGCAGCTCCGATGCGGACGTCATGCCGATAACTTTGCATATTCTCGGTGATATAGTCGTCCAGAATTGCCGCTCGATTGTTTTTCTCGTTTAACAGGTCCACCAGGGCATCCCGGTCTTCATAGACAATAGGTTCGATCACGGTCAGGTTCGCCTCCGGATATTGCGCGACCAGGCGGCGCGCCGTGTCCACATAGGTGGAGCCTGCCTGGGCAATCAATTCAACGTTGCGCAGGCGCTTGGGATCGCTGATATCTGGCCCGTTTGTGCTGGTGATGAGTTTCTGGCGGGATTGCAGCAGTGGCACGGTGAACGCGACCAGCTCGCGGCGGGCCTTGGTATCGGTGAGGGAGTAGGCGGCCACATCGGCCTTGCCGGATTGCACCAGTTCAAGGGCTTGCTGGGGCGTGCTGGCGCTGATCCAGTGGGGTTCGAGTTTGAGTTTGGCGGCCAGCTTGTTGGCGAGGTCGAGGCTCCGCATCGTTACGATACTGTCGCGGGGCAATATATCCTCCTGTGGACCGGACAGGTTCACGAAGCGAATAACACCGCGTTTCCTGATTTCCTGGAGGTCGCCTGTCTCGATGTAGTCGGCAGCCGGGGCAGCACCGGGGGCAGTGGCCTCATTTGTCAACTCCTGCTTACCACAGGTGGCGAGCAGCAGGATCAGGGCAATGGTAATACACGACAGGGTGCCGCACTGCCAAGAGGGTCCATGACGTTTTCCCATAGACCGGTCCCTCGCACTTCTATATAGCGAAATAATAGTGTCAGCCTCGGTGAGGCACTATTTTGGAACTGTCTGGAAGGAGGGCGCGGTGGTTGGCGGGAGCGGAGACAGGGTGGGAGTGAACGGGGCACCCGGAAGGGCCCCGCTCGAAGACGGGTATCAGCGGGTGCCGAAGACCACCATGGTTTTTCCTTTTACGGATACCAGGCCCTGCTCTTCCAGGGTCTTGAGTACCCGGCCCACCATCTCCCGGGAGCAGCCGACGATACGGCCGATTTCCTGGCGGGTAATCTTGATCTGCATGCCTTCCGGGTGGGTCATGGCATCCGGCTCGTTACACAGGTCGAGCAGGGTGCGGGCCACGCGGCCGGTTACGTCCAGGAACGCCAGGTCACCCACCTTGCGGGTGGTGTTGCGCAGGCGGCCGGCCATCTGGGTGGCCAGGGCAAACAGGAATTCCGGATGCTGACGGGTCAGTTCCTGGAACTTGCTGTAAGAAATCTCGGCCACTTCGCACTCGGTCTTGGTGCGTACCCAGGCACTGCGGGTATCCTGGTCGAACAGGCCCATTTCGCCGAAGAAGTCGCCGTCGTTCAGGTAGGCGACGATCATTTCACGGCCTTCGTCGTCTTCGATCAGGACGGTTACGGAGCCGCGCATGATGAAGTAGAGGGACTCGCAACGGTCTCCGGCGTAAATAATGGTGCTTTTGGCTGGGTAGCGCCGGCGGTGGCAATGAGACAGGAAATCTTCGATGTTGCCTGTAGATAGAGGTTCTTCGATAGCAACCGTCACGGATCTACTCCTTTTCTAGAATTTTTTTGCTTGATCCCGGTAAGCAGAGGATTATCACGCTAAACACGCAGGGCTGACAGGGTCTGACGCCAGCAATGTGATCTGGACCACTTTATTGCCAGGCATTGGTACAAGGTGTCGTTTATAGCGGTTGTCCGGCGTGGATACAACCGCCGTGAGTAATGACTCACTATTTCTCTGGCGCCTGTGTGCAATCGGGATATTTAACTGTTCTGCTGTGGTTCGGTTCAGTGTGATAAGCTCCTCGCCCGCTTAATTTCTGAAGGAGTATTTCCTATGCCGGGTGTAATGCTGGGTCAGGTGACCTGGGTGAAAGAGGCCATGTTTGTCGGTGAGGCCGGCAGTGGTAATTCTGTGGTGATGGAAGCGGGAGAGACCAACAATGGCATCCGCCCGATGGAAATGATTTTGCTGGGCGTCGGTGGCTGCTCTTCCGTGGATGTGGTCAGTATTCTGCAAAAAGCCCGCCAGGACGTGCTGGGCTGTCATGTCGAGCTCAAGGGCCACCGTCCGGACGCGGTGCCGGCGCCGTTCGAGAAGATCGAGATGGAATTTGTGGTGCGCGGCCGCAATATCAAGGAGTCTCAGGTGGCCCGTGCGGTGGAGCTGTCGGCGGACAAGTACTGCTCTGCCTCTATCATGCTGGGCAAGGCGGGCATCGAGATCGTGCATAGCTACCGGATTGAAGAGGTCTGATCCGGTGGCGAGCTTCGCAGCCCTTTCGGTGTGGAGCTCTGAATGTAATTTTGTGGCGGTCTGGTCAGCGGTGGCAGCTCGCGAGACACGCCGTGAACCCTTCCCTGGGGGCTCTTCTAAAACATCCCTGTTTTAGAAGGTCTCGCGAGCTGCCCCCGCTGGCCAGCCCTTCGGTTCCGACGGATTCACGTTGCAGGGGAGATCGAACTCTCCGAAGAAGATCCGTACAGTTGAAACGGTGGTAGTTCAGACCCGGTAACTGACCGAGGTCATCGCCTTGGATACCAGCGTCATCAGTCCCTTCACTGGCCCCGGGAAGCGCGTGCCGCCGGCGTCCAGTGCCGCGTGCTGGTGCCTGGCCTCGTCCACCAGCATCTGCTCCACCACCGCGCGGCTCTTTTCGTCCTGCGCCGGCAGTTTCTGCAGGTGGCTCTCCAGGTGCTTGCATACCTGTTCTTCGGTGGCCGCGACGAAGCCCAGGCTGATCCTGTCGCTGACCTTGCCGGCGGCGGCGCCGATACCGAAGGACAGGCCGTACCACACCGGATTCAGCAGGCTGGGGCGGCTGCCGAGGTCCTGCAGACGCTGTTCGCACCAGGCCAGGTGGTCGATTTCCTCGTCTGCGGCGTGCTCCATTTCCGCCCGCACCTGCGGCAGCTTTGCGGTCAGGGCCTGGCCCTGGTAGAGCGCCTGCGCGCACACCTCACCGCTGTGGTTCACCCGCATCAATCCCGCCGCGTGGCGACGCTCGACATCGGACATTTCTGCCTCATCAGCCGTTTTGCCCGGCGACGGGCGCTCGTGACAGGGGGAGCCGGGACTCAGGGTGCGCAGGGCGCGGTCCGCCTGCAGCAGCAGGCGGTCGAGTCCGGATAGTTGGCGTTGGCTACTCATGCTGGAACTCCGTTCAGCCTCTCAGACTTCTTCAGACTGCTCCCGCTCTACCGCGCGGTAACCGATGTCCTTGCGGTAGAAGGCACCTTCCCAGTGGATCTTGCGGGCACATTCGTAGGCATTGTCCTTGGCTTCGGCGACGGTGTCACCCAGTGCGGTGGCGCACAGCACGCGACCGCCGCTGGTCACCACACGTTCGCCATCCAGTGCGGTGCCGGCGTGGAAGACCTTGGCATTGTCGCTGTCGCAGCGGTCGAGGCCGGTGATGGCGTCGCCCTTGCGGTAGCTGCCGGGGTAGCCGCCGGCGGCGAGGACCACGCCGAGGGCCGGGCGGGAGTCCCACTCGGCGGTGACCTGGTCCAGTCGCTTTTCGATTGCCGCCATGCACAGTTCCACCAGGTCGGACTTGAGGCGCATCATGATCGGCTGGGTTTCCGGGTCACCGAAGCGGCAGTTGTATTCGATGACCTTGGGCGCGCCTTCTTCGTTGATCATCAGGCCTGCGTAGAGGAAGCCGGTGTAGGGCATGCCTTCGGCCGCCAGACCTCTGACGGTGGGCTCGATGACTTCTTTCATCGCGCGCTCGTAGACGTCCGGGGTGACCACCGGTGCGGGGGAGTAGGCGCCCATGCCGCCGGTGTTGGGGCCAGTGTCGCCGTCGCCGACGCGCTTGTGGTCCTGGCTGGTGGCCATGGGCAGGATGTTTTCGCCGTCGACCATGACGATAAAGCTGGCTTCTTCGCCGGTGAGGAATTCTTCGATCACTACGCGGCAGCCGGCGTCGCCAAAGGCGTTGCCGCTGAGCATGTCGCGCACAGCCAGTTCAGCCTGCTCTACGGTTTCGGCGACGATGACGCCTTTACCGGCGGCGAGGCCGTCGGCCTTGACCACAATCGGGGCGCCCTGGGCGCGGATGTATTCGATCGCCGGTTCGACTTCGGTGAAGTTCTGGTAGGCGGCGGTTGGGATGGCGTGACGCTCGAGGAATTCTTTGGTGAAGGCTTTGGAGCCTTCGAGCTGCGCGGGGGCTTTCTCCGGGCCGAAGATGTTGTGGCCGCGGGCGTTGAAGAAGTCGACGATGCCGTCCACCAGCGGGGCTTCGGGGCCGACGATGGTGAGCTGGATGCCTTTTTCTTCGACGAAGTCGGACAGGGCGGAGAAGTTGTCGATGCCGATGTTGACGTTCTGGAGCTTGGGTTCGCGGGCGGTGCCGGCGTTGCCGGGGGCGACGAAGACGGTGTCTACGGCGGGGTTCTGTGCGGCCTTCCAGGCCAGTGCGTGTTCGCGGCCACCAGAGCCGATTACCAGGATATTCATTCTTGAGTTTCCCCGTGCCTGTTATTTAGGTGGGCTAGTTTAGCATTGTGCGCTGGGTTGCCGGGTAGGGACTGGGGGTGTCGAGGGGTTTGTCGTGTTTCGCTGCCAGTCCTGTGGCGGCTCTGTCGCTGGTGCGCCTTCCCGAGACACGCCGTGAACCCATCCTTGGGGGCTCTGCACCGCCATCCATGGCGGTGAAGGTCTCGGGAAGGCGCACCAGCGCCAGAACCTTTCCGTAAAGCGCAGTAATATGACGTACCGGTGTCGGCAGTCGTCAGGATTCGCGCTTAGTGACGGAAGTGACGCATGCCGGTAAACACCATCGCCATGCCGTGCTCGTCGGCGGCGGCGATGACTTCGTCGTCGCGCATGGAGCCACCGGGCTGGATCACGGCGCTGATGCCGACCTTGGCGGCGTTGTCGATGCCGTCGCGGAAGGGGAAGAAGGCGTCAGAGGCCATCACTGCGCCCTTCACTTCGAGGCCGGCGTGCTCGGCCTTGATGGCGGCGATGCGGGCGGAGTTGACGCGGCTCATCTGGCCGGCGCCGACGCCGATGGTGCGGCCGTCTTTGGCGTAGATGATGGCGTTGGATTTGACCATCTTGGCGACTTTCCAGGCGAACAGCAGTTCGTCCAGTTGCTCGTCGGAGGGCTGTACCTTGGTGACCACCTTGAGGTCTGCCCTGGCGACCATGCCGTTGTCTTTTTCCTGTACCAGCAGGCCACCGGTAACGCGCTTGTAGTCGAACGCGGTCGGGCGCTCGGCACCCCATTCGCCGCACTCCAGCAGGCGCACGTTTTTCTTCGCGGACACGGCCTGGGCGGCTTCTGCGGAGACCTTGGGTGCGATGATGACTTCGGAGAACTGCTTGTCGACGATCAGCTGGGCGGTTTCGGCGTCCAGTTCGCGGTTGAAGGCGATGATGCCGCCGAACGCGGATTCAGGGTCGGTGGCGAAGGCCAGTTCGTAGGCGGTCTTGATGTCCGCGGCTACGGCGACGCCGCAGGGATTGGCGTGCTTGACGATGACGCAGGCGGGCTCGTCGAACAGTTTGACGGTTTCCAGCGCGGCGTCGGTGTCGGCGACGTTGTTGAAGGACAGTTCCTTGCCCTGCAGCTGGGTGGCGGTGGAGACGGAGGCTTCCTCGGCGTCGGCTTCCACGTAGAACGCCGCTTTCTGGTGCGGGTTCTCGCCGTAGCGCATGTCCTGCGCTTTTTCGTACTGGACGTTGTAGGTATTGGGGAATTCGCGGGCTTCGTTGCTGGTATTGCGGGCGCCGAAGTGGTTGGCAATCATGCCGTCGTACTGGGCGGTGTGCTCGAAGGCCTGCACCATCAGGTCGTAGCGGGTCTCGTAACCGAGCTGGCCGTCGTTGGCTTTCATCTCTTCGATCACGGTGTCGTAGCTGTGGGCGTTGACCACGATGGCGACGTCTTTGTGATTCTTGGCGGCGGAGCGGACCATGGTGGGGCCGCCGATGTCGATGTTCTCGATGGCGGTGGGCAGGTCACAGTTGGGGTCGGCGACGGTGGCCTTGAACGGGTACAGGTTGACCACGACCATGTCGATGGGCTTGATGCCGTGCTCATCCATCACCGCGTCGTCCTTGCCGCGACGGCCGAGGATGCCGCCGTGTACCTTCGGGTGCAGGGTCTTCACGCGGCCGTCCATCATTTCCGGGAAGCCGGTGTAGTCGGAGACTTCCACCACCGGGATGCCGGCCTCGCCCAGCTGGCGGAAAGTGCCGCCGGTGGAGAGGATCTCCACGCCCATGGCGGAGAGTTCGCGGGCAAATTCCACAATGCCGGTTTTGTCAGAAACGCTGATCAGCGCGCGGCGAACGGCCACCTTGTCAGTCATATCGCATCGTCCATCTATATGTACAAAGAGCAGGTTAAAAAAGTCGAAAATACAAATAGCGAGGGGGGATGGGTAAAACCCATCCCCCCTCGTCGAATTTTTACCGCTCCGGCTTATGACCACCGGTAGCGGTTGGCCGCCTTACAGCAGGCCGTAGCGCTTGAGCTTCTTGCGCAGGGTTCCCCGGTTGAGGCCCAGCAGCTGTGCGGCGCGGGTCTGGTTGTGGCGGGTGTGTTTCATCACCACTTCCAGCATCGGCGCCTCGATCTCGGACAGCACCATATCGTAAACGTCGGTCACCATCTGACCATCCAGGTGACGGAAGTAGTTTTCCATCGCCTGCTCAACCGCATCACGCAGTGACTGCTGCTGCGGTTGTTGTAGTTGTGTCTGGCCCCCGGTGGATACCACATCGTTGGCATCCGGAATCAGTGCTTCATTGTTCATGCCGCTTTTGCCCCTCTAGTTATTCGGCGTTCAAACCACTCACGAACGCTGGCATGTTGTGCTTCTGCGCTATCCAATTGGTTAAAGGTCTTGCGAAAGGACTCGCTGTCGGCGAGCGTCTTTACGTACCAACCCACATGCTTGCGAGCAATACGTACCCCCATAACCTCACCGTAGAAACGGTGTAATTCGCTCAGGTGAGCGAGCAATATGTCCCTGACTTCTTCCAGTGAGGGTTCGGGTAACCGCTCTCCCGTTGCGAGAAAGTGGGCGATTTCCCGAAAAATCCATGGACGTCCCTGAGCCGCACGGCCAATCATGACCGCCGCAGCGTCGGTGTATTCCAACACCTCGCGGGCCTTTTCCGCGCCGGTGATGTCGCCGTTGGCGAAGACCGGAATCTTCACCGCGGACACAATCTCGGCAATGGTATCGAATTCGGCCTGACCATGGTAGCCACAGGCGCGGGTGCGTCCGTGAACTGCCAGGGCGGCAATGCCGAGCTCTTCGGCCATCTTGGCCACCGTCACTCCGTTGCGGGAATCCGGACACCAGCCAGTGCGAATTTTCAGCGTCACTGGTACTGAGACGGATTGAACCACCGATTCCAGAATGTCGGCGACCAGTTTTTCGTCGCGCAACAGGGCGGACCCCGCTGCTTTTTTACACACCTTCTTTGCCGGGCAGCCCATATTGATATCAATGATCTGGGCGCCACGCTCGACGTTCGCGCGCGCGGCATCGGCCATCATCTGCGGGTCGCCGCCGGCAATCTGAACCGAAATCGGGCCCGCCTCGCCGCTGTGGTCAAGGCGCGTGCGGGATTTGCGGCTGTTCCAGAGGCTGGTGTCCGAAGTCACCATCTCGGAAACCACCAGACCGGCGCCGAGTTCGCGACAGAGCTGGCGGAAGGGGCGGTCGGTAACGCCGGCCATCGGTGCCAGAATCACTGGCGCATCGATTTCGTAGGGGCCTAGGGCGATACTGCCTCGCAAACGCGTCTCCGCTGCATCAGGTGTCAAAGAGCGGCCTATGATAGCGGCTGCCCGGCCGGCAGAAAAGCGAAAAAGCGCGCAAATTGGTCGATGGCTGGTCGTTTAGGGCGAAGTTTGTGCAGAAACCCGTAGACTTATGCGTCATACGGGGCGAGCACGGCGCTCGCCGGGCCGGGGTTTCAGCGCGGTGCAATCTGCAGTTCGTAGTTCACCGCTTCCGCGCCCGGGTCCACGATATCCAGTGCGATGTGTACCGGGTTGCCGCTTGGCATCAGGCGCCGGCCCGCCAGCTCGCCCTTGAGGTAGTCCGAGGGTTTGAAGCGACGGCTGGCGACCGGACTGTTCTTCAGGTCGGTAAAGCGCAGCTGCAGGTCCGGGAAGGGTTGTGCGAAGGGGGCGCGATTGAGCAGTACGGCTTCCACCGCGAGGGCGCCGGCAATCTGGGGGTGGCTGCGCACCACCAGGTTGGAGGTGTGAATGGCGCGGGCATCCACCTGCGGCGGCAGGGTGCAGCCGATTACCGGGCAGGCCGCGGCGTACATCTGGCGCCACGGCTCGCGCTTGCTCAGGGTGTCGAAGCGGAAGTAGGCAACCTGGGCCGCCAGCCCCACCAGCAGAACCAGAGCGGAGAGGCTCCAGACCCAGGTGGGGACGCGGTTGTGGCGCCTGGGTTGCCAGTTGACCTCCAGCGGCGCCGGTCCGATGCCGGATATCAGCTGGTCCCGCTCCAACAGTGGCGCGGTATCGCGTTGCAGGTCGTCGATATGGTCATCGCGCGTGGCGGTCAGCGGGGTGTCGTCGGGTACCGGGGAGAGCTCTTCGCGTTCGTTCAGCTGGTCAGCCCGGTTCTCCTCGCCGGCGGGGTCCTTATGCCAGTCGTCCTCATTCCAGTCGTCCTGCGGCGGGGTTGCCGTGTGTTTCGGGCTGGATGCGGGCTGTGCCAGGGGGGCTTCCTGGGCCATTTCTTCCGCCCACAGTGTGTCGCTGGCGGATTCGAGGTTATCTCCCAGAATGAGGTCGTCGTCTTTGCTGTCTTCTTCCCCGAGTTCCTGCCACTGGTGTTCGCCGAAGGCGTCGTCGATCAGCGGTTGCTGTCGGGGTTCTTTGGGCGGTTCCGCGCTTTTGTCTGCAGTTGCCGGAGGTTTTGTGGCTTTGCGCCTGCCGGGAAGCTCGCCATCGTCTTCGCTGCCGTCTTCGCCGTCGAGTTCGATATCGTCGTGAATCAGGAAATCGTCGTCGTCCAGCAGGTCTTCAATGGCTTTCTTGGCCGCCGGTTGCGGGTCGTCCTCGTTGAACACGATGTTTTCGTCGGCGCGAAACACCTGCAGGCAGGAGCCGCAGCGCACCGCACCACGGGCGGCGCGCAGTTGCTGTTCACTGACGTGGAAGGAGGTGCTGCAATGGGGGCAGCGGGTGACCAGTTGCGACATGGAATTCGACGATTATTGCTTTGGCGGAGAAGTTTATCAGTCTGCAGGCGCGGCGCGTAGTGCCGGTTTTAACTGCTTCGCCGGGAGAGTTGGGCGGCCCTGCTAGCGATACTCTCTCGCCGGACACGCTACAAGCACATCCCTGTGCGCTCGGACGCGGCCGTCCATGGCCGCGTACGGTCCAGCGAGAGAGTATCCCTATCAGCACCTTCGCATCTCGGTATGGTTTCTATTGAAAGCGCGTTCCACTCAGCCGCACCCACTCCTCTTTTTCACCGTCGGCGTCGAAATCGATCCACTGGCTGTAGGCGGCTTTCACCTTGTCTGCCTGGGTGGCAAGGATGCCGGACAGGCAGATGCGGCCGCCGACCCTGGTGCGCGCGACCAGCTGGGGTGCCAGCTCGACCAGGGGGCCGGCGAGGATGTTGGCGAGCATGATGTCCGCGAGGGCGTCTTCTGGTGCCGGTGCTTTTTCCGGCAGGTAGACCGGGAAGCGCGCGGGGTCGATGCCGTTGCGCACGGCATTGTCGCGGCTGGCGAGCAGTGCCTGCGGGTCGATATCGGTCCCCATGGCGGTCTCCGCGCCGAGCAGCAGGGCGGCGATGCCGAGAATGCCGGAGCCGCAGCCGAAGTCGATGGCGTTTTTGCCCTTTACGGGCTCGCCGGCGAGCCACTGCAGGCACAGGAAGGTGGTGGGGTGGGTGCCGGTGCCGAAGGCGAGCCCGGGATCGAGCATGATGTTGACGGCTTCGGGGGCGGGCGGTTCACACCAACTGGGGCAGATCCAGAGGTTGTCGGCGCACTGGATGGGTTTGTAGTGGCTCATCCACTCCCGCTCCCAGTCTTTGTCTTCGAGCTGTTCCCAGCGGGCGTTGGGGAGCAGTTCGCACAGGAAAGAGGCGGCTTTTGCTTCGGTGACGCTGGTGTCGACCTCGGCGTCGAACAGTCCGGTGACGAGGGTTTCATCCCACAGGGGTGTTTCCCCCAGGCCGGGTTCCAGAATCGGCTGGTCGGCGTTGTCCTGCAGGGTGACGGAGACTGCGCCGGCAAACAGCAGAGCGTTCTCGATCTTTTCTGCCTGTTCGCGGTTGGTGTTAACGCGTAGTTGGAGCCAGGGCATGTAGTTCTGTCCGGGTTTTGTGGGTCGTGCTTGGAAAGTAATGTGGCGACTCCACAGCCGGTAAGGCCTTTCGAGACACGCCGTGAACCCATCCCTGGGGGCTCTGCAC
>Ga0207814_100321_pt1 | contig 33792 bp, 23 predicted proteins | sample TtaePargueraPR_7_FD_187755 | JGI IMG/M metagenome (GOLD analysis project Ga0207814, IMG submission 187755) | Aerobic enrichment media microbial communities from Bioluminiscent Bay, La Parguera, Puerto Rico - Tt and P1 (2) (SPAdes) | ecosystem: Environmental > Aquatic > Marine > Unclassified ... | reverse complement strand
TCGCGCATTTCCGTTTTGGAGCGGGATTTGCCGAATACCTGCCTGACCGCCAGCTCCACGTTTTCGTATGCCGTCAGCCACGGCAGCAGGGAGTGATTCTGGAATACCACAGCGCGCTCCGGCCCCGGTTCGGTTACCTCCCTGCCGTTCAGGATGACACCGCCGCGAGTGGCCTGGTAAAGGCCCGCCACCACATTCAATACGGTGGACTTGCCGCATCCGGAGTGTCCGATCAGGGAGACAAATTCACCCTGGGAAATTTTCAGGTTCACATCCTTCAGTGCGGTGAAGCTGCCCTTGGGAGTGGGGAATTCCATGTCGATATGGCTGATATCCAGTAATACACTCATGCTTTGCTCCAATTTTGAGTATTCGTTTCTGCGCGAAGGGGATTGGCTGGTTACTGACTGATCCCTTTGTCCCAGGAGACCAGTTTCTGCAGCGCGAGCATGCCGCGGTCCAGCAGAAAGCCGATGGCGCCGATAACCAGCACTGCGGCCATGATGCGCGCCAGTGAGTCCGAACTGCCGTTCTGGAATTCATCCCACACAAACTTGCCCAGTCCCGGGTTCTGGGCCAGCATTTCCGCTGCGATCAGTACCATCCAGGCCACACCGAGCGACAGCCGCATACCGGTGAAAATCATCGGCACCGCAGCCGGCAGGACGATTTTCTGCACGTGCTTGAGGGCCGGCAGTCGCAGTACCTTGGACACATTGACCAGGTCGCGATCGATACCGGCAACGCCCACGGCAGTGTTGATGACCATCGGCCACAGACAGCACAGGGTTACCGTAATCAGCGAATTGAGAAATGATTTCGCGACCACCGGATCCGGGGTGGTATAGAGGGCCGACACCACCATGGTGACCAGCGGCAACCAGGCCAGTGGTGATACCGGCTTGAATACCTGGATGATCGGGTTGACCGCACTGTTGAGTGCCGGACTCAAACCTACCGCGATGCCCAGAGGGATCGCGATGACCACCGCCAGGAGAAAGCCGCTCAGAACCGTCACGAGGCTGGTAACGATCTGGTCGATAAAGGTTTCCTTGCCGGTATAGGCGCGAATTTTCGGCACGTAGTCCGGGTCTTTGGCGACCCGTTCCGCATTGCGCACCTCCTGTCGCTCATAGAAAGCGCGCTCCTTTTCCCGCGAGCGCTGGTGCTCCTGGTACAGGGCATCAAACTGTTCGGCAACGGCCGCAGGTCCGGGAAACTTCCCCAGTGACGTATCGATACGCTGCGCGGTGACCGACCACAGCAACAGAAACACCAGAATGCCTGCCAGTGGCAGCGCCACATATTTGATGGCACTTCCCAGGAATCTGCTGTCGAGCCTCGGCAAACGAATCCCGGTAAGTTTCTCTGTTGCAAGGGTAGTGGCTGTCATGGTGCGGTTACCTCAATGGTTGTGTTGGAGCTATCCCGGTTTTTACCTGCCGGACCCGCAGGCCCGGCAAACTGCGCCTGGTGTCAGAGCTTCTGGCCGGACTTCAGGCCAATGGGGAATTTCTCGATGTAGGCATTGGGTTCATGGCCGTTGTACACAATGCCGTCGATGAAGTGGGTCTGCGGATCGCGGAAACCATCTTCGGTGGCAAAGTCCGGAAATTGCTCGGGCTTGGCCAGCTTTTCGGCAATCAGGGATTTCGCGGCAGCCTCATAGATATCCGGGCGATAGACTTTACTTGCGAGATCCTTGTACCAATCGTCGGATTTGTCTTCCGGAATCTGGCCCCAGCGGCGCATTTGTGTCAGATACCAGATGGCGTCGGAGTAGTAGGGATAGGTGGCGTTGTAGCGGAAGAAGACATTGAAGTCGGGCACTTCGCGCTTGTCACCTTTTTCGTATTCGAAGGTGCCGGTCATGCTGTTGGCAATTACTTCGTAGTCGGCGCCCACATAATTCGACTGGGACAGAATCTTCACTGCTTCCGGGCGGTTGGCATTGTTGTTTTCATCCAGCCACATGGCCGCGCGTATCAGTGCGCGGGTAAGGCGCACGGTGGTATTGGGGTACTTTTCCGCAAACTCCCGGGTGATTCCGAAAACCTTTTCCGGGTTGTCTTTCCAGATCTCATAGTCGGTAACCACCGGCACGCCGATATCCTTGAATACCGCCTGCTGGTTCCAGGGTTCGCCCACGCAATATCCGTAGATGGTGCCCGCTTCCAGTGTGGCCGGCATTTGGGGCGGCGGCGTAACCGAGAGCAACGCATCTGCTTCCAGTTGTCCGGAAATGTCGCCCTTGTGGGGGGCGTAATAGCCCGGGTGGATGCCACCGGCGGCGAGCCAGTAACGCAGCTCATAATTGTGGGTGGAAACCGGGAATACCATGCCCATATTGAAGGGCTTGCCGTCGGCCTTGTATTTTTCCACTACCGGTTTCAGCGCATCCGCCTTGATCGGGTGTACCGGCTTGCCATCTGGCTGCTTGGGTATGTTGGCCTTCATCTGTTCCCAGATATCGTTGGAGACCGTAATGCCGTTGCCGTTCAGGTCCATGGAGAAGGGGGTAATGATGTCCGCCTTGGTGCCGAAGCCCATGGTGGCGGCAATGGGTTGTCCCGCCAGCATGTGGGCACCGTCCAGGCGACCGTCGATGACGCCGTCCAGCAATACTTTCCAGTTGGCCTGGGCTTCGATGGTGACGTAGAGGCCCTCGTCCTCGAAGAATCCCTTCTCGTATGCGATGGCAATGGGCGCCATATCCGTAAGTTTGATAAAGCCGAAGGTCAGCTCCTCTTTTTCCGGGTAGCCCAGTTCCTCAGCAGCTACCGGTGCTGTACTCAGGGCGGTGCCGGCAAACAGTGCAAGGGCACCGGCCAGTTGTTTCAAGGATTTTTTCCATTGCATTTGATGATCTCCCCAGTTTTCAAGTTGCGAAATAAGTTCTGTGTCAAAAAATGGAGCGCAAAAAAAAAGCGCCCATCGATTGGCTGCCGGTCGGGCAGGTATCGATGAGCGCCTGTGCTCTGGGCAACCATTCGCGGTTGCGACTTTTTTGATGTTTGGTCTTCGTTCTTAAACGCCGACCTGAAATTAAATTTTCACCAGCGATTGTGTTTCGCCTACGCAGCGATCTTTGCGAAGAGTGTGCCAACTTTTCTTGCTCCGGCTTCTGCCATGCTGCTTTGGCCGGTTATATGGGCGCCGTTTTCAAGGCGCGGCTCCGCCGCGCCAAGAGGGCGCAAGTGACTGTTAAACAATAAGTTTTACCCGAAGGTTTTATCTCTGGATCGAGCGTCGTGCAGGGGATTTTGCTGTCTTGGCAGTTTTCGCCGTCGCTGTTTTTTTGGAGGATTTTTGCGTCAGCAAGTGGATGGCGGGTGTCTCTGGCGTGCACCACAATCAGTGCGCGAGCGATAGTGAAGTATTTTTCTGGTGCGCGGCAGATTTTGCCGTGGCGGTTTTCGGTGCGAAATACGTGTCAGGATTGGTGCGTGCGCTCCATCAGCGGGCGAGCCTCGAATGCGAGGCCGCGCAGATTTTCCAGGAATAAAAAAGGGCCGGGCATGCTAGCCCGACCCCAATGGCAAGTCTGTTGCTGACGGTGTAATCAGAACTTGTAGTTCAGTGAAACGCCGGTGAGCCAGGCTTCCAGGTTGGTGGTGCCACCGTTGAAGTAGGTTCCCAGGGTGCCGGCAGATGTAGGTAGTGCTGAGAACTCCTGAATAGTCTCATCGTCACCCCACAGGTAGGCGAGACCGCCATCGATGCTCAGCTGGTTGTTGAACTCATAGGTGCCGCCAAAGGTCACCCACTGGCGGTCGGCATCGGGAATGGACAGGGTGCGCCAGGTTACCGGCAGGCCGGCGCCGAAGCCGAATTGTGCGGTCTCATTGACCGCATCTTCGTTCAGGCCATCGCGGGCGGCGCCCTCGTCATAGGCATAGCCAACGCGCCAGGTCACTTCATCGCAGGGGTAGTACTCCAGACCCAGGCTGTAACGCCAGCCGGATTCAAAGTTTTCCTCTTTGATATGCAGCGGGTTGTAGTTGGGGATTGGAGCGCCACCGGCGGTCTGATCCGGGAAGAAGGCTTCCAGGCGCTGGAAGTCATCCCAGTCGGTCCACAGGGCACCCACTGCCACACCCCAGTTGTCGCTGAAGCGGTGGTACAGGCCGAGTTCCAAGATGTCTGGCAGGTCCAGGGTCAGGTCTGCTTTTTCCCCGGAAAAGGTGCCGACGATCTGACCGCTGTTGTTGAACGCCGGCAGCAGGTCGGAATCCACATCGGCGTCGATTTCCGGATCCATCTCGGACTGATAGGAAATACCCACGCGGGTGCGGCCGTCGACACTGCGCCAGATGGCACCAATGGCCCAGCCGTAGTCCCAGTCATCGCCATCGGCATCGAGAATTCTGGCGTCCGACAGGCTTGGGTCGATGATAAAGTCAGATGGCACTTTGGATTCCAGGGTGGCATCTGCATACAGGAAGTTGGCGGAAATGCCCACGCTGAACTGGTTGTTGAAGTCGAATGCGACGGATGGCGCAATATCGACGGAAATCAGTTCGGTCTTGTCGGCGATGTGGGTTACCGGCCAGTCGGCGTCGAAATCGGTTTCCAGACCATAGTCGGTGTTGATGGCGAGGCCAAAGGACCAGCAGTCGTTAAATGGTACCGCGAGGTAGGCATTGGGCACCCAGGCACTGCTGGCATAGTCGTCTGCGGTTGCGAACAGGGGTTCTGCGAGCAGAAACGGTCCAGCTTCGGTCAGCGCGTAATATTCGGTGTAGCCCGCGGCGTCAATTTCCGGGTTGACATAGGTCGCGCCGCCGGAAATCGCGATTTCATTGAATAGTGCCGAACCGGCAGGGTTGCGCGCGAGAATTGCGGCGTTATCGCCGATGGTGTTTTCTGCCGCGAACGCGCGGCCGAGGCCGGAACTGCTGGACTCCTGGAGCCCGAAACCGGCAGCCATGGCGCCGCTGGAAAAGACGCCGCCGGACACGGAACAGATCGCTGCGGCCAATGCGGCTTTGCGCAGAGTTTTGATAGTCATGAGGTCCCACTCTGTTGCTGAAAATAATGCCAATGCAGTGACGCTTTCACTTCGGCTTTGGCAGTGAAGCTTTTTCAGAATACATTTGCTTCAAGCAAACCTATTCCCTGTAGGATGATTTTAGCAGTGCGAAATTTACGCACGGGAATAAAGCCGCGACTTTATAGAGGCAATGAGCGGGAAAATCTACGCTTTGACGTGATTTTTTTGCAGAGTGTGAGGAAATTTTTTCGATTATTTTTTTACGCTAACGGGATTTCCATCAATGGATAAATTTGTCAGGGTGATTTGGTAGCTTTTGCCATTATCTTCACGCTGCATAAGCTTTACGAGGGCGTAATTCCATTCGGGCGCAAACCAGATGTTGGTGACGCGCGCGGCATCCTGTGCGCGCACGCGCTGGACCTTGATGGTATCTACCAAACCCATTGGCGTTTTGATTTTTTCCCGGCCGGCAATGCGAAATTCATAGTGACGGATTTTTTTGCCGTCAGCGACATCGTATTCCAGCGTCTTTTTTCCCGCCGCGACATCCAGCGCCAGTTGTAACTGGTAACTGATTTTGTCCTGGATGTGTGCCGGGGCATTTTCGATGGTGCGGGATTTGTCGTGGACGTTTACCACCCGCTGCTGTGCGTTTTCAAAGTTGAGTGCGGTGTGGCGATCCCGGCCGAGGCCGGATTTCTGGTAATCATAGTGTTGCGGGGTGAGGCGGTTGCCACTTTGGGAAAAACGCGAGTACTCCTCGATTTTTGCAAACATGGAGTGGGCGGAAAAATCCAGTCTCCAGTTGTCGGGGGTGCCACTGAGTTTGCGCTCGGCGGTGACGCCAAAGCCGCTGAATTCCGCCTGGTAGGTCGCGGTAAAGGGCTGCAGGACGGTGCTGTCAGCTGAGGTTGAAACGGAGTCGGAAGAGGCGACCGCCAGCGGGGCGGTGAGGAATGTGCAGAGAAAAGCGGTTAAAGCGGCTGCTGTGATTCGGAGCAAGGTTACACCTCCGGTCTGAGTCTCAAGTTCCATTGATCCAGACCGGAAATGTAGCCGGCCTGGTTACTCTGTTGCTGGCGTTTCCGTACTGTTGATGCGCTTGCCATGGCGCGGTAACAGTTCGCCGTCCAGCTCGGTACGGTCGCCAACCATCCGCAGGCGCCCCTGGGCAAACCAGCGGGCGGCGAGCGGGTAGATTTTATGTTCCTGCACCTGTACGCGCTGTGCAAGGGATTCCGCACTGTCGTTCGCGAGTACCGGCACACTGGCCTGGACGATGGGCGGACCGCCATCCAGCTCTTCGGTGACAAAGTGCACGGTTGCCCCGTGCTCACTGTCGCCGGCATCCAGCGCACGCTGGTGGGTGTGCAGGCCCTGGTACTTTGGCAACAGGGACGGGTGTATGTTCAACAGGCGACCGCTGTAATGGCGCACAAACCCGGGAGTCAGGATACGCATAAAGCCCGCCAGGATCACCAGGTCCGGACGGTAGGCATCGATCGTCTCGATCATCGCCTGGTCAAAACTTTCCCGATCAGTGAAATCCCGGTGGCTCAGTACCGCGGTTTCCACACCGGCATCCGCTGCCCGGGTCAGACCATATGCTTCACCTTTGTTGCTGACTACAGCCTGAACGGCGTATTCGCATTCGGGTCTGGCGGCGTCGTCGAGCAGCGCCTGGAGGTTGGTGCCGCTGCCGGAAATCAGTACGACAACCCGGCAACCGCCAGCCTGTGGTGCAAGAGAGGAGTCTGACATGGTCGTGTTACAGTCCCTGCAGTACCACGGCTTCCGCGCCCTCGGCAGCTTCTTCGATGCTGCCGACGATAAACGCGTCCTCGCCCAGGCCCTTGAGGGTTGCAATGGCGCGGTCGGCATCTTCTGCCGGAACGCAGATCACCATGCCTACGCCGCAGTTGAAGGTGCGGTACATTTCGCGGCTTTCGATATTGCCGGCTTCCTGCAGCCAGCGGAACACCGGCGGGAACTCCCAGCTGTTGGTGTCGATCACGGCACTGGCATTTTCCGGCAGAACCCGCGGCAGGTTCTCCAGCAGGCCGCCGCCGGTGATATGGCTGAGGGCGTTGACCTGCACGCTCTTCATCAGCTCCAGCAGGGACTTCACGTAAATCCGCGTCGGCGCCATCAGGGATTCCGCCAGGGTTTTGCCTTCCAGGTCTTTCTGCAGGTCGGCGCCGCTGATTTCCAGCACCTTGCGAATCAGGGAGTAGCCGTTGGAGTGGGGGCCGGAGGCGCCCAGGCCGATCAGCTTGTCGCCGGCCTTGACCTTGCTACCGTCGATGATGCCGGACTTTTCCACCACGCCGACACAGAAGCCGGCCAGGTCGTAGTCGTCACCTTCGTACATGCCCGGCATTTCAGCGGTCTCGCCGCCCACCAGCGCGCATCCCGCCTGGCTGCAGCCCTCGCCGATACCGGTGACCACATCCGCGGCAACGTCGACATTCAGCTTGCCGGTGGCGTAGTAGTCGAGGAAGAACAGGGGTTCGGCACCGGCGACCACCAGGTCATTCACACACATGGCCACCAGGTCGATGCCGATGGTGTCGTGGATGCCCAGGTCCATGGCCAGGCGCAGCTTGGTGCCGACGCCGTCGGTGCCGGACACCAGAACCGGCTCTTTATAGCCGCTGGGCAGCTGGCACAGGGCGCCGAAGCCACCGAGCCCGCCCATGACCTCAGGGCGTGTGGTGCGCTTGGCCACATGCTTGATGCGCTCAACCAGGGCATTGCCCGCGTCGATGTCGACACCGGCATCTTTATAGCTGAGGGAAGGGCTCTCGGAAGGAGAGGTGGGCTTGGAGTCGCTCATGGTTCAACCTGTTAAGGGCCTGTTTGGAAGGGCGCGTATTCTAGTGGAAAATTGCTCAATTGTGCGAACTGAAGGCTGGGCGAATCAGCCGACACTGATACAATAGCCACAATTTTGATCATTGCGGGCCATTTCTGGATGTTCCGCAGTACCGAGGCCCGCCACAGGGCAACCCAGAATAAGAGGTAAAGGGGAACTCCGATGCCACTGCCGATCCACCCCCGTGTTGTACTCTACGGCCTGTTTTTCCTGCTGGCACTCGCCTGCCTGCAGCCCGCGCAGGCGCGGGTGATCCCGGATTTGTACGAAATCGTCGAGGCGGTGCCGAGCCGCGGCGCCACCGACCGCGCCAATGCCAGCAGCCGCGGCCTGGAGCGCATCTTCGTGCGGGTCACCGGAGACCAGAATATCGGCAGTGACCCGAAACTGGCACCGGTTCTCAAGGATGCCCGCAAGTACCTGCAGGTGTACCGCTACGACAGCGAAGACAACCAGCTTTACCTGCACCTCAGCTTTGACCCGCAAGCCGTGAATGAACTGGTGCACCAGCTGCAACTGCCGCTGTGGCCCAACAACCGTCCGGCCACCCTGGTGTGGATGGCGGTGGACAGCCTGCAGAGCGGGCGCGACAGCCTGCGCCAGGAAGACTACCCGGAACTGTTTGGCCTGCTGGATAGCCTGGCCCTGGAGCGCGGCCTGCCGCTGGAATTCCCGGTGATGGACCTGAATGACCAGCGCAATATGCCGCTGGGCAGCCTCTGGGTGCAGGACGAGGCTGCGGCGCAGAAAGCCGCGGTGCGCTACCGTCCCGACGCGTCCCTGATGGGCCGCCTGCTGCAGACTTCGGGCCAGCGCTGGCAGGCCAACTGGCTGCTGATCCACGGCGGCCGCAGCTATGCCTTTGACGCCAGCGGCAGCTCCATGGAGGAGGTGGCGCTGCGCGGTATCAACGAGGCTGCGAACCTGATGGCGGAGCGCTACGCCGTGCGCGCAGGCGGCACCGGTGTCGCCAGTGCGGTGCAGGTGGAAATATCCGGCATCCGCAGTTTCGCCGCCTACAGCAAGGTGACCAGTTATCTGCAGGGGCTGGCCCAGGTCAGCGCTGCGGATGTGCTGGCGGTGCGCGGCGACCGGCTGATTCTGTCGCTCGCCACCAGCACCCAGTTGGAGAGCCTGCGCGACGTGCTGGCCCTGAACCGCAACCTGCAGCTGGATGCGGAAGGTCCGGTAGACCTGACCGGCTACCGCGCGCCCCTGGGCAGCGCGCAGAACCCCCTGCGTTACCACTGGCAGTAGTACCCGTGTCCGGTAGTCATCAGAAGAGCGGCGTGCCGCAACAGCTCTCGCTGGGCGTTTCCCTGCGTGACGACGCCACTTTTGCGAATTTTTACCAGGAGCCCGGCGATGCCAATCGCCAGGTGGCCGACCTGTTGCGGGACTTTGCCAGCGGCGCCAACCCGGAGCCGGTGGTTTACCTGTGGGGGGAGTCCGGCAGCGGTGTGACCCACCTGCTGCAGTCGGTGTGCCAGGTGGCGGAGGCCAGTGGCCGCTCGTTTCAGTACCTGCCGCTGGAAGACCTGATCGAGGCAATTCCGGAAGTCATGTTCGACGGTCTCGACCAGCTGGACCTGGTGTGCATCGACGACCTGCAGATGGTAGAGAACCGCGCGGACTGGCAGGAGGGGCTGTTCCACCTCTACAACCGCCTCAAGGACAGTGGCCGGCAGCTGCTGCTGGGGGCGCGCAAGTCTCCCCGGGGGCTGGACCTGCAGCTGGCGGATCTGCGCTCGCGCCTGCAGTGGGGGCTGATCTTTCAGTTGCACCCGCTCAGCGATGCGGACAAGATCGCCGCCCTGCGCCAGCGCAGCCGCCTGCGCGGCTTTGACCTGCCGGAGGATGTGGCCCAGTACATCATTCATCGCGCACCGCGGGATACCCGCGCACTGTTCGCCTGCCTGGAGCAGCTGGACCGGGCTTCCCTGGAGGCCCAGCGCAAGATCACCATTCCCTTCGTAAAGCAGGTTCTGAATATCTGATCCTCTGCCTGTCGCTGGCAGTTTGGCATTTCCTTCTACACTTTAAGCATTAGTGTGACTTTGGCCGCCGGCCGGCCTGCAGTGGAGGAGTGTTATGTCCCGTGTTGCCCGTTCCCATTTCCCCTGGTCTCTGGTTGCGGTGGCGCTGATGGGCAGCATGGCGCTGTCGGCCAGCGCGGAAACTGTGGTGAGTGTCCTGCGGCTCGATGACAAGGGGGTGGGCACCATGCTGGGCACGGTCACCATCACCGAGACCCGATACGGCCTGGTATTTACCCCGAAACTGAAAGGGTTGCCTTCGGGGCTGCACGGCTTTCATCTGCATGAGAATGGCAGTTGCGAGCCGGCAATGAAGGACGGCCAGCTGGTCCCGGGGCTGGCGGCGGGTAGCCACTACGATCCGAAAAAGACCGGCAAGCACGGGTTGCCCTGGGGCGATGGCCACCTGGGGGACCTGCCGGCACTGTATGTCGACAGTGATGGCAATGCCTACGAGCCGGTGCTGGCGCCGCGCCTGAAAACGAAAGACCTCAAGGGCCGAGCGCTGGTGATTCACGCCGGTGGCGACAACTACTCGGACCAGCCCAAGCCGCTGGGTGGTGGCGGTGCGCGCTTTGGTTGTGGCGTAATTCAGTAAGCGGCGGCACTTCCATAGTTCCCATCTTCGCACTGGCTGTCGACGACTGAGCCGTCGACAGGCCGGAATTGCGGATCGAAGCAGCGCGGCAGCGGCCATCTCGGCTTGCGCACGTTGAGTCCCTGGGTCGTCGAGCAGGGCTCGGGGTAACCGGGTACACACCAGTTCACCGGGGCAGCCAGCGGCGCGTTGTTTTGGCTGTGGCGATAGTCGGACACCGCCTTGTACACCAGGCGCCGCGCGCGGCTGAGGCTACCCAGCGGCTCCCATTCCCCGACCCCGTTCCAGGGGTTCATGGACAGGTTTTCACAAAACGTCTGTTGCGCGCTTCCGGTAAAGGTCTGCGGCGGTATGCGCACGCGGGCGATTGACTGGAATGGCGACTGTGATTCCGGCCAGATTTCGGTGGCGTCATCCAGCGGCATGGCGGTTTCGTCGGTTTGCGGCTGTACCATGAAATCGAAACAGGCTGCGCCGGTCTCCAGAGTGTCTGCCATCTGTCGGGTAAGGAAGTCATCACCGCTCTGGTCGACGGTGACCTCGTAACGGCTGCCGGGGCAGGGCCGGGCGGAAAACTTCAGCGGGGTGTTGCCGAGGCGATAGGGCAGCATGGAAAAATACTGTGCAGCCAGCGGTGTGTCGATGCGGGAGGAGACGGTCTGCCGGGCGCGGATGGTTTCCCTGAGGTGCAGCCGCGGCGGCCACAGGCTGACAAACCAGCCGGTTTTGTCCAGCCTGGCCAGGTGCTGCATGTTCTCCGCGTAGTCGTGGATATTGCGGTTAAAAAACGCCGGGGTGTTGGTCATGATGAAGTCCTGGCTGCCGCTCGCGCCCAGCTCGGGTGCAACCGGTGCGCCCTCCGCGCCCATCACCTTTATTGCCATACCGCGGGCATCCGGTGTCGCGTCCGGCTGTACCAGCATGTCGCCGTTGGAGAATCGTATCCAGGCCTGGTACTCGCGGCCGGGTTCCGCAAACAGGCTGTGGCGAAATTCATCGGGAATATCCGCGTTGACGGTAAACCGGGCGCGCACGCAGCCGGTGGCTTTGGCATGGGCATCCCGGCGGAATGTCTCGCCGTTGTGCGCTTGAGCGATGCGGGAGACTTCCCGCGCGGAATTGATCGCCGAGAGTATCGCGACCTTTTCCTCCGGGGAAATGTTCATGCCTAGGTCGTCCAGTTCGCTCGCCGGTGCCGCGGCCTGGTCACTGGCGCGGAGCATGGGACTGAAAGTGAGCAGCGGGGCGATCATTGCTGCGGCTAGCGCACAGGGTAATGTTTTCACAGCGCGGCCTCCCCGTCGTTGCGCACCAGATGCGGGGCGTTTTCGTTGGAATGGCGGTAGGGCGTACAGGCCATTTCGCCGCCGGGGCTGGCGGGCGGGGGCGAATATTGATCCCAGTTCTGCGGGTCGCCCCCGAGGGCTGCGGAGAAGTCCGGATTTCCCAGCACCTTGATGTATTCGATCAGTGCCATCCGCTGCTGTTCGCTCAGGCGATCACCGATGCGGCCCTTTTCGTCCACATCCGTGAACAGGTGGCCGCTGTTGTGGTTACCTTCTACGGTGGTGTCGAACTCGAAATTTCCGCGGCGCAGGTCGGTGACATACCCGAGTTTTTGCGGGTTGTATTCGCGGTTTCCGACACCGAAGCGGGCAGGGCGGGACTCCCGTGGCGACAGCAGGTCGTAAATGGTGGGCACCGAGCCGTTGTGCAGGAATGGCGGCGTGGCCCATACACCGTGCAGTGGGCGCGCCTTGTAGGCGGTGTGATTGGCGATGCGGAAGGGCACGTTCAGGCCGTCGTAATCCGCGATACCGTTGTTGTCGCTGGAAATATCGTTGTTTTTGTACAGTACCGGCAGAAGCTGGTTGATCAGCAGCTGCAGGCCGTCGCCGGCGTTGACCTTGGGGGCTCCCGGCGGCAACAGTGGGCCGGCCAGATATTGTTTTGCGTTGTAATTTTCCGCGGCTTTGGGGTCGGTGCCGATCACCTTGATGTCAATCCAGGGGACGGACCAGATGGTGCTGCGCCAGTCCTCGCGCACCGGGCGGTTTTCCTCGTCGTAGGAAACCTGGCCGGACATATCCCATTGCCAGTTCACGTCGTTCTGCGCTGCGGGGTTGGCTTGCGGGCTGTCGGCCAGTGACCAGCGGTAGGGTTTGGAGATATGCGGGCCGTGGCAGTGGGCGCACTGGTCCGCAAACAGGTGTTTGCCCGCGCGGGCCTTGTCTAAATCAATTTCTCCGAGCACATCCTCCGGCCATTTCGGCGGCTTCAGTTTGCGCAGGGTTGTCTCGATACACTGCATGCCCTGAATGTCGATGGTGGATTGTCCGAACTCCCCCGGCGGCAGCAGTGCCCCGGCTTTATCCACCAGCTTCACCGGTGCCATTACCCCGAGGCTCTCGCCCACGTTGCGCGCCATCGCCTGGTTGGTGAAGCCGGTGTACTGCACCCAGTCAAAGCGCCAGATATCCCACAGGAAGGGGTAACTGACCGGCGCATCGGCGTTCTTGTAGTTTTCTTCGATCCCCAGGTTGTACCCGAATACCACATTGCCGATGCGGCCCACGGCATCGGTGCGGCCGCGGCCTTCGGTTACCGGGAAGTGCTCGTCGTTGCCGGGACCATCCGCAAATTCAAAAAAGCGCTCGCGGAATGCGGCAAAGTCGCGCTTCAGTTGTTTGCGTTTCTCTCTGTCGTCGCCGGCGATTGCATCCGCAAAGCGGTTCCACTTGGCGAGGTTGTATTTCATTTCCAGGGTGCTGGCACCAACCGAGTAGGTGAACTCTCCGGGGGCGCCGGTGGACATGCCGTGGATGGCCTGTCCGCCATCTACCCGCAGCGCGGTGCCCTTGTAATGTAGCTCGCCGGTATGACACAGGGCGCAACCCAGATCCAGGCGGTAGGCGTTGGCCTGCGGATTCCAGTGCTTGCTCATCCCCACCGGATAAGCTCCGGATTCGCTGCCGGCCTCGTCGCTATCGACAATAAAGCCCCATCCGCGCAGGTTTTTCTCCGTGGCCAGCTTTTCGTTGGAAAACGGCAGTTCCAGGGCCGCGAGCCATTCGTAATGCAGGCCCTGCAGTTCTGTGCCCTGGGGCGTGTTGTAGAACAGGGCGCGGTCTTCGTCGCTCCAGCCCTGATCCAGGTAGCGGACTTCGCTGATGGTTTCGCTGGTGATATTGGGCTTCAGGAACTGGTGTGCGATGGAGCAGCCAGCCAGTGCGCTGGCGGCTATGGCCATGGTTATCAGTATCCAGCGGGTAGACTTTACTCCTCGTTTACCCTGGCTGGTGTGCCCCCCAGTGTTTGCACCGGTGTTGCGCCCACGGCGCAGGAGTGTGCGTAGTAAATCCATTTCAGCAACTCTTGGTATCGGTTTTTGTTTTGTCTGTTTTTATTGCGCTGGCGTGAGCCAGACTTTTGGCGGGGCTATTGTATAGCGCTCGCCAGTACAAAAAAAAGCCGGCCCCAATTTTCCGGGGCCGGCTTTTTAAGGCGTGGAGCGGGCTGGCGATGTGCCAAGCCCGTATTTAGTACATTGTGGTGGCCGATCAGGAGCCGGACTTGGTCTCCTGTACCCATTCGTCCACCAGCTGTTCCAGTACATCCAGTGGAACAGCGCCATTGGCCAGCACCACGTCGTGGAATTCGCGGATGTCGAATTTATCTCCCAGTTCCTGTTTGGCGTTTTCCCGCAACTCGAGGATTTTCATCATGCCGATCTTGTAGGCGGTTGCCTGGCCGGGCATGACGATATAGCGCTCGATGGCTTTTACCACATCCCCGTGAGGGTTGGGGCTGTTTTCCGCGAGCCAGTCGATGGCTTCCTCGCGGGTCCACTTCTTGCTGTGCATGCCGGTGTCCACCACCAGGCGGCATGCGCGCCACAGCTCCATCGCCAGGCGGCCGAAATCTGAGTAGGGATCCTGGTAAAAACCGATTTCTTTCGGTACCAGTTCCGTATACAGCCCCCAGCCCTCGGTGTACGCGGTGTAGCCGCCGAACTTGCGGAACTTGGGCACATTTTCCAGTTCCTGCATGATGGACAACTGCATGTGGTGTCCCGGAATACCCTCGTGGTACGCGAGCGCTTCCATCTGGTAAGTGGGCATGCTGCTCATCTTGTACAGGTTGGCATAGTAGATGCCGGGGCGCGAGCCGTCCGGTGCGGGGCGCTGGTAAAACGCTTTACCTGCGGATTTCTCCCGGAAGGGTTCCACCGCCTTCACGATCAGGTCGGCTTTCGGTTTGGTGATGAACAGTTCGTCCAGGCGCCCCTTCATGGTGTCGATGATGGCGGTGGCTTCCTTCAGGTAGCGCTGCTTGCCTTCCTCGGTTTCCGGGTAATAGAACTGTTTGTCGGTGCGCATGAATTCAAAGAATTCCTGCAGGCTGCCCTCGAACTCCACCTTCTTCATGATCTCACGCATTTCATCGTGAATGCGCTGCACCTCTTCGAGACCCTTCTGGTGAATCTCCTCGGCAGTCATGTCGGTGGTGGTGTAGACGTTCAGGCGATGCTGGTAGAACTCGTCGCCGTCCGGCAGCTTCCAGGCGCCATCGTCGGTGGTGGCCGTTTTCTCCAGCTCGCCCAGGTAGCCGATCAGGTTCTGGTAAGCCGGCTTCACATTTTCCAGCATGGCGGTTTTGGCCTGTTCGATCAGTGCAGCCTTTTCTTCGTCACTGATATTGAGTTTGTCCACCTTGCCTTTGAAGTCGGCGAACAGGGTGCTGTCTTTACCGTCGTCGAAAGGCGCACCGGTAATCAGATTTTCGCCGTCGCTGATGACATAGGGGAACACGAACTTGGGCACGATCACTCCGGCATCGGCGCGCTCCTTGAGGTTCGCGATGAGCTGTTCGAAGTGTGCCGGGAGGCCGTTCAGGCGGGAGATATAGGCTTCCGCGTCGGACACGTCGTCAACGCGGTGCTGGTTGATCAGCAGGGAGGCCACACTGGTGTGGACCGCATACATCTGGTTCACCGGGTAGGTGTGCAGGCGCCACTTGTAGCCCTCGATATCCTGTTCGTGATTGCGGATCGCCAGTTCCAGTGACAGGCGGGTGGCGTCGTCGAGTTTGCTCGGGTCGATTTTCTTCAGCTCTCGCAGCTGGCGCTTGGTGATTTCGAACGATTCTTTTTCAAACGCCGGCGAAATGTCATTCCACTTACCGTAGTCCTCTTTCATGCCCAGGAATGTTTTGAACTCCGGGCTGCGGGCGAGGAATTCCTGAAATTGCTGTTCGAACAGCTCATTGGCCGCAGCAATGGCAGCGGTATCTCCGCGGTCGGCTTGTTTGGTTTCGCTGGTGGCTTCTGTGGCCGTCGCCGGTGCAGTGTCTGTCTGGGGGGCGACTTGTGATTGCGGCTCTGATTGTGGCTCTGGGGGCTTCTGCTGCTCCCGGTCGCATCCTGTCATGGTAAGCGCGCTTATGGCTGCGGCCAGCAGGGTCACTTTCAATTTCATGGTGGCTACTCATTGATGAAAGGAAACGTGTACGTCAGTGTGAGACGTAAGTCGTCGAATAAAGTTTATCGCGAGGAAAGTTGTAACGAGATAGGCGCGGTTATACAAATTTTGTGCGCGATAGTGGGGCTTATGTACGAAAAAGTGTGCACAAAAAAGCGGGCCCGGGGGCCCGCTCTAGCGTGTGCTACCTGGCGGTAACTCAGGCGAAGTTCTGGTTCACGAAGTCCCAGTTCACCAGTGCCCAGAAAGCTTCCATGTACTTCGGACGCGCATTGCGGTAGTCGATGTAGTAGGCGTGCTCCCATACGTCGCAGGTCATCAGCGGGGTAACGCTGCTGTCGGTCAGCGGGGTTTCCGCATTGGAAGTGTTGACGATGGCGACGGTGCCGTCGGCCTTTTTCACCAGCCAGGTCCAGCCGGAACCGAAGTTGTTGACCGCGCTGTTGGTGAATTCTTCCTTGAACTTGTCAAAGGAGCCGAAAGCGGCATTGATGGCGTCAGCCACGGCGCCGGTGGCTGCACCGCCGCCGTTCGGGCTCAGGCAGTTCCAGTAGAAGGTGTGGTTCCAGATCTGGGCCGCGTTATTGAATACGCCGCCGGAAGAGGACTTGATCACGTCTTCCAGGGATTTGTCGGCGTCCGGGGTGCCTTCCAGCAGGCCGTTCAGCTTGTCTACGTAGGTCTTGTGGTGCTTGCCGTAGTGGTACTCCAGGGTTTCCTGGGAGATGTGCGGCTGCAGGGCATCCATAGCGTAGGGAAGCTCGGGGAGAACATGTGCCATGTAGTATTCCTTCCTTTTGATGGGACCCCTATCCGACCACTGGTCCGATACAGGTCAGTTATTGGTGAAGCGCATTCTACACGCGCCAGAAGTCATTATTAAGCGGTTGGACTGGCCAAAAGGTTCCAAATGCGCAGGTATTGTAGAATATTCGGCCTGCCACGGGGCTGGCGTCTAAACTTGTGTTCAGGTTGCTTACTTTTTCGGCAGTTTTTGGTATAACTTGCCGCTGTTTTCAACCAGAATTCTACTGACGGGCACTTCTGGCCCGTCGGTCAGTCTCACTGGCACAGAGACCGCATTCAACGCAGATACAACCGCAGGAAAGAGAAATCATGCAACGCAGAGAGCCCACCCTGGACGGCAGCAGCCCGTCGCTGGACCCTCAGACCGCCAATGGCCCCATCGGTGGCCAGCGCTATCGCACCCAGGCGCCGGCGCCCGCAGCGGATCCCGAGCCCCGCAGTGGCGGCGGATCCTCATTCCTGGCAATCGTGGCGCTGTTGCTGGCAATGGCCGGCCTGGGCGGCGCCGGCTTCCTGTACACCCAGTGGCAGGAGACCCGGGTGCAGCTGGTGGATGCGGAAGGCCGTATTCAACAGCTGGAGAAACGCTTCGAGATGTCCGGCGAGGAGTCCGCGGCATCCGTTGAAGTACTGAATGCCAAGGTCAAGGAGAACGCCTCCGAGATCCGCAAACTGTGGGGTGTGTCTTACGATACCAACCGCAAGAATATTTCTGCCAACCAGTCCGCGGCAGCGTCCAACAAGAAAGAGATCGCTGCGCTTTCGAAGAAGATCGGTAACCTGGACGGTGCCCTGAAAAAAGTGGCGGCGCTGGAGAGTGAGCTGGCGAAGCTGAAAGAGTCCACCGTCAGCGCATCCCGCGACACCAAGGACACCGTGGCCAAACTGGAGCGCCAGCTGTCTTCCGTGCGCTCGGACCTGACCATGCGTGTGGGTGCCAACGAAGAGGCGATCCAGTCTATCGACACCTATCGCCGCACCGTGAACAAGGACCTGGTGCAGTTGCGCGATGCGATTCGCAGCCTGCAGAGCAGCTCCACCACGGCTTCCGCGCCGTAATGTGAGCCCTGTTACGCCGAGCTGTTGTGTCGAGTTGACGCAGCGGCCACAGTAGCAAGGCAGTCGCAAGGCGTACCCGGAAACGGGTGCGCCTTTTTCGTGCCTGCGACCCCGCAACCAAACTGGTCACAGTCAGTTCCGAATCTGGCTAGTCTCTCCCGCCCGCAACCCATACACTGGCCGCAGATTTTTCCGGGGCCACAACCGTGCAACTCGATCCTTCCATCTGTAGCAGTGCCAGGCTTGCCCGCGACAAGCGGTTCGACGGGCGCTTTTTTACCGCAGTGAAAACCACCGGTATCTTCTGCCGCCCCATTTGCCCCGCGCGGCCGCCACTGGAGCGCAACGTGGAGTACTTCGGCACCGCGGCAGAGGCGGCCGCGGCCGGCTACCGCCCGTGCCTGCGCTGCCGGCCGGACGCCGCCCCCGGCAGCCCCGCCTGGGGGCTGGTATCCACCACGGTGCAGCGGGCCCTGAACCTGATGCGCGCCGAGCGCGAGGCCATGTCCATCGAGCAGCTGGCGGAACGCCTCGGTATCACCAGTCGCTACCTGCGCAAGCTGTTTGCGGAACATCTGGGGATCAGCCCGTTGCAGGTGTGGCAGGCAGAGCGTGCGCTGTTTGCGTTCAGCCTGCTGCGCGATACCCGCCTGCCGGTTGCCGAAATAGCCCTGGAGGCGGGGTTCAACAGTCTGCGCCGGTTCAATGACGTGTTCAAAACGGTCTACCGGCGCACGCCGTCAGAAGTGCGGCGCGAGCAGGGGGGGACCGCCAATAGCGATGGCAGCGCCACGCGGCTTTACCTGGGCTATCGGCCGCCGTTCGACTGGCCCGGCTTGCTGGCGTTTTTTGCCGCTCGCGCACTACCGGGTGTGGAGCAGGTCCTTGCGGAGGAGAAGGATCCCGACGGCGCCGTGTACCTGCGCAGCTTCTGTCTGGCGGGGCGTCGCGGCTTGCTTGAGGTGCGACACCAGGCCGACAAGAAGCGCCTCGCGGTAGATGTCTATGCGGAAGGCTCCGGTGCAGTGCTGTACCAGGTGCGGGAAAAGATCCGCAGGCTGTTCGACCTGGACGCGGACAGCGAGGAGATTTCCGCGCACCTGGCGCGCGACCCGCAGCTCGAGGTCGTGCTCCGCCAGTCCGCCGGCGTGCGCCTGCCCGGCGCCTGGGATCCGTTTGAATACGCATTGCGGGCCATTCTCGGCCAGCAGATTTCCGTGGCCGCGGCCACCACCATTGCCGGGCGTTTGGTGGCGCAGTACGGCGAGGTGTTTGCGGGGCCGGACGGGCAGGAGGTACGCATTTTTCCCACGCCAGAGCAGCTTGCGGGCGCAGACTTCTCGGGACTCGGGGTTACCCGCACCCGCGCGCAGACACTGCGCAATTTCGTTGCCGCCACCGGGGCGGGCGACATCGATTTCCGCGAACCTGAGTTGACGCGCTGGTGCGAACAGATGACCGCACTGCCGGGTATTGGCGACTGGACCGCCCAGTACACCGCGATGCGCGGGCTCTCGATGCCGGATGCCTTCCCCGCCTCGGACCTGGGTATCCTGATCGCGCTCGGCGACGGTGACAAAAAATCCACCCCGAAGCAGGCACTGGCACGGGCCGAAGCCTGGCGTCCGTGGCGCGCCTACGGGGCGCTGCTGTTGTGGCAATCTCTCCAACCGAGGAAGTCTTGATGATCTGCTATTCCCTGTACCCCAGCGCGTTCGGTGAACTGGCGATTGCCGCCAGCGACAGCGGTCTGGTGGCGATCGACCTGCAAACCGGCCAGCGGCCGCTGGTGGCCAAGCGCGAATGGCAGCGGCAGGCAACGTCGCTGACCGACGCGGCGGCCGCGCAATTGCAGGCGTATTTCGCTGGCGAACGGCAGGTGTTTGACCTGCCGCTGGATGCTGCGGGCACCGATTTCCAGCGCGGTGTGTGGCAGTCGCTGTGTGCCATCCCCTACGGTGAGACCCGCAGTTACCGCGAGCTGGCGGAGGCCATTGGCAATCCGAAAGCGGTGCGGGCGGTGGCCCGGGCCAATGGCGCCAACCCGCTGTCCATTGTGGTGCCCTGTCACCGGGTGATCGGTGCCGACGGTACCCTGACCGGCTATGCCGGGGGGCTGGAAATGAAGGCGCGGCTGCTGGCGCTGGAAGGGGCGCTGATCGGCTGACCTGCCCTGCGGTCTGGCCCGCTTCGGGGAGGCAAAAAAAAGCCCCGGCATTAGCCGGGGCTGTGGGTCGCTGTGGGCAAGTTCCGTCGGAGTTACAGTGGCGCCATACAGGCCATGTAGACATCCAGCTGGTTCACCTCCGTCAGCAGGCTGTTGAGGCTCAGGCGCACCTTGTTGAAGTCCTGCTCGGTGGCGATCACGATGACCCGCTGATTCACCGCGCCATCGACCTTGAACGCCACCAGAGAGCTGCCAGTGGAGCTGTCACCGGTTGCGGTGTCGTCCATCCAGGTACTGATGTTAATGCTGTTCTGCAGTACCAGGTCGAGCAGGCTGGACGGTTTCTCTACCAGGAAGCCGATCAGATGACGTCCGGACAGTACCGTGGATTTGGTGACATCGATGTACGCATAGCCACCTGCGCCAGCGGTAACTTCGAGCCGCGCAGCATCGGTAATCACATTGTTGGTGATGCGTCCGGGACTGGTCACCGAGCAGCCTGAGCAGGGCGCCACCGTGCCGTGTGCCAGGTAGGAATCGCTGGTGGTAATCGGCTGGAAGTCACCCAGCGATTCGCAGGTAGCGGCGAGATCGAAATCGCACACATCGCCGATACCGTCACCGTCAAAGTCGTCCTGGCCCGGGTTCGGTGTCTGCGGGCAGTTGTCGACATCGTTATTCACGCCGTCGTTGTCCACGTCTACGTCACAGCTGTCGCCGATGCCATCGCCATCGGAGTCGAGCTGGTCGGGATTCGGCACCAGCGCGCAGTTGTCGACACTGTTGTCAACGCCATCACCGTCCCGGTCCGGATCACAGCCATCGCCGACGCCGTCGCCATCACTGTCCGCCTGGGATGGATTGTGTACCAGCGGGCAGTTGTCGGCGTCGTCGCCAATGCTATCGCCATCCAGGTCGTCGTCGCAGGCATCGCCGAGACCGTCACCGTCGGTGTCGAGCTGGTCGGCATTGGCGGTCATGGGGCAGTTGTCCTCGTCGTTGCCGGTACCATCACCATCGACGTCGCTGTCGCAGGCGTCGCCCATACCATCGCCGTCCAGGTCCGCCTGGTCGTTGGCAATGTTCGGGCAGTTGTCCACGGTGTCGTCAGTATCGTCACCATCCCGATCGAGGTCGCAGGCATCTCCCAGGCCGTCGTTATCGATATCGGACTGATCGGAATTGCCGGTAGTGGGGCAGTTGTCGGTGTCGTTGTCGACGCCATCGCCATCGACATCGTCGTCACAGGCATCGCCGACACCGTCGCCATCGTTGTCAGCCTGATCGTTTGAGATCAGCGGACAGTTGTCGCTGCTGTCGTCGGTGCCGTCACCATCGGCATCACTGTCGCAGGCATCGCCGATGCCGTCGCCATCCAGGTCAGCCTGGTCGGAGTTGGCTGCGTTCGGGCAGTTGTCCGCATCGTCGGGCACGCCGTCACTATCGCTATCGGTGTTGCTGTCACAGGCGTCGCCGAAGCCGTCGCCGTCGGTGTCAGCCTGGTCGGCATTGGCGGTGGCGGGGCAGTTGTCTGCATCATTGTCGACACCGTCGCCGTCCCCATCGCTGTCACACACATCGCCGATTCCGTCGCCATCGGAGTCTGTCTGGTCCGCGTTTGCGGCAGCCGGGCAGTTGTCGCTGTCGTCCTCGATTCCGTCGTTATCGTCATCGGTGTCACAGGCGTCTCCGGTACCGTCGCCGTCACTGTCTTCCTGGCCGGCATTCGCGACTGCCGGGCAGTTGTCGACGTCGTCATCCAGGCTGTCACCATCTTCGTCTGAGTCGCAGGCATCACCCAATGCGTCGCCGTCGAGGTTGGCCTGGTCCCCGTTGCTGACCGTGGGGCAGTTGTCCTGGCCGTTATCGACGCCATCGCCATCGCGGTCGTCGTCGCACACATCGCCGATACCGTCGCCGTCGCTATCTTCCTGGCCCGCATTGGCTGTTACCGGGCAGTTGTCACTGCTGTCGTCAACGCCGTCATTGTCGTCATCGCTATCACAAGCGTCGCCGGTGTTGTCGCCATCGCTGTCCAGTTGCTCGGGGTTTGCCACCGCCGGACAGTTATCGCTGTCGTTGCCGGTGCCATCGCCATCCGCGTCGGTGTCGCAGGCGTCGCCGATGCCGTCGCCGTCAGAGTCTTGCTGGTCGCTGTTATCGATAGCCGGGCAGTTGTCGCTGCCGTCGTCAACGCCGTCATTGTCGTCGTCGCTGTCGCAGGCATTGCCGATTCCATCCAGGTCGGTATCTGCCTGAGAGGGGTTGGCGACCGTGGGGCAGTTGTCGGAATCGTTGCTGTCGCCATCGCCGTCGCTATCAGCGTCACAGGCATCGCCAATGCCGTCGGCATCCAGGTCGGCCTGATCGGCGTTGGCATCGTTCGGGCAGTTGTCGGCATCGTCCGGGATGCTGTCGTCATCGCTGTCGGTATTGTCATCACAGGCGTCCCCGAAGCCGTCACCGTCCGTATCTGCCTGGTCGCTATTGGCCACCAGCGGGCAGTTGTCGGCGTCGTCGTCCGCACCATCGCCATCGCGATCTGTGTCGCAGGCATCGCCGATACCATCGCCGTCCAGGTCAGCCTGGTCGGCATTGGTATTCAGCGGGCAGTTGTCGGCGCCGTCGCCGACACCGTCGCCGTCATCGTCGTCGTCACAGGCGTTACCGACACCGTCACCATCGCTATCCAGCTGATCGCCGTTGGCGAGATTGGCGCAGTTATCCGCAGTGTCTTCGACGCCGTCGCCGTCACTATCGGTATCGCAGGCATCGCCGATACCGTCGCCATCCAGGTCGGCCTGCAGCGGGTTTTCCACCAGCGGGCAATTGTCTGCATCGTTGCCCAGGCCATCGCCGTCGGTGTCGGTCAGGTCGTCACAGGCATCGCCGATGCCATCGTTATCGGCGTCTTCCTGTAGCGGGTTGGATGCAACCGGGCAGTTGTCTTCGCCGTCGGACACACCGTCGCCATCGCGATCCGGATCGCAGGCGTCGCCGATGTTGTCACCATCCAGGTCACTCTGGTCCGCATTGGCGGTAGCGGGACAGTTGTCGGCGCCGTCGTCTACGCCGTCACCGTCGTCGTCGCCATCGCAGGCATCGCCGGTGCCATCGCCATCGGTGTCCAGCTGATCCGGGTTGGGCACCATCGGGCAGTTGTCCTCACCGTCATCCAGGCCATCGTTGTCGGTATCGCTGTCGCTGTCACAGGCGTCGCCGATTCCGTCGTTGTCCTGGTCTGCCTGATCCGGGTTCGGTATCGCGGGGCAGTTGTCGAGACTGTCGGTCAGGCCGTCGCCATCGCGGTCGTTGTCGCAGGCATCACCGATACCGTCGCCATCGAGATCACTCTGCTCGCTGTTCGGGATAGCGGGGCAGTTGTCCTGGTCGTTGTCGACATTGTCACCGTCGAGGTCGCTGTCACAGGCATCGCCCAGGCCGTCGCCATCCGCATCGGCCTGGTCTTCGTTGGGTATCACCGGACAGTTGTCGCTGTCGTTTGGCACCCCGTCGTTATCGTTGTCGCTGTCGCAGGCGTCGCCGATACCGTCTCCGTCCATGTCCGACTGGTCGGCATTGTCGACGTTGGGGCAATTATCACTGTCATCGGCAATGCCGTCGCGATCTGTGTCGACAACCGTCGCGGTGGCAGAGGGTAATTGCGTTGAGAAGAATCTTCTCTTGTGATCCTTGCTGCAGGCGGTCAGAGCGAGCAACGAGAGGCTGAGAAGCACGATCAGAAGACGGCGCATGGATAAGCTCTCCAAAACAAATTTCCTTTTTGTTATCTACAGAGAACAGGGGGGATTTGTGCACTTCGGTCAGCCGGATACCCGCGCATACTTTTATTTGGTTGCGGTGTATCCATCTCCCACTTCCCTGTCGGGGGGCGCACCATTGCCGCGAACGGGACTAATTGCATTCCCTGGCATCGCTTTGCGCGCTCCCGGGCGTAGTTATACTTCTTTATTGAACTGGTTCTTAGTTATTTTGTGAATCAGATCAAAATAATGGCGTCGTAATCCCCTAGTAATCGTTTGTCAGGTCCATGGTGGTGCAAAAGTGGCGCGCGGATCTTCCTGTGCCAGATTGGCGGGCCCCTGGGGGTTTTGCGGGCGAACTGGAGATGGCGGCGCGGATGTCGACTCGGGACGGGAGCTGGCTGGTTGATGTGTCCAGCCGGTCACGGGGCGTGAGGGTGGCAATCGGGGGCCTTGGGCGGGATAATGGCGGGCTGATTTTTGACTGTCACCATATGATGACCGGAGGCCGGATGCTGTACAGATTGGGCGATAAGCAGCCACAGCTGGAAGGCGAGGGGCAGTACGTGGCTCCGGGCGCCCGGGTGATCGGCAACGTGCTGATGAAGCCCCACAGTTCTGTGTGGTTCAACGCGGTGATCCGCGGCGACAACGACCTGATCACCATTGGTGAGCGGGCGAACATCCAGGACGGCTCGGTGCTGCACACTGACCCGGGGGTGCCATTGACCGTGGGCACCGGGGTGACGGTCGGTCACAAGGTGACTCTGCACGGTTGCCAGATCGGCGACTTTTCCCTGGTGGGCATGAATGCGGTGGTGTTGAACGGGGCCAGTATCGGCAAGTGCTGCATCATCGGGGCCAATGCGCTGGTGACGGAGAATGCGCAGATTCCGGACTACTCACTGGTTCTGGGAAGCCCGGGCAAGGTGGTGAAGTCTCTGGATGAGTCGACGTTTGAGTTGCTGAAGGCGAGCAGTGATATTTATGTGGCCAATGGCAAGCGCTTTGCACAAGAGCTGGTGCCGGTTGACGCTGTAAACGGTAGCGTGAGCGATGACTGAGAGTGATTGGAGCCGGGTAAAAGACCAAGAGCCCGAGCCCGCATTTGAGTTTCCGGTGAAATCCCCCTGTGTGTCTGTCTGCGCGCTGAATCGCGAGGATATCTGCGAGGGGTGTTTCCGTTCCGGGACCGAGATCAGCCAGTGGGGCCGACTGAGTAATGCCGAGAAAAAACAGGTGTTGGCGCGGTGCCGCGAGCGGGCGGTGGAAATGAAGCGGGTCTGGTGGACTGACTGACTTTAAATGCCGGTTTAAGGCCCGTTTTATTTGGCCTCTTGTGGCGGCGGAGCACCGGGTGCGGGTTTTCAGGACCGCTGTGAACCCATCCCTGGGCGCTGCGGCGGCGACATCCTGTCGCCGACGCTCCTGAAAACCCGCCCCCGGTGCTCCGCCTTCGCGTAACGATTTTTACTTCGTCAGCCTCTGTGAGTGCAAAGCATTCACGCTTACGAAGAGATTTATTTTCAGAGTTGCACAGAGCGCCGAGGGGGAAGACCTTCCCGGGACCTTCACCGGCATGGATGCCGGTGCAGAGCTTACAGGGATGTATTTACAGCGTGTCCCGGGAAGGTCTTCCCCCTCGGTGCGCCCCCGGATCAGAGCACAAAGCCAAAAACCTCCGGGGCCAAATCAAACAGAAGAAATATGACCCAACCCTTCGTACATTTAAGAATCCACTCCGAATACTCCCTGATCGACGGCCTGGTGCGGATCAAGCCGTTGATCAACCGCGTCGCCGAGCTGGAAATGCCGGCGGTGGCGATTACCGACCAGACCAATTTCTACGCCCAGGTGAAGTTTTACAAAGGGTGTATGGGGGCCGGGATCAAGCCCATTACCGGTGCCGACTTCTGGTTGCGGGAGGGCGGCGACGAGCAGCCGACCCTGCTGACCCTCTACGCCATGAACGGCACCGGTTACCGCAATATCACCGAGCTGATCTCCCGCGCCTGGATGGAAGGGCAGTACCACGGTCACGCCTTCGTCGAGCGGGCGTGGATTGAGGAAGCGTCGGAAGGGGTGTTGATGCTGTCCGGGGCCAAGTACGGTGATGTTGGCCGTGCCCTGATTGCCGGGCGCAACGCGCAGGCGGAGGCGTTGGCACAGGAGTGGGAGCGGATTTTTCCTGGGCGTTATTATCTGGAGTTGCAGCGCACCGGGCGGCCGGGGGATGAGGAGTATCTGCACGCGGCGGTGGGCCTTGCGGGCAAGCTGAATCTGCCCGTTGTTGCAACCAACGATGTACGCTTTATTGAAGACAGCGAGTTCGAGGCGCACGAGGTGCGGGTGTGTATCCGTGAGGGGCGCGCGCTGGACGATCCGCGTCGCGAGCGTCGCTACTCCTCCGAACAGTACCTGCGCACCCCGGAAGAAATGCAGGCGCTGTTCCGGGATATTCCGGAGGCGCTGGAAAATACGGTGGAAATTGCCCGCCGCTGTTCTTCGCCGATCCAGTTGGGCAAGTACTTTCTGCCACAGTTCCCGATTCCGGAAGGGATGACGGAAAACGAATTCTTCGAAAAGATTTCCTTCGACGGCCTCTACGAGCGTCTAGAGAGTATTCTCGACAAGTCCGCCCCGGATTACGAGGCGCGCAAGAAAGAGTACGAGGATCGCCTGCGCTTTGAGCTGGATATCGTTATCCAGATGGGGTTCCCGGGCTACTTCCTGATCGTGATGGACTTTATCCAGTGGGCCAAGGACCACGATATTCCGGTGGGGCCGGGGCGGGGCTCCGGTGCGGGCTCGCTGATTGCCTATTCGCAGAAAATTACCGACCTGGATCCGCTGCAATACGACCTGCTGTTCGAGCGATTCCTGAACCCGGAGCGGGTTTCCATGCCCGACTTCGACGTCGACTTCTGCATGGAGAAGCGCGACCGCGTGATCAGCTATGTGGCCGACAACTACGGCCGCAACGCGGTGAGCCAGATTATTACCTTCGGTACCATGGCCGCGAAGGCAGTGGTGCGGGATGTGGCGCGGGTGCAGGGCAAGTCCTACGGCCTCGCGGACAAGCTGTCGAAAATGATTCCGCCGGACGTGGGCATGACCCTGCAGAAGGCCTACGACCAGGAAGACGTGCTGCGCGAATTTCTGGAGAATGACGAAGAGGGGCAGGAAATCTGGGAGATGGCGCTGCAGCTCGAGGGCGTGGCGCGGAACGTCGGCAAGCATGCCGGTGGTGTGGTAATCGCCCCCACCAAGCTCACCGACTTTGCCCCGCTCTACTGTGACGAGACCGGTGCCGGCCTGGTTACCCAGTTCGACAAGAACGACGTGGAAGACGCGGGCCTGGTGAAGTTCGACTTCCTCGGCCTGCGCACCCTGACCATCATCGACTGGGCCAAGGCGATGGTGGACGAGAAGCGCGCGCGCGAGGGCGAAGAGCCACTGGTGATCGAGGCGCTGCCACTGGACGATGTGGAAACCTTCAAGCTGATCAAGCGCGCCGAGACCACCGCGGTATTCCAGCTGGAATCCCGCGGCATGAAGGACCTGATCAAGCGCCTGCAGCCGGACAATCTCGAGGACATGATCGCCCTGGTGGCCCTGTTCCGCCCGGGCCCGCTGCAGTCGGGCATGGTGGATGACTTCATCAACCGCAAACACGGCCGCGCCCAGGTGGCCTACCCGGACGCCAAGTACCAGCACGAGAAACTGAAGCCGATCCTGGAGCCCACCTACGGGGTTATCGTCTACCAGGAACAGGTGATGCAGATCGCCCAGGAGCTCGCGGGCTACACCCTCGGCGGCGCGGACATGCTGCGCCGCGCCATGGGTAAGAAAAAACCCGAGGAGATGGCCAAGCAGCGCAGCACCTTCGAGGAGGGCGCCAAGTCCGAGGGCGTGGATCCGGATCTGGCGATGAAGATCTTCGACCTGGTGGAGAAGTTCGCCGGTTACGGCTTCAACAAATCCCACTCCGCCGCCTACGCCCTGGTGTCCTACCAGACCGCGTGGCTGAAGGCGCACTACCCGGCACAGTTTATGGCCGCCACCATGTCCTCGGACATGGACAAGACCGACAAGGTGGTGACCTTTATCGAAGAGTGCCGGGCGATAAATCTGGACCTGGTGCCGCCGGATGTGAATCTCGGCAGTTACCAGTTCTCGGTGGACGTGGACAACCGCATCATCTATGGCCTGGGTGCGATCAAGGGGCTGGGTGAAGGCCCCATCGACAACATTATTGCCGAGCGGGAGCAGGGCGGTCCGTTTACCGATCTGTTCGACTTCTGCTCCCGCATCGACCCGCGCAAGGTGAACAAGCGCGCACTGGAGGCGCTGGTGCGCTCCGGTGCCCTGGACAGCATCGGTCCCAGTGCCGACGACGCCGATGGCCTGAACTACTCCCGCGCAGTACTCTTCAACTCTCTGGACGAGGCGGTGAAGTCTGCCGAGCAGCAGAGCAAGAACGACAGCGCCGGCATGATGGACCTGTTCGGCGAGGTGGTGCGCTCCGCCTCCGATGGCGACGTGTACGAGGATTTCCGCCGCGCGCGCCCCTGGAGCATTCGCGAGCGCCTCGAGGGCGAGAAGAATACCCTCGGCCTGTACCTTACCGGCCACCCGATCGACGAGTATGAAGACGAGCTCAAGCACCTGGTGAAGGCGCGCATCGCGGACCTGAAGCCGGGCCGCGAAAGCCAGAAGGTGGCGGGCCTGGTGGTGGGCATGCGGGTGATGAAGACCAAACGCGGGGATTCCATGGCGATTGTGTCGCTGGATGACCGCAGTGGCCGTATCGAGGCGGCGGTGTTCAGTGAGGCGTTTGGCGAGCACCGGGAGAAGCTGGTGAAGGATTCGCTGCTGGTGCTGGAGGGCTCCATTTCCCACGACGATTACAGCGGCGGTCTGAAGATGAGCGTGAACAGTGTGTCGACGCTGGATGACCTGCGCAGTGGCAGTGTGATCGGGGTGACCCTGAAGCTCGCCAGCGCCGAGGCGCTGCCGAATATGGGGCAGCGCCTGAGTGCCTGCCTGCGCCCGTATACGGGTGGCAAGTGCCCGGTCAATGTGCAGGTGGAGCGCAGCGATGCCCGCGCCACTTTCCGCCTCGCGGAAGAGTGGAAAGTGGAGCCAAACGACCAGCTGATCCAGTCCCTGCGGGAGGTGATCGGCAGAGAGGGGGTGCAGCTCGACTACACTCAACGGCAGTGAATTTGAGTAGATGGCTCTAATTAGCGCGGTGGCGGCGAGTCACCGGGGCGAGTATTCCGAAACGCTGTGAATACGTCCCTGTACGCTCCGTCGGCGACGTCCATGTCGCCGACGGTTCGGAATACTCGCCCCGGCGCCTCACCTTCAATTTTCACTACTGAGCGCTGTAAGTGAGTCATGCACTCGACTGGCTGGTCCTATCCCGGTAAGCTAGCCGCCATTTTCAGTACACGAGGCCCATTTGCGACCAATAGGGGTATTTTGGTCGCATTTCGCTGCCGATTGGGGCGGTGGGTCCACAGGATTATCAAGGCGCGAATTAAATGAAGTTCAGTTTTCTCGAGTTTGAACAGCCGATTGCGGAACTGGAAAGCAAGATCAAGGAACTGCAGCATGTGGGCGACGACAACGAGCTCAACATTGCTGAAGAGATCACCCGCCTGCGGGAAAAGAGCGAGAAGCTCACCGAGTCCCTCTATTCAGACCTCTCTCCCTGGCAAATCGTACAGGTAGCGCGCCATCCGCAGCGCCCGTACGCCAAAGACTATATCGAGCGCATCTTTACCGACTGGGATGAGCTGCACGGCGATCGGCACTTCGGTGACGACAAGGCAATCATTGCCGGTATCGGCCGCCTCGAGGGCCGCCCGGTGGCGGTGATCGGTGAGGAGAAGGGCCGCAGTGTCAATGACAAGGTCAAGCGCAACTTCGGCATGCCGAAGCCGGAAGGTTACCGCAAGGCCCAGCGCATCATGGAAATGGCCGAGCGCTTCAAGATGCCGGTGCTGACCCTGATCGACACACCCGGGGCCTATCCGGGTATCGACAGTGAAGAGCGCGGTATTTCCGAGGCCATCGCCAAGAACCTGGCGGTAATGTCCCGACTGCGCACGCCGATTATCTGCACCGTAATTGGTGAAGGGTCCTCCGGTGGCGCGCTGGCGATCGGTGTCGGCGACCAGCTGAACATGCTGCAGTACTCGACGTATTTCGTGATTTCCCCGGAAGGCTGCGCCAACATTATCTGGAAGACCGTGGAAAAGGCGCCGCTGGCGGCGGAAGCCATGGGCGTTACCTCCAGTGTGCTGGAGGAGCTGGGTATCGTGGACGAGACCATCGAGGAGCCGCTGGGCGGCGCCCATCGCGATCCGGACCTGATGGCGGCGCGCCTGCGCGATCGTCTCAGCGAGCAGCTGGACCGGCTGTCCGCGGTACCGCTGGACGAGCTGCTGGATAAGCGTTACCAGCGCCTGATGAGCTACGGCAATGTCACCGGCTGATCGCGCAATCGATTGAATGCAGTTACGCATTCCATAAAAAAAGCGGCAACCGAGGTTGCCGCTTTTTTTTACGCCGGAAAATCCGTCGTTGGCTGCGGCTTGTCACAGGCGCAGAATTTCCCGATAGTCCGCCACCCGCGCCTTGAACGGCGTATTGTCCTGCAGGTAAAGGCGCATGCAGTCCGCGGCATCCGGTTCCCCGTGCACCAGCTGGATCCCGGTGCCCGACTCCATTTTTGACTGCAACAGCCAGTCCCCCAGTTCCTTGTAATCTGCGTGGGCGGACAGCCCCTCGAGCATTTCGACCTTTGCCTTGCAGGGCACGTATTCCCCGTGAATCTTCACGCTCTGTGACCCGGCCAGCATGCGCGCGCCGCGGGTACCGCCGGCCTGGTAGCCGGCAAACAGAATCGTCGCACGATGATCCGGCAGCAGTCGCTTCATGTGGTGCAGTACGCGGCCACCGGTGGCCATGCCACTGCCGGCGATAATGATGTGCGGATACTGGATATTTTCCAGCGCCTTCGACTGGTCGACACTGCGGGTGTACTGGATGCCGGTGCACATGAAGCTGCAGTTTTCCGCGCTGAGGCGGTGCTGGTCCGGATAGCGGGCATAGATTTCCGAGGCGTCGATGGCCATGGGGCTGTCGAGAAATACCGGCAGTTTCGGGATCTTGCCGTCGCGCATCAGGTTCAGCAGCAGATATTGCAGGGTCTGTGCCCGTCCCACTGCGAAGCTCGGGATCACCAGGACGCCACCGCGGCTGACGGTTGTGTTGACGATCTCCGCCAGCTGTGCGGCGTGATCGATTTGTGGGTGACGGCGGTCGCCGTAAGTGGATTCCAGTAACAGCAGGTCCAGAGCCGGCAGTGGTCGAGGCGGGTGCATGATGAGATCGTCGGGGCGGCCCACATCGCCGGAAAACCCCACCCGCTTGCCGTCCGCTTCCAGAATCACACTGCCGGCGCCGAGGATATGCCCCGCTGGCTGGAAATAGAGGCTGGCGTTGCCAATCCGTACCGGCTCATCGAATGCCACCGGCTGGAACAGCTCCAGGCAGGCCTCTGCGGTATCACCGTTGTACAGGGGTTCCGGGTGGGCGTGCTTGCCGAGCTGGTGGCGCTGGTAAAACCGCGCGTCCTCTTCCTGGATGCGGCCGGCATCCGGCAGCAGAATGGAGCAGAGGTCGCGGGTGGCGTGGTGGCAGTACACCGGGCCGCGGTACCCGAGCTGGTACAGCCGCGGAATATAACCCGAGTGGTCCAGGTGCGCGTGGGTGAGCACTATGCCGCTGAGGCGTCGGTAATCGAACAGGGGCGTTTCCCAATTGCGTTCCCGCAACCATTTGTAGCCCTGGAACATGCCGCAGTCGACAAGAAATTCCTGTTTGCCGTCCTCCAGGCTGACCAGGAACTTCGAGCCGGTAACGGTGCCGGTGCCACCGAGAAAAGTGATATTCACCTGTGCCCACCTCCGTGTGGATTTTCTGTGGGGTTGCGGTTCGCGAGTAGTTTTTCGATCGCCGGTAGCAATAGCGGCGAGAGATCAAACGCGCAGTGCTTCCCGGGAATACTGTTGCTGACCGCAAGCTGGTCGGCGCCCGCGTGCAAGATCTTGCGGTCGGCATTTTCCGCGAACACGCCGTGTACTGCAGCGCAGACGATGCGCGATGCACCGGCACTTTTCAGTGCCGCGATGGATTGCAGTACCGTGTGCCCGCTGGCGACGATGTCGTCGACGATGACCGCGGTGGCATTCGCAATGCGCCTGTCCTGCGGCAGTGATACCCGCACATCCCTGTCACCGTAGCGTTCCTTGTCGCCAACGATAAACGGTTGCCCGGTTTCCCGCGCCAGTGATTCTACCCACTGGCGGCTTTCCGCATCCGGCCCTACCAGCAGCAGCGCACCCGGCTGTGTGACGATCCAGTTTTGCAGTGCCGGCGTGCCGGAAATGGCGAGCGCGGGAATGCGGTAGATTTCAGCGAGACTGTGGTAGCGATGCAGGTGCGGGTCAACCGTGACAAGCCAGTCCACGGCAGAGGAAAGCAGGCGCGCGAAAATTCCGGAGGTGACAATCTCCCCGGGCTGGAAGGCCTTGTCCTGGCGCATATAACTCAAATAGGGGGCCACCAGTCCCACGCGTTTCGCTCCCCGGGAACGCAGGGCCTCGGCCAGGAACAGCAGGGGCAGGATTTTGTCGTCCGGCTGCGCAAGGTTCACCAGCAGGATGCAGTCGCGATCACTCACTGCCGACATCACCCGCAGGTAGCTTTCGCCATCCGGGAAGCGCCGTATTTCCAGTGCGCCCTGTTCGGCGCCGATGCCCTGTTGTATCGGCTCAGTTAGCGGCAGCGCGTCTTCAAGGGAAAAGAGTACCGGGCGGGCCATCGCAATCACTCCCGCACCGGCAATTCTTCCACCGCCACATCAAACAGGTCGCGGTTCTGGTGGAAATATTCCCGGGCGTAAGCCAGTTCCCCCGGGGTCTCGGCGTACAGGGTTGCAAGGGGCTGGTGCTCGTGGATCATTTCGCCCACCTTGACCCGCAGGCGCAGGCCCGCTTCCGGCGAGGAGGGCGCGCCGGCGACTTTTGCCAGGTGCGCGAGGCGCCGGTTATCCATGCTGCGTAAACGGCCGTGGCGTTGACTGCGCAGCTCGATGTGATGGCCGGCGGTAGGAATTTGCTTGAGCCCGCCCTGGGCTTCGCAAATCTTGCGAAACTGTTGCCAGGCGCGGCCGGAGGCCAGGATTTCCCGGGCCTCCTGCAGGGCCTGCCGGTCGCTTATGTCGCGGGCCATACCCAGCAGCTGGCTGGCGAGGTACAGCGCCCGCTCCGTGAGGTCTGAGGGAGCGTCGCGCGCATTGCGCAATACACTGAGTACGTCGCGGGCCTCCTCTGCGGGGCCGATTCCCCAGCCGATGGCCTCGCTGCCATCGGTCATCACGCAACGCACTGTCACGCCAAGGCCCCTGGCGACGCTCTGGAACAGGGCGGCGAGCCGCTCCGCCTGCTCCCGGTCGCGCACTTTGGCAGTGGGGCCAATGGGCATATCGATGAGAATGTGGGTGGAACCCGCAGCTATTTTTTTCGACAGCACCGAGGCCACCAGCTGTCCCTCGCTATCCAGGTTCAGCGCGCGCTCGATGCGGATCAGCAGGTCGTCGGTGGGGCTCAGCCCCACTTCGCCACCGGCGGCCAGGCAGGCGCCGGTGCGGGTGATAACGTTGCGCAGGTGCAGCAGGGGCAGGTCCACATTGGTCAGCACCTCCATGGTGTCGGCGGTGCCGGCGGGGGAGGTGATGGCGCGGGACGAGGTCTTCGGGATGATCAGGCCCGCGGCACTGGCGATGGCCACCACGATCGGCGTGGTGCGGTTGCCGGGCAGGCCACCGATACAGTGCTTGTCAAAAATACGCTCGTACTCTGGCCAGTGCAGGCGGTTGCCATTGTTGACCATGGCGGTGGTCAGGGCGATGGTCTCGGCACTGGAAAGGCGGC
>Ga0207814_100318_pt1 | contig 33955 bp, 22 predicted proteins | sample TtaePargueraPR_7_FD_187755 | JGI IMG/M metagenome (GOLD analysis project Ga0207814, IMG submission 187755) | Aerobic enrichment media microbial communities from Bioluminiscent Bay, La Parguera, Puerto Rico - Tt and P1 (2) (SPAdes) | ecosystem: Environmental > Aquatic > Marine > Unclassified ... | reverse complement strand
CCCGCCGCGTCAATCCCTCGCGCGATCTGGACAGCGAAACCTTGCAGGCCATCGCCGACAAGACCGGCGGCCTCTACTTCCGCGCCCACAACCCGCAGGAACTGGAGGGCATCTACACCGAACTCGATCGCCTGGAGCCGGTAGAACAGGAAGCGGAAACCTACCGCCCCCTGAAATCCCTCTACGTCTGGCCGCTGTCCATTGCACTGATCCTGTCACTGCTGTGGGCCGCTATACCGCTGCTGGCTAACGGCGCTGCGGTGCTCCAGCGCGGCAAAGGCCGGTCCGGCGAGCAGAAAACCCCAACAAACGGAGGCCAGACTGTATGAATATTCTGGCCGACATCCAACAGTTCCATTTCCTGCGCCCGGCGTTGCTGCTGCTGATCATTCCCGCTGCCCTCGCCTGCTGGGCACTGGCCCGCACGGTGTTCGCCAGCGGCGGCCTGCAGAAACTGATCGATCCGGATCTGCTCCCGCATCTGCTGATGCGCGGTGGCGAGAAACGGCCATGGCTGTTTACCCTGATATTTACCCTGCTGACGGTAGCGATCATCGCCCTCGCCGGCCCCACCTGGCGCAAACTGCCCACGCCGGTCTACTCCAATCAGGACGCGGTGGTGATCCTGTTCGACCTGTCGCCGTCCATGATGGCCACCGACCTGGCGCCCGACCGCCTGACCCGCGCACGCCTCAAGATTCTGGATATTCTGAAACAACGCAAAGACGGCCTGACGGCTCTCGTAGCTTACGCCGGTGAGGCCCATGTAGTGACTCCCCTGACCGACGACACCGCCACCATCGCCAACCTGGTGCCCTCGCTGTCACCGCGCATCATGCCGGTTCCCGGTAGTAATATTGAAATGGCCGTGCAGGAAGGCCTGCGTCTGATTCAGGATGGCGCCAATGGCTCTGGGCGGCTGCTCGCCGTCACCGACGGTATCGCCAAGGCCGCCATCGGCACTATCAAGAGTACGCTCGACAGCAGCGACACCAGCCTCTCGATTCTTGCGGTGGGCAGCGGCGAAGGTAGCCCCATCCCGAAGAATACCGGCAGCGGCTTTATCACCGATGACAGCGGCTCCATCATCATCGCCAACTTCGATCGCCGCGAGCTGTCGCGACTGGCCCAGAGCACCGGCGGCCAGTTTTCCCAGATCACCGTAGACGACAGCGATATTGCCCGTGTACTCCCGGACGACACCCAGCCGGAACAGGCGGAACTGACCGAGCGGGAATTCGACCAGTGGCATGAAGAAGGCCCATGGCTGGTGCTGCTGCTTCTGCCCTTTGCTCTGCTGCTGTTCCGCAAGGGCAGCCTCGCCTGTGCACTGCCGCTGGCACTCTCGACCATGCTTTTCTCCAGCGCCGATACCCAAGCTGCCGAAGACACAATCGAGAGCAATCTGTGGCAGACACCCAATCAGCAGGGTCGCGACCTGCTGGAGGAAGGCAACGCGCAAGGTGCGGCAGAAGTATTCGAGAATTCCCAATGGCGCGGCACCGCCCGTTACCGTGCCGGAGAATACGACGCGGCGGCTGAAAACTTTGCACAAAGTCAGAGCCCGCAAGGCCTCTACAACCTGGGCAACAGCCTGACGCAACAAGGTCGTTTTGACGATGCCATCAAGGCTTACGACGAAGCTCTGAAACAAAACCCCGAGCTCGCCGATGCCCGACACAACCGGAAAATCGCGGAAAAGCTCAAGGAACTTCAGGAACAGCAACAACAGCAAAGCCAGCAGTCCGATCAGCAGCAAAACGACCAGCAGCAGAATCAACAACAGGACCAGCAAAGCGAACAGAACGCACAGCAGGACCAGCAACAAGATCAGGGCGACCAGTCCCAGCAGCAAAACGCCCAGCAGGACTCCCAGCAACAACAGTCCGACCAGCAATCCCAGAACCAGCAGGATCAGGAAGGCGACTCGGCTCAGGACGAGGAAAACCAGGAGCAGCAACAGGCCCAGGGTGAGCAGCAAGACCAAAAGGATAAAGAGCAGGAGCAGCAGGCCAACGCCCAGCCCCAGGAATCCGAAAGCCCGCTGGACCCGGAAACCCAACAGGCCCTGGACCAGTGGCTGCGCCAGATCCCGGATGATCCCGCCGGCCTGATGCGAGAAAAATTCAAATACGAAAGCCTGCAGCGCCGCCGCGCCTACCGCGCCGGCGAATGGCAGCCCCCGGAAAACGGAGCCACCCAGAGATGGTAAGCCACTCCAACGCTCAGATTCTTGACCAGAACACCAGGAACCTCCCTGCTGGCGAGCTAGCAAGCGCAAGTCGCACGCAGACAACCGGCTTCCTCAAGCAGTTCCTGTTATTCCTGCTCCTGCTCGCGAGCGCTACCACTGCCAATGCACAGGACCTGACAGCATCGGTCGACCGCAACGAACTGGCAATCAACGAAACCTTCACCCTCACCCTGCGCTACAGCGGTGGCCAGCGAGGCGGCCAACCGGACTTCGACCTGCTCGAGCAGGACTTCGAGGTTCTCTCCCGCCAGCAATCGAACCAGTACCGCGTCATCAACGGCCACGCCGAGAGCTTCGTTGAGTGGACCGTGATCCTCGCCCCACTGAAAGAAGGCAGACTGTTCGTCCCTTCTCTGCACCTCCACGGCCAGGTCTCGGATGCCATCCCCATCACCGTCAATAAAGCCGGCCAGGCCCCCAGCGGAAACAACCGCAAAGCCTTCCTCGAGGTAGAGCTGGACAAAGACAAGCTCCACGTGCAGGAACAGCTGCTGGTAAAAGTCCGCCTGTACACCACCGTAGGCCTCCACGATATCGCCACAGACCCGCTGCAAATCCGCGGCGCACACGTGGAAAAAGTGGATGAACAGCGCTACGAACGCCGGATCAAAGGCGTGGGCCACGCGGTCTACGAACTGACCTATGCCGTCTTCCCGGAGAGCTCCGGTGAACTACAGATCCCCGCTCTGAACTATGTCGCGGTCACCGGCAGAAGAGACCCCTTCTCCCTCTTCAACCGCAACGCCCAACGCATCCGCCTGCGCTCTGAAGCCAAATCCATCCAGGTAGAACCCAAGCCGGATAGCTACAGCGGCAGCCACTGGCTCCCCGCCGCCAGCCTCGGCCTGGTGCAGAGCTGGAGCAAGGATCCGGAAGAATTCAAGGTGGGCGAACCCATCACTCGCATCATCACCCTGCGCGCAGAGGGCTTGCGCGCGGCGCAACTACCGCCCCTGCCGAGACTCGATATTGAAGGACTGAAAACCTACCCGGACCAGCCGCAACAGGAAGACCAGCCGGGGATGAATGGGATTACCGGTAGCCGGATCGAGACTACCGCAATTGTTGCGACCAAGCCGGGCAGCTATCAGCTGCCTCCGGTGACTATCACCTGGTGGGACACGAAAACCGGGCGGCAGCGGGCTACGCAGTTGCCGGCGTTTCGGTTTAATGTCACCGGAGCGCCGGTTGCAAATGCCGCCGCTCCCGGAACGCCCAGCCTGCCCGCCCAGAAAGCACCCGACGTCACTTCAGTAGAGCCGGGCTTCTGGCAGAAATTGGCGATAGTGGCGATTGCATCGCACCTCCTGTGGATCGTCTATTTCTTCTATTTGAAAAATAACCGCACCGAAGCTGCAAGGCCTAATGCAACCAGAAAGCCAACAAAAAGCGCTGGCTCGGAGGATCTTAAGAAAGTCGTCGGAGAAGGAGGTCCGACCGAAATTCAAGAGAGCTTACGGGGCTGGATTAATGAGCGATGGCCCGAGGTCAGTGCACTGAACCTTGAATCCGCCGCACAGCAGCTGGACATATCCGAGCTATCGCAGGCTGTCGAGATTTTGAATGGCGCCATTTATAAAGCACCACCGAGGCCGATCAATCGACAGCAGCTGCAAATTTTGGTTGATCGGCTTGTAAGATATGAAAATAAAACTGAAGAAAAATCGAAAGAGCTTCCGGGCCTATTCAGCGGAGGCCCCACATAACCCGCGCTGAACATTTATTTTACGAGGTCAGCAACGACTCCATCAGAGATAGAGTCTGGCTCGCAGCGGCATCCCAGCTAAATTGTTTCGACCGGGCATGGGCATGCGACTGAAGTTTTTCTACGAGTTCCAGATCTTCAGTTAGCCTTGCAAGTGCAGATGCCACATCTCCAATATTTTCCGGGTCTACCAGTAGCCCTCCATCACCGGCAACCTCCGCCATCGCACCGCGATTGGAAGTGATCACCGGAGTTCCCTGGCTGAACGCCTCTACTATTGGAAGGCCGAACCCTTCATATAAAGACGGCATCAACAAGGCTCTGGCATTTTGATACAGACCGGGCAGTTCAGCGTCGTCAACATAACCGAGAATCTCAACTTGTTCACTCAAGTTATTTTTCTGGACCAAGCCTTCCAGCTCAGGAAGCCCCCAGCCCTTACCTCCACATATCTTGAGTGGCAGAGCGCAATCGGTCGCCGTAGCATAGCGTCCGTAGGCCAATAATAGACGCTCCAAATTTTTACGTGGCTCAAGCGTTCCCACAAATAGAAAATATTCTCCAACCTGCTTGCCACTAAATGGATTCAAGAATGCAGCTTCGTGGATGGTGGCGATACTGGCTTTCGGATGTAACTCTCGAATCTCGGATGCTGTCGCAGCTGATACCGCAATTACCTTATCTGCCTTTCGAACAGAGGGGGGCATAAGCCGAGAATCCAGAATCCGACCGAACCGCGACATCGTATCGGGAAAATGCTTCCAAACCAGATCATGAATGGTGACGATAGATCGAGTCTGACAACCAAGCATTAGTGGTAAATGGTGACGGGGTGACCAAAATAGATCAATCTGGTCACGCCTCGACCAGATGGGAAAAGTGGCCTGCGCAAATATGGAGCCCGCCGACGGCGGCATGTAGCGTGGGTAGCGGACCTCGACATTGTCCGGTAAAGATTCAGGCCACAAAAGTGGCCTATCGCTATACAAATACCAGTGCCAATCCGTTTCAAAAAGCCGCGTTAGAAGAAATCGAGTATATCGTCCAATACCCGTAGTTGGGAATGAGAGCGGCCGAGCATCTACTGCAACACGATACACTAGGTAGCCGCCTTATTTATCGAACGCTCTTCCAACACCCGGTGGTACAACTCTTCGTAAGCCTTGGCCATTTTCTGGCCAGTGAAATTAGCCTCATATCTCTCCCGGGCGGCCCTACCCCACGATTCGGCCCTCTCCCGATTTTCCCACAAATCCAGCATGGCAGTGCGCAATGAATCAACATCTGTCGGCGGCACTACATGACCCGTTTCACCGTCGACATTAACGTAACTGGTTCCTGTACCTATTGCGGTAGAAATCAGCGGCTTCCCCGCCATCAACCCCTCCAGCAGGGTTACGCCAAAAGCTTCTGAGCGTAAATGTGAGGGAAAGACCACGGCCCGACAAAAATTCAAAAGTCCCAGCTTTTCTTCATCTGTCACATGCCCCAGGAACTGCACGTTATCAGCCCCGATCTCTGCAGCCAGGTGCTTCAGTCTTTCCTCCTCAGGCCCTTTTCCGGCAATCAAAACCGGGAATGGCAAAGATACCGATGCCCTTATCAGATAGTCGAGCCCTTTGTAGTACCGCAATGCACCAACAAACAGCATGAACCCACTTCCGTACCGCTCACACAGCTCTTTTGAGGTGACCTCCCCCAGAACCGGGTAACTTGCTTCAGATATACCAAGGGGAATTATTTCTACCTTTCCGACATACTCCTGAAGCACAGGACTAGAGGCCAGGTAATCCGGAGACGTCGCCACAATCCTGTCCGCCTTGCTGAGGAACCAGCGCATCAGGGGAGCATAGAAAACCCCTAGCAACTGCTGACGAACAATATCTGAATGGTAGGTCACGATGAGAGGCCGGCGCCGACCAGCCAATAAGTAAACAACATCCCCGAATGGCCACGGAAAATGTAGATGCAGCAGGTCTGCCTGTTTTTTAAACAGCCCTTTGACGAGTCCCGGACCTACACAGCAGGATGCCACGGAAAACCAGCGACGCGCTGCCTTAACCGGCACCCCTTCAAAGGACGCCTCATAGGGCCTATCCGCCAACGTCAGCACTTCAGCACGCTCAGAATTACTGGCCATTTCAAAAATAGCCTGTTCAAGCCCCCCCTGAGTTTCAGGGAAAAACGTGCGATAGCAGTGGAGAACCTTTATAGATCTAGAGCTCAAATTTTAACCACACCCACCAAACGAAAACGCTCAGAACGCTTCCATTCTTTCCATAACCTGTTGTTTTTTCGGAGGTTACTGTATATTAAGCAGCCATGTGACGCCATGGGAAATATCGGTATTCCGGCAATTCACGCTGCTGAGAATCCCGATCCATACTCCCCTAGGGGCAATCTTTATATATCCGCCAAAGGCTGTTTTTCATATGCGGAAATACTTGGATCTTATTTGGCTCAGAGGCATGGGTGCCTTAAAAGCCGATACCAAGCAATCTTACCTCGGCATGCTCTGGTGGCTGCTAGAGCCCCTCCTCATGGCGACCCTGTTCTATCTTGCTTTTGCCAGCGGAGTGAGAGGTGGCGGTGAATCAAATAGCCACTTCATCTATTTTTTGCTGACCGGGCTATTCCCTTTTAAGTGGACCGCGTCAGCGATCACGGCAAGTTCGAATTCGCTCATCAATAATAAAGGCATCCTCGGACAGACCTATCTACCAAAATGGATATTCCCGTCTGTTACGAACCTGACAGCGTTGATCCGCTTTTCTTTCGTGTTCCCGATTATGCTTTTATTGGTAATCCTTGGCGGCTATGAGGCCTCGATGGATTGGTTCTCGGTCCTAAATATTATCCTGTGCCAAATTCTGTTTAATTTGAGCATCAGTTTTTTCCTCGCCGCAACAGTACCACTCATACCCGACCTGACTCACTTGGTTCCATTGATTGTAATGGCAATGATGTTTACCTCGGGGATATTCTTTGATATCAGCGAAAGGCCAGAAAATATTCAGGCAATACTTCGCTTAAACCCGTTTGTAACCATTCTTGAAGGCTACCGGGACGTATTGCTACACGGAAAAACCGCCAACTTTTCGGCACTTATATACCCAGTATTTGCCAGTCTGGCTGCCTTCGCGACAGGGATTGCATTGCTTTTCCATTTTGACCGCTATTACCCGAGAGCGCTGCCATGAACACCGAGATAATGTCCTTTAGTAACGTTGGCCTAGCTTTTCGCCGCAGCCTGAAACCCTTTGCCCCAAAGAATTGGGTACTTAAAGATATCGACTTCCAGCTTTACCGCGGTGAAGTACTCGGTGTAATTGGCCATAATGGAGCCGGCAAGAGCACCTTGCTCAGACTACTTGCGGGAATCATTGCCCCAAACCGGGGGAGCATAACAAGAGAAAAAGGGATACGGTCGCAACTTCTGACGCTGAACCTGGGCTTCATCCACAAACTGAGTGGATTTGATAACGCCATCATGTCGCTCGTAACCCAGGGAAAGACTATAAAAGAAGCCCACAAGCTTATTGACGGTGTCATCGAATTCTCTGGTATTTCACACTTAATGGATCATTCCGTGAGCACCTATTCCGCAGGTGAACGCGCTCGTCTTGGCTTCGCGATCGCCATGCAGGCAACACCCGACATTCTGTTACTGGATGAAATGTTGGGCGTCGGCGACAAGGAGTTCAAGGTAAAATCAGGTAAAGCCCTGAAGGAGCGGGTGCAGTCAGACCAAACCGCCGTTCTGGTATCCCACTCTCCCGGGACAATTCGAAAATTCTGTGAAAGAGCGCTATGGATTGAAGAAGGTCGCGTGAGGGCTCTTGGCCCTACCGATGCAGTGCTTGAGGAATACGAGCGGTCACCACGAGGCACCTCCCAGCCGTCGAAAAGAAAGGCATCTATAGAGGTCGCGTAAGCCGACTGAAGACCAGAGAAAATTGAAAGTCGTAGCGCCAATCTCTTGTTCCGGCTACTTCAGACCAAATCTCCCTGTGCTCGCTCAAAATCCGGGCCAGATTGAGCAGTTCCGCTCGGTATTAAGTGATGCGATCATTAGTGTGGTTAGTCGGGTACATTCTGTGTTTTTACTTTAGGCTTAGGTGGATTCGTCAAAACCGGCAAGCCCCTTATATTTCAAGAAAATCTGTCAGATTTGGCCTGAAGTAATCCACGTATTCGCCGAGTAAATCCAAGAAAAACGGCTGGATAAACGTCGCTCGAGAGAACGCTTGATCTGGGCCCGCCTGTGAATACATTGATAACTATCATCGAAACTCAGATTTGAGATGGCTGGGATATCGAATACGACCCCCATTCTCTTGGCAACATATTCCCGATCGCCCTCCGAGTGTGACTTCAGAAAATTAGCAACAGTCTTCGACAAGATCAATCCATTCCGAGCCGAACCATCAAGACTACGTATATAGCTCCTATATATTTTTTTTTGCCGTGGTGACAGGGCCTGATAGCCCCCAAAGTAGCGATTGCGCATCAAGCTAACCAACACCTGATCATTATTAAACGAAGGATTAACTGCCGAACCTCCAACACTGATGCCCGAAAAATCCACCCCTGTCACTTTTGACAAGTATTCAATAAAGTCAAATTCAATTTTACCATCAAGGAAAGCGGCCTTATCAAATTCTCTACAAGCCACCCCCTCAGAACCAAAATGCGTCATCCAACGCTCAAGCATCTCCTCCCAATTAATATATCCGAAATGTGACAATACAAAGTCACCGGGCTCCCCTTGGAAATTTAACCTACGCACCCACTCCTTATACTTTGTATTAAAATAGTTAATTGGGTCTCTGAAGTAACAAAGTAAGTGAACGTTAAAATTTTTCTGAATAAACTCAACAATATCTGGTGAGAAATTTCCCGGAGAAAGAAAATTCTCGTAAGAAAGAATAACTGTATGACAATCATACCGCTTCGCCTCAATCAAGAGGTCGTTAAAAAGCCCGTCGACACGCTCATGGGTATCAAACAAAGTCTCACGAACGTAAAAATGCCGGCGCCCAATTCCTGGGTGGTAGATAGTTCCGGCAACGGGAAACAGCACGCCCTTCTCCGCCAAAAAATCTCTATTATTTTGCAACAAAGTTTGAATGGCGGAACTCCCAGTTTTGTGCATTCCCCCGTGAACAATCAGCTTTTTCTTCATTGTACTTCGGCATTTCACCCTATACGGTGTAAGCACTCCTCCCCTAAATCTGATATATTTTTCAAGTAACTGATCTTGCCCCGATAAAACCGCCATATTCCATTTTAGTTAGCGACGGCGCCAACTGATGGCGCGGAATTCAGACCCCATACAACTAATGCGCTGCATTTTCGCAGTTAGTCTTCAGTTTTTCTGACCAAAAATCGGCGATTAATTTCGCCAATTCGGAGCAGCACATTGGCGAACCACGAGTGACGATGCCTAGATCCTGAGCAAGCGCTTTTAGAATATTCTCCATCTCACCGTCGGATAAGGCAGAAGCCGGCTGGTAAGATCCCGGAACCATCGTCTGCCCCGCCAAGTAGCGACGAGACAGAAGTGCATTGTCCGCTTGGTAGTAGTTGAGGAAATTTTTATACTCTTGATCGGAAGTAAAGTAACTGTTGCTATCATGCTCCAGGTGGGAAAACTTTTCGCGAACCAGGTCATCCAATCGAAGTGCAAGCCTGCATGCTTCTCCGTAATTCGCGGAGTGATCCACGTGGTAAGTCAAGTGCGAATTAATAAGCGCAAGAACGCGGATAGCGATTGCAGAAATAGATTTATTAGCCGCAGATGCAGGGATATCAGAGGGCATGGACTTGTAACCAACCACACTCAGCATGTCGGATACAACATTCCCACCAACCAGACGCTCGCGATCAAAAATGCGGACGCGTATGCTGCGGCGCCCAAGTACCTGCTCCCAAGGGGTCAGCATCTTGGAATATTGCAAAAGGCCTTTTCGTGGCGTTTCTTCCAAGTGCTTGGAGAATGGCACAGCACAAGCATGCTTTTTTACAAGCTCGTTGTACATCGATGACAGCGCTTGATCCTGGTAGCGAAGGTAAAGCACCAGCACCACTTCATATGGTTGAAAATCTCTCTTGAACTGCCTGATTTGACTCGGGCCGAGATACTCGAACATTTCACTGGAAATGACGAACACCTGGCAGTCAGACTGGGCAATTTCATCCCGGATTTCCGCTACCACACGCTCCGATCGCTCGCCTCGCTTATACATCCGAGCCAGTAAGTGATGACTTTCACCCCGTTCTGCACGCCCTGAGCCCAAATAATGGATACCCCGGGTGTACAGCAGATTGGTATTTGCATGGAAATATTTTTGGATCGCTGTAGTACCGGTCTTCGAGATACCTGCATGCAGGTAAATAGTCTTGCGAATGGACCGAGCGCTCTTCATTCTGGAAATAAACTTACCGAGCATCGGATTTCACACAGACTGGGATAGCGAGCGAACAATCTCCAAGGCAGTATGCAGCGACTTTTCAAGGCCCTCTACGTCAGTAGGCTTGATACCGGCCAGAGACCGCTTAATCTCAGTCGTTGAGACATCTTCAGTACGATCAAGGTAAACAACCTCACAGTGACTAGCGAGATCATCGAATTTTCCGCGCCAGTCGCCACCCATACCAAATATAGATGCCCCGGTACGTTTAATATCCGCCGCCTTCTGTCCCCAGTCGTTTTCGGGAAATACTTCATCAACGTATCCCGAGGATAACAATATTTCTTTCCGTTCTTCGTACGAGTAGAACGATTTTTTGCCTTTTCCAGCGTTAAATTCGTCAGTAGACAAGCCTACCACCAACCGGTCTCCCAGCGCTCGCAGTCGCTTCAAGATTCGAACATGCCCCACGTGAAAAAGATCAAACGTCCCGTAGGTAATCACAGTTTTCACTTTGCCGCCAGCATAGTAATCCAGCGAATGACTGACACTGGCCTCTGGAATTTCATGGCGGTAATTCAGAATCCCCACATCGCGAATCGGGTACAGGCCCTGCTCGTTGAGGTTTTCGATTTCGGGCTTGAAGTGATCAAAATTGTTGTGCCGGGCCACGATCGCTTCGTCAAGGCCAAAACCACTTTGGGAAAAATAGTGGCGGTAGTCGCCAATCCCTTTAATTTTCAGGGGACCAAATGCATACTCCCGGAGCGGATAGAGGTCGTGAACCCGGATATATCGCTTCTTGAACCACTTGCGGAATTCCGGCGTCTTGTAGTGTAGACAAAGCTCACCATCGATTTCCTCACGCTTACCGATGAAAACATCAATCTGCAAATAGGTGCCGGATGGGCAGATAGCCTTGCTGGTGCATTTGAACTGGTACAGGTGCTCACAAAGCTTCTCTTTTAGCGTAACGCCGTACTTCTCTAACTCCGGTATCAGCTTAAGGAAGTCTTCTTCAAACACTTCCTCTACCATCACATCCAGATCATCATCCCAGGGAATCATACCCTGATGGCGGACGGCACCAAGCATAGTTCCGGAGTGCGCAAAAAACTCAATGCCATTACGCTCCAGGACCTGGCGGAATACGTCATAGAAACGGTAATAGCTCGCAATAACACCGTCGGCCAGAATCACACGCCTGAAAAAATCGTGCAGATCCACTTTCTGTTCGGCTACGTCCATAACTCTCTTGTCTCAAATCAGGCTTCTATTTGGAGGCCTCAGGAAAATTTACTCAGCACCGACTGATAAGTAACTGCAATGTCTTTCGCAAGAACATTAAACTCGCCTGCCAATTGTCCATTTTTAGACAATGACTTCTCTGACAACTGCATTACGTTTGAGCGGCTAAACCCGAAATTCTGCTGTAGCCAAATATCATCGTTCATATAACGCGACAGGAAATCGGCAATTTGCGCATTGGAGTCGAAAAAACTTTTCGGGGAATTCATTGGGCTAAAATCCTTATCGAGTCGTAACGAAAAGTGCATCGCAATAGGATAGTGCAGCTCACGCACGCCTTGGCGCCGGAAGTGCATACGCGCAAACTCGATGGCCTGAACCGAAGGACTCGGATTCAAACGCTTCTCCTCACCCTCTTCCACCACGGGCTTCTTGATATTGCATTCACGGGACAAAAGTTCCCATAGACGTGATTGCTCAGTTCCGACAAAAATAAGTTTCTCTTTGGGGAGCAATTCAAGCCAGAAGCCTAGGCTGGATTGGTCACTGAGCAGCTTGTGTACGTGACGGATGATCTGATTCTCCCTACGTGACAGCCCGAGCTTCCAGTTCCAGTATCGGTCCAGTCGCGGGTGTACCTTTCGGTAGCCAATAAACTGGGAGAAGCTGCCGCTAAACCATGCCTTCTTCACATACTCTGCGTACATAGACTGTACCCAGTCGACCCTGTTACGTAGAGTACAGACAACAGATATATCCAACTCCGAAAAGTCTTCGAGCAACTCGCTAGCCTGGGCAAAACTCAAATCCTCAAAGGATTCACAAGAGAGAAGGACCTTCTCACAGTCAGTAGCGGCAATCTCCTGCTTAAGCCGCTGTACAAGCGCGTCATCCCGCTGTTCGCCTTTGTAGTGACGCGCAAGTGTTCGGTGGTGAGTATAGTGAAGACCCACTTCTGGATACAACGTACCCTCAGCCAACAAAGCTTTACGATGTTTAAAGCAAAAGCTCTGAAAAGAAGTCGTTCCAGTCTTGGACTGGCCGATATGCAGGACCAGTTTCTTGCGATTGAGCCACTTGTCCCCCGTAAATCCGGCGGCTTCCGCTACCCATTCACTGTTGTCCCGGTAGATATCCAGATACCGCGCCACCACGTCGTCACGCTGCATGTCGGCATTTTGTACACGGTACTGCTTGCCGTCATCGTCAAATTCAAGGGCAAGGTACTTGCGAACAGCTGGTGCGATCGGGAAATAGTCGTAGCGGAGTAACTCGCGCTCAATCCTAGGTACAACAACGTCACCGTAGTCCAATTTGTCCAGCATTTGCCGGACCACTTCATAGAGTACAGCATTGGCAGGGTGATTGTAGGTATAGAACAGCCGTTCTTTGGCAAAGTTTTGCTCGACAAAGCCGGAGACCGCAATATCAAGCTGTTGCTCCAGCTCCCTACTCCGCAATTCCGCCAAAGTCTCTTTAAGGACAGCTTCTACATCCTCTCGCACTGGCTGCAAGCGGTAAAAACTGTGCTTGATGTCGTCATCGGACCTACCTTCAAGGTACAGCTTAACAATGCGCTTATCGTGGTAGTCCACAAAGCCGGCATTCAGGTGCTGGTTCTTTGCATTACGAAGATAGGTGAGCTCCGGGTTGTAGCCGGCAAAGTAAAGAGACGGGAAACTAACGACATGCTTCGCAGAGGTAATAGAAACCCAGTAGTCACTGGAGCGCCACTCCGGTGTGAATTTGTGCTTGATATGGGGCTGATACAAGAGGATATCGCACTCACGACACCGGTCCTCAAGTAAGGGTTGTTCCTCTCGTGTGAGCTCGTAAACAGGCTTCAGCTGGAGTACGTCGAACAAACGGTTCCCCGCCCCATCGACTGCCTTATCCAGAATCTTCGCCAAAGCAGGGCCCTGGCAATTGGCTAAAATAACAACTTTTTGCATATATTTTATTCACCACTTATGCAAAGCCAGGCCCGAGATTCGCCCGAAAATACTTCAATTATACCGGACGTAAACAAAAAGGCCGATCCCCCCACGTGCCTCAATACCGAGGGAACAGCCACAAACTTACTATTCACAGATAGATAAATTCCTCTGAGCTAGGCTGTTGAGACACCTATGATTGGGGCCTTACTTAGACCCGACCTATGCCCGAGTTAACGCCGACTTCTCTCAATTCATGATTTCCCGAGGAGAGAACAGAATATAGATTCTCGATTTGCCTTCTCAAATCGATATGGTGATTGCCCACGAAAAGACCATTAGCATCAATATATTCCGCGTTATCTAACGTGCCATAAACTTCGTAATCAAAATACTTCAATACGCCTTCATTCTTTACAAAATTTCCGGTAACGATAGGCCGACACTCAATACCGGCTTCACGCAAATGCTCCACAAGCTCCTGCCGTGACATTGGGCTATTCTTCTTTAAAACCATTGAAAAACCGAACCAACTACTATTTCCAATTTCTCGTTGGATTTGTATGAATGGGTGGGCCTTAAACAATTCACAAAAGTATTCAGCATTCTCACGCCGAACCTTGATAAATTCCGGTAACTTCTTTAACTGTTCAATACCAATGGCACCGCTCATCTCTAAAGGGCGAACGTTATAACCCGGCAATACAAACTTAAAAGATTCTTCAAACGGGTCTGAGCTCTTTGTTCCGGAAACGTGATTCTCATCAGGCAGGTTTCTGGTCCAGCCATGCGCACGGAGAGCAAGCAAGATATGGTACAGCTCTTCGTCATCTGTAATTACACAACCACCTTCCATCGTCGCAATATGATGGGAAAAGAAAGAGCTGAATGTACCCATTAAACCGTAGCTTCCAGCCTGCTTACCAGCATAGGTAGCGCCCATAGACTCACAATTGTCTTCGAGAAGAAGGATATTTTTCCCTTCGATTATTGAGCTAATACGATTAAAATCGTTAGGGTTCCCCAAAAGATTTACGCAGAGGATTGCCCGTGTCTTCTCTGTAATAGCACCTTCGAGAGCATTTAAGTTTATATTGAGGGTTTCCCGATCAATATCAACAAATTTAACTTTCAATCCGTACTGCTGCAGGGGAAAGTAAGTAGTTGACCAGGAGACAGCGGGAACAATAATCTCATCCCCTCTCTTAAGCCTCTTACTCTCATCCTTGGTAAAGAAAAGAGCAGCTATCATCAGAAGATTGGCAGCTGAACCAGAACTAACCATCACCGTATAGTTAGCCCCGAAGAGGTCTGAAAACTGTGTTTCATACTGGGCAACATACTTACCCATAGTATATTGATCAGATGAGATAACGCTTTGAATTGCGGCAATTTCTTTTTCATCCCAAGTGCTGCTTGCCAACGGGTAATTAGACATCTTTAAATTCTTCCAGGAAATATTGATAAGTCAGGCGCAGACCTTCAACTAGTGAAGTCTTGTGTTTCCACCCAAACTTTTTGAGTTTAGTATCGTCGATCAGTTTCTGGCGCATCCCTACCGGCTTTGAAAGGTCGTGGACAAAATCTCCATTGTACCCGACGACTTCCGCAATAGCGTAGTAATATTCATTAATTGAATAATCTTCACCCAGGCCAACGTTGATATTTTGCGGCATACTTTGGAGATTACGGATGGCATAGAAAATAAAATCCGCGAGATCCGCTGCATACATAAACTCCCTTCTCGCAAAACCATCTCCCCAAATATCAATTGAATCAACACCATCCTCTGCAGCCTCAGATAGCTTACGGATTACGGCGGGAATCATATGCGAGTGCTTAGGATCAAATTTGTCGTAACGTCCGTACAGATTACATGGAATTACTGTCTTATATATAAACCGATCATCTTCTCTGCTAATATACTCGCATAACCGGGCACACGCAGATTTTGCCAACGCGTAACCTTCGTTCGTCGGCTCTAATTCGCCTTTTAACACTAACTCTTCAGAGAGTGGGTTATCAGCATCCCTCGGATACATGCAGGAGCTACCAAGATTAATAAGCCGCCCAATACCAGCTTCTCTTGCAGCATCCAGGAGATTCAAACCCATACGCATATTTTCAACCATGAATTTAACTGGCTGAGCAATATTGGCCTGAATCCCACCCACTACACCAGCAGCATGGATAACAACGTCAGGCTGCGTTTCCAATATATAAGATCGCGTTGCATCCAGATCAAGTAGATTCAACTCCTTACTACTTGGTGCGAGAATTTCGTAGTCCGTTACAGACGGATGGTCAAGAATGTTCCTGCCAACCATCCCACTAGCACCGGAAATCAAAAGTTTCATTTCCTAGCTCACTCCACAGAAACCGGTATTTCATGACCATGCTCTTTCAATAAGGCATGCCGTTGCGCAATCGTTAAGTCTTCCGCGACCATTTCCGCGCACATTTCATTAACAGAAATTTCTGGCTCCCAGCCGAGCTTAGATTTAGCCTTAGTTGCATCTCCCAGCAGCGTCTCTACTTCCGCAGGCCTGAAATAACGTGGGTCAACTTTCACAATAACGTCACCTTCGCTAAGGGCAGGTGCTTTATCGCCGACCACGCATTCAACGACAGCTATCTCGTCAACACCTACACCTTCGAATCTAACCTTTACGCCCAATTCAGCAGCGGACATTTCAATAAATTCTCGAACTGAAATCTGATGCCCGGTAGCAATCACAAAATCCTCGGCCACCTCCTGTTGCAACATCATCCACTGCATACGAACATAATCTTTGGCATGTCCCCAGTCCCTGAGCGCATCCATGTTGCCCATGTACAGACAGGACTCGAGCCCTTGAGCAATGTTCGCCAAACCTCTAGTGATTTTTCGCGTTACGAAAGTCTCCCCTCTACGCGGGGATTCATGGTTAAAAAGAATTCCATTACAGGCATACATTCCGTAGGACTCACGATAATTCACCGTAATCCAATACGAATACAGCTTTGCTACAGCATAAGGCGAGCGTGGATAGAAAGGAGTTGTTTCTTTCTGCGGAACCTCCTGTACCATGCCATAAAGCTCAGAAGTTGATGCCTGATAGAAGCGCGTCTTCTTCTCCAGCCCGAGAATTCGAATAGCTTCGAGCAACCGCAATGTACCCATTGCATCTACATCAGCGGTATATTCCGGCGACTCAAAGCTGACAGCCACATGGGATTGTGCGCCCAGATTGTAGACTTCGTCGGGTTGTACTTCTTGAAGAATTCGAATCAGATTCGAGGTATCTGTCAAATCACCGTAGTGCAAAACAAAGTTATTATTTGAAGTATGTGGGTCCTGAAATATATGGTCCACGCGCTGTGTATTGAACAGAGAAGCGCGCCTCTTAATTCCATGCACTTCATATCCTTTCTCCAGCAGAAGTTCTGCTAAATACGATCCGTCTTGCCCCGTAACACCGGTGATTAACGCTTTCTTCATAAAATAAATCTCAAATTCACTTATATTTAATCAACCAAAAAGGCGACAACTTCATCATACTGTGCGAAAAGGACGGCGCTAGAAAGGCAGACATAGCCCACCCTTGTATAGAAATCCGCATCGATCAACTACCAAACCACTAGCACTAAAAATCATTAAAGTCCTGAGAAAACACCACGCCATTCATACGATACGATTTCTAATGGACGAAACATCGTCTATATTAAAAACCTCGATACCACGACATTTTCCAGCATAGGCCGCGAATGCACCCGCGGTTCGAACAACAAAACTGGCATCCCCTATATCAACCCACTCACGAAGGGTATCCCCGAGCTCAGCAGCTTGGAAACCCTGGCTTCGCTCTAAATGTACAGGTTCACAACTTGATTCATAAACTTCAAAGCCTTGTTCCCTTAAGATACTTACCGCACGCTCTCGCACTCGCGTGTTGTCAGCGAACACCTTAAACCGGACTTTCATCTGGGCATCTGAAAGACTATTACATAACTTGCTGAGGTCATGAGGCATCTTTTCTTCATTGTAAAGCGACGGATCAGTCCAACTAAGGTTTTCACCGCCCACTCGAAAATGAATGGAAATAGTGGACTTTATTGATTGAAACTGGTGCGCCTTGGGTCGAATCCTATCCGAGATAGAAATATATTCTTGTGAAAAAATATCCCAACCATTTCTAGGGATGCGATCTAAAGTCTTACTGCCAAGTAGGCTTGAAAAGTATCTGTATAATTCACCGCACTCTCGATTTGAGAAAAAGAGAACATTAGATGATTGAAAAATATTCTCGAGAGAAGCGTAAAATTCTGAAGGACTACAATGACTCGTCTGCTCCTGAAATTTTTTATGCAGGAAGTTAACCTTAGGGTGAGCAAGTAGCTCAGATACATCCCCATCAAAAAACTGTATGTCCTCTGAAAAATCAAAATAATTATTGATAGGAAAAGGGTCTCGCCAAAAAATCTTTAACTTCAGTCGAAATAGTTTTGACAAAAAAATCGCAGATGACAGACCTTTTAATCGGTCGACGAAGCCACCGGTAAAACCTTCATAAATTTTTGGAACTTCATGAGCGCAAAAAACAATTGAATTCATACGAAAAAAACCAAAATTAAGAATCAACACAAAACATAAATACTGAGTAAATAAAGGTGATGCTCAATATTATGACACTTAAATTGTATTTAATTCACTTTTAGATATATATTCATTAGAAGCTTTGGGTGGGCTATCGCTATTGGAAGACAGCCAATGCCTTGCAAGTAAGTACCATGCCATTGGTGGCTTTCGATTTTTAAACTCCGTTTGTGTACCTTGTAGCAACATATAGTTGTAACCATAAATTTTAGAAAATGAACGCTCTATTCTTGTAAGGCCCAAGCGTTTATATAGAACACTAAAAAAGGAAACATCTGAGCAATAGTGAATAGGGTCTGGTCCGACATAAAATTCATGAGACCTCAACTGTAAATTTTCATGGATCCAGCAAGCTCTAGCATGACCCAAACTAAACGGCATAGAAAAAATCGATTGTGGATAAATCGCCTCTCGCTCGATATTCGGCGAAGGCCATGGCGCCTTAATCGTATTTGAAAAATACCAACCACCGCAATAAAACGTATCTTTCGCACTATTCGCAGCCATTAATTGAAAGTAACGAGCCATAGAGGTTGTAGCTACGTCATCCAAATCAAGGAAGATAACAAACTTATCTCCTGGAGTTCTATTCAAGACCCTTAAGCCCTCTAGACGACTAAGAGCTGGCCCATACCTTTCGGCATTCAACTTAATTTGGTACCGCCATCTTGAAAGTAACTTTTTACACTCTTCTGTAACAACACTAAAAGTTCTTTGACATGCTCCATCAATCACGAACACCAGCTCAAAATTGTCATTTTCAACAGTCTTAAGCGCTTCAAAAATCGATTGTATATTTCTCTTTGCTTCTTTCGGGCAATTATACCCGGAAATTACGATGGCTTGATTTAAGTCGTCTCGCCCATCGAAACCACCGAACGAAATCGAGAGGCCTGAATAAAGGTGAGAAATATAACCTTTCCCCTTTTTCCCTATGTCGAAGCGTCTCCTAGCTTTACCCTCGAACTTCCTTGACAGGTAGAGAGCAAATTCTTGGGCGGGATTCAAGCCAGATTTTGCTTCGACATACAATGAGTCCTGGTACCGCAACTCCTTAATCCAATCCTTTTCTCTTGCTATAGATACCACAGGGATAGCATTATCAAGTGCGTAATCTGCGAATTTGAGATCAATAAATCCATAGGGCGCATCAGAAAAATCAGTAGTTATCAGCTCTGCGGGAGCAAATAGTGTTCCCGTTCCCGGTATATCAACCAATGCGTCATTGGAGAGACGCTCTGAAAAATGAAAGTAACGTGATCGCCTAGCTGGGTCATCAGTGAAGTTTACAAGGTCATTCCAAATTTCATAACCATGAACACACAATATTGCCCGGTCAGAATAACTCTGGCTCCTGAAGTAGAGTCGATCTATATAATTTGGTGGATAAATAAGGTCATCATCAAAACATGCATAGTATGTATCAGATCCATAGGAGCATGCTTCATAAAACTTAATGTGGTCTCTTCTATCTCCGACTTCTAAAGAAGTACGAACCGAAAGTTTGGCTCTAAGATCCCTATTTAAGGGGACAGCACTATCAAAATCAAAATCTTTTTGGAAATTATTGAGAAAGAGAAAGAGTGTATCTACCTGTGGAAGTATTGACTCTAAGACGACCTTCAGGCCATCAACCCTAGCGGGTATGGTGGCCATATTGCCCACCACACGGCGAGGGGGAGTTTGAAGAAAGTGTGGTCTTAAAGCTGCATTTGTGTTCGCCGACTGGCTTAGAGACATCCTCTCCCTTATACGTTTTCTTTCCTCGCTTTCGTTAAAAGAGTAGGTTAAAACTGTATCACCAAATGTAAAAATATCCCCTGTTAGATTATTCCGACACTCCTGATCAAACTCAACGATAGTAAACATCGCACTCGGGCGAGATCTCACTATAGCGCCTTCAATAGTAGCGACTCGATCAATCCAGTCGCTATCAGCGCCTTTCCGTTCCGCTGCATAATATCCCAATTCATTATGCAGGTCGCGCCTATAGAGGATCGACATTACGCCGGGTCTAAGATACGTGTACGCAGGTAGGCCTCCGCTACGTTTCTCCATCGCAAGCGGAAAGCCTGCGGTACTGAAACGATAGTGATGGGGCAACACTAAACTAGCGCCAGTCCTTTTAATGTCAAGAAGCTGAAGTTTAAATCGGTTTCTCGAAGAAAAGTCATCTGAATCGTTAATTGCTATGAAGTCACAATGTGACTCTAAAACCATTTTATTTCGCGATATATAAGTTCCATAGTTTTCCAGGTTCGACAGTATCCTTATGTTCAATCCTGGATAGAGCAATACTAGCTGCTCTATTTCAGCCAAAGACTCATCACTGGAATGGTCATCACAAATTAGTATTTCATCAGGATGATGACTTTGGTTCGCCAAACTAAAAATTGAATACCAAAGACTCTTTTTAGCGTTGTAGCAGCTCATCAATACTGAAATACTGGCATCAGTAGAATAATTATCGATAGCCGAATCATTTATATTCGCTTGTTGTTTGGAAAAGTACAGCGAACATAAAGGTATTGGGGGAAAACCTTTCTTCAGTCCATCCTTTGCAGGCATTTCCACGCGCAGATTTACCGGTATTGTCTCTAGGAGGTACCCAAACTTGTGCCCAATATCTTCCAAGGCATTGAAGGAACAAAAACTAACTTCTCGATCTCTTCTACCTAACTCAGCTAAGGACAACCCAGCCGCCGACAAAAATTCCGATGAGATGAACTGGATGCCATTGGGATTAGGCGAACTGTAAGATGAAAATGCTTCCGCCGGAAATAAGCCCAACTCATATAGATTCTCGGGCTCGAGAACACCAGTCATACCGTGGCAAATAGATTGCTCAGACGTAATTAGTGGCCGACCTGTGTAGCTGTCGGAAAGCAATAACCGATAAAATTCTTTCCTAGATTCATCACAATCACTTGCTGCTACTAACTCGAGCACAATTTCTAAAAAGGGGAAATCATTAGCCTCTGAATCAAAATCTCTGCAACTCCCCCTTAGATACCACTCCAAAAAAAGTAGGAATAATTCCGAGTTACAGGCAGCACCGAGGGGAAGCAAGGCACCATATTCAAGAAATTCCTTCCTCGATATCGTGACTCTTATTTTATGCTCCCCACTCTCCTCTACTATTGTCGCTTCAAAACACGGAAAATGTGCTAAGACTCGTTCAGCGGCTGCTGCAAACGCCCTAGTGAATTTCCCTAATAAAAAAACAATTTCGTCGTACTTAGAAAATAAAAACAGACTAGAATTTATCGAGGCACCTCCTGGCATATCAAATGGAGAGACGATCAACTCTTCGAATATATTTTTCTTTAAGGCGCCTTCCACCTCCAGACATGAGGACCCTAAAAACAAACCGCCACTTTCAGAGAAAGGCGAGATAAGCGGCGTTAGATTCTCATTTAAATCATCAAAGGTAGATGAATCTGAGAATAAGTAGCTTTGCAGTTCCAATGACTTAACGTCTTCGGATCCTTCTTTATGCTCGAGACACTCCCCGCCTAGCCTCTCCTCGCAAACATTAATGAGATATCGAATTGAATCCTCAAGCGCAGGGCTCGAGAAAACATTTTCACTCAACAATTTTCGATATAACTTGATCGATTTGGAAAAATTCCCTTTCGCGAAGGCAGAATTTGCTAATCTAATCATTGTGCGCCTTAACTGCAAAAAACTTATCAAAAATAATATAGGTACGTGAACACCAAGTACCACCGACTAAAATACGTCAGTGCGCACCCAACGCCTCACAAAGTAAACTTTCCAGGGATGCCGAGTTAAGGGCACGCTGCTTTTCCTGAACGTAACCTGTCTCTTGTGTAAGCCCCCGTAAATATTCGGGCAGATTGAGAATAGCAGATCTACTTTCTTCGATCCTCACGGCAAGCCTCTCCATGCTAGTGATACCTTTAAGACAAAGGCTGTCACTTAACAAGACAGGTATGCTGCCAAACAAAGGGGCCTCCCAAAGTCTTATTGAATTCGGACCACTGCCAGAAGGGCAAAGGCAAAAAATTGAGTCTTCTAAAACCGAAACATATTCTTCTTCCCAGCGTTTTTTTTCGACACGCTCCATTTCATCCAAGGCTAAACCGGAAACTTGTTTCCGATACACATCGTTCTCAAAGTGCCACTCACCACGCTGCAATATGAATTCATCTGACTTTGCATTAAGGCCAAAAATCCATTTGCGCACCGACGTCAAATATAGACGTGACTGATACGACCCTATAAAACTATAGAGGTACTTTCTCTCTTTTAGCGGCTTAATACTTCCTTTTTTCCTTTTAATATCCATGACCGGAAATAGAGGCAATGGATGAATACGAATTCCGTCCATCATGGAAATATTTTTGGTTTTATGTGACCAATATACGTCCGTAATCCCCAATCTCTTGAAGTATGGCAGCAAATCCATCGCGTAGATATGCTGACAAAAAGTCACTCGCTTGAGTTTATCTTTGGGGGGCGCTAGAGCGATAGCTGAGAGAAGCTTCCTCGCGCGACCCAACTTCCCTTGCCTCAGAAAATCTGTCAAAGTTGCCCAAGGAAAACAAAAAAATTGTGTATATGGATCCTCGCAAGAAAGCTCCAGTAAGCTTTCATAAACCCATAACTCAGTCTTTACCGGCATTAGCCATTCGCGAGGATAAGCCACGATCTGCCCATGCATTTCCCACCCTGTTGAGTAGGATTTCATCTTCCTCATTGCGGGGGCACTCTACAAAAATATACGCCTTTCTCACATCGAAAAATTTCTTCAGTAACACTCATTTCATTACGTTCAAGATAACACTTCCATTTTTCGACAACTTCCTTTTCCTCTGGGCGCGCGTAATCATCTAGAACGAAATCAATCTGATGCATACCTAAGTGCTTCAGCGCCAGTGGAAGTGCGGGGAATCTCGCACAATGGCCTGTGTCACCAGGGGGGCCATCAACAAGAATCAAAATTTTCTTAACAGAACCGGCACTATTTTCCGAGATTTCAGCTAAAACTGATTCACAGTTGTAATACCGGTAATCATCGCCGTCCACGACGACATCTATTAATGGAGCGTGCACTAACGATACATAGTCTCTGAGATCTAGCCTTTCGAGCTGACCAGCTGTTTTATCTAAATAGAATTCATTATGTTCAATTGCCACCACTGCTTTACTAGTAGTAGATTTCTGACCTGAACTTTCTACCTGTGGATTTTTCGTTGATATGGCATTGGCAAAAAGAGAAGTTGAAGAACCACTTCCAAATTCAATTATCAAGTCATAGCTATTATCTTCAATTTTCTCTAAAAGATATGCTGCAACATCGCTACTAATCGCCCACCCCTGAAATGCACCGTTGAAGCCAGTAGACGAGAAATAGTTTTGCAATGCTATGGAAGACTCCAACCTTAGCACTGAATTAAAAAACTTACGATCTAAACGCTTATCTAAACGAGTCACCACACCTTCCACTTTCTCGGAAAGCAACTTTTCCATTCGTTCTAGCTTCTCGCTAGCAATTAATAATTCATTCGGAAATTGATTTTCAATCAAAGAGCGAATTTTTCGAGCGAGGGATTCATTTTCCTCCCTTAGAGCTCTATTCTCATCAGTCAAAGCATTTATTCTAATTAAGTCCTCGCTTCGAACATACACTCTAAATTCAAAAGGGAAATCCTGTCTATCCACTAAAAGAAGCCTATAACCTCGCTTCGTCAATAGAGAATTCAAGCCAGCCTGCTTTTTAGCGGTTTCTAAATCAAGCTTCACCCCTACTATTGAGTATAGTTTTAAAACTTCTTGATCTATCGAACCAAGAAGCGCCATGCTTCTTCCGATAGATTCCAGCAGTAGAATATTAAACTTCTCGCTATCGGCATTAATCTTTGCGAGGAGACTGGCAACTGATAGTGTCTTTTTTTGTTCAGACCCAACAACCCTGAGATTTTTAAAATAACCTCTAAGGTTAGAAGGATCAGTTAGTGAGTCAAACCTTTCATTGTTCGTTAGGTAGAATTTTTTGTAACCATCAATCTCACTAATAAGATGCTCGAGAATCTGGACACTGTCACCTAATGACTGCTCTTCGCGAAGATAGCGACAGACATCAGGGTTGCCATCAACCAAAAATACATTTTTAAATTTTAGATCTCGAAAAAAGCTAGGCTTTACATCGCGGCCACAAGCGACATGCACAAATGAACCCGGTTGGTAATCTGACAAGTAAAGTTGATCTTGGATTAACTCAAGAACCTGATTTCCAATCATATTTGATAACCCACACCCAAACCTGAACAAAAATACCGAAAAAATTGTTTACTTACTGTGGCCAACGTACTTTAGCCAATCCCAAATGTCTCGATACAACAAATTGAAATAATAACCACAAGAGGAAGTGTTGACTGCATATCGCTCATAAGGGCTTTTAATTGCAGCCAGGAAACTTTCCATACTGCCACCCTGTCCCAACACCTTAGCACCCAGCCTGGTCGCTTCTCTACTTAGCCAAGAACGACCAAAAAAATATACGGGAGTTTGATACCAAATAACTAACCATAAAAAACCTGAACTTTTATGCTGATAATGCTGATTACAGTAGTTAAAAACAAATAGTTTCGCGCTAAATAAACGCCTACCAACCTCGCACTGCGAAATAAAACCTTCACGGAGAATGATGCGATTACTGTTCAACGCACAGCACCTAAGTTTCTCAGCAACCAACTCGAGCTCTGGGTCTGGCCAAGGGATATTAAATTGAATATATAGCTTTTGATCATCGGCAGTAGCTGCCAAGACCTGACTTACTAGATCCGGCAATTCGAGAAAACCCTTGTCAGATTTTGCATCACCCATATATAAAATTATTTCTGCTTCTTCATCGGTTGAATTGTGATTTGCTCGCCCAGCGGCCTCCTTAACCGGATTCACCCACCGTGAAAGATAGCAGGGGTGCACTGGCACATCACTTTGGTGGCATAGCAATGTTTTATATATCGAGGCAAGCTCCATATCACTAGCAAAGAGTTTTACGCGAGCTGATGACAATAAAGCTCTAAAGGAAATCTCGAAATTTAACTTCCGCTGACAATCTAAAGTCACTCCGCTGTAGCTAACCCCAGGATTAAACATTGCACAGATCAAATGACTCATATCTGTATCGTAACCAATTGTATTCAATGCTAGCGACAAAGCGTATGCATGTTCCCAGCTCATGCTAGGATGAAAAAAGTTTAATCTACCACGACTTCTCTCTTCGCACATTTGGCGAATTACATCCGCATACTCTTTTGCAGCATTTAACACATACGCGTTAGCTTGATTTAGCGTAAGTTCTTTCTCAAAAATCTCATAGAAATTGAAATCAAATATTGGCTTCACAATGCAGCCATAACTTTCCAACGTCTGCTTAAGCGAGACAGAAATATTCCGATGAGACAAAAAAGTTACATCGACATCACTCTCCTTCGAGGTAGCGATGAGAAGCGCGAGTCCAGTGTGATGCCCTCCCTTCCTCGCAAGTGCCGGATCCACGACAATGAGTCTTTTTATACCTTTCCCACTCATCATTAAGCCCTAAAAAACCACTTTAAACATCAACGAATTATTCTTGCCTTCGCGCGGCGAAGGAATTTTTTCTTATCATTCTCAAACGTGATAGGCATATCTCGCAATCTATTAACAGCATCAATCCATGACGCCCACCCTCTTTTTGACTCATAGTCTCCAGATCCGAGATGGGCAACTATATCTGGCAACTTTTCAATAAGAGCAGCAAGTAATTCTTTATCTTCCGATCTTAAGTTATCACCCAACATAACTTTTATAGAGTTCTGCCTTGGCGTGATATCCGCCACCAGCTTCGGACCAAACTTATCAGTTGTGCTGGGTGGCCAAGAAAAAAAAGGCGGTCGCGCATTTTCAACTTCCCTAAACTCCAACAGCACCCTCTGCGTTGAAACATCTTCTGCTATTGCAAATTTAAATTCAAAATTGGTGAAAATTGCCTTCTTATACTGAAGAGATATCAATCGAAGCCATAGGTGGCTATAGGCCTCATCTACAAACTCTTCTTTCAGCTCAACACTTTCAAGAGATATATAAGAATCCGCCTTCTGACACCGTTTTTCAAGATCGACAGCAACAGACCTCCACTGAGACACATCTTCAGTTGGCAGCCTGAATAGTCCTTCCACGCAAGAGGATGAAAAGTGGTCGCATAAAATCTTTACCAAACCAAAAATTATCTGTCGATCTGACGTGCATAAATTTCTCAAATCAGAGTTAATAATAAATTTTGATTGATCACTTATGGAAGGGCTTAATAAAATGTAGCGTCCATGTTCGTCCATCATTGAGTCGGGCCAGTATTTAATAGCGTCCTTCAGATTCTCGTCAGAATCGCGAAGCTCTATAGCTGCACTGTTCCCATTTTTTACTAATTTGCACGAAAGCTCCCTAAACTGTCTGCCGTCGGGCAATATCACATTCGTAACCTTCAAGTGCAGATCTTTGTATCCTCCATCTTGATACCCTCCGGTAATACGTACAGATGACGCTCTCGAAAAATCAAGTGAGCGTGATAGGACTGCTGGCGAGGTTGATGAAATAGATTGAATCCCCTCATACTTGAAATAGTACCGCTCTAGCTCTTCCTGTAATTGATGTATTTGCTGTATGGCGAGTTCATTTTCCGCTTGAACGCTCGTTATAATTGACTCAAGCTCTGAGTTTCGACTGACATTTTCCTCAACGAATTCTATATACTCGAGCGCCTTCTTCGCGAGAAACTGAACCTTGTGACACTTGCTTTTTCCGGCAAAAAAGTCCTCACCTGGCAAAGATGCGCATAATTGAATCTTTTCATACACTTTTTCGTATACTGAGAAGTCATCTACCAATGCTGTGACTTGTGATTCGATCGCAGGGCTTCTAAAAGACTTATCGCTTAGCTCAACAGCTATATGCTCTTCAGCCAATGATGAAAGGATTCCTTTGAAGTCTTCAAAGTACGAGTTTACCGAACACACGTGGACCAAAGCGCACCGGTCGGCGTTTTCGCTTACAAATTTGAGCATTTTTTCGCTTGCAACCAGCCAAGCTTCTAACGTGAGATTCGCCTTTGCTATATCATGGTTAGCAGCCTTGTAGGCATTGAAAAAAACATTTTCTGGAGATGAGTAGACAAATAGATAGCGCTGGTTCTCCGTACGCAGATCTAGCTCTTCTATACTCAAGGAACCTATGTCTATCGCAATTGCAAATTTATCATCAGGTAGCTCCTGTAGAACTTTCACAATTTGATCAATATCTGATTCGGATGAAATCCAGCTTGCACGCTCGCCAAACATAGGCATGAATTGATCGAACAATATCGATGAACTTTCGATTGCCCTATGAGCACCGACATCAAAACCAGCGATAATTAATTTCTTTGTCATGTTCCTAAACCTGAGATTCAAAGTTTGGTGCGTTTTTCATAAAGGTTAGAGGCTGGCAAATTTCACTATTCTCTAAATCAAATGGAAGAATTTTTTCCCACTCTTTTATATACTTAACCCAGCCATATTCATTGACCATCCTATCAATACGTTCCCGCTGCTTTCCCCAAACCGAAACGTCATTCAAAAGAGCTGTCAATTTTTGAGCAAAACACACGGGGGTGTCAGCCGGCTGTATACCGTAAAAATCAAGTTCATACTCACTAAAAGCGCGAAGTGCATGGCTTGTAGCTACGAATGGAGTGCCAGCCCCCAATACTTCGTTGGTTTTGATTGGAATGCCCTCGCCAGCTATATCAGGGAGCACCATTACCCTTACAAAATCATAAATATTTGCTAGGTTCTCTACATAACCGAAAGAAAATACTCTCCCTTTCAATTGTTTGGGTACTTTAATGTACTTACAAATTGTACCGATCATGCCGAGGGTTATTCCCTCATCTAGCTTAGGAAATACATCATTTAAAAATGCTGCAACGGACTTTATGTTTGCAGGATGGCCGTCCGCAATAATTAACAAGTCAAGCTCATGCGGGACATTAACGATGTCCTTACACTTTGACTCAACCTGCAAAAAATATTGAATACTTTTATAACGTTTTGTAATCGGTCGCGAGATGATTGGCGGAGAGATGAAATGCGCCTTATCACCGATAGCCTGCTCAATTATCTGATGCTCCATCCTATTCAGGTTAACCACCGCATCGTAACTACTGAGTAGCTGCAGTTCGTAATCCAATTCGGCGCCATAACGATCTTGGAGTTCCGGTCGTCGCAGAAGCAACTGGTTAATCTGGATATCGTGTGTCTCACAGACAAATTTTTTGGCAGGGATATATTCGCGTGCGAAGTCATTGTTGAAGATGTGATTTACGAGAGCTAACTCAACAGTATTATTCTGGAGGAAGCGCCTTAGCGGCTTATCGAGGTCACACCAGGTGCTATGAATATTCTCTCGCTTGAAGAATGCTGGAATACGCTTCCGAACCAACAGATACATATATTTGGCGATTCGCGGGAGCGTAGCATTCTTGAGCAATACCCGGACAACCATGCCACCACTGAATTCACGACCTGCACGCATTACCTGGTAGCAGGCATCTACCTGTTCAGGACGAAGCTGCCACGGCTCCGTCTTCAAATATGCCTCAACGATGAAATAGCCCTGCTCTACCAGGCAATCCATCTGCGCATCCAGTACGACAGAGGTCCCACAACGGGTCCAGGCGGGTTTTACCTGCACTGCTATTGGCTTTTCGCGTCCCGCTACCCAGCCGCCCTCATCCAGCAATACGTCATCAATTGCCGGCGCACGCTCTGGCTTGAAGGCGCCACCATTGGTGGCCAGTTTGGTGGCTACTCGAGTGGCTTCGGCTATGCCCTGACCATCGTCGCCATAGGTGCAGCGCTCATCCGCCAGGAGGCTGGCATCGGCGATTCCTTTGTGGCAGACCACCGGAATGTCCAGGAGGCGCGCTTCATGGACTATGCCGGAAATTCGGTGCCGATACTCCTGCCCGTAGGGTATAAGGATCAAGTGGAATTTGCTCAAGAATTCCAGCCAGGCAGGGGCGCCGTCCACACTGGAATAAGCACTGAAAGAACCGTTGCCGGACGACGGCAGCCTGACCCTGGCCATAACCGACTCATGCATGCAGAATTCCACATTGCGCTCATCGGTGGCGATACCGGCAATCAACTGCTCCAGGCTCTCGAAATTCTTGTCACCGCGATAGACGCCAGGCACCAAGACTCTTGTCTTGCCATTTTCGTCGATACTTCTTTGCGGCAGGCCTTCGGCCAGCGGGAAGTTAATTTCATTGACTACTTGCGGATAGTAGCCACACCACTCCTGGCAATATTCACTCAGGGGCTTATTGGTAGAGACGATTTTTGCTCGCCGGAAAGGCAAGGATTCCAGCACCCGCTTTTCCAGCTTTGCGGGGGAAAAGCGCGCATACATGGTGTTATAGATAGTCCAGTCTTCATGGACGATAAACAGTGCATCGCAGCCATAATTTTTATTGGCCTGAATTTTAAGCTCAAGTAGAGATTCAAACGTGGGCCAGAGCATAGTTTGCATTACCAGCAGGTCGCCCTGCTGCAAACTTATACTCTTAAATGCTGACTTCAACTCTACTGCGGCAAGATCCGTATGGGCGGAAGTACCACGGCCGAAGATGAGGATATAGAGCTGATAAAAAAGTGCTGGGAAAAACCAAAAAAAGTTTGCAATGAAAACCGAGATTTTCACCAGAGTCCCGAACGGGGACTTCGTTTCCCAAATACCATTATCTTGCTGAAGGCGGGTGAACACATGATCTTTAAAGCGCGTGAGTTTTTCAAAAAAACTGGGGCGGTAACCATCCTTAAAGGCACTATTATTGTACTGATCAAATGACAGACAAGAACGCACATCAAGTTCCTGATCGCCCTCGGCATCGAAACTGCGATGCGCCAAAACGACAGCTGGCACGCCAAGCTCTTGTGCAATTCCCTTAGCATAGCGGTAATTGTGTCCTTTACGATCTTTTAGTTGCGGGTCAACTATTACTACTCTGCCGTATCTATCTGCTACGCTGCGTTTCATATAAAACTCAATAAATCAATCTGTGGTCAAGTATTGTTCTTTTATTTTTGGCAAAGGCACAATCTGAATTGTGCCTTGATTCACCATGAATCCGTATTCAACGCTATTCTTTGCGGCCGTAGATATCATCAAAACGTACAATATCGTCTTCGGCCAGATAACTGCCACTTTGTACCTCGATGATTTCAAGAGGGAGCAGCCCGGGGTTCGTAAGACGGTGCTTTACACCAACCGGGATATACACACTCTCATTCTCGGAGAGCATAATTTGCTCTTCGTCACGCTGGACAATGGCAGTGCCGGAAACAACCACCCAATGCTCCGCGCGGTGGTGATGCATCTGCAGTGACAGGCTGGCTCCGGGGTTTACGGTGATTTTCTTTACCTGAAAGCGTTCACCATTGCCGATGGAATCGTATTTGCCCCAAGGGCGCGCGACCTCACGATGGATCTCATGCTCATCACGGCCTGCTGTTTTGATTTTGCTGACGATCGCTTTTACTTCCTGGGCGCGGTCTTTCGGAGCAACCAGCGTGGCGTTCTTGGTATCGACTATCACCAAGTCTTCAACGCCAACCGCCGCTACCAGGTGATCTTCACCAAATACCAGGGAGTTCTTGCAGCCTTCCATGATGACGTCACCGAGAGCAACGTTACCTTGCTCGTCCTTTTCTAACGCCTCCCAGAGTGAGGACCAGGAACCCACATCAGACCATCCACAGGCCAACGGCACCACAAATCCGCGACTGGTCTTTTCCATCACGGCATAATCAATGCTGTCTTCTGGAATAGCCTTGACGTCATCAAGGTTCAGCTTGACGAAATCGCTTTCTACCTTGGCGTTTCCCATTGCTTTGACCGATGAGCGATGAATGGCAGGTGCATGCTCCGCCAGCTCATCAAGCAAGTTATTTGCTGAAAACAGGAACATGCCGGCGTTCCAGTAGTACTCACCACTCTCGATATATTGAGCCGCGGTTTCTTTATTCGGCTTTTCAACGAATTGGGCGATCGGGCGAATATCATTCGCGTCACCCTCCGCCTTTTGGATGTAGCCATATCCGGTTTCAGGCGCGGTGGGAACAATACCGAATGTCACCAGCCCACCGTTACTCGCGGCTTGCAAGCCGATATCTACCGCACGGTGAAATTGGTCTACGTCGTCCAGCAGATGGTCCGCGGGCAGCACCAGCAGATTCGTAAATCCATTCTCCTTTGCTGCTAGCACTGCGGCAAATGCAATGGCCGGCGCGGTATTGCGGCCAGTGGGCTCAGTAATCATGGTGAAAAATTCAAAACCGATTTCCTGCGCCTGCTGCGCAACCATAAAACGGTGGGCTTCATTACAGATAATGACCGGCTTTTCGAATCCCTTAACGCGCTCCAGAGTTTGCTGCAACATGGTCTGCTCCCCCGTGAGACTCAGCAATTGCTTGGGCAGCATCTTGCGGGACTTCGGCCAGAGCCGAGTTCCAGAGCCACCACAAAGAATAACGGGGGTAATACTCGTCATTGATACTCTTACCTCTTGGAATTAGTTATTTTGCCAGTTCAGCTTGGAGCGACAGGTTTCGTAAAAATTGTGATCAATTGGGTGAATCAATGTCAGCCTGTGCGGCTTTTTATGTATACGAATCACATCACCCGGCTCGGTGATCACTTGATCATGCCCGTCACAGGTAACATATGAGTGCGTCGTGTTGTGCTCGCCCACGACGATCTTGAACTCACTACTGCCCTCAACCACTATCGGCCGGCTTGAGAGGGTATGCGGGTTCAGCGGCACAACCACAATGGCATCCAGTTTGGGGTGCATGATGGGGCCACCACCGGAAAGTGCGTATGCTGTAGATCCAGTGGGGGTTGAAACAATCAGGCCATCGGAACGCTGGGTATATACAAATTGCCCGTCGATAAAGAGATCAAATTCGATCATGCGGATATATTCACCGGGGTGAATAACCACATCATTTAAAGACGAGCCCTTGCCGATCGGCTTGCCATCACGGGTAACGGACATATCCAGCAGGAAACGGCTTTCGGCCATATATTTGCCGGAAAGCACCTCACCCACTTTTTGCTCGATTTCGTCCGGAGTGATGTCGGTAAGGAAACCAAGGCGGCCGCGGTTGATTCCAAGGAGGGGGACACTGAATTTTGCGAGGGCGCGGGCTGCGGCGAGCAGACTTCCATCGCCGCCGACAACGATCACCAGGTCGCAAAGTTCGCCAAGCTTATCTTTGCTGGACACCCGAGCCTTGTGGTTAGCCACATCGTTGGCCGTATTTTTTTCGAGCACGACGGAGTAACCCTCGCGCTCCAGAAACGCCATCAAACGTTTCAGCGAGAGGACTGCGCTGTCACTTTCGGTGCGGCCGATAAGGCCGATGTTTTGAAATTCTGACACCGCTCCCCCAAGGTGCCCGAATGTGGGCCTGTGCAGTCTGATTTGTTGGTTTTTTCGGCAGGATCTGATTGTTTTTCACCCAGCCAGACACTCGAATCTGGTTAGAAAACAAACAAGAGTGCATAGATTGACAGGTGATTATGCCCGACTGAAAAGAGAGAGTCGAACCGATTGCCGGCACGATTGTGATTGAATGGTCACGCACCAAAACGACTATTAATCAGCCGATTTTGCATGCTGTATTGTATATTATTTGGACAGGCCCCGGATGCCCTGGAGACCTCCGGTATGAAGCATAAGAATTCTGGATTGGCGCCCTACTTCACCTTTGGATCGGTGCTCATTATTCGTACAGCCGCCATACTCGCTCACCAATGCGTTAGCGACTTTCCCCGTGTATACGTGATCAAGCCCTAAATCTGCTGCTGATGACACTTGGTAAAGGAACCCCAGCAATTTGTCGGTATATCTACCGTAGCCGCCGTGATGGCAATCGGTAATCAGTTTCGGGACCGGCGTATCTTTACTGGCGCGGGCCCACTTCCTGATAGCGGTGACTATGCTTTTCTCCGCCTTCAAAACCGGAACGCCCACTGGATTTACCGCCGCAGGTAGGCTGGAAGTGAGTGCCCCAAGAGTGAGGCCAGTTCCGCAGGCTAACCAACATTCATCAAATGCAACCGGGCATGTTTCTCCGATGATCTTCCCCAGCAGTCGAACTCCGTTTGCGCCATGCTGATTCGCTCCACCTTCTGGGATAAACCAAGCCCCCGAGGCATTTACCCCAACCATCGAGCAGAAATCAGGCTCGTGCCGCTGCCGATACACGACGCGGGACACAAACTTAAGCTCCATTCCAAAACGTTCGGCATCCTGCAGCATCGCACTCAACACTGGCGGGCGGTGACCGCGGATGATTCCAACTGTGTGGAACCCGAAGCGCTGGCCGGCCGCGGCGGTAGCATGTATATGATTTGACCAGGCACCGCCGCAAGTGACGATGGTGTCTTTGCCCTCCGCTCTCGCCTCCAGGAGGTTGTAGATCAATTTGTAGGCTTTATTGCCAGAAATGAGCGGGTCGATGAGGTCATCGCGACGAACCCACAGGTCTATGCCCGGGAACAGGTCAGAGTGAATCTGTTGATAGGGGACGTTTCTGGCCGCCTCGATGAAGTGCTCGAGGCTGAGCTCTGTGAGGTACCGGATCATGCGGGGAGCGGCAGTTCGCCGGAGGCGAGGAACGCGTCTCGCGGGAAGCTGACGGTATCGAC
>Ga0207814_100315_pt1 | contig 34467 bp, 28 predicted proteins | sample TtaePargueraPR_7_FD_187755 | JGI IMG/M metagenome (GOLD analysis project Ga0207814, IMG submission 187755) | Aerobic enrichment media microbial communities from Bioluminiscent Bay, La Parguera, Puerto Rico - Tt and P1 (2) (SPAdes) | ecosystem: Environmental > Aquatic > Marine > Unclassified ... | reverse complement strand
CTCGCCTTCCTCCGGCTACCTGCTGCGCGGCATGGAAACCATGCAGGTCACCCGCTATCTGGATTACGTCAATATCATGACCTATGACCTGCACGGGGCGTGGAACGAATACGTCGGCCACAACTCGGCGCTGTTCGACAACGGCAACGATCCGGAACTGGCGGCGGCGAGCGTGTATTCCACTTCCCAGTACGGCGGCATCGGCTACCTGAATATCGACTGGGCTGTGAAGTACTTCCGCGGTTCCATGCCCGCGGGACGCATCAACGTGGGCATCCCCTACTACACCCGCGGCTGGCAAGGCGTTACCGGCGGCAACAGCGGTCTCGGTGGTTCCGCAGCGCTGCCGGCGCAGTCCGAATGCCCCGAGGGTACCGGCGGCGCCTCCGATTGCGGTAACGGCGCCATCGGTATCGACAATATGTGGCACGACCTGGACAGCAACGGCAACGAAATGGGGGCCGGATCCAACCCCATGTGGCATGCCAAGAATCTGGAAAACGGCATTCTCGGCAGCTACCTGAGCGACTACGGACTCGACCCCGCCAACGATCCCGACGATGCACTGAGCGGCAGCTACGTACGCAACTACGACAGCGTGTCCGAGGCCCCCTGGCTGTGGAACGCGCAGAAGAACGTCTTTATCTCCACCGAAGATGAAGAGTCCATGGACGCGAAGGTGCAGTACGTGATCGACCAGGGCGTGGGCGGCATCATGTTCTGGGAGCTGGCGGGCGACTACGACTGGGATGCGGAGAACGGCGAGTACTATATGGGTGACACCCTCACCACGCTGGCGTACGACAAGTTCGCCACTGCGCCCAAGTACCGCGAAACCCGCACCGATCGCACGGTCCCCGCGGAAGCACTGGACATTGCCATCGAGGTCACCGGGTTCAAGCTGGGCGACCAGAATTATCCGCTGAATCCGAAGCTGAATATCACCAACAATACCGGTGGCACCCTGCCCGGTGGCACCGAGTTCGAGTTTGACATGCCCACCTCCACCTCCAACATCATCACCGACCAGAGCGGTGCCGGACTGGAAGTGATCGAGGACGGGGCCAACACCGGTAGCGGCAACGTGGGCGGCCTGGAAAATGAATTCCACCGCGTGCGCTTCAGCCTCCCCGCCTGGCAGGACCTGGCCGATGGTGAAACCTGGGATATGACGTTGAACTACTACCTCCCGGTCTCCGGTCCCCAGGCCTACACCGCCACGGTAAATGGCACCAGTTATGCGCTGGCGTTCGAGTACCCCGACCTGCCACTGGCCGAACTCGGCAGCGGCGGCAGCTCCAGTGGTGGCAGCAGTGGCGGCGGAAGCGGCCAGAGCTGTAGCGATGCCGGTGTCAGCACCACAGGTCTGGTGACCTACCCCACCTGGCCGAGCGGCAACCACGCTTCCGGTGGCGAAAGGATCATCCACAACGGCAGTGTTTACCAGGCCAAATGGTGGACCGACTCGGAACCCGGTACTGCAGATGGTAGCTGGACACTGCTGTGTGATATCTGATGAATTGAAAGGAAGGAAATCCATGGCCGGCGTTGTAGTACCGGCCAGCTCTCACAGGATGGACGTATAAAATTCTCTCTGCGTTGTGACTTAAAGGAAATGCTTGTTTCCGCCCCGGTTCCGGCCGGGGCTTTTTTCGTTTTATCGATTTCGAATTAATCCAATAAGGAAATCTCCATGAACTATTTTTCCGCCCCGCGGAAGTACAGCCTCGCTATCGCACTCGCCGCCTCAACACTGGTTGGCTGCGGCGGTGACGAAGTGCCGGAAGAATCCGGCAATAGACAGGAAGATGCGCAGGTATCCGCAAATCGTGCAAGTGCAGGGGGCAAGATATTTTTTGACGATTTCTCTTACACATCCCTTGAACAGATGGCACAAAACCAGTGGCAGGCCCGCACCGAAGTCGGTCACCCCGGCATTCCCGGTGCGCGCTGGTCCGGCGACGGCATCAGCTTCCTTGAGGATGCGCAATCCCCCGGAAACACCCTGCTGCGGATGACCTCCTCCACGGACGGCAGTGGTGAAAATACCGAACACACCCAGTTCTGCCACCAGCGCAAATACCTTTCCGGCACTTACGCCGCGCGGGTGTTCTTTCGCGATACGCCGCTGTCCGGGCCCGACGGTGACCAGATTATCGAGACCTTCTATACCATCAGCCCGCTGAAGGCGCCGATGGATCCGGATTACAGCGAGATGGACTTCGAATACCTGGCCAATGGCGGCTGGGGCGAACCGGAAAATGCGCTGTTCGCCACCACCTGGGAAACTTTCAAACTCGATCCTTTCGTCAAGGACAATGAATACTCCACCAGGCCGGGCAGCTTCGCCGGATGGCATACCCTGGTGCTGCAGGTCAGCGACAACCGGGTACGCTACTTTGTTGACGGCAAGCAGTTTGCCGAACACAGCGAACATGTGTATCCGGAAGAGCCCATGTCGATCAATTTCAACCTGTGGTTTACTGCGGAAGGGCTGGTAGATTCCCGGGAAAAGCGGGTTTACCAGCAGGATGTGGACTGGGTCTACCACAACGCCGACAAGATCCTGAGCCCGGCGGAGGTTACAAGTGCGGTCGCTTCCCTGCGCGAAAGTCAGATCGCATTTACGGATAGCGTACCGGACTGGGAGCCCAGACTGGAATCCCCCTGCGGCCTGTAATCCGGCAGGGCCCGATTCTGTTCATTGCGGAGCGGATTCTTGTCCGCTTCACAATTAAAACGACTGATTATTGAAGTAGTTATTATGGTCAGCAACAACACTAACGCTAAAAAACGCCTGGCATCGGTCGATGCCCTGCGCGGTTTCGACATGTTCTGGATTATCGGCGGCGAGGCCCTGTTCCTGCCACTGTTTGCCTTAACCGGCTGGTCCCTCTTTCATTTCGGCCACGGGCAGATGCAACACACTCCGTGGCACGGTTTCAGCTTTTACGATCTGATTTTTCCGCTGTTTATTTTCCTGTCCGGGGTGACCCTTGGGCTGGCCAACAAATCCCTGCGCGGCCGCCCGGCCAGCGAGCGTGCACCGGTCTACCGCAAGGCGGTCAAACGGTTATTGCTGCTGATAATACTGGGGGTTCTTTACAACCACGGCTGGGGCACCGGTATACCCGCGGACCCGGGAGAAATTCGCTACGCCAGTGTGCTCGCGCGAATCGGCTTCGCCTGGTTTGCGGCGGCAATGATCGTCTGGCACTGCGGTATCCGCGCCCAGTATGCAATTACCGCGGGTATACTCACTGGATACTGGCTCCTGCAGGTTAGCGTGGGCTCACTGACACAGGCGGGTTCGGTGAATGCCTGGGTCGACCAGTACTTCCTGCCCGGCATCACCTACCAGCACCGCCCCTACGATCCCGAGGGTCTCCTTTCCAGCATCCCCGCGGTAGTAAATGCCCTCGGCGGCGTATTCGCCGGCCGCTGGCTCGCCCGCCACAGCGGCAACCACAAAAGGATTCTGCAGGGGCTGTTTGCCGGTGCCACAATCTGTCTGCTGACCGGGTTCCTGTGGCACTGGGTGTATCCGGTAAACAAGGAGCTGTGGACCAGCTCTTTCGTACTGATCACCGTCGGCTGCTGCCTGTTGTTACTGGGTATTTTCTATCTGCTGGTGGATGTGTGGCACTGGAGAGTGTTCACTTACTTCTTTTCGGTGATCGGTTGTAATGCGATTCTGGTTTACCTGGGCACCAGTCTGGTGAACTGGGGGTACAGCAGTAGCAGTCTATTCGGCGGTATCGCAGATGCGCTACCCGAGGCGGGAGGAGTGCTGCTGATTGCCTGTGGGGTAATTTTGCTGCAGTGGCTGGTGCTGCGGTTCCTGTACCGGCGCGGGATATTTATCAGTCCTTGATACGCCGTGGTCCCGCTTAGAAGGACTTGGTGGCGGCAAAGCACCGGGTATCCGTTTTCGAAACCGCTGTAAATACATCCCTGTAAGCTGCGTCGGCGCCGTCCATGGCGCCGACGCTTTCGAAAACGGATACCCGGCCCTCTGCCTTCTCGACAAGCATTGCACTTTGACCAACTGGTTTTCAATCAGCCCAAAAACAACTGAACTTCAACGAAGTGAATAGGTTGAACTGAAGGCAAAGTGCTGGGGGCGGGTTTTCAGGACCGTCGGCAACAGGGATGTTGCCGACGGAGCGTACAGGGACGTATTCATAGCGGTCCTGAAAACCCGCCCCCAGCACTTTGCCGCCACCGAACTCATTCAAGGGATACGATGTTTGATCTCAGTGTAGGAGCTTAGCCTGCACCGCCTCCACAATCGGCTGGTTGGCATCGGGAAAATGGTAGTTGGAAAGTTCGCGAGCACTTACCCAGGCCAGCTCCTGGCCCTCGACTCCCTGCGGCTCGCCGGAAAATTCGGTCACGCACCAGGTATCCAGAAACACCTGCTTTTCACCATAGTCGTGACGCACTTCGATCAGCTTGTCCATCTGCACCACATCAATGGCCAACTCTTCCCGGAGCTCGCGCGACATGGCCTGCTGGATGGACTCGCCATCTTCCACCTTGCCACCGGGAAACTCCCAGCGCCCGCCCATATGCAAATGGTCCGGTCGCTTGGCCAGCAGGATTCGGCCGTCGCTGCCGAAGATAACTCCCACAGCGACGTGTACACATTTTTTCTCCAGGGTCCCGGACATCAGGTGCGGTACTCCGCATTGATGGTCACATACTCGTGGGAAAAATCGCAGGTCCAGATATGTTCGCAGGCGTCACCGCGCTGCAGGTCCACGCGGATGGTGAAATCGCTCTGCTCGAATACATTCTGACCCGCATGTTCGGTATAGCCGTCGGCGCGACCACCGGCATCGACAATCTGCACATCGTCCAAATAAATACTCACCTTACTGGTATCCAGATCCCGGATTCCCGCATTGCCGACCGCCATTACCAGGCGCCCCCAGTTGGGGTCGGAGGCGTACAGCGCGGTTTTTACCAGCGGTGATTCACCAATTTCAAACGCCACCGCCAGGGCCTCCTCGCGGCTCGCGGCATTGTCCACCTGCACGGTAACGAATTTGGTCGCGCCCTCGCCGTCGCGCACAATCGCCTGTGCCAACTCGATATGAACTTCCACGATGGCAGCCTTCATCAGCTGGAACTGCGCACTGGATGCATCATCCAGCGCTTTCCCACTAGCGCCGCTGGCGATCAGCACACAGGCATCATTGGTGGAGGTATCGCCGTCGACGCTGATGCGGTTGAACGATTCTGCCACCGCTTGTTTTACCAGTTCGTCCAGCAGGGGCTGCACAATGGTTGCGTCGGTAGCGACATAGGCCAGCATGGTGGCCATGTTCGGCTGGATCATGCCCGCGCCCTTGGCAATACCGGCAATGGTGATCGTCTCACCATCGATTTCCACGGTGCGCGATGCGGTTTTGGGGCGGGTATCCGTGGTCATGATTGCGCGGGATGCGCTGTCCCAGCCATTGCCATCGAGTGCCGCCGCCGCGCCGGGAATGCCGTCGAGAATTTTCTGCACCGGCAGGTGCTCGCCGATGACCCCGGTACTGAAAGGCAATACCTGGCGGGATTCGATATCCAGTGCGGCGGCAACCCCCTCGCAGCATTTGCGCGCGTCCTGCAGGCCGCGCTCACCGGTGGCCGCATTGGCATTGCCGGCATTGATCAGCAGCGCGCGGATTTGCCCCTGGCGGATATGCTCCCGGGCCACCAGTACCGGCGCGGCACAGAAGGCGTTCTGGGTAAAGGTCGCGGAAACGCTGGCACCTTCGGCGATCTCGATCAACAGCAGGTCGTCTCGCTGCCAGTTCTTGATCTGCGCCGGGACGGAAGCCAGACGAATTCCGGGAATTGAAGGCAGTGACTGCGCCATGGAAATTGTCCCTTTCCTGATTTACAAACTATTGGGCGGATTATATTCAAGATGCCGGATACAAAAAGGCCCGCTGGGTTGAGCGGGCCTTTTTGCTGCAAGCTTTGGCAGATCAGGGCGCGGTAGACGAAGTCAACTTGCCGTGACACTGCTTGTACTTTTTGCCGGACCCGCAGGGGCAGGGGTCGTTGCGCCCCACCTTGGGTCCGCGGCGCATGGCCTGTTCCGGCGCGCCCTCTTGCGCCGCCTGGGCTTCCGGCATGGCGGAGGCTTCGGCGTGCTGAAGTTCGAGCTGCTGGCGGCGCTGGGCCTCCAGGCGGCGCTGCTCCATCTCTTCCATCTGCTCGCGGGTCATCGGCTCCACATGGGCGAGTACCCGAACGACCTCGTGCTTGAGGTTGTCCAGCAGGCTCTGGAACAGGTGGAAAGATTCGCGCTTGAACTCCTGCTTGGGGTTCTTGTTGGCATAGGCCCGCAGACCGATACCGGCGCGCAGGTGATCCATGCTGGACAGGTGTTCTTTCCACAACTGGTCGAGTACCTGCAACATCACCTGGCGCTCGATGGTCGGCATCAGGTTGGCATCACCGGTGCTCTCGGCAACGCGCTCCAGTTTCTGGTCGTAGGCTTCCTGGGCTGCCGTAACAATCTTCTGCCGCAGGCTTTCCTCGTGCAGGGTGCGGTCTTCGTCCAACCACTGCTGCACCGGCAACTGCAGTCCCATTTCCCCGGCCAGCTGCTGTTCGAGTCCCGCTATGTCCCACTGCTCTTCGACACTCTGCGGCGGCACATAGGCAGCGATCAGTTCGCCCACCACATCCTCGCGGATCGCGGTGATGGTTTCGCTGATGGTTTCGGCTTCCAGCAGTTCGTTGCGCTGGGAGTAAATGACCTGACGCTGGTCGTTGGCAACATCGTCGTATTCCAGCAGCTGCTTGCGGATATCGAAGTTGCGGCCTTCCACCCGGCGCTGGGCCTTTTCGATGGCATTGGACACCATCCGGTGTTCGATCGCTTCACCGCGCTCCATGCCCAGCATCTGCATAAAGTTCTTCACCCGGTCGGAAGCGAAGATGCGCATCAGGTTATCTTCCAGCGACAGGTAGAAGCGGGTTACCCCGGGGTCACCCTGGCGACCGGCACGGCCGCGCAACTGGTTGTCGATACGGCGGGATTCGTGGCGCTCGGTGCCGATGATGTGCAGGCCGCCGGCTTCGATTACGGTTTCGTGACGCGCCTTCCACTCGGCCTTGATCGCATCAATTTCTTCTGCGGTGACTTCTCGCCCTTCACTTTCCTGCAGCGCCTCGACCTCCGCTTCCCAGTTGCCACCGAGAACGATGTCGGTACCGCGACCGGCCATGTTGGTGGCAATGGTGACAGTACCCGGGCGCCCGGCCTGGGCGATGATCTGTGCTTCCTTCTCGTGGAACTTGGCGTTCAACACCTGGTGTTCAATCTTGGCCTTTTGCAGCAGGCGGGACATCTCTTCCGAGGTCTCGATGGAAGCGGTGCCCACCAAGATCGGTGCCTTCTTGTCGCGGCAGTACTTGATATCCTCGATGATCGCTTCGAGTTTTTCTTCCTTGGTGAGGTACACCAGGTCGTTCAGGTCTTCGCGCTGCTTGGGCTTGTTGGTGGGAATCACCACCACGTCCAGGCCGTAGATCTGACGGAATTCGAAGGCTTCGGTATCTGCGGTACCGGTCATACCCGACAGTTTGGGATAGAAGCGGAACAGGTTCTGGAAGGTGGTGGAGGCCAGGGTCTGGCTCTCGCTCTGGATCTGCACCTGCTCTTTCGCTTCCAGTGCCTGGTGCAGGCCCTCGGACAGGCGGCGTCCCGGCATGGTGCGGCCGGTATGCTCGTCAATCAGCACCACCTGGCCGTTCTGCACGATGTAGTCCACATCTTTATGGAACAGGACGTGGGCGCGCAGTGCCGCATTCACGTGGTGCAGCAGTCCCAGGTTACCCGGCGCATACAGAGACTCGCCCTCTTTCAGCAGGCCGGTACGGCTCAGCAGGTCTTCGACCAGTTCGTGACCGTCTTCACTCATTTCCACCTGACGGGTCTTTTCGTCCACGGTGTAATGACCTTCGCCGCCCTCTTCTGCACGCTGCAGCTGCGGCACCAGCTTGTTCATGGCCAGATAGAGGTGGGAGGAATCTTCCGCGGCCCCGGAAATGATCAGCGGGGTACGGGCCTCGTCGATCAGGATGGAATCCACCTCGTCGACGATGGCAAAATTTTGCGGGCGCTGGGTGCGATCTTCCTTGCGCAACACCATGTTGTCGCGCAGGTAGTCGAAGCCGAACTCGTTGTTGGTGCCGTAGGTAATGTCCGCCTGATAGGCGGCCTTCTTGTCTTCCGGGTGCTGCTGGGACACCACGATACCCACGGTCAGGCCGAGGAATTCATACACCGGACGCATCCAGTTGGCATCGCGGGAGGCCAGGTAATCGTTCACGGTCACGATATGCACACCCTTGCCTTCCAGGGCGTTGAGGTAGGCCGGCAGTGTCGCCACCAGGGTTTTACCCTCACCGGTGCGCATTTCCGCAATACGCCCCTCGTGCAGGGTCATACCACCGATCATCTGCACATCAAAATGACGCATGCCCATGGTGCGGGCGCCAGCCTCGCGGACCGCGGCAAAGGCCTCCGGGAGAATCTGGTCGAGCGTCTCGCCATCTTGCAGGCGCTGTTTGAATTCGTCGGTTTTGGCTTTCAGCGCGGCGTCATCCAGCGCCTTGTATTCGTCCTCAAGCGCGTTGATCTTGACGACCACCTTGCGCATACGCTTGAGTTCGCGGTCATTTTTTGAACCGAAGACCGTTTTTATCAGTTTGCCAATCATTATTCAGAAACCACATTAATGCTGAGTGTGCCTGCGGACGCTTGCCGCGAGGCCCTGCGAAGGGTGCAAGTAAACAGGAAGGCGCCAGCGGCCGCAACTCCCCGCACGCACGAGGTAGCTACGGGCGCCACCAGGCGCCTGTTGCGCAATAGAAGAGGATAGTTGTTATCTGCCGGTGCGACGGATATAGGTAGCGGGGTCTACCGGACGGTTGTTCTTGTAGACTTCAAAATGTACATGGGGACCAGTAGAGCGGCCACTGGAGCCCATCAGGGCAATCACCTGCCCCTTCTTGACCACGTCACCCAGCTTTACTTTCAGCTCGCTGTTGTGACCATAACGTGTGGTATAGCCATTGCCGTGGTTGATTTCCACCAGCTGGCCGTAGCCGTAACGGTCTTCCGCCCAGGTCACCACACCTGCGGCTACAGATACCACGTCGGAGCCATTCTTGCCGGCAAAGTCCACGCCCTTGTGCCAGGAGCGGCGGCCGCTGAAGGGGTCGGTGCGGTAACCGTAGCGCGAAGACATCCAGCCGCGGGAAATCGGGCGCCCGGCGATAAACTGCTCGTCCTGCAGCTGGCGGCGTGCCATCAGGGATTCGAGCGTCGACAGTTGCATCTGCCGGTCTTCTATCTGGTCCGACAGGTCGCCGATCACTTCAAGGAACTGCGGCGGCTGGTAGGGAAGTTCACTGGCACCGGCAATACCCGGATCTTCCGGACCACCGACTGCGGGTACGCTGCCGAACTGGAACTCACCCTCGTCGAGCTTGGCAATGGTAGTGAGGCGCTCGCCGAGTGCATCCAGGCGGGTCAAACGAGCCTGCATTTCCGCCAGTTTTACGGTCAGGGCGGTCAGCTGCTCGCGGGCTTCGCGGTCGGCCTCGCCGATCTGCTCCTGCTGTTTGCGCAGGGCCTTGTTCCAGGCCTTTACCGCCCGCGCATCAAACACGTCGGATTCGGCCACCGGCAGGTTGGCACCAAGCCAAAGGGCACCCACAGGCAGGCCCAAAAGGCAGAGTCCGAGCAGGGCTTTGCTCAGTCCACCGAAATTGAAGCTGCGGGAGACACCTCCGCGCTCATTGACGAAAATAATTTTCATATCAGGCGTACAAGACTTGCGGCTGAATTGTTGTTGTAGTCGTTGTTCTTGTAATCGTTACGGCACCCTTACGGTGCCGGGACTGCCGCTTCCTGCTCTGTCCCACGCCTTCCGGTTGGCGAGAGGCCATCTATCTACCAGAGATGACGGCCAAAAAATCTGTCAAACGCACAAAATGGGCAAGCCCGGTATTCCGCGGGCACAGCTGCGTCATTCTGTACGCAAAAAAGCCGGCAATATTCGTGCCGGCTTTTGCAGGGTTGCTTCTCTCTTACACCGCCAGGATCGGCTTGACGTAGGAGATCGGCGCTTCCTGGTCACCCTCGAAGGTCACCATTTCCCAGGCATCTTCCTGCGCCATCAGGGTGCGCAGGGACTTGTTGTTCAGTGCATGGCCGGATTTGAACGCCTTGAACTCACCGATCACACTGGTACCCAGCAGGTACAGGTCGCCAATGGCATCGAGGATCTTGTGCTTGACGAACTCGTCTTCGTAACGCAGGCCGCCCTCGTTGAGGATGCGGTACTGATCGATCACGATCGCGTTATCGACGCTGCCACCCTGTACCAGGCCCTTGGAGCGCAGGTACTCGATCTCGTGCATAAAGCCAAAGGTCCGCGCCCGGCTCACTTCCTTGACAAAGGAGGTGCTGGAAAAGTCCACAGAGGAGCTCAGGTTGCGCCCCTGGAATACCGGGTGGTCAAAATCGATGGTAAAGGATACTTTGAAGCCGTTGAACGGCAGGAAGCTGGCAACCTTGTCGCCCTCTTCCACGGTAACCGGCTTCTTGATTCGCAGGAACTTCTTCGGAGCGGCCTGCTCCTGGATGCCCGCGGACTGAATCAGGAATACGAACGGACCGGCGCTGCCGTCCATGATCGGCACTTCCTGGGCGGACAGCTCGATGATCGCGTTGTCGATGCCCAGACCAGCCATGGCGGAAAGCAGGTGTTCCACGGTAGCGATACGCACGTCGCCCTTCACCAGAGTGGTGGACAGCAGGGTATCACCGACATTTTCCGCGCGCGCCTCAATCTCAACCACCGGGTCCAGATCCACCCGACGGAACACAATGCCGCTGTTAACCGGCGCCGGTTTCAAGGTCAGAACAACCTTTTTACCGGTGTGCAGGCCTACGCCAGTGGCGCGAATAGCATTTTTGAGAGTGCGCTGTTTGATCATCTATATCTAAATTCCCATTCGGTATGCTGCACCCGGAGCGCAGCGAGCCGGCGACTATAACAGAAAATAAACGCCAAAACTATACATACACACTTGGTCATGCATGCTGCAGTGGCCTTCACTCGCTATATTCAGCATAGCCCAGCACAAAGACTGTTACGCCAGACTTGCTCACAATTCAGGATACAAATTGTACGCTGATCTCACCCCGGCGACGGTTAATTAGTGTTAATCCCACCCCTGAAAACTATCTGGTCAGCGCTATCTGCGACATACCGCACACCCGAGCCGCCGCTCGGTGCCAGACACACAGTGAGTGACCAGTTGGTTCTTACTTCCTGGCTGTACTATTTTGCAGGCGATTCGGGCACACCCCTGCCACGCCTCGATACTTCTAGTTAGTAGGCCGTCCCGCAAATCCCTTTACCGCTGCGATTGGCGCGTCCCTGCTGCCAGTCTTCCCGCCACCCGGAGCCGCTGGCCAAAGCCAGGGCGGGCAGAGATCCGGCCCCGCGGGGCCGGACTTGGACATGAGCAGATTCTCCGCCCCGCGGTGACGGGGCCAGAGCTCCGGGGCGAGATCAGTCGGCCTGGCGGCGCAGGAATGCCGGGATATCCAGGTATTCCATATCCTGATCTGCCGGGTTCATGGACGGCATTGCACGTTTCCCGCGCTCACTTTCCACCCGCGCACGGGTTTCCTGGGTTTCGCGCACCTGTTCAGACGGCGCCGCGGAGCGCGCCATTTCACGGGGTTCCGGGCGGCGGGTGTTGTCCACCACCTTGGTGGGACGCGCAACCTGGGCACTGGCCTCGCCGAGGCCTGCGGCCACTACGGTTACCCGCATCTCGTCACCCAGCTTGTCATCCACGGCGGTACCGATAACCACGGTGGCATCGTCAGAGGCGATTTCCTGCACGATCTCACCCACTTCGGAGTACTCGCCCAGGGTCAGTTCCTGGCAGCCGGCATCTTCGCTGCCGGTGATGATATTCACCAGAATACCGCGCGCGCCCTGCAGGTTGACGTTGTCCAGCAGCGGGCTGCGCACTGCCTTTTCCGCCGCTTCACGGGCGCGGTTCTCGCCCACCGCGGAACCGGAACCCATCATCGCCATGCCCATTTCGGACATAACGGTGCGCACATCGGCAAAGTCCACGTTCATGATGCCCGGGCGGATCATCAGGTCAGCAATGCCCTGAACCGCGCCCAGCAGTACATTGTCCGCTTCCTTGTAGGCGCCCTTCATGGTGATCTTGTTGCCCAGTACTTCCAGCAGGCGATCATTGGGGATAGTGATCAGGGAGTCGACCTTGTCGCGCAGCTCGAGGATACCCTCTTCCGCAACCTGCTGGCGCTTGCGACCCTCGATCTTGAACGGGCGGGTAACCACGGCCACGGTCAAAATGCCCAGGTCCTTGGCGATCTCCGCCACGATCGGCGCACCACCAGTACCGGTGCCACCACCCATACCCGCGGTGATGAACACCATATCCGCGCCGCTCAGAATTTCCGCGATACGGTCGCGGTCTTCCAGTGCGGACTGGCGACCGACATCCGGGTTGGCACCGGCACCCAGGCCGCGGGTAATGGTATTCCCGAGCTGGATCACGGTGTGCGCCTGTACGTCTTTCAGCGCCTGCGCATCGGTATTGGCACAGATGAAATCCACACCGTCCACATCGCTGCAGATCATGTGCTTGACCGCGTTGCCGCCGCCACCGCCGACACCGATCACCTTGATTACAGGCTTGTCCTGTACGCTGTCTACGAGTTCGAACATTGCTGTTCCCCTTTTTTGCTCATGTCAATTTTTGATTTTCGATCCTGGAAATTATTCTCTGATTCAGAGGTTGCCCCTGAACCAGTGTTTGACCTTGTCCCACCAGGGATTTTCCTCCCGCTGAACACTGGGTCGACCACTTGCCCGCTCTTCTGATTTGAGCGCATACATCAACAGCCCGACACCCGTTGAATAAATCGGGTTGCTGACAATATCGGTTAGTCCGGATACCCCGTGCGGCACCGCCAGGCGAACCGGCATATGGAAAATTTCTTCCGCCAGCTCAACCGCCCCCTCCATCTTCGAAGAGCCGCCGGTCAGCACAATGCCCGCCGCGCACAGGTCTTCGAAACCGCTGCGGCGCAATTCCGCCTGCACCAGGGTGAACAGTTCGTCGTAACGGGGCTCGACCACCTCCGCCAGCGCCTGCCGGGACAGGTCGCGCGGCGCGCGGTCACCGACACTGGGCACCTTGATGGTTTCGCCCTCGCGGGCGAGCTTGGCCAGTGCACAGGCGTATTTGATCTTCAGCTCTTCCGCGTGCGGCGTCGGCGTACGCAGGGCCATGGCAATATCGTTGGTGACCTGGTCACCGGCAATCGGGATAACGCCGGTGTGGCGAATGGAGCCGCCGGTGAACACCGCAATATCCGTGGTGCCGCCACCGATATCCACCATGCACACACCCAGCTCTTTTTCATCATCGGTGAGCACCGCATAGCTGGAAGCCAGCTGCTCGAGAATGATGTCTTCCACTTCCAGGCCGCAGCGGCGAATACACTTCTCGATATTCTGTGCCGCATTAACCGCACCACTCACCAGGTGGACCTTGGCCTCCAGGCGCACACCGGACATGCCCAGCGGCTCCTTGACCCCTTCCTGGTTGTCGATCAGATACTCCTGCGGCAAGGTGTGCAGAATTTTCTGGTCCGCCGGAATCGCCACCGCCCGCGCCGCATCGATCACTCGGTCGAGATCCTGCTGGGTCACTTCGCGATCCTTGATCGCCACAATCCCGTGGGAATTGAGGCTGCGGATATGACTACCGGCAATACCCGCATAGACCGAGTGAATTTCACACCCCGCCATCAGTTCTGCCTCTTCCACCGCGCGCTGGATCGACTGCACGGTGGACTCGATATTGACCACCACACCGCGCTTCATGCCGGTAGAGCGATGCGAGCCGATTCCGACGATATTCAGCGCCCCATCCCCGGCAACCTCACCCACGATCGCAACGACCTTGGAGGTGCCGATATCAAGACCGACGATCATGCGGGGATCTGTAGACTGTGTCATTTGATTTCAACCTCGCTGGGCAATCACTCCGATCCACATTCGACATGTCGGACCAGGGGAAACCCACCTTTTTTATCTGCTTAATTGTTGTCTGTTTGTAATTTTTTCCATTCCACCGCAACTGCGTTGTTATACCGGGTATCCACCCCCGCCACTTTTTGCAGATGCGGCGCCAGTACACCGCGGGTCAGGCTGAGGAAGCGGTCGACCCGCTCCAGCAGCTCGTCGTGCCCCAGTTGCAACCGGATCCCGTTGACCAGGTCCAGCTGCCAGCCCGCCAGTTCATCGAATGAAAGGCGGCGCACTTCCATATCTTTGGTTGTGAGCAGCCCGGCAAGTGCCTGGTACTGCGCCATAATCCGTTCCACCAGGTCTGCGTCACCGGCCAGCTCCGGCAGCCGCAGGTCTGTCATCTGTTCCGGCCTCGGCAGCAATTCTCCGCTGGCAATCAACAACTGGTCCTCTCCCCAGATCGCCAGCGGCCGCGCCTCCTCGACCACCACTTCCACCCCGTTGGGCCAGCGGCGGCTGACCGATGCACTCACAATCCAGGGGTTGTCCAACAGCGCATCGCGCATACCGTCAATATCAAGCGCAAAAAAACCCTTCTGCAAATAGGGCAGCAGGATATCTTCCAGCTGCCGCGCGGTGACTGCACGGAAAGGCCCCTTGACCTTCACATCCTCCAGCGCGTCCACCCGGCTGAGTTCTTCAACTGGAGCCCGCTGCCACAGCCACTTGGCGCTGTAGCCGATACCGCTGGCGACCAGCAACAACCCGCAAATCATCAACAGCGGCCGCAGTACGACTGCAGCCCTTCCCGCCTGCGCGCCTGGCAATGCGCGCGCACCTCGTACCGCGCCCCTTACAGCACCTCTCGCCGCACCTTTCTTACCCTTCGCGGCAGCCGGCACTTTTTTGCCGGGCTTTTTCTTGCGTTTCTTTTTATCGGTTTCTATTTCGGTCACAGTTTTTACCGGAACTTATTCGCCCTGGGATTCCTGGTCACCGAAACGCCACTCCGCCAGTTTCTGGGCCAGGCCACCCACATTACCCGCGCCCTGTGTCAGCACAATATCCCCGGGCTCCAGCAGGTCAGCCAGCACAGCCGGGACCTCTTCGACTTTTTCGACAAATACCGGATCTATCTGACCGCGGTTGCGGATACTGCGCGCCAGAGTACGTCCGTCGGCGCCCGGAATCGGCGCTTCTCCTGCGCTATATACATCCAACAGAACCAGTTTGTCGACTTGCGAGAGTACCTGCACAAAATCTTCAAACAGATCCCGGGTGCGGGTGTAGCGATGGGGCTGGTATACCATCACCAGCCGGCGCTCCGGCCAACCGTCGCGCACCGTTTTGATGGTTGCGGCGACCTCACGCGGGTGGTGGCCGTAATCATCCACCAGCATCACCTTTTCCGCACCCTCGTCGCCACTGACCGGGAAATGCCCGTAAATCTGGAAACGTCTGCCAACACCCTGGAATCCCTCCAGGCCCTCGCGGATCGCCGCATCGCTGACACCCTCTTCGGTCGCTACAGCGATGGCTGCGGTGGCATTCAGCACATTGTGAATACCAGGTACATTCACACACACGTCGAGCTTGCTACCGTCCGGACGGGTTACCGCAAAAAAGCTGCGCAGGGGCTCCTGGCGCACATCGCTGATGCGGAAATCGTTCCCTTCATCAAATCCATAGGTAGCCACCGGGCGCGCGAAACGGGGAATCACCGCCTGGACATTGGCGTCATCACCGCAGGCAACCGCAAGACCGTAAAACGGCAGGTTGTGCACGAAATCGATAAAGATCTGTTTGACCTTTTCAAAATCCCCGCCATAGGTCTCCATATGGTCGGCATCGATATTGGTGACTACCGTCACCATCGGCTGCAGGTGCAGGAATGACGCATCACTTTCATCGGCTTCCGCAATCAGGTACCGGCTCTCGCCCAGTACCGCGTTGGCACCGGCACTATTGACCAGGCCGCCGATCACGAAGGTAGGATCCTTCTTGTCCGCGGCAAAAATCGACGCAATCAGACTAGTGGTGGTGGTTTTGCCGTGGGTACCCGCTACCGCTATGCCGTAGCGGTAGCGCATCAACTCACCCAGCATTTCCGCGCGGCGCACCACCGGAATGCGATTTTCATGGGCCGCTACCAATTCCGGGTTGTCCCCGTAAATGGCTGAAGAGTTCACTACCACATCCACATCGCGCACATTCTCGGCACCGTGGCCTATCTGCACCTGCACGCCCAGGTTGCGCAAACGCTCGGTAACCCGGCTCTCCCGCAGGTCGGAACCGGAAACCTCATACCCCTGGTTCTGCAACACCTCGGCGATACCACTCATGCCCGCACCGCCAATGCCGATAAAGTGAATCCGGCGGATTCGGCGCATTGCCGGCACCTGGTAATGACCTTCTTCGCGCACAATCGGCTTTTCAGTATTTTTTTCGAGAGACATATCAACACCCCATCTCTTCGCGGCACACGGCCAGTACCTGCTCGGTTGCATCGGGAATCGCAACCTTGCGCGCGGCCTCGGCCATGGCCAGTAATTTTTGCGGATTGGCAAACAGGTCGCGGAGAATGTCCGCGAGCATGTCTGCATCCAGCGCGTCCTGCTGAATCACCATTGCCGCACCGGCATTCGCCAGCCACTCACCATTCTTGGTCTGGTGATCGTCAATGGCGAACGGGAAAGGCACCATGATTGCGCCCAGCCCCGCAGCGGCGATTTCCGAAACGGTCAGCGCCCCGGAGCGGCAGATCACCAGGTCGGCATTTTCGTAGGCCGCCGCCATATCGGCGATAAACGGCACCACTTCGGCATCCACCTCGGCCCGCTCGTAAGCTTCGCGGGCAACATCCAGATGCCGCTGTCCGGCCTGGTGCACAATCCTCGGGCGAATCGCCGGCTCAAGCCTGGCAATGGCCTCTGGCACCAGTTCATTGATCGCCACCGCACCGAGACTACCGCCAACGATCAGCAACCGCAGCGGCTTCTGTTTAGCCACCCGCTCCGCGGGTACTGGCAGTTCGGCAATTTCACTGCGCACGGGGTTGCCCACCTGTTTTGCCGCTGGCAGCCCGCTGGGGAAAGCCTCCAGCACCCGGTTCGCAATCCGCGCGAGCAGGCGGTTGGTGGTACCCGCCACCGCATTCTGCTCGTGAATGATCAGCGGAATACCGCTGAGCCTTGCGGCGACCCCCCCGGGACCCGTGGCAAAACCGCCGAACCCGAGTACGGCATCCGGCGCCACCATCTTGATCACCCGGCGCGCCTGCATAATCGCCTTACCCACCTGCAGCGGTGCTTTCAGCAATGCTGCGCGACCGCGCCCGCGAATACCTTCCACGGTTATGAAGTGCAGCGGAATATCCGCCGCCGGAATCAGCTGGGACTCGATACCGCGCTGGGTACCCAGCCACTCCACACTCGCGCCCTGCGCCTGCAGGGCCTTCGCCACCGCCAGCGCGGGAAATACATGTCCGCCGGTGCCGCCGGCCATCACCAGAAACTTCTTGCCGCTGAACGGCTGGCTGGAAACTGCCTGCTCTGTCATCACGCAGCCTCCCCGGTTTTGCGATCGCCCAGCTGCAGCGGATTGAAAATAGGTAACTGGCTGATACGGCTGCCAGTCTTTTTCGCTCCCGGCTCTTCGCTCAGTTCCTTCTGTACTCGCCACGCAACCGCGAACAGTGCACAGCAGATCACCAGGCTACTGCCCCCGGAGCTGACAAAGGGCAGCGTCAGCCCCTTGGTCGGCAACAGGCCGGATGCCACGCCCATATTCACAAACGCCTGGCCGGCAATCAGCACCGCAATTCCGAACGTGAGCAGCGCGGCAAAAAATGCCTGGCGGGCCAGTGCCTTGCGCACCAGACGCAACAGCGACCAGGTAAGCGCGGCGTAAAGGCCGATCACCAGCAAACCACCGAGCATGCCCCACTCCTCGGCGAGGATGGCAAAGACAAAATCCGTGTGCGCCTCCGGCAGATAAAACAGTTTCTGCACACTGTTGCCCAACCCGACACCGAACCACTCGCCGCGGCCAAAGGCGATCAGCGACTGGGTCAGCTGATAGCCGCCACTGAACTGCTCTCCCCAGGGATCGAGGAAAGTGGTCAGGCGCTGCAGGCGATAGGGACTCACCAGAGCCATCAGCGCCAGACCGCAGGCGGCGAGCCCCACCAGTAAAAATGTATGTGGCAGCCTGGCGCCAGCGAGAAATACCATCGCCAGCGCGGTACCGGAAATCACCACCACGGATCCGAAATCCGGCTCCAGTAACAGCAACATGGCCACAAACCCGAGTACCGTAATCGGCACCATAAAGCTGCTCCAGTGCCGCAGCTTTTCATTCCGGCGGGTCAGGAAGCTGGCAAAAAATATCAGGCAGCAGAATTTTGCCACTTCCGCCGGCTGCACGGTGATCGGTCCCAGTGCGATCCAGCGCATACTGCCGTTTACGCTGCGTCCGACTCCGGGAATCAGCACCACCACCAGCAGTGCCAGGGCGAAAAACAGCAGGGTCCACGACAGGTTGGACCAGGTATCCAGGGAGATCCGACTCACCACCAGAGCTCCGACGGCGCCCGCCGCAAGAAACACCAGGTGGCGCTTCAGGAAATACCAGGAGTCGTCGTACACATCCGCGGCAAACGCAATGGATGCAGACGCCACCATGATCACACCGATGCTCACCAGGGCGGCAACGCACAGTGGCAATACCCAGTCGTAGGGATCTCCCGCAGCATCGTTGGCCGCGGACCCTGTTGCCTTGCGCTTCAGTTCCATTTGCTGCATGTCAGCGCGACTCATAACACGCCTCCATTACCGGCAACGGGCGCACCGTTGCCGACTACCAGCTGGTCCACTGCGCGTCGAAAGTCTTCCCCGCGCGCCTCGAAATTCCGGTACATATCGAAACTGGCACAGGCTGGCGACAGCAACACGTAATCACCGCGCTCGGCCATCGTGCGCGCCTGCCTCACCGCCTCATCCATATCCGCAGCGGATTGCTGCGCTACCAGGCCGTTAAATACCCGGGCGATCTTGTCGCCGTCAACACCGATGGTGACCAGGCCGCGCAAGGCAGCGGCGGCTTCCGCCAGTGGTGCGAAATCCGCACCTTTTCCGTCGCCTCCGGCGATCAGTACAATTTTGCGTGTATCCGTAGCCAGGCCATCCAGGGCCGCGCGCGTCGCACCTACATTGGTACCCTTGGAGTCATTGACGAAGGTGACCCCGTCGAGGTCTGCCACCCGCTCACAGCGGTGGGTCAGGCCGGCAAACTCCCGCAGCACCTGCAACATCGCCTCCATCGGGAGTCCGACTGCACTGCCCAGCGCCAGCGCCGCCAGTGCATTGGCCACGTTGTGACTGCCGACCATGGCCATGTCACTGGCGCGCATCAATTGATCTGCACCGCGGGCGAGCCACTGCTCACCCTCGATATTCATTACGCCGAATTGCTGCAGGTCCGGCTTGTCCAGCCCGAAACTCCATTCGCGATGGTCCCGCGCCAGCGGGCCGCGTGTCAGCGGGTCCGCCCGATTAATGACCAGTTGTCCTGCATTGCGATATACACGCTGTTTCGCCTGGTGATATGCCGCCAGGTTCGGATAGCGATCCATATGGTCGGCACTGATATTCAGGATGGTGGCGGCATCCGGAGCCAGACTGTGGGTAGTCTCGAGCTGGAAACTGGAGAGCTCCAGCACAAACAACTGCGGCAACGATTGCGCACGCCGCTGCAGCAGGTCGAGCACCGGTACACCGATATTGCCCCCCACCAGCACATCAATACCGGCGGCTTCCGCCATCTGCCCCACCAGGGTGGTCACCGTGCTTTTGCCGTTGGAACCGGTAATCGCGACAATTTGCGGCCGCTGCTCGAGCTCACCGAGCGCCCGCGCAAACAGTTCGATATCGCCAATGGCAGGTACGCCCGCGGCCATCGCCTCGGCAATGGCCGGCTCCGCCAGGGCCACGCCGGGGCTCACGATCAACTCGCTCGCCGCCTTGAGTGTTTCCGGGTTCAGTGGGCCGCACTCTACCGGCACTTCCGCAAACTCCTTGCGGAATTGCGCCAGCGCCGGCGGCTGCGGGCGGCTGTCGACAACCAGCGGAGAAATACCCTGGCGCAGCAGAAAGCGCACTACCGATTGCCCGGTAGCGCCCAGTCCGATCACCACTTTTTTCTCAGAGGTTGCGATTAAGTTCATAAGTTCGTATCAGGGCTTCTTTATTGCTATCTGCTGTTTATCCATTCAATCGTCAGCGCAGTTTGAGGGTCGCCAGCCCCGCCAGCACCAGCACCACGGTAATGATCCAGAAGCGCACGATCACCCGGGGTTCCGGCCAGCCTTTCAATTCAAAGTGGTGGTGCAACGGCGCCATGCGGAAAATCCGCTTGCCGGTCAGCTTGAAGGAAGCGACCTGCAGAATGACGGAAACCGTTTCCATCACGAAGACACCGCCCATGATGAACAGGACAATTTCGTGACGGGTAATCACCGCGATAATGCCCAGTGCGGCGCCCAGTGCCAGTGCGCCCACGTCCCCCATAAATACCTGCGCCGGATAGGTGTTGAACCACAAAAAGCCAAGCCCTGATCCCCCGAGGGCAGCGCAGAACACCGCCAGTTCCCCGGCCCCGGAGATGGAGGGAATGTGCAGGTAGCTGGCAAATTCAACGTGACCCACCAGGTAGGCAATAACTCCGAGCGCGCCACCCACCATGACCGACGGCATGATCGCCAGGCCATCCAGGCCATCGGTCAGGTTGACCGCATTGCTCGACCCGACCACCACGAAATAGGTCAGCAGGATAAAAGCCACCGGCCCGAGATTAATCGCCACATCCTTGAAAAACGGCACGAACAGTTGCGTCTCCGCCGGAGAGGTGGCGCTCATATACAGGTAAATCGCCGCACCCAGGCCGGCCACGGACTGCCAGAAATACTTCCAGCGCGCGATCAGGCCACGGGAATTTTTCTCGACCACCTTTTTGTAGTCATCCACAAACCCCACCGCGCCGAATACGAAAGTCACCAGCAGGGTGACCCACACGTAGCGGTTGCCGAGATCCGACCACAGCAGTGATGCGGAAAAAATCGAGGCAAGAATCAGGGTACCGCCCATGGTCGGGGTGCCGGACTTGCTCAGGTGGGTTTGCGGACCGTCATCGCGCACCGCCTGCCCGACCTGCAGCCGGTTGAGCCAGGTGATCATGCGCGGGCCCACCAGCAGCGAAATACCGAGCGCGGTCAGCGCACTGAGAATTGCGCGCACCGTAAGGTATTCGAAGACCGCAAAGCCTTTCACGTAATGTTGTAAATACTCAGCCAGCCAAAGCAGCATTATCCAGCCCTTCTATTGATTCCCGTTGGTGAGTGCCTGCACTACCAGTTCCATGCGCGCACTGCGGGAACCTTTCACCAGCACAGTGGTGGTTTCATCCAGCTCCGGTGCGAGCGCCTTCACCAGCGCATCGCGATCGGAAAAATTCTTTTGTACATGTTGCCTGCCAGCGGCAAATGCGATGCTGGCAGCGGCGCTCAGCGGCCCCAGCGTAAACAGTTGATCGATGCCGCGCTCGCGGGCCAGCTGCCCCATATCGCGGTGGGCCCGGTCCGCTTCCGGCCCCAGTTCCGCCATATCGCCGAGAACCAGGATTTTCTTGCCCCCGCGCTGTGCCAGCAATTCGATGGCGGCGCTTACCGAGCCCGGATTGGCGTTGTAGCTGTCATCAATGACCGCCGCACCGGACAGTCCGATGTTGACCTGCAAGCGACCGCCGACACCCTGGAGTTGCGACAGGCCGGTTGCGATCTCGGCAACGGGAATACCCGCGGCATAGGCACAGCCGGCGGCGACCAGCGCGTTGTGCACATTGTGTTCGCCGAGCAGTTTCAGCCGTACCGGATGCGCTACACCCTCGATCACCAGATCGAAGCTGGCACAGCCGCTGTTGTCCACTGCGATATTGTCCGCGTGTACCGCCCACTGATGCCCCAAACCGACTTCCAGTGTGCGCACCCCTTCCGGCATCTCGCCGCGCCAGTAATCTGCATAGTTGTCATCCGCGTTGATCACTGCCACACCACCCGGTTGCAGACTGGTGTAAATCTGCCCTTTGGCGGTGGCGATTCCGTCGACGGAACCAAATCCTTCCACATGGGCCGGCATTACGTTGTTCACCGCGGTAATTTCCGGGTTGGCAATACCACACAGGTAGCCGATTTCATTCGGGCCACTGGCCCCCATTTCCACGATCAGCACCTGGTGCTCCGGCGCCAGTGAAAACAGGGTCATGGGCACACCGAACTGGTTATTCAGATTACCGCGGGTAACACAGACGCTGTGCCGCTGTCCGAATATTGCCGCGAGCATTTCCTTCACCGTGGTCTTGCCACAGGAACCGGTGATGCCGATTACCGGGCCGCTGAACTGCTCGCGACACAGGCGCCCGATCTGGCCCAGGGCCACCGTGGTATCCGCCACCAGCCACTGCGGCAGCGAGGAACCCGCAATCGGCTTTTCGCTCACCACGCCCAGCACCTTTCCGTCCACTTCGCTCAGGAAATCATGGGCATCGAAACTCTCTCCGCGCAGGGCCACGAACAGTGCATCCGCATCCAGGTTGCGGGTATCGGTACATACCGCAGCAAACTGCACCGAGCCGTTTACCAGCTCGCCGCCAAAGCGCTGTTGCAGTTGCTCCAGTGACAGTGCGCCGATCATTTTTCCGCGCCCTCCAGATCTCGCTGCGCCCGCAGCTGCAGTGCTGCCGCGGCCTGTTCGCGGTCACAGAAGTGCAGTTTTTCATCGCCGACCAGCTGGTAATCCTCATGGCCCTTGCCGGCAATCACGACAGTGTCGCCAGGGGCGGCATGCTCAATGGCAAAGCGGATTGCTTTTGCGCGGTCCACCTCGACGGTTACGCGCTCGGTGGATTCGCCACCGTCTACCCCCTGCAGGATTTCATCGACAATTACCTGCGGATTTTCGCTGCGGGGATTGTCGCTGGTGATGACCGCGCGATCCGCCAGCTCCGCGGCGATGCGCCCCATGGGCGCGCGCTTGCCGGTATCGCGATCACCGCCGCAACCGAATACGCACCAGAGTTGTCCCTTGCAATACGGACGCGCCGCGTCCAGCGCAGCGCGCAGGGCATCCGGGGTGTGCGCGTAGTCCACCAGAACGCTGATATCTTCCGCACCTGTGGCGTCAACCCTTTCCATACGCCCCGGCACCGGTTTGATATCGGGAAACGCCGCCAGAATATCCGCCAGCGGCATACCAGCCGCGGCCACTGCCGCCACCACCGCAAGGGCGTTGTGAATATTGAAATCGCCGATCAACGGTGTTTTCAGCTCGCCCTCGCCCCAGGGCGTGATCAGGTGCAGGGAAAAACCGCCTTCAAGACGCTTGAGGTCCCGCACCTGCAGATCGCCATTCTGCAGCCCGTAGGTAATGATTTTCAGGCCGCGCAGCTTGCAGCGCTCCACCATCTGCGCGCCGAACGGATCATCGATATTGATCACGCCGCGCTTCAGCTTCGGCAGCCCGAACAGCTTTTCCTTGGCGGCGCCATAGGCGGCCATGTTGCCGTGATAATCCAGGTGATCCCGGGACAGGTTGGTAAAAATGGCGGTGTCGAACACCACCCCGTGTACCCGCCCCTGGGACAGGGAGTGCGAGGACACTTCCATGGCCCCGGCCTTTGCACCCTGCCGGGAAAATTCTGCGTAATCTGCCTGCAGCCGCACCGGATCCGGGGTAGTCAGTCCGGTATCTTCCAGAGCGATCTCGCCGTCGCGCCAGATGCCGTTGCCGATAGTGCCCATCACCGCCGCGCTGCCGAAATGGCGCGCCAGCAATTGGGAAGTCAGGTAGGCACAGGTGGTCTTGCCGTTGGTGCCGGTCACCCCCACCAGATACATGGCCTCGGTGGGATGGCCGTAAAAGCGCGCAGCAATCTCCCCGACCCGGGCAGCCAGCCCCGGCACGGTGACCACTGCGACTCCGCTGCGGGTTTCGGTACCGATGGCATCACCGTCCGCCAGCACCGCGGCGGCGCCGTTTTCGATCGCGGCGTCAATAAAAGTGCGCCCGTCGACTTGAGTGCCGCGCAGCGCCATAAACACATCCCCCGCGGATACGCGGCGGCTGTCCAGGGCCACGCCGGAAACGGCGATATCGGGAATCCCCGCATAGCCCGGCACCAGTTCCACCAGGGAAACGGTGCGGTTTTCTGTTTGTGCATTCTTGCGCAGAGTCACGACGTGGTACCTCTCTCGTCCAACTGCGTGGCCAGCTGCTGCTCCGCTGACATAACTTCTTCCGGCGGCACTTGCAGCAGGCGCATGGCCCCGGCCATCACCTTGCCGAAAATCGGCGCCGCAACCTCGCCGCCATAGTACTTGGCGTGGGTGGGGTCATCGATCACCACCACCGCGGCCAGGCGCGGGTTCTGCGCCGGTACAAAACCGGCGAAAACCGAGCGGTAGCGGTTGTCCGCATAGCCCGCACTGCCCACCTTGTGGACCGTGCCGGTTTTGCCCGCTACCCGGTAACCTTCCACCGCCGCCTTTTTGCCGGTGCCGCCAGGACCGATCACCGTCTCCAGCATGGCCACAATTTCTTTGGTCAGCTCCGGCGCCACCACCTGCTCGGGAACCGCGCGACGGGCGTTTTTCCCGGACTCCAGAATGAGGGAAACCGGGCGTTTCTGCCCGGCATTTGCCACCACACTGTAGGCCTGAGCCAGCTGTACCGCATTCACCGTTAAACCGTAGCCGAAGGCGAAGTTGGCCAGCTCAATGGGATGCCAGCGCTGCCTGGTGGGCAGGATTCCCGCGGCCTCCCCGGGAAACCCGCTGCCAACCGCCTCTCCGAGCCCCAGACGGTAAAAAAGTTCACGTAACTGTTCCGGCTCCAGGTCCATCGCCACCTTGGTGATCCCCACCTGACTGGACTTGGTAATCACCTTGGTCAGGTCAATCAGGCCGTAGTTCACCGGATCCAGCAGGGTTTTCCCCGGCAGGCGGATGTACCCCGGGCTGGTATTGATCTGCGTATGCGGCGTATAGCGGCCGGTCTCCAGCGCCGCCAGCGCGGTCAGCGGCTTGATGGTAGAACCGGGCTCAAACTGGTCGATCAACGCGCGGTTACGCATCGCCGCCGCCTTCACTCCCTCCCGGTTGTTGGGATTGAAAGACGGCTGATTCGCCATCGCCAGCACTTCGCTGGTGCGCGTATCAAGGATCACCATAAAGCCCGATGCCGCGCCATTTTCCGCCACCGCCTTCTTCAGCTCGCGATAGGCGAGATACTGCAGGCGCATATCAATGGTGAGCTGCAGGTCGCGGCCCGGGCGCGCCTCTTGCTTGACCGCCAGGTCCTGCACCGTGCGCCCCTTGAGATCCTTCATGACCTGGCGCTTGCCCGCCTGGCCAGCGAGGGATTGCTCAAATGCCAGCTCCAGGCCTTCCTGACCGCGGTCGTCAATATTAGTAAAGCCCAGCAGCTGCGCCGTCACTTCACCGGCGGGATAAAAACGGCGGTATTCTTTCTTGCTGTAGACTCCTGCGATATCGAGATCCAGCGCGCGCTGCGCCTGCTCCGGAGTCATGTGCCGGCGCAGGTACATAAAGCCCTTGTTGCGATATTTCTGCAGGCGTTTAGCAAGGCGGGCCGGCGGCGTATCCAGGGCCCCGGCCAGGTGGCGCAACTGGTCTGCCGAGGCCTCTTTCAGCAACTGGGGATTTGCCCACAGGGTCTGCACCGGCGTGCTCACCGCCAGCAACTCGCCGTTGCGGTCGGTAATGGACCCTCGGTAGGCGGCAATTTCCTCGGTACGGATGGTGCGGGCGCGCCCCTGATCCTGCAGGAAACGATAGCCGCGATCCTGCTCCGGCAGAACCTGCAGTCCCGCAAGGTGCACCACCAGTGCCAGCGCCAGCAGGCACAGCAGGCCCGCCACCAGCGCGAAGCGCCAGCGGGCGATACCCGGCTGTTGTTGCTGTTTTTTCACTGCACTCATGATGCTCGCTATCCCACGCTGTTATCTGCGCCTTTCCCGCGCGCTTATTTATCTGCTTGCGAAATCAATGTTCCGGTGACACCAGAACCCGCTCGGCGGGCTTCGGCGCCCGCATGTCCAGTTTGTCCTTGGCAACCTGCTCGATGCGGCTATAGGCGGACCAGGCGCCCCGCTCCAGCAACAGCCTTTCCTGCTCGTAGCGCAGCTCGTCCCGATGGCGCTGCGCCTGTTCCAGCCTGGCGGTCAGCGCCCGGCTCTCCTGGGTGGTATGCACGACGCCGAGCGCCGAGACCATCACCAGTAACCAGAGCCCAACCAGCAACCCCTTGTTTCCCATTCCCTCAGCCCAGCTTCTCTGCGATGCGCATCACCGCGCTGCGGGAGCGGACGTTTTCATCGATCTCACGCCCTTCGGCCTTGACCGCCTTACCCACCGACTTCAGAGTCTTCTGGATCTGGCTCTCCATCACCGGCAGCCCGCGGGGCAGCTGCGGCCCTTTTTCTTTTTCGCGGATAAACCGCTTCACCATCCTGTCTTCCAGGGAGTGGAAGCTGATCACCACCAGGCGCCCGCCCGGTTTTAGCAGCGAGAGCGACTTTTCCAGCGCCTGCTGCAGATCATCCAGCTCCCCGTTCACGTGTATCCGGATCGCCTGGAACACCCGGGTCGCCGGGTGCTTGCCCTTTTCCCAGGCCGGATTGGCAGCCTTCACCACTTCCGCGAGATCCAGCGTGCGCTCAAACGGCTTTTCCCCGCGCCGGCGCACTATGGCCCCGGCCATACGGCGCGCAAATCGCTCTTCGCCGTACTCCTTGAATACCCTTGCCAGCTCCGCCTCGGACTCACTGTTGACCCAGTCCGCCGCGCTCATGCCGCGACTGGTGTCCATGCGCATATCCAGGGGGCCGTCGTGCAGGAAGCTGAAACCCCGCTCCGCCTGATCCAGCTGCGGCGAGGAAACCCCCAGATCCAGCAGGATGCCATCCCCCTGGCCGGCCATCGACGCGGCCGCCTGATCCATATCCGCAAAAGACCCGTGCCAGATCTGGAACCGCGGCTCCCCGGCAAATCGCTCGCCGGCGTAGGCGATAGCCTGGGGATCCTTGTCCACCGCGAGCAACCGCCCTTCGGGGCTGAGCTTCTCGAGAACCAGCGCACTGTGTCCGCCGCGGCCGAAAGTGCCGTCTATATAGAAGCCGGCCGGATCCACCACCAGGGCATCCACGGCCTCGCGTAACAACACACTGCGATGCAGCTCCTGGGACACCCCGTTCTCCTGCGTTTATCTGCCAATTAAAGAGAGAGGGAGGCCATTTCTTCCGGCATTTCACCCTCGCCTTCGCTGTCGTCCAGCCAGCTCATCCAGCGATCTTCGCTCCAGAGCTCGAGCTTCTTGCCCTGCCCTACCAGCATCAACTTCTTCTCCAGCCCCGCGTACTCCCGCAGGGTGGGCGGGATCAACACCCGGCCATTGGTATCCACCTGCAGCTCGCAGGCGTAACCGATCAACAGTCGCTGCGCCCGCCGGGCAACCTTGTTGAAGCTGGACAGCGCTTCAATTTTAGGAAGAATCTCACGCCACTGCGCCTCTGGATAGACGAGTAGGCAGCGCTCTTCCGTATGCGCGGTTACGACCAGACGGCCATCGCAATCCTCCAGCAGCGTGTCCCTGACACGCGCCGGAATCGCCAGACGCCCCTTGGCGTCCATGTTGATTGCGTGGCTACCTAGATACACGGTCCCAACCGTTGGTTAATTTCAGTTCAGTTGCGGCCCGACACACGGGCCCGAGACAGTGGATGATCCGGGAGGCACGCGCCATAAACCGATCAAAACTTGCGCGTTTTTCACCTGCGGTACGTGAATATCCACTCACTTCCACAAATGCTCCACTAAGACCCACAAATATCCACTTTTCCCCACCAACGACACTATAAATCTGGATGGTGCAAAGTCAAGGAAATCGACGGCTTCCCGGAAGAAAAAACCCAGTAGTTTCGCGGCCTGCAGGCGAAGTGTTTACATTTCAGGCAAGACGAGTGGCGAGCAAATGCACAACAGAGCAAGCACTTACTCATGCAACCTGACAAGTTACTTTAACTTTGCGAGCGAGCCCCTTGAGGGGGAACAGAAAGGAAAAATGTGAGTGGACGCTAACGGATTCCCGCCAGTCGCAGCCCCGCCGACTGCAGGCAATGGGACACCTTAGAACTATAACGCATATAAAAATCAGCTTTTATTATTTTTCACCGAGATGAAGTCAGGGTAGCTTTGCACCATCGATCAATCCAGCGGGAAACCACCCATGGGCTTTACAGCAGGACTCAACAGACAGGCGGCGGAACAGGTGCGCACCTTTCATCACGGCGCCGACCTGGATGCCCTGAACCAGCGCTTCAAAGACAGCAAGCCCAGCGAAATCATGCAGTTCACCGTCGAGCAGGCGGAAAACCCGGTGGTGTTTACCAACTTCCGCCCGCTGGCAGTGGCCTTCCTGCACCTGATTACCCGGGCCAAGCCGGATATTCCGGTGATCTGGGTCGATCACGGCTACAACACGCCGGAGACCTACCGCCACATAGAGCGCGTGATCAAGTTGCTGGACCTGAACCTGCACACCTTCTCGCCAAAGATGTCTGCTGCCCACTACAACGCGGTGTACGGCGGCATTCCCCCGCTGGACACCCCGGAGCACGACTTTTTCTCCCGCACGGTAAAGCTCGAGCCCTTCAACCGCGCCATGCAGGAGCTGAAACCGGACGTGTGGCTGAACGGCATCCGCCACGACCAGAACGCCCACCGCAAAGGGCTGGATATCTTCACCAAGGGCAACCATGGCACCATTCGCGTGGCGCCCATGTTCCACCTCAAGGAAATTGACGTGGAAGAGTATGTGTACGAGCAGGATCTGCCGGACAACGACGTCTACTTCGACCCCACCAAGGGCGAAGAGCACCGCGAGTGCGGCCTGCTGCTGCAGAAGTAATTCACGGCGTATTTACCGGGTACCAGCCAACGGGGCCCGGGCCGAAGCCAGTTTGGACCTATCGGGAAGATACACGGACGTACTGCCAGGGAGGGCATTCAACCGGCGGCGCAAGCGCCGCGGTCGAAGGACAGGAATTAGGTGAGTCAGCCGATAAGCCGGGTTCTGTCGCGGACAATCATTCATCTGGGATGTGTGTCACCACACACCTCAAGCGACCTACCCGCCCCCAGTGCGGGTCACACCTTCTAGCTTGCGCTGTAGGGGGCCTATTTGGTCTTGCTCCGAACGGGGTTTACCATGCCGCGGACTGTTACCAGCCGCGCGGTGCGCTCTTACCGCACCCTTTCACCCTTACCTGTGCCCCAGACCGAAGTCTGAAGGCCATCGGCGGTCTACTCTCTGCTGCACTTTCCGTAGGCTCGCGCCCCCCAGGCGTTACCTGGCGTCCCACCCTATGGAGCCCGGACTTTCCTCCACCGCCCGACCCGAAGGCCTGGCAGCAGCGATTGCCTGGCTGACTCGGCGCGAAGAGTAATGAGCACGGGCGGCCAATGCAAGGGGCTTTTTTGACGGTTTCAGGACAACCTCAACCCTGCCTATTTCCGCTCCAGCGACCAGTTGTACAGGGCCTTTTTGTTGACCCCGGTGATCTCCGCAGCGATGGCTGCAGCGCGCTTGGGCGGCAGCTCCGCCAGCAGCAGTTCCATGACCCGGCGGGCCTCTGCATCCAGCTCTGAGCTCTTCTGCGGTTCCGCGCCCCGCACCAGCAGTACTATCTCACCCCGTTGCTGGTTACTGTCGGCTCGCACCCAGTCCGCCAGTTGTGCCAGCGGCAGCAGGTGGATGGTCTCGAAAGCCTTGGAAATTTCCCGCGCAATCACCGCCTCCCGCTCAGGGCCGAATGCGGCTGCCATGGCATCCAGGGTGTCGGCCACCCGGTGGGGCGCCTCGTAAAACACCATGGTGCGCACTTCTGACGCGAGGTTTTGCAGCGCCTTCTCCCGGGCCAGGGGCTTGGCGGGCAGGAAACCCTCAAAGGTGAATCGGTCACTGGGCAGCCCCGCTGCCGACAGCGCGGCCACAAAGGCACAGGGACCGGGAATGGGCACCACCCGGAAACCGCGCTCGCGGGCCAGCCGCACCAGCCGGTAGCCCGGATCGGAGATCAGCGGGGTGCCGGCGTCCGAGATCAGCGCCACGGTCTTGCCCGCCTCCAGCTCCGCCAACAAACGCTCGGTACGCTGGTCGTCCGAGTGGTCATGGTAGGCCACCAGAGGGGTTTCGATATTGAAATGGGAAAAAAGTCTCTGACTGTGACGGGTGTCCTCCGCCGCAACCAGATCGGCGGATTGTAGAACTTCAGCCGCTCGCGGTACCATATCCGCCAAATTACCAATGGGCGTAGCGACGATATAAAGCAACGCTTTATCCGGCCCCATAGTTCACTCCAGAATAAGTTTTGTGGGAGAAGAATATGTCCGCCCTTTTACGGCGCACCCCTGTATTTGCCGCCAGCCTGCTGGCATTGGCCCTGGCCGGTTGCCAGACCCCGAGCTCGCAGCCCGGCGCCCAGATCCCCACGGAACCCAGCGCCGCCATTGCCGACCGCCAGAGCGCAATCGAGCTACTGAACAGCGCGCGCCAGCTGCCATCCCCGGAAAAAGACCGCAAGCAGCTGCAGGCGGCCGCCATTCTATACACTCTGGGCGATAACGCGACTGCCGAACAGGCCGCCAGTCAGATCGACGCACAGAACCTCAGCGATCCTGAGTTCGCCCAGTATGCGCGGGTTTACGGTGAGATACTGGCGGCGGACGACGACTTCTTCCAGGCCCTGGACCTGGTTAGCGCGCCGCGCCTGGAACAGGCCTGGTACCAGATTCCCGCGGAAACGGCACTGCCCCTGCGCAACCTGCGCGCGGACCTGTGGAGCCTGATGGGCGATATTGACAGCGGTATTCACGAGCGCCAGCGCATCGCCGCCATCGCCCGCGACGACCAGGCCATCAATGCCAACAATGACGGTTTCTGGCAACTGCTCACCCAGCTGCCCTCCAGCGAGTTGCGCCTGCGCGCCGACGAGGCCCTGAGTGCGGATATGCGCGCCTGGTACCAGTTGGCCCTGCTCGGCCGCGACACCCAGGCCGACATCAGCACCCAGCTGACTGCCCTCTCCCGCTGGCAACAGCAGTGGCCGACACACACCGCGGCAAGCCACCCGCCGCAGGCACTGCAGTTACTGGAGCAACTCGCCAACCAGCGCGCCCAGAACGTCGCCCTGCTGTTGCCGCTCTCCGGCTCACTGGGTTCCGCCGGGCGCGCGATTCGCGACGGCTTCATGGCGGCTTACTACAGCGCCCTGGACGCCGGTGCACCGACGCCGGAAGTACAGGTGTACGACACCGGCAGCGAGCGCCCGTTTGAAGAGGTGTACCAGACTGCCATCGACAACGGTGCCCAGGCCATTGTCGGCCCCCTGGACAAAAACAGGGTGGCCAACCTGCTCGCCACCGAAACGCTGCCGGTGCCCACCCTGGCCCTCAACTACGGCGACAGCGGCCGCCTCACCGGCGACCTGGTGCAGTTCGGCCTCGCCATCGAGGACGAGGCCCGCCAGGTGGCGCAACAGGCCTACCGACTGGGCCATCGCCAGGCGATGATCCTGGCCCCGGAATCCAACTGGGGGCAGCGCGGGGTCGAGGCCTTCACCGAAGAGTGGAACCGCCTGGGCGGCAGCGTGAGCATCAGCCGCAATTACCGCGACAATACCAATTTTTCCCAGCTCGTCAGCGACGCTCTGTTGATTCCCGAAAGCAAGGCCCGCGAGCGCGAACTGCGCAGCAAGCTGGCCGCGCCGCTCAAGTTCACCCCCCGCCGCCGCGGGGATGTCGACATGCTGTTTGTACTGGCGCAACCCCAGCAGGCACGCCAGATCAATCCCATGCTGACCTACTTCTATGCCAGCGAGCTGCCGGTATTCTCCACTTCACAGGTTTTTGCCGGCACCGTGAACCGCCAGCGCGACCGCGACCTCAACGGGGTGCGCTTTACCGCGATGCCGTGGCTGTTCGAGGGCGACAACAAGACCAAGCGCAACATTGAAGAGCAGGCCGCCCCCGCACCGGCGTTTGCGCGCCTGTATGCGCTGGGCGCCGATGCCTTCCGCCTGTACCCGCGCCTGCCGATGCTGCGCCAATTCCCCAATCAACGGGTGTATGGCCTCACCGGTGCACTCAGCCTGTCGCCGGACGGCCGCGTGGTGCGGGAACAGATCTGGGCCAAGATCGACCAAGGCGCCCCGGTTCCGATCACTTCCTCCGAAGACAATCGCACACAGCCGCAGGTGGAAGACCGGAGCGCCGCGACAAACTGATTCAAACCCTCCATGGAAAAGGAATTTTATGGATACCACGACAGTCGGCACCCAAATGGAGGTGGTCGCGGCCCAGCACCTGCGCGCCGCCGGCCTGAAAATCCTGGAGTGCAATTTCAAGAGCCGTTTTGGTGAAATCGACCTGATTGCCAGGGATGGCGAAACACTGGTTTTTGTCGAAGTGCGCTTCCGCCGCAGCAATCGCTTCGGTGGTGCGGGCATGTCGGTGGACTGGCGCAAGCAGCGAAAATTACACGCGACCGCCAGCAATTACCTGCAGTACCGCAGGCTCGACTGCCCCTGCCGTTTCGATGTAATCGCAATTGAGCACGCAGGCGGGGCGCCTGCAGGCCACGGGGAAACACCACCCCTGAATATTGAGTGGATAAAAAATGCATTCGGACAATAGTCCCAGCCGAAAGGACAGCATCAGCTAAATGGAACAACGAGTCGTAACCCTCTTTCACCACAGCATTGAAGCGACGATGAATGCCGGTGAACTTTTGGCGCCCCTGATTGCCGAAGCCAGCGAAATGATCGTGCATACCCTGCTGGCAGAAAACAAGCTGCTAGTTTGCGGCAACGGCCTCAGTGGCGCACTGGCACAAAGCTTTTGCGCCCAGTTACTGGGAGGATTTGAACGGGAGCGCCCGGGCCTGCCGGCAATTGCGCTCAACGGTGACGGCGTTACCACCGGCACCGTGGCCCGCAATCACGGCCGTGCGGAGTCTTACGCGCGGCAGGTGCGCGCGCTGGGCCAGCCCGGAGACCTGCTGGTAATCATCAGCAGCGATGGCCGCGACTCGAACCTGGTTCAGGCCATCCGCGCCGCCCACGACCGCGATATGGGCGTGCTCGCTCTGACCGGGGGCGAGGGGGACGGCGACTGCACCGCGCTGCTCGATATTCACGACATCGAACTCTGCGTACCCTCTGCGGTAGCCTCCGAGGTACATCAGGTTCACCTACTGACTATTTTCTGCCTGTGCGACCTGGTCGACAGCAGTCTGTTTGGCGGATACGAGGAATAAACCATGAATAATTCCGTTTCCGGAAAGAAGGGAAAAATGATCAAAGTAATTTTAGCCGGCAGCCTGGTTGCGCTGCTTGGCGGCTGCGCGACGGTACTCGACGCCACCCATGACGGCCCCATCCAGCCGGATCCGGGCGAGCGCACCTTCGGTACTTATATCGATGACCAGCAGCTGGAAACCATTACCAAGGTCAATATCGGCAAGGCACACCCCGCACTCAAGGCGGCGAATATCGATGTCACCAGCTTTAACGGCGTGGTACTGCTGACCGGGCAGGTACCCGACAACGAACTGCGCAACCTGGCCGGGCGCACCGCACAACAGGTGCACTCGGTGCGCCAGGTGTATAACGAGGTTCAGGTCCGCGGTACCACCTCGGTACTGGCTCGCACCAGTGACACCTGGCTCACCACCAAGGTCAAGAGTGTGCTGCTGGCGGACAAGGAAATAGACAGTGGCCGCATCAAGGTGATCACCGAGAATGGTGTGGTCTACCTGATGGGACTGCTGACCCGCCAGGAAGCGGAGAATGCGGCGGAAGTCGCGCGCACCGTCGGCGGCGTTCAGAAAGTGGTGAAAGCGGTGGAGTATATCGACTGACGGACTTCCCACACCCGGGCCAATAAAAAAAACGGAGGCACTGGCCTCCGTTTTTTATTGGCGATCTATTTCCAAGATCTACTTTCAGGGTGTCTTCACACCGCTGTGCTTACGGGCGCTCGATCGCAATCGCTGTCGCCTCACCGCCGCCGATGCACAGGCTCGCAATACCTTTTTTCAGATCGCGATTTTCCAGTGCCGCCAGCAGCGTGACGATCACCCGGGCACCGCTGGCACCCAGCGGGTGACCCAGGGCGCAGGCGCCACCGTTGACGTTGACCTTCTCGTGCGCAAGACCCAGCTCGCGC
>Ga0207814_100312_pt1 | contig 34880 bp, 31 predicted proteins | sample TtaePargueraPR_7_FD_187755 | JGI IMG/M metagenome (GOLD analysis project Ga0207814, IMG submission 187755) | Aerobic enrichment media microbial communities from Bioluminiscent Bay, La Parguera, Puerto Rico - Tt and P1 (2) (SPAdes) | ecosystem: Environmental > Aquatic > Marine > Unclassified ... | reverse complement strand
GGTCCTCGTCAAGCGAGACACGCGCCTTGGCCAGGGCATCTCTTATATGTTCCACTTCAAACTCCGTAACACCAAGTGGGTTGACACCTAGCCGACGATCGGCAGGCGCGCCTGGATTTTCTCCCACCCCTTTTCGGCAATGAAGTCCAAGGGCAGATAATAAAGATGAACGGCAACCAATCCAGCCGCAATGATCGTTACGCTGGCGACCGCACCACCGGCCAGTTTCAACCGGGTCCTGCGTCGCTCGGCCGGCGTCACGATATAGGGGATCACGCCGATCGGCCGAAGCTGCAGCCGCCGTTCCAGATCCGAAACCGTGCGGATTGACCCATCGAGCAATTCCAGCAGAACGACCAGTCCGATCCCCAGCCCGATCCCGCCGGCAAAGCCTGCCATCAGAATTTTCTTCCGGTCGGGCTTGGTCGGCTCGGTCGGAACCGTTGCCTGTTCGAGAACTTCGAAGCGCTCGCCCTGGCGGTCCTGTTCCAGCCTCTCGCCCGTCTGGGCATCGGCAAGCTTGGACTTGGTCTGGCGATATTCATCCTGAAGGTTCTGGTAATCGCGGTTCATCGCCGCAAGCGCCGCCTCGACCGTCGGTGTCTTCGAAATGCTTTCGGCAAGTTCCGTCGCTTTGGCGGAGAGATCCTCTCGCTGGGCTTCGAAGAACTTGATGTTGTCTTCCGCATTGCCGACCACGCCCAGGCTCGCCATCTTCGCCTTGATTGACGCGATATCGACTTCCGTCTGGGCGATTTGTCGATCCAGATTGATCATGCGCTGCTTCGGCACAAAACCCTTTTCAACAAGCGGTCCGAGCTTGTCGCGCTCCTCAATGAAGGAATCGTAGGCGATCTGCTTCGACTGCAGGCTGAATTCCAGCTGATCCTTGTCCGTCGTATCCGCGAGCGCCTCCGTGTCACCGTCGCGCGCAAGGCGAAGCTTCTGGTCAAGGTCGGCGATCTGCGTGGTCAGCTGCGCCAGTTCCATGCGGCGATAGGACAGCGTTTCCGGCAACGCCGCCTCGTTCTCGCGCTTGTAGGACGCGATCCTGTCTTCGAGCGCAAGAAGCTCTTTTTCATAGTCGCTCAACTGGTTTTGGAAGAAGTCGCTCGTTTCCGAAGCGCGGCTCAGGCGTTGCTCCACATTCTGGGTCAGGATCGAGGTGACAAGTTCGTTGGCAACGCGCGATGCGATCGTTGCGTCACGGTACTGGAATGCAACCGTGAAGCCGATGATTTCCGCGTTGCGTGAAGACCGGCCGACGTCGATCTGACTGATATTGATTGCATTGCGCATGGCATCGACAATTGAGGTCGGCGTCCGGTCTTCGCCCTGATAGCGGTAGAGGTCGAAATCGCCCGCGATGTCGAGAAGATTGTCTCGCGCCTTCAGGCGTTGCTCGATCACCTTGATACGCTCCGCCGCCCCCGAGGAGACGGTCGAGGCGACCATGTCGGATGGAATGCGCTGCGATTCGACAAGGATGGTCGCCATGGCCTCGTAGCTTCGCGGCAGCATGACAGCCACGGCGACCGTCGCCGCGATCGCCGCGAGCGCCGGCAGCAGAAAATGCAGCCATCGCCGTTTCGCGATCGCCAGATAAGTTCCCAGATCGAAGTCCTGTTCCATTATCCCAACCCGCGCGCCTTGTCGCCCGTCACTTCGGCATCGCTCTAGTTTGAAGCCAAAGCCTCTTCCTGTTTCTCGACTGCCTCTTTCGCCGTATCGATATCCGACGCCGTCATCGAAGCCGGCAACGCGATCGCCTTTTTCAGGCTTTCGATCGACGCTTCTGCCTGGCCCAATTCCATTTGAACCATTCCGAGGTGGAATTGGACAAGCCCGACATTGGGCAAACGCTCGGCTGCTGTTTTGATGAGCGGAAGCGCAGAAGGATAGTCACCCCTTAGATAGTGGATCCATCCGAGCGTATCCAGATATTGCGGAATTTCCGAGTTCTGGAAACGCTGCGCGATCTCGAAAGCGCGATCAAGGGACGCCGGATCGCCACGCCTCTCCGACAAAAGGCTCGCCAGATCATTGGCAACAGCGGTCGATTCCGGATCTTTTGCAAACATCTCTTCGTAGATCGCAATCGCGTCATCAAACCGTTGTTCGCGCTGCAAAATGGCGCTCAAAAGGAAGCGAAGTGCATTGGATGCCGGATTTTTGGCGATGCCGTCGCGCGCGGTCTTCTCTGCATCGTCGATCCTTCCGGTCGACGCATAGAACTGCGCCAGAGCGGTCGAACCGACTTCGCCTTCTTCTTTACTGGCAGCTTTCTTGAAAGCCTCTTCCGCATCGTCGAGACGCTGGCTGCTGGCATAGATCGAGCCAAGCAGGACAAGGGCGCGCACATTGCCCGGATTGGCCTCAAGCTGCGTCTCCAGATAGGTCTCGGCCTCATCCAGTTCACCCGCCTGCACATAGGCCCGCACCAGATCGGTGTTGATGTCCTGTTCGTTGGTCTCGAGGGTGGATCTCAGGAGATTGATGCTTTCCGTGTGACGGTCCATGCCGCTGAGCGCCGCCGCAGCGATCCGGTCAGCGATCGGACCCGTATCCGCCTGGTCAAGCGCGCGCAGCTTTTTTGCGACCTCCTCGGCGCCGACCCAGTCCTGGGTGGCAAGGCGAACATCGCCGAGCAACGCGAGGACACGCCGATCATTCGGCACACGGGTCGCGACGTCTTCCAGCACCTGGCGTGCGCGTGCCGTGCGACCATAGCGCAGCAGGAAGCGTGCCATGCGAAGGCCCGCATCGGCAGGGCTTTCATTCAACGCCAGAGCCTTGGCATAAGAGTCCTCGGCAAGCGTGACCTTGCCGGCCTTTTCATAGGCGTCACCGAGAAGAACTCTCAGCCGCGCGTTTTGCGGCGCTTCATTGACGGCGACGAGCAAGTCTTCGCTGGCTTCATCATTGCGACCGGTTGCGAGCTTGACCTGTGCCCGGACGCCAAGCGCATCCGGGTTCTTGGTATCTTCCTCGATGACCGCGTCGACGAGGGCCTCGGCCTTTTCGTAATTCCCTTGCGTCGCTACCATCTGCGCAAACGCGATACGGGCGCGGTTGCGGTTGTCGCCATCGGAACTGTCGACGACCGACTGCATCAAGTCTGTGGCGCCATCTCGGTCGCCGGCGGAAAATTTCAGCTGGGCGAGCGCCAATTTCATCCGAAAGCGCATATCGTCGCTGACGTCTTGGCTGGCAACCAGGCCCTCCAGATAGCCAATCGCGGCCTCCGCACCTTTCTGGCTCTGCAGGTAGCTCACAAGACCGAATTGTGCGACTTCGTTCTGCGGATCGGATTCGGCAAATGAGCGAAGAGTCTGCTCCGCATCATCTGTCCTGCCCTTCGACATGTACCACTGGACAAGACCCTGGCGGAAAGCCGGGTTGTCCGGAAAGAGGTCGACCATCTTCATGAAGAGATTTTCGACACCCGGCTGGTCGCCGAGCACTTCAAGCGCGGTCAGGCGAAGCAATTGAAGCGCGACATTGCGTTCGCTTGCCTCCGGCGCCTTGTCGAGAAGAGACAAGGCTTCTTCCGGCTTTTGGGACCGCAGCATGTCCGCCGCAAGAACCATCAAGGCATCGACATATTCGGGATCTTTCTCCAGCGTCTGGTTGGCCAGCGCGATCGCCTCTTCGCGATTGCCGCGCTTCAATTCGATCGCCGCCTTCGTGACCAGGACAGCGGGATCGTCAGCCGCTAGCTTGAATGCCTGGTTTGCATAATCAAGCGCATCATCGATCCGTCCTGCTGCGAGCAGGATATTGGCCAGCCGGATACGCGCCTCAACGTGATCGGACTTTCGCTCTGCGACTGCGGCATATTGACGGATGGCGTTCTGAAACTGCCCCTGCCGCTCCTGGACTTCGCCTAGCGCAAAGAGCGCTTCGATGTGGTCGTTCTTCAGTCTAAGTGCATTGCGGAATTCCAGCGCTGCCTTGACGGGTTCGCCCTGCTCGGCAAGCTCGACGCCGCGTTCATAATGTGACTGCGCCCGGTCCTCCGAGGACGAGCAGCCTATCACGGCAAATACACAGCAAAGCACAATCGCGGTTGCAGCGCGGAAGCGAGTAAATCTCAACATCAAGGTCGTCCCCAGCACGGCTCTGATACTATCGGCTAACACCCATCCGCATTCGCCGACAACAGACTCTGATATACCCTCATCCGCTTGAAACGACACAGGGTATTGGGAAACAAGGTTAAGCGTAAAGATAAGGCGTAGTTAAGGCGAAACGTTAACGGTGTTAACGAACCCATATCCAAGGGCTGCAAACTCGAAGGACAACCAAATAGCCAGTTCGTTGCCGCCCTGACTATTTCGTTCGACATGCGAAAACGTAGCCATACACGCGCCCGCTCACTGGCGGCGCGACTCAATGCCACAAGCGAACCAACTTCTTAATAAAGGGAAGTCGTCTTTCGACCCCTGCGGCGCGATAGCACGGCCAACCCGATAATACCGGCCGCAAAGAAGAGGAGCGACGGTGCAATCGGCAAACCGGCCAGTACCGTATCGATCATCCCCTGACCTTCCGCCGCAGGGATTATTTCGGCGCTTTGTGCAGCGCCAAATGACATTGCAATCATGCCACTGACCGCAGCACTCAAGATAACAGCTCTGGAAAGTAACATACGAGAACCCAACCCAACCCGTTTTTGTTAACGGAATTTTTACGCTTCTTCGTTCCGACTGTCAAATCTTGCGGCGCACCGAAACCGCCGACAGTTGCCCGAATACCCTTTAACCTCCGAAAAGCCCTGTCGTTTGGGTGCGCCGCAGCACTCCGCCGCGTCACCTTGCCACAATTGTTTTCCCAGGCATCGACAGAGGAAAACGGAAATGTTTCGAAACGGCGGATTGGGCTCACGGAGCGAAAGGCCGTTCGGGGCTTCGCGTCCAGTTAGCAAGTCGGGCCTGTGAATAGTCTTGATCGGCGAGCCTTTAGCAGCGAAGCAAGTCAATGGATGCCGATTATACCGATATAGAGCCCCACTCGCTTGTTTGCGATCGACCTATGCATTTTGAATAGCAACCGAGCCAAACTAATTTATGGGCACGAAGTAACCATGAAATGATTGGCCACGATTCGGTATAGCTGCGCGAATATTCTCCGCTCTTGCGGAGCCACCCGCGAATGGACTCCCAAGCGCCTGCTTTAAATTGAGGCTCGACTGAGGTTCTTCATAACCCCCAAGCGGGCTATTCGACAGTTTCCGCACTGAGGCTAGGATTAACGCGGCAGATCATTAGCCCAGCCTGAGCGAATTCAAAATTGGTTAATAAACGGTTGTTGCCATTTCTACGTGCAACTGCTAAGGTTCTCCAGAGTGAAATTGAAGGGTTGGGAATTGCAATGAAGAATTCTGTCCTTTTTGCCGGCGCGCTGCTCGCGTCGACAATGTTTGCGCCGAGTGCGTTTGCTTCGACTACGCTAGACTACACCGGCGCGACTCCATTCCACGACAAACCGTATACGGATATCTGGTTGAATTATGATGGCGTCGACCATCACGTAAACGCCGGCGCCATTAGTATGACAGACGGCACTTATAATTACATCCTGTGGTGCGTTGATTTGCTTGGCGCGCTTTCGGATGGCGCCGAATACGATGTTGTTACAAACCCCTATCCTGAAGGTGTCGATCTTGTAGGGACTGGCAAATTGGATAAGCTCGAGGCTTTCTTCGAGGTAAATTATTCGACGAGTTTCACCAATGATCAGGCCGCTGCCTTCCAGCTCGGTATTTGGGAAATCGTGTTTGACATTGGTCTGGACGTTTATAACGGCACTCTAGAGCAAGTTGGCTCCCTTTCCGATACGGTCTTCGGTCTCGCTGATGACTTTATTACGGCGATGAATACAGCTATCGCGAACAGCGCTGTAGGTGACAGTCTCGTATTTAAATATTTTGACGATCATCCGGGCGAGAGCCAAGATTTGGTTGCGGCTTCTCCTGCAACGTCAGGGTTCACCCCTGTACCTCTGCCTGCTGCGGGTTGGCTTCTTGGAGGAGGTCTGCTAAGTCTTTTTGGGGTCGGCCGGCTAAAGAAGTCCGTTAAGGGCAAGCCTGCTTAACTTCACGTTAGCGGCTAGCTGTTTTTGGAATATCAAATGAGAAGTGGAGCGGGAAAGATATATCCCGCTCTTTCTATATAGATGCCGCCCCAAGAACGCGGCGATCACTCTATTCGTTTAGAATCGACTTTTACCAACAGATGGTATGAATCGTCGGCGGCAGAAGAAATTGCTCCGCCATATGAATCAGATTCGTTTCCCTAGAACTATCTAGTCTAAAGATTTCAGTGTGGCTTATGTTATTGTTATCTATGTTACCCGACAAGGTTGGCTCCAATCGAGGACGACAGAGGGAACACACCATGGTGGCGCTTATCATCGAGTACCTTTTGAATAATCTCGGTCGATATGATTTCCGCATCCATCGAATATCCATATAACATGGCGGTGTCGCACAACACATTGATCAGACGTGGCGTGCCTTGCGTGGCGAAGCATATGAGATCGCAGGCCTCGAGAGTGAATAGTTTTCGCCTCGCACCGGCCACCTCGAGGCGATGCTCGATATAACCGATCACATCCTGGCGCCCAAGCCGTACGAGGTGGAAGTCAGACGAAACTCGCTGAGCGAATTGCGTCATATTCGGCGATCCGAGAAGTTCCTTCAGTTCCGGCTGACCACTCAGGACAATCTGTAGGAGTTCGCGCTCATGGGTGTTGACGTTGGAGAGCATGCGCAGTTCTTCGAGTGTCGCAGTGGCCAAGTTCTGCGCCTCATCGACGATTAAAACTGTCCGCCTGCCCTCGTCGTGCTGTGCGACCAGGAAATCACGAAAACGCTTATAGAGCGCAACTTGCGAAGATGCCTCGAACTCCTGATCGTAGGCCATAAGCACCCACTGCAGCAATTCGCCGGGTGCGCCGGTGTTGGAAAGGAGCCCGACCGTTACATTCTTGGGGAGCTTTGAAAGGAGATGCTGAATGAGCGTCGTCTTCCCTGCCCCGATCTCTCCTGTGATGACGGTAAAGCCAGCATGATTGACGATGCCGTATTCCAACATGGCAAAGGCCATTGAGTGCGGCCCTGCCCAGTAAATAAATCGCGGGTCTGGAACGAGTGCGAAGGGCTTTGTCGTGAGACCGTAATACGGCTCGTACATAGCGTGTCCTGACGTTGCGGGATCTTACACTAGATAATAAACCTCACCTAATCCCTCACTTTCGCAGGCGCAATATGCGGCGCCCCAATATTTTAACAGCGGTATCTGTTTTGCCTCATGCGGTTAATCTGTCTACTGCCGGAATGGACTGCACATCGATCAGGCGCTGTAACATCGTGCAATCATAATGCGACCTCGACAAAAGAAACTTTTTTGCTCCCAATATTCCCCCAGCCCGTACCGTAAAGGCCAATAATGAATTTTAGCCTTGAAAAAAAGGGGCTATGCTATGGAGGCCCAATGACCATAGGCCGCCCGTGAAATGCAATTTAATTTGCTAAGATACACATGTTGTTGCAACCGTCACCTGAGGGACGTTTGCCTAATCGAGATCTGTTCGCAGGCCATCGCTATGCTCGTGAAATCATCGAGGATTGGAGGATTAACTATAATCTGCACCCCCAGGCAAATCTCGATGGCCTCTCCCAAAAGGCATTTCCGAACCGGTCCGGCAAGACCATAACGTGAACCGCGCTATTGTACACTCGGACAAAACTGGGAGCAGATCGGGCAATATTCGGAGTATTTCCGATGCTGGCGCCAAGCCGTTTCGGGAATGTGTTTTACGGATCAATTCCTGCAAGAAGCCGCAACCATCGAGCAATTCTGGGTTAAAATAAAATGCATTCAATTGTATCTCAATGCGATCAACTCAAACTCTTCTATTTATCAAGTTGACCCCAAAACGCAGAAGAACCCATAATCCAAAAAATTCAGCCAACATATTGCTCACTATGCATAGCCAGATTCAGGGTCTTTTAGATGCTATCCCAGACGACGCCGCCGGGGAGATACGTCGACATTGGGGGCTGTCGGATTACGATGCTCTACGGGTCACATATTTACCAGGTCCTGGTGATGTAGCAGGAACTTTCGATCACTGGTCAGCTGGGCAGCATGATCCAAGGGTTCCTACGATTGCCTATTCCTTGATGTTCTACGAACTGATGAAGCACCTTGGCGCCGAATGTCAAATAATTGGTACTCATCCTATCGGTAGATCAGAAGAACATTCCAGTAGCCCGTTCCACTTTTTGCAAGTCACGTCGAAGCCTGCAAGCAACCGCTGGAGGCGCATTAGGAGCCAAAGGGAATACACAAGAGAACTGGTGCAATTGGTTGCCCAGTTCGATCCGCATGTTGTCATTGCTTCAACCGATGTTCCGGCGTTGAGTTGGGAGGCTCTTTCTCGAGGACGGAGGCTTGTGCTATCCGCGCACAACACTTTCTGGCTCATGGGAGATCCTCCTCGGAACCTAAAGTGGCGGATCCGAAGGATGCTGCTTTCGCATCAGGCGAAATCTCTCGATGGCGCCATTTGCACTTCTCACGAATGTGCCCGGCAAATATCCATTTTAACCGCTGGTCGAATTCAGGGAGAAGTAGAATGTCCGCAGATTGTACAACGCTACCCTGTCGAAGCACGCGATCATGTAAAGAGAATGCTATTCTTAGGAAGAATCGAGCGATCCAAGGGCATCTTCCTACTTGTTGATACCTTCGAGAAACTGGCAACTATGCATCCTGAATTAGAATTGCTCATAGCAGGATCGGGAAGTGCAGATGGTGCACTCAAAACAAAGCTGGCCGCATCGCCGAATGCGAAACAGATCAAGTTTCTAGGCCGTCTCGGAAGCGATGCCGTCCACTCAACGATCGCCGCTACCGACCTACTGGTCTGCCCTACGATGAGCAATTTCAATGAGGGTTTGGCGGTGGTAGGTTTTGAAGCCGCAGCACACGGCATACCCACTGTACTTAGTTCAGTGGTTCCAGCTGCAGAGCTTCTTGGGGAGGGCTGCGCCATCTACCAAGCTGACAATGCTATAGCCCTCGAATCAACACTTGGAGGTCTAATCGCAGATCCAGAGACTTATCGAAAATTATGTGCCGCAACAGCTTTAGTTCGTGAGAAAATTTATGATCGCTCATTGTCTTGGAGTTCAGGTTTGTTTCGTACACTAATGAAGTAATTTGTTTTCTAGGCAGCTATTGTAAATAGATGAATTAGAGGCCTATTGAACCGCCCCGGGATTGCCGGAGGCCCCAACTCCTGAGAGGAAGGGTCTATGAGCAAGACAACGAACAAGTTTTCCCCGAGGTTCGCGAACGGGCGGTTCGGATGGTTCTCGACAACGAGAAGGATCATCCATCGCGCTGGGCGGCAGTCACTTCCATCGCCGGCAAGGTCGGCTGTTCGGCCTACACGCTGCATGAGTGGGTCAAGAAGGCAGAAGTCGAGAACGGCATGCGTGCCGGTGTGCCGACCGAGATGGCTGACAGGTTGAAGGCTCTGGAGCGCGATAACCGCGAACTGCGGTAGGCAAACGAGATCCTGCGCAAGGCTTCGGCGTATTTTGCCCAGGCGGAGCTCGACCGCCCACTAAAGCGATGACCGCTTTCATTGATGAACATCGCGAGGCGTATGGGGGCGAGCCGATCTGCCGGGTTCTGCCGATCGCCCCATCCACCTACCACGAGTATGTTGCCCAACGGCACGATCCTTCGCGGATGTCGGCTCTTGCACAACGTGATCAGGCATTGAAGCCCGAGGTCTTACGCGTGTTCTCCGAGAACTTAGCGGTTTACGGCACGAGGAAGGTGTGGCGGCAGATGAAGCGTGAAGGCTTCGACATTGCGCGATGCACGGTCGAGCGGCTGATGACTGATCTTGGCCTGCACGGCGTCATCCGAGGCAAGCCGGTGAAGACGACGATCAGTAACAAGGCCGCGCCTTGCCCGCTCGATCAGGTCAATCGCCAGTTCCACGCCCCGGCGTCGAACATGCTGTGGGTTTCGGACTTCACCTATGTCGCGACCTGGGCGGGGTTCGTCTACGTGGCCTTCGTGATCGATGTCTATGCCCGTTACATCGGGGGCTGGCGGGTGAGCCGGACTGCCCATGCCAGCTTCGTTCTCGACGCGCTGGAGCAAGCCATCCACGAACGCAGGCCAAGCTATCGCGGTGGTCTCATCCATCACAGCGACCGCGGCAGCCAATACGTCTCGATCCGCTATACTGAGCGACTGGCCGAGGCGGGCATCGAGCCGTCGGTTGGCAGTGTAGGCGACAGCTATGACAATGCCCTGGCCGAGGTGATCCACCGGCGCGGACCATGGCGATCGTTCGAATCCGTCGAATACGCAACGCTTGAATGGGTGGACTGGTTCAACAACAGGCGGTTGCTGGAGCCGATCGGCAATATCCCGCCCGCCGAAGCCGAGCAACACTACTACGCCATGCTGGACGAAAGCCCCATGGCCGCATAACTCAAACCAAATGGCCTCCGGCAATCTCGGGGCGGTTCATTCTCTTAAACAGAGGTTTGTTTTCCGTAATGCTGAAGGAAAAACCTGTTGGGTCCGCGCTTGGACGAAGTCTCCTCGAATTCTCGAGACTGAGTGCGCTTCATTCAATTTCGGCGCGCAATCCGGAAAAGGCGGGCTTCGTCGCAAATTGCATCATCGCTGACCGACAGATAGCCGGTGTCTGCCCTCCGGGCGGCAAGTTTATCGATGTCGACGCGCATATTGGTTCGGTCATGGCGACACCAGGCGACGACTTGTACATCATCGCCGTTGAGGCTTATCCCAACAAGGCTGCCGCGTTCGAGCGCGATTTCCGAACTGCAAGATTTTCGATGTCACGCTCGGCGAAACTCCCGGTGAGGCCGAGTTCTTCATCAACACGGATGCGACAGGGTAGAACTCGCTTTTCGAAAAGGAAGGCGGCAAAATCATCAAGGTCCGCGTTGCCGCGCTTGACAATCCCTTGCCTGATGGTCGAGCCGAAGGCATCAAGATCGACATCGAGGGCGCGGAACTCGGCGCCCTCCGCAGCGGAGAAAACTGATCGAACGATCCCGCCCGGGCATTAAGTTCGAAAGCGTTGACACAGAAATAAACTTGCTCGGCTATGCGCCCGAAATGATTTAGCAAGTACTACGAACGGGGGCTACGAAATATGCGCACCGGACAAGGGTTGCTCATACCGCGACGGGGTTTGGGCTGGAAATCTTTTTGGATTCGTACGCCTATCTGTTCCGAACGCGCGACTATTTTGCCTTTCCGAAAAAGAAGCGTATGGGGATTCGAGGCAATGCTAGGGCGCGGCTCGGTATATGACTAAACAGGTGGTTAACTACTGGTATTGACACTATGCGCAGGCGGCACCGCGTCTGAATTGTTCGCCATGCTTGGTAATTTCTTAGCTTCTTTGTAACAAAATTAAGCGAACTTGCCGATTTGAGACGGTTCTAACTAAATGAAAATTACCTTCATACTGCCCCATGCCGGATTGAGCGGCGGAACTAGGGTAATTGCAATATATGCCAAACTGCTCAAAGCGCGCGGTCATGATGTATATGTAATCTCTCAGCCACAGCGATCGATGCAGTTTAGACACAAGGTGAGATCTTTTCTTAAGGGATCTGGTTGGCCGAGATCTGAAAAAGGATCGCACTTTCTTGATGTTCCAGATATCAATCACAGCGTGCTGGAATGCCGGAGGGCAGTAACTGATAGCGATGTCCCAGACGCCGATGTGGTGATCGCAACTTGGTGGGAAACGGCAGAGTGGGTTTCCAGCCTCTCGCCCGGGAAAGGACGCAAATTCTACTTCATTCAAGATTTCGAAGTGTTTCCCTATCTTCCGGTAGACCGCGTGAAAGCAACTTACGATTTGCCGTTCAATCGAATAGCGGTGTCAAATTGGGTTGCAGAGATGGTCCGGCAACAATCCGGCTTTGATAATGTGGTGGTGGTTCCGAATGCTGTCGACACAAATCAGTTCTTCGCACCGCCTCGCCACAAAAAGGACCCAATCACAATTGGTTTCCTTTATGCGAGGAGCCCTCGGAAAAACTGTGCACTGGCAATTCAAGCTCTGTCTCGAGCTAAAGAAGCTTGGCCGACACTGCGCGCAGTTTCATTTGGTTCCCATGAGCCCGAAACGACCGCGGCAATGCCTTCTTGGATAGATTTTCGGCTCCGCCCTTCTCAAACGGAAATTCCAGAAATTTATGCGAGTGCCGACGCATGGCTGTTCACCAGTGACAGCGAAGGTTTCGGCCTGCCCATATTGGAGGCGATGGCTTGCGGTACGCCTGTGATCGCGACTTCAGCAGGGGCGGCGCCGGAACTGGTCAATGGCAACAATGGCGCTCTGGTTGAATCCGATCCGGATCGGTTTGCAGAACATATCCTCAAAATCTGCAAGATGTCGGCAGAAGATTGGCAGGCGGCATCAGATGCGGCAAAAGATAGTATTTGTTCTTATAATTGGAACAACGCAACTGAACTGCTTGAAATTGAGTTGCTCAAGGGAATAAAATCCGCAGATCTATAGTTAGAGTGCATATTATACTTACATTTTCCAAATCGACTACTTCGCTGGTCAATTGACCTCAGCTATTTAGTCCCGAGGCGTGATGGCGTATCAATATGTCGCCACAAGCAGGAGTGATTATATTTAAGTCAGACACCCTTAAAAATCTATCCGTCAATCGTGGGTACCGCTCTGGAGTCCAATGAAACGCCTTCCAAATATGTCTTGATGATGCGGCCGGGACCGATTTAGATTTTTCTCTATCTATGCCTTTCGCTTATCGGGTTTAGAAGCCATCGAGAATCGAGAATCGAGTATGATGAACGACGAATTCACATATATGCTATTAATTAAGCACAATGTAAAAAAGGTTACCCCATGAAACCCCTCATCATTTCATTATTAAATACAATACTGCCAAATAAAATCAAAAGAGCTCTATTCCACCTAGGATTTAATTTAGATAAGCAAGAGTTTGAACGCTTTGCATACATGTATGCAAAAGCACCCAATATGAAGCTCGGATTAATACAGGCGAGAAACTTGGGACTTGATTGCAGGTCAATCCTCGACATTGGGGCTTATCACGGCGACTGGTCTCGGATGGCTCGCGAAATCTGGACTAACTCGCAACTGACGATGATCGAAGCAAATACTCAAAAGCAGAAAATACTCAAGCATGTAGCTGATGAAATTGGTGCCGATCTCTGGATTGAACTGCTGGGAGCCAAAGACGATCTGGAGGTGGAATTCTATGTAATGGAGTCTGGATCGTCTGTGTTTGAAGAACATAGCCCGTTGGATCGCAAAAGGGAAACTCGGACGACACGGACGCTTGACGCACTTTTTCCAGATGGAACGTTTGACTTTATAAAGATTGATGTTCAAGGATACGAACTTGAGGTTTTGGACGGCGCAAATAACCTCATGCAAAATTGCACCGCCGTATTGATGGAGATATCAACTATCGAAGTAAATAAAAATTGCCCATTGCTAAATGAAGTTCTTATTTACATGGACAAAAAAGGGTTTGTGGCATATGACTTGATGGAGATCCACAGAAGACCACTTGACAACGCACTTAATCAGATAGATTTTATGTTTGTTAGGAAGGATTCTGCGCTTATAGAAAACAAGTCACATTTCTAGGGTTCAGGTTCGACCATATCCAAAATGCGATGAACGTGGCAAACGCGACTGCGCACAGTATGTCGCGTGCCAGTTGGATACCCTGACCGGATCCCCTGAATCATCCTCGTTTCTTGGTTAGTCTGCTCCCCAACTGATGTGCTACCTAACGGGTCCCCGGTCGGGGTCAGAGTTTCCGCCCTTCGATGATGTGCACGGGCTGGTATCGTGCGCTGATTTCATTATGTCCGCCGGGACCTTGTGCCCGATGGCACTGTGCGGTCGTTGCTCATTATAGTCTCTACGCCAAGCCTCCAACTTTTCGGCCGCATCTTCAAGGCTCATGAACCAGTGGCTGTTCAGGCATTCTGCCCGGAAACGTCCGTTGAAGGCCTCTATGAATGCGTTGTCTGTCGGTTTGCCAGGCGGTGAGAAGTCGAGCGTGACGCCGCGCTGATACGCCCAGAGATCGAGATCGCGAGAGATGAATTCGCTACCCTGATCAACTCGGATGGTCGCCGGATAACCAATCCGGTTGCATATCCGGTCGAGTGTCGCGACCACGTCTTCGCCACGGCAACTGAACCGCGGATCGAGCGCCGGCACATAGCGTGACCAGGTATCGATAACGGTCAGCACGCGGATCTTCCGGCCCGTCGCCAACTGATCATGCACGAAGTCCATTGCCCAGACGTCGTTAGGGCCGACTGCCTCGGCGCGATCGTCGCGCAGCTTGGCTTTGACCCGTCGTTTGGGCGTCTTGTTCCTGAGTTGCATGCCCAACTCCTTGTAAATCCTGTAGGTCTTCTTGGCGTTGATCTCCCAGCCCTCACGCTTGAGCAACACGTGCACACGCCGGTAGCCGAACCGCACGCGGGTCTGGCAAATCTCTCTGATCCGCTGTTCCAAAGCGGCCTGACCGTGTCGGCAAGTCTTGTAGCGATAGGTTCGAGGGGCGAACCGGATCACCTCGCAAGCCCGGCGGATCGACACCTGCCAATCCGCCCGTATCTCGTCGACCAGCGTCCTCTTCCGGGCAGGCCTCAGAGCTTTCGCTTGATGACGTCCTGCAGCATCTCCTTGTCGAGTGACAGGTCAGCCACGATTTTCTTCAGACGCGCATTCTCCTGCTCAAGCTCCCTCAGCCGCTTCATCTCCGACGGCATCAGGCCGGCATACTTCTTCTTCCAATTGAAGAACGTTGCCGAGCTGATGCCGGCTTTCCGGCAGACCTCCGCCACCGGCGTTCCGTCTTCCGCCTGCTTGATGATGAACGCCTTCTGCGCGTCCGTGAACTTCGATGCTTTCATGCGTTTCCGCTCCTCTCCCAGCCGAGGGTTTCAATGCGGAAAACTCTAGCCAAAAATGGGGACGTTTTCTGGGATCACATCACAACGAAGGAGACATACAATGAAACCATCCAGGTTTTCCAATGAATAGATCAGTCGGTACATCAATCACGTCGATCGATGTTCCGCTACCGCTCGACCTTAATGGCCAGACATTCACGCATGGGCGCCAGCACAATGGGTGGCGTCGACGATCTGCCCGCCTGAGCAGCCCCATTTGACGGGTCCGATTTGATTGTTAGTGCATGGCCGGCCTTCGGTCCATCGGGATGCTGGTTTCGGGTGCCGGCGGGCGGTAGCCCAATGCGCCGTGCGGTCTCTTGGTGTTATAGTGTCTCCTCCATTGCTCGGTCAGGATCTGCGCCTCGCGCAGGGTGTAGAAGATCTCGCCGTTCAGGAACTCATCTCTGAAGCGGGCATTGAAGCTTTCGCAGTAGCCGTTCTCCAAAGGTGAGCCAGGTTCGATGTAAGCGGTCCTGGCGCTGACAGCCTCGATCCAGTCTCGGACAGCCTGGGCAACGAAGTCGGGACCGTTGTCCGAGCGTATGTAGGCGGGCGGCCCGCGCAGGATGAACAGATCGGTCAGAGCATCGATCACGTCGGTCGAGTTCAGCTTCCGCTCCCCCTTGATGGCCAGACATTCACGGCTGAACTCGTCCAGTATGTTCAGCGTTCGGAATGCTTTGCCGTCATCGGTCCGGCAATGCACGAAGTCGTAAGACCAGACATGATTGCGATATTCCGGCCTCAGCCGGACGCATGATCCGTCGTTGAGCCACAGACGCCTCTTCTTTGGTTGCTTTGGTGGAACCTTCAGCCCCTCTTGTCGCCACAGTCGCTCGGCACGCCCGTCGCTGACCGACCAGCCGGCATCGCGAAGCAGGACCGCAACACGCCGATAGCCGTAACGACCATACTCGCGGGCAAGTTCGATCATGTCCGCGACGAGGCGCTCTTCGTCGGCACGTCCGCGCGAACGACGCCGCTGCGTGGAGCGATGCTGGCTCAGAACGCGGCAGAGGCGACGCTCCGACATCTTCATCTGCCCACGCACATGATCAATGCAGGCACGGCGACAAGAGGGGCTTAGAAGTTTCCCTTTGCGGCCTCGGCCAGGATGAGCTTGTCCAGCGTCAGATCCGAAACAGCCTTCCGCAACCGCTCGTTCTCCTTTTGCAGACGCTTGAGCTCTTTCAGCTGGTCCGATCCCATACCGCCATACTGCTTCCTCCAGCGGTAATAGGTCTGCTCGGTAACGCGAACCTCGCGGATCGCATCCACACGCGCCACCCCCTGGCGGACAAGCACCTCAACCTGCCGCAGCTTCGTGACAATCTCTTCCGGTTTGTGCCGCTTGTTGGGCATCTTCGATCCTCCGTTTTCCTAAACATAACGGGAGACCCATTTCTTTGGGGAGGCTCACGCCCATCGCCACGTAGCCGGCCTTGTCGATGCGAGCATATACGCCCTCAAGCTCGCGAGCCTGCGTAAGTTGCTCGTTGAGCTAAAAGCAACAAAGTCCTACACCGCTGTGACAGCGTTCTGTGTGCGATCAGGTGCAGATGGTAAACCTAATGTTCGGCTTCAACATTTCGTCTTCATCCCTGAGTGATTTTTACTGACCATCGGTCGTCCTTACTGGCCCAGCGATATTATCACATGATCCTCGAAGGCGATCCGCTCTATTCCAATCAGATAAACCTGTGTTCCCATCCCAATTATCCGATGACCGCTGTCCTTTGAATGAATGAAGTAATCTGCCAGTCTGCCAGCTGCCTTAAACGTATCGCGTCCCCGCCCCCCATTGAAAGCGTCGTTTCCTTTTCCGCCGATGAAGGTGTCGTCGCCGTCTCCGCCGACGAGGAAGTCGTCCTTGTCGGTACCGGTGAGGGTTTCGCCATCGTCGCCGGCCATCCTGATGACGCCCTGCTGGTAGCGAATGCCGCCGCCGTCACCGAACCAGGATTGGGCGGTTTCGTTCTGCTCAAAGAGGTATTCGGCGCGCGGGTTTGTATCGCCGAGCGCGCTGAGCAGGCCCCATGAGCCCCATTTGCTGGGGGCCGCAACATCTCCGAACTGCATGAAGGGGCCGTCGCTGATCGCTGCCCAGTTGTCCCAGAGCTGGGCGTAGAGCTCAGCCATTGCCGGGCTGCGCACAAAAGCGGCCAGGAAGTCGGTGAGGATGGCCAGGTCCTCTTCCGTGATGCCTCTGACGGCAAAACTGTGATGGACATGCTGGCCGCCTTCATACGCGACCAGATCGAGGCCGTATTGGTCTGCGACGGCCTTGTTCTGCATCCACTTGTCCTGCGTGTAGGGCAGTGACCATTCTATGTCTGGATCGAGAAGGTTGTTGAACAAATAGGCATCAGCGTCGACATCCGGATCTTGAATTGCTGCAATGAGGGCCGCGCGCAAATCTGCATTGACGACATCCTGGCCGCCAAAGTAATTGGCGATTGCCAAGGAATCGAAGACGGAAGCGGGATCGACGTAGGAATCGGGCTCATGTTCCGCCCATGTTGGCGCCGTCAGCAGGCGATTGGCGATCCAGGGATTGGCCGTTTGTGTCGCGAGGACATTTTCAACGCGTGCCTCGGCCGCCTCGCCAAAGACGTCATCCCAAATCAACGCTATCTCGGTCGCCCGCTTGGCGTTGTAATCCGTACCGGCATTGACACCCCATTCGGCCTGCGACTGATCACCCAGCCAGTGATAAGCTGAAAAAGAAGGGTTCCAGGTCTCGTTGGAATACTCGACATGGGCTACGAGCTCAGGAGCGAGATTGTCGCGCACATAGGTCGCAAACTGTCGGACAAAGTCATCGGAGGCCTGAGCGGGCATGTTGAACCACGGATCGGTGCCGGTCTGATTAGCCAACTGCACCATGACCTCTACGGGCACACCGTTGATCATCCAACTCGCATCGTTGAGCTGAGGACGATCCCCCCAATCCGAAAGTGTCGAATTGTTCGTATCCATCCAGTCCATGAAGCGCAGCTGACGAGCGTCTTCGATCACGGCAAGCCACTCCGGGTTGAAGAGCTCCCCCGTCTGGGCAAGCGCTTCATACTGTTCGGGGACGATTGATATGTTGCGGAGATAATCGCCTGAACGACCCGGATCCGTCTCGGTAATGAGCATCTCCATCGTCTCGCCGGTGGGGTTCTCAAAAACGATGCGTCCCGGTTCTGTACTCAGAACGTGGGTATTATGCCTAAGCTGGATCGTGCCTTCTCCCTCATACGTCAGAACGTAGATACCCGCACGAGAAGCGGCTGCCGGCGTCTCCTCACTGCTCACGCTCCAAGCCCAGTTCGTGCCAACTGAAAAAACCCCTTCGGGAATCTCTTTCAACCAACCCTGTTCATCGAGATAACCGCCATCAAGAAGAGCCTGGTAGGACATGCCACCCCAGCCATACTGCTCAACGTGCCCAATCCAGGGGCGCATCGAATGTGCAATATCGAGAAACGGCATCTGCGTCGACCAGTCCGAGACGGCCGTCAAATTGAACGAAAGCGTCGGATCAATCAGACCCGAACCAGTCGGGAGATTCGTTTGAGAAAATTCTGCTTGAGCCATCTCTAAGCTGGTCCGATTTGAGCGCGTCAGCTTCCGAAGTAGCGGGAAGTCGTTAAAACTGGACCGATTATAAGAGAGGCAGATTATGATCTCTCAAAACAGATCGATACAATTTTAGCGTTCTGGATGCGCGGACAAAAAGGGGAGCAAGTCAGAGGCCCTCGGCACCTTCGTCTACGTCCACGCCTAGAACCTTTGCGCCCGATCCGCTCATTTGCGGCTGTTGGTGTGACTGTGGACAACGCTCGGTGCGGAAAATGTTTGCCCAGATGTCAGGATTAGGACAGCTTCGCATCAAGCGGTATGCCACATGGAAAATCTCCGTTAATTGCTGCCGGGACAGGATTTGGGGACAGGGTAATGAAATCGCGTTTAGAACTTGACCGAGGCCTAGCCCGACATGGCGTTGTTGGCTCAGAACCGCGAGACGACTTCTATGGCTACATTGGAAGCCATCCTGACCGCTTCGGCGCAACTGGCCTAAAGATGGAACTCGCTGTTTGGGGCAAGTCGCTGTTGCGCAACGACCGGCCTATGCCTTTCGTGATCTACGGCCGTCCCCGATCTGGTACAACGCTCTTCGTCCACTTGCTGGACCAAATCCCCGGCGTCCGGTGCGATGGCGAGCTCTTCCATTTTTTACTACTAAGCCCAAGGGGTTTTGCACGCCGTCTACCAAAGCGTGCGGGACCGGGCGTTCGCGCCTACGGGTTCAAGTTGCTTTCCTACCAACTAATGGACGTGCAGAGGATCCGCCGGCCACTTGCCTTCTTCGATTGGATTGGAGGTCATGGCTACAGCGTAGTGCACATTAACCGCAATACTTGGGATCAGACCATTTCACTCGCCAAGGCGCATGCAAGCAATGTCTATTTCAATAAGAGTGGCGACACACAGGTTCTGCGACTCGATCCGGCCCGTGTTCTCAAGCTGTTAAAATGGAACGACGACATGCTCGCGTACGAAAACGAAGTGATGTCCTACGTGCCGCATCTCACCATCGATTACGACCGCGACCTCGCCAACGCCTCGAACCAACAGTACACAATTGATCGGATGTGCGACTATATCGGTGTCCCGTCCGCCGAGGTGTCGGCGCGGATGCGCCGCACTGGCGGCAAGGAAGGTCTGCAGCAGGTAGAGAACATTGAGGACTTGGTAGCACATGTCCGCCGGAGCCCGCTTTCTCATCTCCTGCCCCGCGAGCTTGTTTGAGGCGTTGGGGCTGGACGCCTGCGGTAAGTCGGTGCATTATATCTAATGCTATGACAACATATGTTTTGCCGCCCACCTTCCGGGAAATATTCGCCCTATACCGACTGCACGGTGATGTTTCTTCGGCTGTCAAGAAGTCGCTCGGTGAGTTTGACGAACTCATCGAGCAAATAGAAGCCTTTTCAGATCGAAACATCCGTGATCTGGATGTTCTTGAAATCGGACCTGGTCAACGCGCCGCCCACCGCCACATGCTGTCGAGCCGAAATAGGTACACCGGCATCGACATTGAGGTGTAACGAGCGAGAAATCCAATTACCGACTTTGTACGCGATGCCACATCCACCGGTGTGCCGCGCGCGACGAAAACGCTCGGCCGACGAATGCTGGGCCTTGACCGTCGCTACCGCTTAGAACTGGTGAAACAATCCGGTTACAGCGGTCCCCTTGGGCCGATCCTGGAAATGAATGCGGAACGCATGACTTTCCCGGATGCATCGTTCGATTTCGTTCTCTCGGTCTCCGTGTTTGAGCATCTTCCTGATATTGTGTCGGTCATTACCGAGATCCGGAGGGTGCTGCGCCCTGGATGTATTGCTGCAATTATAACTCACATCTACACCAGTGACAGCGGAATTCACGACCCTCGTCTTTTCGGTGACCGTTTTGGACTGCCATACTGGTCACATCTGCGACCCGGTTTGCAGCACAACGTTTCGCGAAACAGCTATCTGAACGAGTTACGCTTGGACGAATACCGAGCGGCATTCAAAGCGGAGTGGCCGGGGGCGGTATTCGAAAATTTTGCAGCTGGTACTGCTGAGAGGGCTGCATTGTCAGATATCCGAGCAGGTGGTGAGCTTGCGGACTATAGCGAAGAGGAATTGCTCACAAACGCCTTGTTCACACTTTGGAGGAAGCCGGGTTCGTCCAGTACAGACGGCACAACCGCATGATTTTACTCTGGCAGTAGCGTTGGCATTCTCGATCCTAATGCTGCAAGTCAATTTGCTTCGCGATGGTGTGGTTCGATCTTGGATGGGGCGTTGGGGCTTGGATACCGGGACACACGATGACGGCCTGACTAGCGCCGAGCGGGAAGAGCTCCGGCGTCTGCGCAAGGAGAACCGCCAGCTTCGAACGGAGCGCTAAACTCTCTTGGAGGCCGCGGCCTGGTTTGCAGCGAACGAAGTGACGTCGTTCCGGTCTTCGAATTCATTACCGCAAACCAGTCCTGTTATGCGATCGAGACGATGACCCATGTTTTGAACGTGTCGCGCAGTGGCTTCTATGCGTTCCAAAAAATGCAGTGCTGCGGTTAGCGCCCAAGAACGAATTCGCCGCCGCAGTCGTGCACTGGATCTTCTCGGAAATCGCATTCGAGCTGACCGACGTGGTGCCGGTTCTGCACAGCACGGCAAGGAAATTTCTATCCCCGGTGCCGAGAGCCGGCAATTCAGTCGAGGCCGCGACATCGACGGTGTTGATCGTGTCGGATCCATCGATAATCACGTCCGTGCCTGCGATGATATAGGCTTCGCTCCCGGTATCGGACGCCGTGATCATCCAGTAGACAGTGCCTACCCCATCGGTCGAGATGGATAAGTCGCCGCTGTAGAACACGCTGAGCGTATAGATGACACCCCAACTGTCCCCCTATCGGGCGACCGGGAATAAATAATCGAAAAGAAAGTCTGCCTCACCGGGACTGTCGATGACCTCATTTGTCTTCAGCTTAAGGCGAAAAACAGTCGTCCCGGATCACAGCGAACCACAAACAAAAACAATTTGAGCCTCTTTGCTAGAGGAAAACATTATTAGTTCAAGTTCCCGGTAAAAACCGCGGCAGTATTTTGATCACAGTTTCGAGGCCATCCTGAAGTCGCGCTTCCGCTGCCCCATCGCTCTCATTCGGACCGATAGTCGTTATCAGCCGCACGAGCGCCCCGTCCGCACGGCCTGTCGTCAGTTTCGACCAAGTTACGGTCGCCCGGGTCAACAGCGAAGACTGCGTGCGCTCACCGCGTTGGTCGTACCAGTAGTACACGAGCATCCTCTGCAGCCCCTTCTGAATTATGACGCGGTTCAGGCTGAAAGGTTGTGCAACGTCCGAGTTCTCCAAAACGCGAATCTGGCTGATATCCGCGATTTCCCATCCTCCACCCGGAAGACATACTGTTGGAGAGTGCGTCCCGGCCTGCGTTTGATCCTTGTACCAGGCGACGAAGAGTTCCACAGGTGCTGCGGCTGACCTGTTGTTGAGCGATGTCGAGATATAGTCGTCCGCAGCTAGCGTCCGTTCCACATCGGGAGTTAACCGCTGCTGGGTGCCGACCGACCAGTTGCCGATCTCTGAGGGAAACAACACAAACGGTTCGCGGTCGACAATCGCGAGGGGGCGGGGCGGAATTAGCTGGGAGGCGGTCGTGATCCCACAAACCAAAAGTGTTGTCCCGATCAACGCTGCCGACGGTTGGATCAAGCCCAGTCGGAGCGCCTGCGGAAACAATCCGTCGAAATCTAGATCTAGCGCTTCGATGAGCCCCTTCTTGTCTGGGTGCAGAAAAAGCATAATACGCGCGAGCAGAAAGAGAATAACCACACATGTGATGAAGATGACCCAGCCTTCGAGGAAATGCGTCAGGCCTTCGACATGTTCGAGACCGGAGTTTTCGACGAAGACGCCGATGATGGCGATGCGCACCGAGTTCATCAAGACCGTGATTGGCGCAGCTGACACGAGCAGGACAGCCTTGTGCCACATTGGCCCGCGATAAAGGACCGCGAAGATGTAAGAGAAACTCAGTATCGGAAACAGATAACGCAGACCGGAGCACGCCTCTGCCACATGCAGCTTGTACACGCCAAGGTCGATAATATTTCCGTCGAGAAAGACCGATACACCGAGAAGTTGAAGAAAATAGACGCCCAGTTGAGACGAAACGCCCTGAAGATAGGTCGAGAGGCCATAATATAGCACCCCCGGCAACGGCAGCATGTAGATCAGATGAAGGACACCTGGCCAGAACTGCCAGCCCTGCTTCCAACCAAACGATATCAGGATCATGGCGCCGACCCACAGGATCATCGCATAGGCGACGAAGTCGGGGACCTGAATTATCCGACCGAGACCGCCGAGCAACAGTGCCGCGATCATAAGGAAGACACCGGATCCGCGATCTGTAACCGGCGAAAGCTCTATCGGCACATCCTTGAGATGTCGCAGGAACAGAAAAGCCGAAAGAACCGGGATCAGCGGGCCGTGACTGTATTCAGGTGTAGCCCAGGCTGAAACAAGTGCGTCAATCCCGGGAGCAAAGAAAACGGCGGCGCTGACAGTGGAAATGGAGAACCATACCAAACCCCACAGTTGTACACTTGAGAGGATTTGCCGCCTGTCCTGAACATCAACCGAATAAGCCAACACCAACCCCGATCACAAATGGGTCGGAGCCCGCAATCGCAAAAATTGCAAATAAACCCGCGACCCCCGTTACAACTCCGACCGCCAAAATTTCGGACTATGCCATTCTTCTGGTTAACGCCGATGCAAAAAATTACTATCCGCAAACTGCGGTTGTCGCAACCCGAACAAGAGAATCACGATTAACGCTGATCTCTGAATTGTGATCGCTTTGAGGTAGTTGCAGGAGAGGGATCCCGAAGTCACATTGGGTCGGTTAGTCATATTCGACAAACACCGTTGTAAAATAGCATCGAATGCGGAATCTCTCCGCGAGGCATTTGACGAGTATGCAAATTATTTCGGAGGCTGCGCCTTTGCTTACAGTAATAATACCTAGTCACAATGAAGAAAATTATATCGGCAACTGCCTTCAAAGTTTAGCGAGGCAGCGAGGGCTGCCGAAGAATGTAGGTATCGAGGTCATAGTTGCCGCAAATGGCTGCACTGATCGAACTGTTGCTGTATCGGATTTTTTTCAAAATGTTCTTGGAGAAAATAAGATTGAGTTAGTGACCCTCGATATCGAAATTCCTGGTAAATCAAACGCGATCAGGCTGGCTGAGCAAAAGGCAAAATATAGGAACTTTCTCTATATAGATGCCGATGTCACAATTGAGGACACTCTGCTCTCTGAGATTCTGACAACTTTGTCTGAAGCCAGCCCTATATATGTCAGTGGAACACTGGCAATTCCGACTTCGCAAAGCTGGATTTCTGCGAACTACGCTAAGATTTGGTTGGCCTTGCCGTTCGTGAATGAAGGCGTTCCGGGTATAGGCCTCTATGGAGTGAACGAAGCAGGCAGGAAGCGATGGGGTGATTTTCCCCAAATCATTGCAGATGACAGGTTCGTCCGACTAAATTTCGCGGAGAGCGAGCGTCGAAAGGCTAGTTCGAGATATTTTTGGTCTTTGCCGCAGGGCGCGCGAAATCTGACCAAGGCCAGAATTCGATGGTGCGAGGGGAATGAGGAACTAAAGCAGTTGTTTCCTGAACTCCTGAAGAACGATACTCAACGAAACGATCGAATGCTTAATCTACGGCATATATTAAAGGATCCTGTTGCAGGGGTAATATTTATCGCGATTTATGCTACCGGGCGCGCCTTTGCTGTATTTCGACGTCCGCAGGCGGAATATCGATGGAGGCGTGCGCGCAAATGATGCCGAAATATTATTCAAGAGTGAAAACAATAACGAAGCGATAATTTAAGAAACGTAACATAAATATTGTCGGATATAGATAGATAAAATGAGATATATTTCTATTATCGGATGTGGATTTGTTGCTGATTTTTATATGCGATCGTTTGAGTTATACGACGATATATCGGTAAGGGCTGTGTATGACATAAACCCTGACCGTCTCAGCGAGTTCTCCAGGCATTGGGGATTGCAAACTGCCTCAGGATTGGAGGAGTTGCTCGAAAATGGTGAGCAGGACGAGGTTGTCCTGAACCTTACCAATCCTGCATCGCATTTTGATATTACAAAAATCTGTTTGCATTCCGGGCGTCACGTCTACAGCGAAAAGCCTTTGGCAATGTCTATGGCGCAGGCCGAAGAGCTTTTTTCGTTGGCAAAGCGACATAACGTCTATTTGGCTTCTGCCCCGTGCAGCGTACTGAGCGAATCCTGTCAGACACTTTGGAAAGCTGTCCGTGATCGCGTGGTTGGAAAGCCAATGCTCGTTTATGCGGAACTGGATGACGGTCTTATTTCGCAGGCTCCCTACCGCAGTTGGAAAAGCGTGTCGGGTGCACCCTGGCCTTTCGAAGATGAATTTGACGTTGGTTGTACGATCGAGCATGCCGGCTACTATTTGACTTGGCTGATCGCGATGTTCGGACCGGTCCGGAAGGTCGTTGCGGCCTCGGCGGAACTGGATCGAAACAAGCTCGCGGGATCCGCGACGGCGCCGGACTTCTCCGTGGCAGTCCTATACTTCGACCATGACGTGGTTGCGAGACTTACCTGTTCCATTATTGCACGTCACAACCATTCAATTCGGATCATTAGTGAAGACGGAAGCCTTGAACTGGACGAATGCTGGAACAACGATGCCGCTGTGAAAATCCGTCGCCGGCGCGCGATTAGAAGGCGGCTCGTGGAAATGCCGTTTTCGAAGAGATATCGCCTAGCTGGCCCCACTCATCGAAAGGTCAAGCGGATGGGGGCTGCGGCGATGAACTTCGCTTTAGGGCCGGTCGAGATGCTGGACGCAATAGCCGAAAAGCGGACCTGCCGTCTTTCGCCAGAGCTTGCTCTTCATCTCAATGAGGTTACGTTGGCGATTCAAGGCGCCGGCTCTACGACCGGCGCTATTGTCATGAAGACTGATTGTCCTCCAATTGAGCCCGCTTCTTGGGCATAGGGAGGGCGCCTTTGAGCCGGAAAAATTCAGTTAGATTCGGAATTCTCGGAACCGGTCGAATGGCCGAGACGATGACTACCGCAATGCGGCATCTGCCCGGTGCCGAAGTTGTGGCAGTGAGTTCATCCACCCTCGAGCGCGCTGAGGCCTTTGCGAAGAACAACGGGATCCCTCGCGCCTACGGAAAGTTCCGCGATTTTCTGGCGGATCCGTTAGTCGATATCGTCTATATCGCCAACTCATCACGGTTTCATGCTGACGCATGTGAAGCGGCGTTGGATTCGGGAAAAAACGTATTGTGCGAGAAGCCGTTTGCGCTGAGCGGCAGTCAGGCACGCCGGGTTGTCGACGCCGCCGAACGCTCCAGCAAATTTTTCATGGAGGCTCTTTGGACGCTTTTTCTGCCAGCTTATGAGCGATTGCTGGCAACGGCTAGCGCAGCGACCTTCGGAGATCCGAAATATATGCGGTTTGAATTTGGCTATCCGGTTCATGTTGACGACCTCGCCAGACTGACCGCCGAAGAAGACGGGGGTATTCTGTTCGATCGCGGTTGCTACGGTGTTGCATTGGCGATCAAAATGTTCGGCGAGGTACAGGACATCTCCTCGCTATCAAGTGGCGCGACGATCACTCTGCAGTTGCGGCACGCGAATGGTGTGCAGTCGCATATAGCGGTGTCGGCGGATGCCTTGCTCTCGAACACAGTCGCTGTGGGCTATTCGGAAGGTTGTGCCGGACTTGATGCGCCTGCCATCGGGGCAGAAAGTTTCTGGAGCGCTCCGATTGAGATCAGGAAAATAGGCGAAGGCATGGAAAGCCCAATTCGTCGAAAATTGCGACAGTCTACGCTCGCTCGCCGAATTCACAGAAGCCTTACCGAACCGCGGCGCGTGAGGTTGTCCTATGGGGAGGGCCCATATCTCGCGATGCTGCAGCACGTGATAAGTCGTCTCGATGCAGGCGCGCGGTCTTCCGAAATTCTTCCCTTGTCAATCTCCACGGCGGCGGTGACCGTTCTTGAGCAGGCAAAGAATCAACACGAGCGCTTGGTATGAAAATCGGATATCTAATGAACACCTATCCGATGGTTAGCACCACGTTCATAGGTCGGGAGATAGCGGGGCTCGAGAAGCTAGGGGTAGAAATCACACGCTATGCAATTCGTCCGTGGAACGAGGATCTTGTCGATCCGGACGATATCCGGGAACGGGAAAAAACACTTTACCTACTTAAGAAGCCTTACGCGCGTTTGCTGGCCTCCGCCTTGTTCGAAACACTTGGCAATCCGGTTCGCGTTTTCCGGGCCGCGGGATATACATTTCGGCTGATCCGTAACGATCGTGGTCACATTCTCAAGCATATAGCCTATCTGATAGAGGCAATGGTTCTTCGCAGAGCTGCTTCCCGAGACGGTGTGACGCACTTACACGCACATTTCTCCACAAATGCCACTGCGGTTGCAATGCTAACCCAAATACTTGGGGGGGCGACATACAGTTTTACTATCCACGGGCCGGATGAACTTTTCGCACCTAGTGAAAACAGCCTGGGTCTAAAAGTCGCCAACGCGCGTTTCGTGGCTTGTATTAGCCATTTCGCACGTAGTCAGGCCATGTTGTTTTCCGATCCTGCTTCTTGGTCGAATCTACGGATCGTTCACTGTGGAGTTCGGCTTGATGACTATGGCGGGGATACCCGCAATCGTTCAGCGAAGCGTATCTTATTCATCGGGCGTCTCGGTGTGGTGAAGGGCGCAAAACTCTTGATAGATGCATTCGCGAATGCAGTTTTGGTTCACCCTGATGCGACCCTGACGATAATAGGCGACGGCCCGGAGCGGTCGGCTCTGGAGGCGCAGGCGCTGGAACTTGGCGCCACGGTGACTTTTCGTGGCTATCAACCACAGGAAGCCGTAGCTGGTTTTCTGAATGAAGCGGACATACTGGTCCTTCCCAGTTTTGCCGAAGGTGTACCGGTTGTTCTGATGGAAGCGATGGCGAGCGGAATACCCGTCATCGCGAGCAGAGTTGCCGGCATACCCGAGTTGGTTCAGGACGGAGTTTCCGGTTTCTTGGTTCCTCCGGGCGATAGTGAAACCTTGTCCGCAAGGTTGGAGACGCTTTTGTCGGATCCGTCGCTTCGGGCCAGAATGGGACAAGCGGGTAGGGCGAAGGTCGAGGCAGAGTTCAATATCGACCGTGAAGCTGCCTGGCTCGCCGAACTGTTCTCCGGAAACGGGCAAGGATTGCGTCCCGCATCCACTAATCAATAGGTACGATTCGATTTTTTAATATATGATCCGCATCAAGCTTTTCAGGGTGATGATTTGAGAGGGTATTCAGAAAGCATGCGCCATTGCAAATGGAGATATTGCGGCGAGTGGAGCATGGGAATTTTCTATTGGTTTGCCGTTGAACGACTGAGACTATTTATACTCGATAAGCATGGCCTTTTTTTGCGTTGCGCGAGTGACAAGATACATCAAAATACCCTGAGTTTCCGGGAATTTGCCTATCGTAAGAAAGCAGGCTTCTTCCCAGTCGCCCCATTTGCCGCCTTTTCGAATGGCCAGCCGAAGAACCTGGAGTGGATAAATCGCCAAAAGAACCATTATCCACGGATTGATCGCTATGGTTCCCACCGCAATGATGATGGGCAGCAGTAAGCCCCACAAAATGGCTCGACCGACAGCGGCGACGCCATGTCTTTCCGGCGGTGCGCCATGCATGGCCATCCCCTCGGCTGCGGCGTGGCCGCTGCGGCGCATGCGCATCCACCATTGAGAAAATCGGGAGATGTTGGCGTCGTGTAACGTCATGTCGGCGTCCAGCCGCCATATTTCCCACTTTTTTGATCGCAGGCGTACGCACAGTTCGGGTTCCTCACCGGCAATAAGGGTAGGGTTGAAGCCGCCGACCTGTTCCAGTGCCGTCCATCGCATGAGGGTATCTCCACCGCATGAGCGCGTGAGACCCACGGGCGTATCCCACTCACGGTTGCAGAGACGATTATAGACCGATCGCTCCGGAAAGCGCTCACGCCGACGCCCGCAAACGACCGCAGCGCGGGGATGGGATTCGAGAAACTGCCGAGCGGTATTAGTCCAGCCATCCTGCAATTCACAATCTCCGTCGATAAATTGCACAAAGTCGGGCAAGCCGTTTGATCTGAGCGCGGCCAAGCCGGCATTGCGCGCGCGCGCGGCTGTAAATGGAAGGGATGTGTCCAATATCACGACGTAGGCGCCGAGCTTTCTGGCTAGCGCAACGCTTCCGTCTGTCGAACCGGAATCGACGTATACGACGCTAGCGATTCTTTTCTTCACTGAGGTGAGGCAAAGCAGCAGCCGCTGCCCCTCATTCCGGCCGATGACGACAGCAGCAATTTTAGATTTCTGTGTTTCAGTCAACTTCCGCATACCGCTTCTTGATTTCCGAAGTGTCACGCATACGGATAAGTCGGGCGGGTACGCCTCCGACAATTGCCATGGCCGGAACTGACTTCGCGACCACTGCATTTGCGCCGATGATCGCATCGTCGCCGATATGGACTCGACCGACGATGACCGCACCGGCACCAATTTCTACCCGATTACCAATGACGGGGCGGTCATTCAGGGAATCAAGATTCGCTATCCCGAATGTCGTATTCTGACGAATGATGACGTCATTCCCGATTGTCTGAGCGACAAGTATCATCCCGCCAAAGTGTTCAAGACGTACGCGCCGGCCGACCCGTACCGTATAGGGAAGCATGATGCCACCAAACCATTCGCCGCATTTGGACATGACGCGATAAATGATTGTGAAGGGCATTCTGAGAGCCTTTGGCCGTACCGACATCCGCCAATTGCCAAATCGATGCCAGAACAGTACCCAAAACCCTTGAGACCCCACGTCTCGTCCGTGCACGTCAAAATCTTCCCGAACCAGATTCCAAAACCCGATGTCCGAGGGGTTCAAGTTGGATCTTCCGGGATTGGGAATGAAGCTATCTGATAATATCGCTTCCGAGCGTGAGATTTCGTTATCCATAACGTCGAGCCTTCAGGCCTAAAAGCGGGCGCAGGGCCATATCGAAAAAGTCTTGATAGAATTCTGCAGGTGAATTCCTGGAGCGGCCGGGAAGTAGAGAAAGCATGTCATTTCCGACAGCGCCTAATATCCACGCCCCGGCAGCGACAAGCGCCACGGCCCGACCGTGATTTGAGACAAAGTAGTGTCGCCACGAGTCGTACCAGTATGCCGGAAGTCTCTTCCGCATGACCTCACCGCTGCGAACCTCTGTGGACGCGCCTTCGATATGAACTACGTGCGCCTCCGCAACATACCAAATCTGCCCTCCATTCAAGGAAAGTCGCCGCATGAGGTCGACCTCTTCATAGTACAAAAAATAGGTTGGATCGAAGAAGTTTACATTTCTAATCGCATCGAACCTAAACATTACAGCGGCCCCTGCGACCCAATCGACCTTTCCAGACGAGATTTGCGGATCAAGAGGCACCTGCCAACGCTTCAGCAGCCGAGAAACGAGGCCGAGAGACAGTGATGAAGCGAAAGTGCTGATTATGCCGGGAAAACGAAAAGCGGATGTTGCCGGTTGCCCACCAGGCTTTTCAATCCGCGCACCTACCGCTTTTGCGTCGATATTACTATCAAGAAAATCAGCCAAAACATCGATTACGTCGTTTTCCACTCTGGCGTCGGGGTTCAGCAGGAAGACATACTCAGGTATCTGGCCAGATGCGATGATAGATTCGAAAACAACATTGTTGCCACGACCGAAGCCGATGTTCTCATCCTGGGCGTGGAGCGTGACAATCCCGTCCCAGCCTCTTCGCATTAGTTCCGTTTCCAGCAGAGTGGCGTCACCGTGCGGCGAAGCGTTGTCTAACAAATGAATATGAACGCCGCGCCGGATGCTCTTTTCGAGCACGCTAGCGATAGCCTCGAGTGAGAGCCGCGCGGTGTTGTAGTTGATGATAATCACCGCGATGTGGTTCGATGTGTGGGAGGCCATCATAGCCATTGCTATCTCGCAGACGGATTGCGTTCACCATTGACAATAGGCAAAATTTCTTACCGAAGTCTCTGGCCGACAATATGCACCCGTGCTGAAGGGGTCGATAGCGCAGCGAACATAAACTGGCTCGTACCGCGGACGCATGGGACTTTATCTGAGGATCCGGGCGGGTAAGGTCGACTGACGTTGCCGCCGAGCGCGAAACATAGACTTCTGTTATGCCAAACACGCTTTCATATGCGGCCCTCTTTGCGTGGCCAGTAGTCGTAGCAGTCCTGTTTGCTACTAGATCCAGACCCAAGGCTATCCTCTATTCAATCCTGGGCGGCTACCTCCTCCTGCCCAGTTTCGAAGGCATCGATCTGCCTATGCTTCCTCCGATCGACAAGACGCTCGTCCCGTCATTGTCGGTACTGTTGGCTTGCTTGGTCATGCCACGTGCTAACAGCCCCAAGCCCCGGTCAATCGCGGGTCGCAACTCGGACACCGGACGGGCAGCGACGGATTCAGCGAGGGTCAACAGCTTTCACCAGGTTCAGGCAGGCAGAAACGAGATCAAGAAATCTACTAAGCCCACACATGGCGGTTCCGGTAGAAACTCAATTCGGAAGATCGAGACTATTCTGATAGCACTCGTTATTTTTACCCCCGTAATCACGTATCTCACGAATGGAGAGGCATATGTAGCAGGCCCACGGATAATTCGCGGAATTCAGTTATATGACGCTTTCTCGATGATCTTGGCGGCTCTTGTGTCACTGCTCCCCTATTACGTAGCACGCAGATTCCTGAATGATGATGCCTCGGCGCTCGCTCTTCTTCAGGCGCTCGCCGCCGCCGCATTCCTGTATTCATTCCTTGCATTGTTCGAGGTTCGGATGAGTCCGCAATTGAGTACTTGGATCTACGGCTTCTTTCCGCACTCCTTCGCGCAGCATATGCGGGGAGGAGGATTTCGGCCACTTGTTTTCCTGGAACACGGACTCAGGCTCGCGATTTTTATGGCAATGGCGATCGTCGCCGCTTTTGCGGTGTGGCGATCAATCTCATCTGGCAGACTGTGGCTCGCTATAGGGCTGTGGTTGCTGATCGCGCTGTTTCTCAGCCATTCGCTTGGTGCGTTTGTGATCGCTATTGTACTGCTTCCCATCATAGCTTGGCTTGGTAGGCGGAAGCAGATCGCAGTCGCTGCTATTCTTGCGACATTGTTTATTCTGTATCCTGTTCTCCGAACGGTCGACGTCGTCCCTACACAATCAGCGATCAGCCTAGCTAAATCAGTCAATCTTGAGCGGGCTCAATCTTTGGAGTTTCGGATAAGAAATGAAGATGCGTTGCTGGAGCGTGCGCGGGAGAAACCCTTTGCTGGCTGGGGGCAATGGGGGCGATCGCGAATATATGACCAGAACACCGGTCGAGACATCAGCGTTACCGACGGAGTGTGGGTGATTGTTTTTGGTACCACGGGGTGGCTTGGATATGTGGGGCATTTTGGGTTGTTGGCGCTTCCGATACTCGGACTATTCAGGATCAGAAGGTCCGCCGCGGTCACCATGCCAGCTGCTGGGTTGGCCGTGGCACTATCGGCCAACATGGTTGATATGATTCCAAATTCCTCGCTGACACCGATTACTTGGCTGATTGCCGGTGTTCTAATGAACCAGAGTCTGCTGCTCCAATCGAAGAGGAATGAATGAACTGGGCTATTCAATCCGCGGAACGACGCCGAATTGGCATCGCTTCCTGATCACATATTTTCATGTTTTCGGTATATGCGTCATTCTACGCTGTTGTGCGTGAATTTGTGAGACGGGGTATGAGGCAAATGGCGCATAGATAACGGTTGTTTCACGGCAAGGAATGAAAACCGCTGCTAGAAGCTATTAATTGATAAATTCAGATCGAGATGCGAGGGGCCAAGTGCTGCAACTCCTCAGTCGTACAGGTATATCGAAGCCAACTGATGATTAGTTATTCAATTTGGAAGAAAGCTTGGGCGCTGCTGGATCGTCGTGAGCAGCGCAATGCCGGAATTGTCCTCGCAGTTGTTGTGCTATCAGCCCTCTCTTCGGCCGTTATGATCGGTTCGGTCATGCCATTTCTGTCGGTCTTGGCGGAGCCGAAGCGCATTCATGAAGTGCGAGCCATGGCGTGGGCCTACGATGCGGGGGGATTCGAAACCGATTACGGCTTCTTGGTCGCTTTGGGGCTGGTATCGCTGTTCGTGATCGTGGCCGCCAACTTGATACAAATCGCTCGAAGCTGGATCGTGACGCGCTACACAACCATGCGCATTCATTCGCTGAGTTATCGACTGCTCGCCACCTATCTGCGTCAACCATATGAGTTCTTTCTTGGTCGTCATTCGGGTGCGATGAACACACAGATACTGGCGGAAACCCAACTGGTTGTGGGGCAGTTTCTGACACCCGCCGCTGAAGCAATCGCTTCGCTACTGACCATTCTAGTCATCGTCGTCCTTCTCGTGTGGATTAACCCTGTCGTGGCGCTGGCTTCCTTTTTTCTGCTTGGAGGTATTTTTGGCGGCATATTTTTGATTAGTCGGCGAGTGGTGAGGCAAAAAGGAAAAGTCCGCGCCGAGGCCAACACGTCTCGATACCGTATTGCCAATGAGGCCCTTGGCGGGGTCAAGGATATCAAGCTCTTGGGCCGCGAAGGCGCCTATGTTCTCCGCTATCAGGATCCGTCACTGCGTATGGCCCGTGCCGATGTCTTTGCCAATGTTGTCAGTCAAATACCGCAGAATGTGATGCAGGCGGTAGCGTTCGGAGGGATGATCGTTCTCTGCCTGTCGCTTATCGATTCCGAAAGCTTGGCCTCCGGGCAGGCGCTGGGAGGGATCCTACCGCTACTCGGGGTTTTTGCCTTTGCTGGACAAAGGATGATGCCGGAGCTTTCGAAATTCTATCAGGGATTGACCCGGCTTCAGTATGGCGCTCCAGCAGTGGAATCCGTATATCGAGATCTTGTGCTTGGTGATTTAGCCGGACCCTTGCCCGAAGTGGCACCAACTGCCCTTGGCCTTAAACGCGAAATCCGACTTGACGGGGTTAGTTATCGATACCCTGATGCCGATCAATCCGGATTGCGTGATATCTCGCTGACCATTCGCGCGGGTGAGAAAATTGGCGTCATTGGCGGCAGCGGTGCAGGCAAGACCACGCTTGCAGATCTTCTCTTAGGCTTGTTACATCCCAGCGAAGGCACCTTCTTTGTTGACGGTGTTATGGTCAAGGCAGGCAATGTTCGCGCTTGGCAGCGAAGTGTCGGCTATGTTCCGCAGGATATTTTCTTGACCGACTCCAGCGTCGCCGAGAATATTGCGCTCGGTATCGCGCCTCAGCATATCGATCATTCTCGTGTTGAAAAAGCTGCAAGGATCGCTCATCTTAATAGCTTCATTCGAGACGAACTTGCCTACGGCTACGAGACGACTGTCGGAGAGCGCGGCGTTCGTCTTTCAGGCGGACAACGCCAGAGAATCGGTATAGCTCGAGCTATGTATCACGATGCTGATTTCATCATCTTCGATGAAGCGACGAGCGCGCTGGACAATATTACCGAACGAGAAGTTATGGCGGCAATCGATGAGCTGCCAGGTGGCAAGACTGTGCTGATTGTTGCCCACAGGCTGACGACAGTTCAACGTTGTGATCGCATTCTTTTACTCGACAAAGGTCGCATCGCAGGGTTCGATAGATGGGATGTTCTTGCCGAGAGCAATGAGGTGTTTCGTAGAATTTCTCACGTTTAATGATCCGGTTCTGGTTTTTATTATTCTTCTGTTGGGTTGTGTATAGTTCGGCCATGTATTTGCGTAGGTCGCGCGGATGGAAGAAGACATGGTTCGTATGTTTGTGGTCGATTTCATGGTGGAGCGTTTTATTTGGTCCCGCATTCACTCGAGTTTGGCAGGCGTCTTCGCGTTTGTGTTTGCACCTTCATTTCATTAGCCACTTTCAGTGTGGTTTTTGCCTTGCCGCCGGTGATCGCTCAGGGCGAGGAGGTATCATCCGCTCCGGGTCTGATTGATCCGACGCTTTCGTTCAATTTGACGGCCGTCTCGGACTGGTCGACGCAGATGCCGTTTCTCGATATTGCACATTCGATGCGCCCCTGGATTGGGCACGTTGAGC
>Ga0207814_100310_pt1 | contig 35406 bp, 27 predicted proteins | sample TtaePargueraPR_7_FD_187755 | JGI IMG/M metagenome (GOLD analysis project Ga0207814, IMG submission 187755) | Aerobic enrichment media microbial communities from Bioluminiscent Bay, La Parguera, Puerto Rico - Tt and P1 (2) (SPAdes) | ecosystem: Environmental > Aquatic > Marine > Unclassified ... | reverse complement strand
TGGTGCAGGGGGGTGGATTCGAACCACCGAAGCTTGCGCGTCAGATTTACAGTCTGATCCCTTTGGCCACTCGGGAACCCCTGCTCGAAAGCGGTGCGTATTTTCTACAGCGACCTCTTCGATGTCAACAATTTTTCTTTCAATTTCACACACTTACCTGAATTTCTTCAGCAGCCCGTGAAGCGGGAAAGAATGGAGCTGGCGAGAGGAGTCGAACCCCCGACCGGCTGATTACAAGTCAGCTGCTCTACCAACTGAGCTACGCCAGCGCTCCAGTATCACCACCATAAAATGATAGCGACTCCAACGGGGTTGTTGACCTCCCCCTTAAGTGGAGGCGGGATTCTAGGGGAAGTGTCCGTGACAAGCAACAGGGGATTGTCGCTTTTCTTCACCCCGGAACCATTACCGCCAAAGCACCCCACCGAAACCCTTCCGATGAGTGCGCGATTCGCCGCGCGATTACTCTTCCGCCCCGCTGCGAATCTCGCTGCACAGATTCTGGCGGCGACCGATATCCGGGTAGTCCAGCTGCAGCTGCTCCCAGAAGTCATCCGCCACAGCCTCCGGGGACACACCGCCCCCGGGCGCCCCCAGGACAACCCAGCGCTCAAGATAGGTCTGGGGTTCCTCGCGGAATTCGGCGGCAAAGCCCCGCTCCTGAAGTTCCCGGGTCAGAAGCTGCGCGCGGTCGATTTCCGAAAAGATCCCGAAGGATATGCCATTCTCCAGCGACCCCTTGGGAATCACGTAACTGTCGATACCGGCGGCCTGCAACTCGCGGAGCTTGCGAAACGCCTCCTGCGAGGAGTTCAGTGGCGCCAGGTAAACCCAGTAGCGCATCTGCCCCTGCATCTCTATTTCCCGCAGCGAAGCCTCGACCTCCAGCGCGCGCAACCGCCGGGCAACATCCTCGCCCTGATAGCTCTCCGCGAAGGGCCCCACCAGGGTACACAGGGCTTCCGCGGACACCGGCGGTTCGCTCGGCTTCGGGGCGGGGGTCGTGGCGGGGCGCGCCGGAACAGCCGCCGGAGCCGGCTCCAGCGCTGCCGGATCCACCTCGCTCACCAGCGAGATAGTGTCGGCGGACTCGTCCTGGACCACTGGGGCAACCCTCGTCGCCGCGGGCTCGTCACCCGACAGGAACCAGGCCAACAGGCCGAGGTTGGCGAGCACCAATAACATGAATATCCAGCGCATAATTTCAGGCAATCAAAACCAGTCAGTTGATATCGGGTCGTTGAAGCAGGAAGGGCGCTAAGCACCTAACTGCGGAAAACAGCGCATTCTAGCCAACCAGACGACCCTTCTGGCAGCTACTGGCGCACATCGATGGTGAAAGAATGGTCCGGCAGGCGCAGCCACCGGTTCACTCAGGGGTTGGTGAGCGCCAGCCCTTCCATCACCAGATCCTCTGCAACCTCGTGCGGTCGATCACACCAGGGGGCGACCAGGCTGCCATCCCCTCCGCAAATCAGCAGTCGCGGGGCGGGCTGCCCCTCCAGCGCACACTGATGCGCCAGTGCGTCGTAGGCGCGCTCCACCGCCCCAACCACCATCAGCGGCAACCCCCGATTGACGGCCCCCGCCGTATCCCGCGCTGGCGCCAGCGAGACCGGTGGCTCCGGGGGCTGCGTCACTTTTACCGCATCGGTGTCGCTGTACAGGGCGCGGCGCATCAATCCGAGCCCCGGCACAATATATCCGCCCAGGTGTGCGCCGTTGGCGCCGAGCAGATCCAGGGTCACCGCACTGCCGCAATCCGCCACCAGCGCGGGCGTCGGCGCACGGCGGAAGGCCGCAAGTACGGCAAGCCAGCGATCGACCCCCAGTCGCGAAACCTCGCGGTAGGCACAGCGCACCCCGCCGCATTCCGCGGTCACCCGCGCAAATTCGACCTCCACACCAAACTCTCGCTGCATCCGGGCCGCGACAGCCTCCGCCACGGAGGCGCCGGCGACGTTCGCCGCCCGGATCCGCCCCGGCGCATGCGCTGTCCATGCAGGGGGCAGCGACGCCGCAGCCCACCATGCGCCAGATTCGAACACGCCCCGGTCGAGGACGGTAGCTGCGCCATCGCCATGGTCCACCAGCAGGCGCCACTTGGCCCGGGTGTTCCCCTGGTCCAGCTCGAGAATATTCAGCGCTCCACTCATTCCGCTACCTTCCAGCCTCCCTCTGCCAGTCGCCCTCCGCGGGACGCAGGGAGACCTCGCCCCCGTGAAATGCCCTGCGCTCCCCATCGATATCCAGCAACAGCGCGCCACTGGTGTCGACACCGCGCTCTATGCCGCACCAGCGCTGCTGGGCGGACTGCAGGCACACCTCAGCTCCGGCGAACTGGTCCAGCCCCAGCCACGCTTCGCGCCAGTGCGCGAAACCGGCCTGGGGGTACGTCTCCAGCATCGGCAGCAGTTCGTCAAGCATCGCCGCCACCAGCGCATTGCGCGATATGCCCGGGCGCACCTCGGCGAGATCGACCCAGGGCTGCCCGATGGATTCAGCCGCCGCCGTGGGCAGGCGCATATTCAGCCCGATACCCACCACCACCGCGCAGCGGTCGGTCAGGTCACCACTCAACTCCAGCAACACGCCGGCCAGTTTGCGCCCGCGACACCATACATCGTTGGGCCATTTCAGGCGCACGTCGGGCACATCAAACCTCGCCAGAGCCCGCGCCAGAGCCACCCCCACAGCGAGGCTCAATCCTTCGAGCAACTGCACCCCGCCGCTGAACTGCCAGCCAATGGAAAGGGTGATACCCGAGGCAAACGGACTGGCCCAGGCGCGACCGCGGCGACCGCGGCCAGCGGTCTGCTGCTCCGCCAGTACCACCTGGCGGTGCCCCGAGCCCGACTCCAGACTGGCCAGCACACGCGCGTTGGTGGAATCCACCTGATCATACACCTGCAAATCCCCCAGTAGCGGCGCAGCACCGCCCCCCAATTGCCGTCGGATAGTCTGCGCCTCCAGCAGATCCAGCCCGCCGGGCAGGCAGTAGCCCCGCCCTTTTACCGACTCGACCTGTAAACCCAGCGGCTCCAGCTTCTGGAGCTGCTTCCACACCGCGGCGCGACTGACGCCCAGCGCCTCCCCGAGAGACTGCCCGGAGTGCACCTCGCCGTCGGCAAGCAGCTGCAACAGCGGGCGCAGGCCGGCCAGGGGACCGGCGGAATGTTCGGGAGGGGTACGGGAGACCAAAATGCTCGCTCCAGATCTGTGTGGCAATGCAGGCCTGTTAAGGGTAAACCGCGCCGCGCTAGCGATACTGGCGGCAGTAGCGATGACCGAGGGAGGTCAGGACTTCGTAGCCGATGGTACCGGCCGCCGCCCCCATATCATCGACCGTAATGTCCTCTCCCAGCACTTCGATCAACGCCAACTGTGCGCGCTGCGCATCACTCAGGGCGGACACATCGAACACCGTGGTATCCATGGACACCCGGCCCAGCATGGGAACGCGGATGCGATGGTTCCCGGCAATGGCCATACCGTAGCCGCGACCGCTCTGCGCGCGCAGCAGGCCGTCGGCATAGCCGCCACGGACTACCGCAAGCCAGCTGCCCGCCGCCGCGGTCTGGCTCGCCCCGTACCCCACACCGCAGTCGCGCGTAACCCGGCGCAACTGCAGCAGCGGCAGACGCAGGTTGGCCACCGGCCGCATGGGGTTGCGCTCTGCCGGGGTGGGGTTCACCCCGTAGAGCGCCGAGCCGGGCCGCACCAGGTCAAAATGGAACGACTCGCCGAGACAGATACCGGAGGAATTCGCGAGGCTGGCGCGCACCGTCGGGCACACCTCGCGCAGTTCGCCGACCATGGCGGAGAACGCATTCAACTGCTCGCGGTTCTGCGGGTGCGCGGGCTCGTCGGCACAGGCCAGATGGCTGAGAATCAATTGCAGGTTGGCCCGGCGCAACAGGCTCCGCTGCTCTAACAATTTGCTAAATTCATCGGCGCCCATCCCCAGGCGCGTCATGCCCGAATCCACTTTTAACGCCGCCGGGGCGGCCAGTGACGCATCACCGCCCAGCCCCAGTGTCAGATCGCACCAGCGCTGCATCTGGTCAGCGGTGACCAACACCGGAATCAACCTAGCCCCGGCGCAGTCGCGCTCGCAGCCCGGGCGCACGCCGGTCAGCACGAAAATCGTCGCGTCCGCCGGCAGTACCCGACGCAGCGACTCACCTTCCCGCTGAGTGGCAACGAAAAACTGGCGGCAGCCCGCGGCGTACAGCGCCGGGGCGACCTCGGTCACCCCGAGGCCATAGGCGTCCGCCTTCACCACGGCACTGCACTCACTGCCTCCCTTGAGCTGCGCGCGCAGCCACCGGTAGTTTTCAACCAGCGCAACAAGGTCGATGGTGAGCAGCCCCTCGCGCTCGGATTCAGAAATTGACACCGCCACAATCCTATAACTACCTGAAAAATACCGAATTCAACTTGCCGACAACAGGCTTTCCCGGCGCAGTGCCCGGGCACCCATCATGACAGCCGCCGCCACCAGCGCGAGCGTAACCAGCGAGCCGGACAGCATCCACGCCGCGGAGACCGGGTCGCCAATCAGCAGCCCTTTAAGCCACTGCTGGTGCCCCACCAGGGGCAGTAACTGCCAGCTCTCGGCCAGTTTCACCTGTGCGATGTCCAGCATCATCAACATGACCAGGGGCAGAATCTGGAAAATGCTCAACTGGGTCTGGGCATCCTTGAACGAATGGGAGCGCAGTGCCAGCAATATCTGCAGCACTGCCACCAGCAGCGCCAGCGGCAGCATGATCAACCCCATGGCGATCACACCGCTGACCGTTGTGGCCCGCTGAATACCCAGCTCCGTGAGCGGCATCACCGGCATCAGGGCAATCAGTGCACCGATCGCCAGCAGCGACCCCAGCCATCCAAGGCTCGCCACGGCAATGGTCTTGGCGGCAATGATCTGCCAGCCCGCCAGCGGTTGCAGCAGTAACGGTTCCAGGCTCAGGCGCTCGCGCTCCCCGGCGGAACTGTCCACCGCGGTGGACAGGCAGGCGACAAACAGGGTCATGATCAGCAGCCCCGGCACCGTGGCCAGAATCAGTGCACCGCGGCTCGATGGCGTGCTCACATCGCGGGTCTCCACCCGCCAGGGTGCCAGGGTGCGCGGCGCCACACCGCGCGCCGCCAGGCGCTGGGTCACCACCAGCTGTTGCAGGGCCCCCAGGCGCTCCTGTACATCGCGTTGGGCGCGCCCACTCGTCGATTCGGAGCTGTTTACATACAGGTAGATCTGGGGAGCGCGGAAATCCTGATAGCGCCGGGAAAAGTCCTCGCTGAAAACCAGCACGACATCGTAGTTCCCGGCGAGCAGCGCGCGCGGCTCCCCCTCGTCCAGGGAAGTCACGTCCAGGTTCGGCGACGTCAACCGCTCGCGGATCAGCGGCGCGCGCTCGGCGCCGAGCAGCGCCACTTTCGTCACTTCCTCACTCTGCTTTTTCACCATGAACGTGGTGCCACCGGCCAGCATGACCGGGAACATCAGCGAAAAGCTCACCGCCATGATCAGCGCCCGGCGGTCGCGCCAGGCCTCCAGCAACTCTTTGCGCAATAGCGGAACCATCTGTTTCCAGCCCTGAATAAATACTCCCGGATTCACGCCGGCTCTCCCTGTGTCTGTACCGCGACCGGTCGCTGTCCGTAGGCCAGCGCCACAAAACTGTCTTCGAGGCTGTGGCAACCGGTTTCGGCTGCCAGCTGCTCGGGTGTCCCCGCGCCCACGATCTGCCCCGCCGCCATCACCAGTACCCGGTCCGACAGCTCCGCCACCTCGGGCATCACATGACTGGAAAACAGGATGGTGGTACCGGCGGCGCGCAGCCGCAGCAGCGTTTTGCGCAGCAGTCGCACCGCCAGCACATCCAGGCCGCGGGTCGGCTCATCGAGAATCAGGTGCTGCGGACGGTGCACCAGTGCCCGCGCCAGGGACACTTTCATACGCTCCCCCTGGGAGAAGCCCCGGGTGCGGCGATTCCACAGGCCGTCCAGCTCCAGCTCATCGCGCACCGCGTCCAGGGCTTCCTGCAATACCGCCCCGGAAAGTCCCTGCATCTGCGCAAATACCGTCAGGTATTCCCGCACCGTAAGACGCTCGTAGAGACCCTCGCGGTCGCCGACGACTCCCAGCTGGCGGCGCACCGCCATGGGATCGGTTGCCGGGTCGGCGCCACCCACCAGAACCTGCCCGGAATCCGCCTGCAACAGCCCGCAGACAATGCGCAGGCAGCTGGTCTTGCCCGCCCCATTGGCACCGAGCAGGGCGGTGATACGGCCGTCCGGCACCTCGAAGCTGAGGTTGCGCAGCACCGGCTGGCCGCCAAAGGATTTACACAATTTGTCGACGCGAATCACTGCTGGTCACCTCCTGCCACCTGGTCGCGGGCGGGTTGCTCCGCGCCGGTTTCACCTTCCGCGAGCAGGGAGTCCGCCTCCGGAATCACCAGCTCCGGCATCAGTGCCGGGCCGAAGGCACCCGCGGTAAACGGCGGCCTGCGGATATCTGCCAGACAGCGGTCGTCCAGCGGCGTACCGGGCTGGTCGAGAAACTGCAGAATCAGGTCCGGCACACAGCCCCGTGCGGAATTGATATGCCCTCCGCCCTGCACTACCAGATGCTGCTGATTGGGCAGGTAGGCGAGCTGCTCGTCCGCATACTGGGGCGGGGTGATAGGGTCAGCGGTACCGGAAATCAGCAGCACCGGGTGGGCGCGAGGCTCCGGCTTGTCGTAGGGCCGGGGCGGCACCGGCCACACCTTGCAGCCCTCCACAAAGATGCGGATAAACATGTCGCCAATAAAGGTGTCCGCGGAATCGCGGGCAATATCCCCGGCATCAATCCGGTTCATCTCTTCGGCACAGGCGACCGATAGCGTCAGCCCCATGGACATCCCCCCCTCCATGTCCGCGAACAGGCCGAGAATGCCGGACAGCGGCGCATAGTTACCGCGGTTCGCCTCAGTCACCGCGAAGGGCAACTGCGCCGCGGCAGCGGGGTCATAGAGTGCGGTGCGCACGGCTCCGGCAAGCATCCAGGTCTCCACGGGCTCTTCCACCGCGCGGCCGGTAAACGGGTCGGGAAAGCTGCGCGCCTGCGCTTCACTCCAGTTATCCAGCAGGGCGTCGAGCTGGCTGCGCCAGTCGCCAAAGCCGGCACAGATCGGGTCCTGGCTACAGGCCTGCTCCAGTTGCTGCAGGGCGGACTCTGCCGCGCTGGCGGCGAGGAATACCGGGGTCTCGATCGGGGCCACGCCGTCGAGCACCAGGCTCTGCAAGGATTCCGGGTACCACTGCTGGTACAGCAGCGCGGTGCGCGTCCCCCAAGAGCCGCCCCACAGGGAAATGCGCCCGTGCCCCAGGGACTGGCGCACGGTCTCGAGGTCGTCCACGGTCTGGCGGCTGTTGATGGTCAGCGGGCGCTGGCCGGCACCGATGTAACAGGCTGCCATCTGTGCGGTAAAGCGTTCGATACTGCTCGGGGTGTCGGCACCCAGCCCGCAGTCAAAGGCATCGGAGCGACCACCTCCGCGGCGGTCCACCATCACGATATCCCGCCCCCGGTTCAGTTTGCGCAGCGGGTTCAGCAGCCGCGCCAGGTCACTGGCGGCCTGCCCGGGCCCGCCGGCCAGAAGGTACAGCGGCTCGCTGCCACCAGCATTCACCGCCGGTGCCACCAGCACCGACAGCGCCACATCCCCCTCCGGGCTCACCGGCACGCGATAACAGCGCAGCGCTTCCGGCCAGCCATCGGCGTAACAGGGTTCGCTGTCAAGCGCTCCGGCCTGCACGGTTTCCGGTTCGGCAATCGCACCCGCACTGAGTGCACCGCCGACCAGCCACAGGCTCAGCCAGCAACGCAATCGTGTGGGGAAAAGAGGCTTCCTTGAGTCCAATGCTCACTCCTGTTTGTACAAGCCGTGCGTAATACCTGCGCACGGCGAGAGCCCGACGGGCACGCCATCAAAGCTTCCCAGTCTACCGAACTTTTTCCATCCCCGCCCTTGGATAACCATCGTGCCCGGCGATAGTCGTGGCACCCCGACACGCTCGGTGGTATCGTTTGCCGTCGTTTTCACATCGAATAATTACTAGACATCGACACCCCGCCGAAAAAATGAGCTTTTCAGACAGAGAAAAACAACTGGTACGGGCAGCCTTTGCCTGGGGGCAGATCACTCAGAAGGAAGGCTATACCCTGTCCGACCTAGAGATCGAGAAGTCGGTGTTGTTCCGCCGCCTGCTGGCCGGCCGCCCTCCCCTCGCCTTCCCCCCGCCCCTGCGTCACGGTTTCCCCTGGTACGAGGTGATCGAAGGCCGCAGCGAACATGTGGTCAACGCGTCCGAGGCCTCCCCGGAGCACAGCATCATTGCCCCCGGCAGCAAGCCGGGGGACACCTGCATCCTGATCGACGGCGCTTTCTGGCGCGTGGCGGAGACCATCCGCGAGCGCGAGGAGTACCTGGTGGAATGGGGCGAGTACCCGATGCAGTGGCGCCTGTGCAAGCACTGGGAGGTCAACTACGAGATGACCCAGCAGCTGCACAATTTCCGCAAGGATAATCCGGACGCGAACGTGAACCTGGCCAGCCGCCAGGGCCAGAAGGAATACAGCGAGTTCCGCGTAGACGACGACCAGACGGTGTGGCTGTCCGAGTGGCACCTGACGCGGATCGGCCTGCCGGGATGGGTGTGGGTTGGCACCGAGGTGGAAGCCGAGCCTTCGGTGCACGAGCTGACCCCGCTGTGCCAGGACCAGCAGGGCGCGCTGGTACTGGGTGTGGCCGGCGCGGACCGCGGCCCTGGCTGGCTGCGCATCGAGACCGCCAATGGCGATGCCCGCTATATCAAGCTGGCCGACGAGCTGGAATACAAATCCCTGATCGCTTCGGCGGTCACCGAGTTTGACCGCCTGCTCCACGGCATTGCCGGCGACGATCTCGAGGTCATGGACCGCCGCAACGACGACCTGCTGCGCTGCTACCGGGTGCCCATGCAGCTGGCACCACTGGAACAGTTCGATCTTGGCGATGTGAATTACGATCTTGTGCCTGAAAATGCTTACGTCGGCTAACTTGAGGGTCCGAGGTAAGTGGGAGCTTTGAAGTTTTTCCTGTGGCGCTAAAGCACTGGGCAGGTGTTTTTGAAACCGCTGTGAATACATCCCTGTACGCTGCGTCGGCGACGTCCCTGTCGCCGACGCTTTCAAAAACACCTGCCCAGCACTTCAGCTTCAGACTCACCTCTGCGACTCCGTAAGCAATAGAACTCCCGCAATATTCAAACCGAAGTCATTCGCTTATGCGAAGGTGTCGACGCCGGGCATCTATTCGCGAGACCTTCCGCGAGAGGGACCTCGCGGAAGAGCCCCCATGGATGGGTTCACGGCGTGTCTCGCGAATAGATACCCGGTGGCGACACCGCCACAGGACCTAGCTACGAAGGGCGAACCACCTCGGTCTAGTCCACATCCCGCCCGCGCCCGGCGCGCAGCAACTCAAACCACACTTCCCTATCCAGCTCCATTTCCAGAGCAGCCAGTGCCGCCACCAGCCGCTGGGGATTGCCACTTCCCAGAACCGGAATCATCTGCGACGGATGCCTCAGCAGCCACGCCAGGGCCAACTGCATCGGGCCGTTTTCGGCGTCCAGGCCGTGTACCTGAGTCAGGCGCTGGAGCTCCTGTTGCACCCGCAAGGCATCTTCATCGTCGCCACTGAACAGGCGCCCGCCGGCAAACGGCGACCAGGCCATGGGAATCACCTTGTGCTGCTGGCAGTGATCCAGCTGGCCGTCAAACATCGGCAGGGAGTGCAGCAGCGAGACCTCGATCTGATTCGCCACCAGCGGCAGCGACAGGCGCGATTGCAGCAGATCAAACTGGTGGGGCAGGTAGTTGGAAACGCCGAGGTGCTTTACCTTGCCCTCCGCCACCAGCTGTTCCAGCACCTGTGCCAGCGCATCCGCATCCATCAGCGGATCCGGGCGGTGCAGCAGCAACAGGTCCATCTGCTCGACGCCCATATCCCGCAGGCTGGTTTCCACCGCGCCACGCACGTGCGCCGCGCTGGTGTCGTAATGGTTGATGCGCGCACCGGAGGCTTCACCGGCGAGGCGGATACTGCACTTGCTGACGATTTCCATGCGCTCGCGCAGTTGCGGCTTCAGCTTCAGGGCCTCGCCGAAAAACTGCTCGCAGCGGTAGTCGCCGTAAATATCGGCAAGATCGAAGGTGGTGACGCCGAGGTCCAGCATCTGCTCGAACAGCGACACACGCTGCGCGGGTGAGTATCCCCAATCGGTGAGACGCCAGAGCCCGAAGGCGATGCGGGAAAAAGACAGCGCGGGCGAGAGCGGGGAAGAAACTCTTTGCATAAAAAAATCCACCGGGTCGGGAAGCCAATCCGGTGGATTTTCGCATAGATAAGCGAGAGGTGTGATCCTCCCCCGCCGGGGCTCAGGGCAACGCCAGAGTCTCGGCAATATCCGCCCAGGACACCAGCTTGAAGTTCTGGGTCTGACTGGGCATGCGGTTGCGACCGTCCTGCACCACCAGCAACCCCTGCGGGTACTGGCTGCCAAAGGCCGCACTGGATACGTCCAGACCGTCGGTTTCCGAGCTGCCGTCGAGGTTTTTATCCAGGTTGATATCCACCTTGAAGTGGCCCACAAACTGGCTGCCGTCGCGGCTGAACAAGGCGTAGCTGTTGTTGCCCTGGCTGGATACCACCAGGTAGCTCGTGTGGCCGGCATGATACAGCCCCATCCCCTCCACATCCGCGGCCAGACGCTCACCATCCACCGCGGCGATGAGTTCCGGCTTGCCCTCACCACCGAGGAAAGCGGCAATATCCAGGCGCCAGACGCCACCGTCCTCCTCACCGAAGAACAGCATCTGCATCTCGTCATCCACCACACAGCCTTCCACCTGACTCTCCACCGCCAGAGAGGCCACCTTGCGCAGGCTCCAGTCCACGTTGCCGCTGCCGGGAACAATCTGCAGCAACTGCACCGCGCCTTCCTTGTCCGATACCCACGCCATAAGGTCGGCGCCCTTGCGGTAGACGCACAGGCCGTAGGGGTCTTCCATCTCCAGGTTGCGCAGGCCCAGGTGCTCCACGCCACCGGCAGCGGTGATGCCGAACAGGCTGACTCCGGGGTCGGTGCGGTTGCTGGCCGCGGCGATGGCGACGAACTTGCCATGCTGGATCGGGCGCAGGTCCACATTGTTGACCCGACCGACGGCAAAGTGCTCCACCAGCTTGCCGTTGAGGTCGTAGACACTGAGACCGCTTTTCTTGTCGGTGCCGAGGATCAGGCTCGCAGACGGGTTCACCGGGTTGACCCAGATCGCCGGGTCATCGGCGGCGTCGCCACCGGACTGTACCGGCGCGGTCTGGCCGCTGGCGCGCACCCGCGGAATCTCCACCGGCGCGCGGAAGGCCTGCATTTCGGCCGCGGGCTCCGGCAGGGTCACAGCAAACCGGTGTACCTGGTCGCTCTCTTCCTCGAGTGCCAGCAGTGCCCCCTGCAGGATCGCCGCAGACACCGGTTCCATTTCCGCCAGGGCTTCCACAAAGTGCGGTTCCGCCCCGGGCGTATTGATATTGAACGCGAGCACCCGGTCGCCCGCGGTGAGCCACAAGTTGCCACGGGCACTGTCCAGCCACAGGCCTCCGAACGCATTGGCCGACAAATCCGCGGCGGTGGCGAAAACTTCCCGCGCCTCATCCATTTCCGCATCGGCATTCAGGCTCCAGATGCCCAGCGGTGGCTGCGCTACCAGCAGCTTGCCGCTGCGATCGTCCACCACGCAGGAGGAGACCTGCTCACCGAAATACAGCGGGCGCACACCGGTAAACTGCCAGGCCTGCTCACGGGGATGTACCACATATTCGTGACCGAGACCGGTCTCATCGACGGCGAACAGGTGGGTGCGGCCGGCCTGGCGGGAGAAGCACATGGCCACCTGGGGCGCGCTGGTGGCCATGGCCGCCAGATAGCGGATACGCGGGCTGCCCTCTTCCAGATCCAGCAGGCGCAGTTGCAGCTCGCCGCTGTCCTCGTCGTAGACCGCCACCAGCCAGTTGTTTTCTTCCAGCTGCTGCAGGGCAAAGCGCTCGACGGTACCGCCGTCCAGCGCGAGTTGTTCACGGCCCTCGGCATCCACCAGTACCAGGCCGCGCTTTTCACTGGCCAGCAGCAGGTAGTCACTGCCACCCAGTTGCAAGGGCGCCAGCTGGCTGGAGATCACATCGCGCAACGCGAGCTGCGACTGGGGAGTGAGCGGGGCGGGTTGCTTCGCGGCCCCGTCGATCTGGGGTCCGCAGGCGCCGAGCAGGCCGGCGAGGGCCAGGGCGCCGAGAGATTTTACAAACGCATTTGGCGACATCATTGTTTCGTCTGTCCAGGTGGGATCGTTTCTGTGACCACGTCAGGCATGAAAATACACCACAAGAACGGCACTAATGTGGCAAACAGATGACCCGATAATTCATTACTTAAAAATAGCAGAAAGCCCGGACACCCATCGGTGCCGGGCCCCTGACCGCCTGCGCTGAATCGCGTCAGCACACGGTCATTTCCAGGAAGGGAGTGTCCACAACCTTAGAAGGTCGAGTAGGTCACACCCACAACGTATGCCGGACCATACTCCTCGTACTGACCGTTGTAGCCGCGGCGGTTGGCGTAGAAGGGCTCATCGGTGAGGTTCACCGCATTGAAGAACACCTGCATGCCATTTTCGAAACGGTACTTGGCGGAAAGATCCATCTGCATATGGCTGTCTTCGTAGAGGTCGAACGCCTCGTCTTCCAGATCCACCTCCAGCAGACGTTCGCCCTTGTAGGCGGTGGACAGGCGCAGGCTCAGGGCGTCGCGCTCGTAACCGACGATAAAGTTGGCGACCAGATCCGCCTGGGAAGGCAGGGAGATCTTGTCGCTGCGCCCGGCGTCGGCACCCAGACCCAGATCCGCTTCGGAGTCGGTCATGGTTGCGTTGGCACGCAGCAGGAAACCGTTGTCGAAGCCGCGGGTCCAGGACAGTTCGGCACCGGTCAGGGTAGCCTTGTCGCCATTGATCGGCTGGAAGATTTCCGCCTCTTCAACCGCCAGGCTGCCCACATACATGCTGTAGTCAGCAGTGCTGGCCACGTCGGCGGTCACCACGAAATTGTCGATCTGCTTGTGGAAGGCGCCGAGGGAGAACATTCCCAGAGAGTCGGCGTAGTACTCGAAGGATACGTCGAAGTTTCGGGCCTCGTACGGATCCAGCTCCGGATTGCCGGCCACTACTTCCAGCTCACCCTCGTCGTACTCAATCTCGGCGGCAGACGGGTTCAGGTCGCCAAAAGAAGGACGGGAGAGTGACTCGGTGTAGGCTGCACGCAGGACGATGTTTTCGCTGTAGTCGTACTTGAAGTTTACGCTCGGGAACAGGTTGTTGTAGTCCCGTTGATACGCCACCGCAGACACGTATACATCCTCGGCGATTTCCTCGGAGCCGGGAATGGCTTCACCGGACTCCGCGACGCGATTGCCTTCGGCAGTGAATTTGGTTGCCTCGTAGCGCACACCGTAAACCAGGTTGGCACGACCGAAATCGATATCGTTCATTACATAGAATGCGGAGATATCTTCGTTCATCACGTAATCGCGGGCGGAATCCAGTGCCGTGCTGGTTTCATCGATCTCGAAGCTGTTCAGGTTGGCGTTGATAAAGGCGTTCAGCGCACCCTTGTTCACGCCAGGGCCAAAGGTACCCAGTCCGTACTCGATACCGTTGTTGGCAAAATCCGCCAGGGTAAAGTCATCGCCAAAGCCGTCGTACACGGTGGCGTTCAGGTCTCCGGTTTTTTCACGGCGACGCTCGTGCAAGCCGAACTTCAGCTCGGACGGGTTACCGGCGACATCGATGTCGCGACGGATATCGATACGGAAGCTCACCTCTTCGTCGTCGGTGAAATTGTCTTCGATGACCAGTTCATCCAGCGCATAGCTGGCGGCATCCATGGCACTGGCTTCGGCGTACATTTTCGGCGTCTTGCCGGCGCGGGTATAGCCCAGTTCCAGACCTTCCTGCACGAAGGTCGTATCGCGGCGACGGGGCTCCGATTCTTCGGCGTGGGAGAAACCCAATGCGTACTCAACACCCCAGGCGTCCATGTCATGGCTACCACCGGCAACCACAGACAGGATTTCCTGGGTCTCGTAGCGGTCTTTCAACTCTTTTTCCAGAGCGGCGTCGGACCAGGTTACCGAGCTCGCGGAAATGGTATCGGGATGATCATTCTCTTCATCCAGCTTGTAGCTGTTGCGCTGACGCTCTTCGGAGTCAGAGAAATCGGAGTACAGGGTGTGCAGATACAGCTGGCTGCCTTCTGAGACCTCAAGGTCAAAATTGGCGGCCAGACCGGTGCGTTCGCGGGTAACGGTGTAATCGCGCTCTTCGATCTCCGCAGCAGTGATCCCTTCGCTGCCATCGAGCGCAGTGAACTCTTCCCACACACCGTCGGTTTCAATGTTTTCGGAACCGAAGTTGCGCTCCTGATGAGACGCGGCAACGGCAACACCGAGAGTGCGGCCACCCAGATCGAACTGATTGGTATAGGTGCCGGCAAACTTGGGACTGTTTTCACCCTGCAGCTCGCTGTAGCCGTTTTCTACCGACACTTTGTAGGTCTGGCCGTCGTGATCCAGAGCGTTGATACTCTTGATCTCGATGGCACCACCGATGGAGTCTGCACTCATATCCGGTGTCAGGGTCTTGAACACCTCGAGACTGGCCAGCAGGTCGGATGGAATCACGTCCAGGGAAACCGCACGGCTGTCGGTTTCCGGCGCCGGCAGGCTCATGCCGTTGATGGTGGAGGCGTTCAGGTTCGGGTCAATACCGCGCACACCAACAAAGCGGCCTTCCCCCTGGTCGCGCGCAATAAAGACACCGGACATGCGCTGCAGCGCTTCGGTGACGTTGGCATCAGGCAGCTCGCCGATGGCTTCGGAGGTCTGTACCGCGACCACTTTGTTCGACTCGCGCTGGCGCTCGATATCACTGCGGGCATTGGCGGCCTGTGCGGTGACCACGATGGTCTCCATCAGTTCGCCCTGTTTTTCCGGTGCCTGCTGCTGAGGCACCTGTTGCGCTCCGGCATTCACGCTGATGACTGCTGCGGCAATCGGCGCCAGCATTTTCAGATTAAATACAGACTTGGTCATAGTCCCCGTCCCCATTGGATGTGGTGTTTTAGAACAGAAGCAATTGGGAGACCGGTGCTATGGCGTAAAAACCCAAGCCCGGCCTGTTGATTTGTGGGCGCAGACTAGTCTTGGGTTATGAATCTTGCGTTACGCTTTTTTTAAATTTGTCATATTGCGCCGCTAAGCTTGTTGCAGGAATGGAAAAGTGGCACTACAGACCGTGGTCCCGCCGCGCCAAAAGAAAAAATGAATATTTGGTGAACCCTTTATGACAGACACCCAGTTCCCCACGCCGGATGACCAGGCGCCCGCCAGCCCCCAGCGTCGCACCCTGTTCAAGGCCATCGGTGCGGCAACCGCCGCCACCGCCGGCGCCGGTCTGCTGACCGGGTGCAGCGCGGATCCCCGCGCGGGGGACCCGCGCAACCTGGGTTTTCGCGAAATCCCGCACCGGCTGGATTTCCACCACCATATTCCTGAAGACTACCGCGCCGACCGGCTACTGAGCTGGGGCGACCCTCTGGATGCCTTCGCTGGCGGCTTCGACCCGCTCACACTGGATGCTGCAGAGCAATCCCGCCGCTTCGGTTACAACAACGACTTTATCGCCTATATGCCCCTGGACCCCGACGCCGGTCCCGGTGACGGCGACAGACACTGCCTCAGCCGCAACAGCGAGCGCGGCCTGCTGTGTGTCAATCACGAGTACACCCAACCCCACCTGATGTTCAGCGGCTACACCGAAGAGACGGCCATCCGTGGTACCAGCGACGCGCATATCGCGGTCGAGCAGCAGGCCTGTGGCCACAGTGTGGTGGAAATCGAGCGCACCGCCGACGGCTGGCAACCGGTGCCAGGCAGCCCCTACAACCGAAGGATTTCACTGACCACGGCCATGGATATTGTCGGTGCCGCCGCCGGTGACCGACGCCTGCAGACCGGCGAGGATCCCGCTGGCACCCGCGTATTCGGCACCGTGGGCAATTGCGCCGGGGGCAAGACCCCCTGGGGTACGGTACTGATTGCCGAAGAGGGATTTGGCGGCGCCTTCCAGGGCGACCCGGACAATGTCGCGGACGAGGTCGAGGCGCGCAATCACCACGTCTTTGGTATTCGCCCGGACAACCGCAACTGGGGGGATTACGACCGCCGCTTCGATATCACCGCAGAGCCCAACGAGCCCAACCGATTTGGCTGGATGGTGGAATACGACCCCTATGATCCGCAGTCCACCCCGCGAAAGCTCACCGGCCTTGGCCGTTTCGAGCACGAGGGTTTCACCGTGGTCAGCAAACCCGGTCAGCCCGTGGTGGCCTACGGCGGCGATGACGATGAGCACCAGTTTGTGTACCGCTTTGTGTCTCGGGAAAGCTTCCTGCCCGGTGAAAGCGCCCACAACCGCGCGCTACTCACCGAGGGCACGCTGTATGCCGGTCAGTTTCGGGAAGGGGGTACCGGGATCTGGCTGCCTCTGGTCTTTGGTCAGGGGCCGCTGACGCCGGACAACGGCTTCCGCAACCAGGCGGATGTACTGATCGACTGCCGCCGCGCGGCGAAACTGATGGGCGCGACGCCGATGGACCGGCCGGAGGATGTGGAAACCAACCCGGTGAACGATTGCACTTACGTGATGCTGACAAAAAACAGAAAGCGCACGGAAGGTGACGAGAATGCGGCAAATCCGCGCGCGCGCAACAGCACCGGTCATGTGCTGGAAATCGTGCCGCCGGGGCGTTCTGGTGTCCGCGATCACACCAGCGACACCTTCCACTGGAACACCTTTCTGCTGGGCGGTAACCCCAATGCGGAAAACCCGCAGGAACGCGGCGCCTACGGGCAGCAACATCCGGACAATATCTCCGCCCACGGCTGGTTTGCCAACCCGGACAATGTGGCCTTCGATCAACAGGGAAATATGTGGATTGCCACCGATGGCTGTGAGAGCTTCGGCTTCCACGACGGGCTCTGGGCAATGGCGACCGAGGGTGAGCTGCGCGCGGCGCCCAGGCATTTCTTCGGCTGCCCACAGGGGGCGGAAATCTGCGGGCCGGAGTTCACGCCGGACGGCACCACCCTGTTTGTCGCGGTGCAGCACCCGGCGGATGCGGACAACTCCACGTTTGATCATCCGCTGCACCGGTGGCCAGACAATGACCCCGATTTGCCGCCGCGACCTTCGGTGTTGGCGATTCGGCGCAAGGACGGTGGAGTGGTTGGCAGCTGATCTTGGAGTTTTTTTGCTGGCTCGCTGGCAGTACCGCCACGGCACTCGCTGCGAGCCATACCCGCCTCTCAGCTGTGCAAAGACCTCACCCAGCGGCCAACAGAATCACGCCGCCAAACCAACAACAAAACCGCAATGGCAAAATAAATCGCCGGTTCGATCCAGCCACTCTTCACCGACCACCAAAAATGCCAGCAACCAAGCAGTACGACTACGTACAAGAGACCATGCAGCTTTTTCCAGTTGCGGCCCATTTTCCGAAGCAGTGCAGGTATCGAGGTGATCGCCAGCGCACACAAAATCAGCCATGCGGAAAAGCCCAGCAGGATATAGGTGCGCTTGACCAGTTCCTCGCCGATCAGCGACCAGTCGAGTCCGAGGTCCAGTGCCAGCCAGGCACTGAAGTGCAGGGTTGCCCAGGCAAAACACCAGAGCCCCAGTGGCCGGCGCAGACGGTTGAGTTGACCGAAATGGAGGAATTTTGCCAGCGGCGAGATCAGCAACGTGAGCAATAGCAGGCGGATGGCCCCCATCCCCAGGTAGTGGATCAGCTCCTTGACCGGGTCACCACCGAGATTGCCCGCGTTGATGGCGTAGAACAGCCACAGCAGTGGCGCCAGCGCACCGAGGTGTACGCCGACCTGCAACAGGACCGCGGCGTTCTTTTTCAGGTTCGCCGCCATCAATAGAACTTCCTGAGGTCCATATTGCGGTAGAGCGAGGCCACCTCGTCACCATAACCATTGAACGGCAGTGTCGGCTGGCGCTTGACCGCGAACAGGCCACCGGGACCGATAAAGCGCTCGCTGGCCTGGGACCAGCGCGGGTGATCCACTTCCGGGTTCACGTTGGCGTAAAAGCCGTACTCCTGCGGCGCCAGCTTGTTCCAGCTGGTGGGAGGCATTTTTTCAACGAGTCTGATTTTGACGATGGACTTGATGCCCTTGAAGCCGTACTTCCACGGCACCACCAAACGGATCGGTGCCCCGTTCTGCGGCGGCAGGGTTTTGCCGTACAGGCCGACCGACAGGATGGTGAGCGGGTGCATGGCTTCGTCCATGCGCAGGCCTTCCACATACGGGTAATCCACCCCACCGCCCACATAGCGATTGCGCTGCCCCGGCATCTGCTCCGGGTCATACAGGGTCTGGAAGGCGACGTACTTGGCGCGGCTGGTGGGCTGGAAGCGTTTGAGGAACTTGCCCAGTTCAAACCCCACCCAGGGGATCACCATGGACCAGGCCTCGACACAGCGCATGCGGTAGATGCGCTCTTCCAGACCGATCTCGTTCATGAGCTTCCACACATCCACCGTCGCCGGCTTTTCCACCTCGCCCTCCACGGTCAAGGTCCAGGGCTCGATCTTCAGCCCCTGGCTGTTTTCCGCCGGATCCGTCTTGCCGGTACCGAATTCGTAGAAGTTGTTGTGGTTGGTGACCTTGGCTTCCGGCGTCAATGTCAAGGAAGGCGCAGTCTTGTGGGGAGAAAAGTCCAGGGGTTTGCGCGCGGCCGCTTCCGGCTCGTCGCGCCCGAACAGGTCCAGGGCGTGGGTATGGCGTGCCAGCAGCAGGCTGCCGACCCCGGCGCCGAGTCCCGCAATCACCTGGCGCCGCGAGACATAGGCGGACTCCGGCGTCGTGTGGGCGTCGCTCAGGGTGTGGCGCGATGGTGACTTGATCAGCAGGGATTTGATGCGCAGGGGATTGATCCGCAACGTTTGGTCTCCTCAATGTCTGAAATGTCTGATCGGGTGGGGACGACGCTCGCATGGCATGGCAGCGAGCACAAGGCCGGCGTGCGCACCCCAGTGTAATGATTGGTCGCGGCAACGGCCCCGCTCTTACACTGACCTGATACGTAAGAACCTTTCCCAATGGATTGGTTCAGGATTAGCACTATTTGTAATGGGGAACCATTTTCTTGGTCGGTGCGGGTGCCGCAGACTATTGTTTTAGCTCCAACGCCAACGTCTAACGGGACGAGTGGCCATTGGCTCGATACAGCCAATACTCAGACTGGCCTTGAGAGGTAACGACCATGCTTGAGACAATCATTGTCATTCTCGTCGTGCTCTGGCTGCTGGGGCTCGTGAGCTCTTACACCATGGGTGGCTTTCTGCACGTATTACTGGTGATTGCGGTAATCCTGCTGATTCTGCGCCTGGTGCGGGGCCGCGGACCATAGCCAGCCACCAGTTCCCGCAGAGGGGAACAGCATTAAAAAACGCCGGTAAACCGGCGTTTTTTATGCGCGATATTCCATGCCCGGTCAGGTCATGAAAAACTGCTGTATGCCCACCAGCACATTGGTGGTGGCCACCGACGCGAGAATCAGGCCCATTACCCGGCTGACGATGCTGGCACCGGAGTCACCGATCCAGCGGTAAATCCAGTTGGCGGTAAGCAACAGCAGCAAGACAATACCCAGCACCGCCAGCATGGCACTCGCGGTATTCACCTGGTGAATAGGGTCGAAACGATGATTGTCAGTCAGTACCACCGCCGCCAGCATGGCGCCGGGGGAGGCGATGGAGGGCACCGCCAGGGGAAAGATCGCGGTCTCGTGGCCTTCGCGGATGATTCCGACTTCCGTCTCCGGCTTGCCTGCGCCGAAGATCATGGTCAGGGCAAACAGAAACAGCACGATGCCACCGGCGACCTGGAACGCCGACAGCGGCACGCCGATGGCTTCCAGCAGGTACTGCCCCAGCAGCAGGAAAAACATCAGGATACCGGTGGCAACCGCCACCGCCAGAATGGCGATCTTGCGCCGCTGCCAATCGCTGTGCCGGTTGGTCACCGCAATAAACACCGGCAGCGTTCCCACCGGGTCAATCACGGCGAAGAAAAAGACAAAGCTACTGATCCAATCGTTCAAGTGGTCTCCCGACGGGGCGTGCTAGTATCGGCGGATGGAAGGAGATGATTCCACAAGAGTCTAGTGCATGACAAACCATTCCCCTACAGCCCGCCGTATCGCCAAAACCATCCTCAATGGCTTTGATGCGTACTTCGCCGACTTCCAGAACATTACCCTCGGCGCCAAGGCGCGGTTCGAAACCGCCGCCTGGGCGGCGGTACGGGAAACCAACAAGGAGCGCATCGACCTCTACAAGATCAAGGTCAACCAGGTACTGAAGCTGGTGCACTCGGTGACCAGCAAAGACACCACCCAGCTGGAACTCTGGGGCCAGGCCAAGGCCACCTACAGCCAGCTGATCGCCAACCACAACAACTACGAAATCGCCGAGACCTTTTTCAACTCGGTATTCTGCAGCCAGTTCCAGCACGCGCATATCCACGACAGCCACATCTTTGTCAAACCGTCGCGCGCGCCGGATGAAAAACCCCTGCGGGACTACTCCATCTACATCAGTTACAGCGGTCGCGACGGCATGGAGGCGATGATAGAAGACATCCTCGCCGACTACAGCTTTTCCATCCCCTGGGAAGATATGCCGCGGGATGTGGAGAACATCTGCAAGACCCTGCGCGAGGGCCCGCTGGCGGGCAAGTTGGAAGGAGAAGACGACGAACACCGGTTGCGGGTGGACATGCTGGAATCGGTGTTTTACCGCAACAAGGCCGCTTACCTCGTCGGGCGGCTGATGTTTGCCGGCGAAGTGATCCCGCTGATACTGCCGTGCCTCAACAACGGTCGCGGCAATGTGTTTGTGGACACCCTGATCCACGACAACGACTCGGTCAGTATCATCTTCAGTTTCACCCGCTCCTACTTCATGGTGGACGCACCCATTCCCTCGCGGTTCGTACGCTTCCTCTCCACCATCATGCCGCTCAAGGAAAAGTCCGAACTGTACAACTCCATCGGCTTCCACAAGCACGGCAAAACGGAGTTCTACCGCCATATCCTGGCGCATATGAAAGTGAGCAATGACAAGTTCATCATCGCCCCCGGCATCAAGGGCATGGTGATGAGCGTGTTTACCCTGCCCTCCTACCCGGTGGTGTTCAAGGTCATCAAGGACAAGTTCGACAACCCGAAAACCGTGACCGAGGAAATCGTCAAGGAGAAATACAAGTTCGTATCCCGCGCCGACCGGGTCGGTCGCATGGCGGACACCCAGGAGTACACCAACTTCATTTTTTACCGCAACCGCTTCAGTGAAGAGCTGCTGCACGAGCTGCAGACACTGGCGCCATCCAAGCTGCATGTGGATGAGAAGTGGGTCATCATCAAGCATCTGTATGTGGAGCGGCGCATGGAGCCGCTCAACCTGTATCTGGATCAGGCGGACGAGCAGCAGACCATCGAGGCCATGGAAGAGTACGGCAACGCCATCAAACAGCTGGCGGCGGCGAACATTTTCCCCGGCGACATGCTGCTGAAAAACTTTGGCGTCACCCGTCACGGACGGGTGGTGTTTTACGATTACGACGAACTCTGCCCGCTGACCGAGTGCAACTTCCGCAAGATTCCCGAGCCGCAGACCGCGGAGCAGGAGCTCGCCGACCGCCCCTGGTACACGGTGGCGGAGGCAGATGTATTCCCCGAGGAGTTCCGCCTGTTCTTCTCCGGCAACCCGGTGGCGCGCAAGGCCTTCGAAGACCAGCACAGCGACCTGTACGACTACCGCTACTGGCAGCGTCTGCAGGAACGCATCCGCGCCGGTCGGGTGGAAAGCACTTTCCCCTATCGCCGCAAGGTGCGTTTCCATCGGCTGCCGATCAAGCGCAGCTCCTCCTGACCGCCATTCTCCCTGCGAGGGCTCTCGCACTTGCCGGCAGCGCGCGAATTCAGTAAAACGGAGTGAAATTGGATCTACCGCTCACCATTACCATTGGTGATAGCGGACTATTTTACAGAACAATAATAAAAACCCTGGAGCAGCGATGGATTTCGACGCGCGCCTGATTCCCGTGCACCGGCACCCGCTGGGTTTTATCGAGGTGTTTACCGGGCTCGGAGCCAGCCAGTCTCAGCTTTTGGAAAACACGGGAATCTCTCCCACCCAGTTCGAGATGCAGGAAGCCCGCATCAGCTACAACCAGTGGCGCACACTACTGGCCAACGGGGTACGCGCCTGCGCACACCCGCAGCTGGGCCTACTGGCCGGCCTCAGGTTCGACTGGAGCTTCTGGGGACCAATGGGCTTTATGGTTGGCTGCAGCCCCAGCCTGAAGCATATCGCCGAATCCTTCCGCCGCTATATGGTCACCGTACAGCCCTTTTACGCGCTACACGCGGCGCGCTCCAACTCTTACCTGGACAAGGGCAACCGCGTGGTCGAGCCCATCAATTACGCCACCTCCCTGGATGCCGACCCGGTGCTGAAAGATTTCGCGCGCCAGTTTCGCCTGGCCACCACGCTGCGCCTGTGGGATGAATGCGGCAACAAATCGGTGGCGGACCCGGAAATTCATGTGCGGCTGGATCAGCCGGCCCCGGCCAGCTATGAGGTCTACCAGCAGTTGCCCTGCCAGTCGCTGCAGTTCGGCTGCGACGACTCGACCATCTCCGGCAGCATCGAGCTGGTGTTCAAACGCTTTCGGCCATGGCGCCTGCGCACCTATGAACGGCTGCAGCGGGAGTGCGAGCAGGAGCTGAACCGTTTTTCCGAACGATTCAGTTTCGCCGAGCGGGTGCGCTGGCATATGCGGTCGCGTTTTGCCCCCGACATGGAGCTGAACCAGGTCGCCGAGCAGTTGCAGCTGACACCACGCAGCCTGTCGCGGCGCCTGTCGGCGGACGGCGAAACCTTCCGCTCGCTACTGCATGAGATCCGCATGGAAATTGCCCTGCACCACTTACGTCATTCCGGCCTTGCGGTGGAGGAAATTGCCGACTACACCGGCTTTTCCTGCGCCTCCAGCCTGCGCCGGGCGGTCAAAAACTGGAGCGGCAGAACTGCCAGTGACCTGCGCAGCCCGTGACGGAGGAGTTTCAACCTTCCGGGGAGTTTCACCGGCTATAGTTAGAAAAGCGGAACGGTACCGATGGAGGTAAGAAGTGCGGTATTTCGGCTGTAATGCCCTGTGCGCCGCGATGGCGCTGTGGAGTCTCTCGCTGACTGGCTGTGGTTACCTGCCCAGCGAGATGGAGGGCGACATCAAGACCGACAAGTCAAAGCCACCGGAGGCGGCCGCCGGTGTCAGCCTGCACGCCGCCAGCTGTGAAACCCCTGCCAAGGGCTATTCACTGGTGTCTTTTGATGACCTGTACACCTTCACCGACGATCCGCGCCAACCCTTCCAGCCCGCCGCCAACCTGCCCGCCAAATACGATGTGCGCGCCTTTCTGTGGGGTTACGACAACTGCCTGGAAAAAGGCAATTGCCAGTACGGCGATCACTACTGGCTGATCAAGCGCGGCCCGGAGGGCGACTTTTCCACCTGGGTAGTCACACCGCAATTTCCTCGCATCACGATCGAATCCCGCTGCAAGGAACACTTCAAAGTCGGCAAACGCTACCGGCTCTCCTTCGACAACGGCAAGCTGGTGGGCTTCAGCAGAAACTGAACCCGTCACAGATCCCGTTTTTTCAGGTAGCGGTAAATCGCATCCTGTGAGCGCACATTGCGCTTGCTCTGGCGGTTGGCGATACGCCCGTTGCTCTGGTCCGCGTCCAGAATCCGTGCCTTCTGATTGTCCTGCCACTGCAGCTCGAGAATATCCATCACCGTCTTGCGATGCGCCGCCGAGAGTAGCGGAAAGGTCACCTCTACGCGGTGGTCCAGGTTGCGGGTCATCAGATCAGCGGAAGACAGGTACACCCGCTCCTCGCCCCCATTGTGGAAGGCATACACCCGCGCGTGCTCGAGATACTTGTCCACCAGGCTGATGACCTTGATATTGTCGGACAGTCCCTTTGTCTGACACAGCAGGGCGCACATGCTGCGCACGATAATCCGCACGCGCACGCCGGCCGCGCTGGCGCGATACAGCCGTTCGATGACTTCGGAGTCCACCAGGTTGTTGCACTTGATGAAAATTTCCGCCGGCGCACCGGCCGCTGCCGCGGCGATTTCACCATCGATACAGGCCAGGATATTTGGCCGGTTGGTGTGCGGCGACATCCAGATATGGTGGTAGTCCGGCTGCAAATGGGGCTGCTTGATAAAGTCGAACACCCGGTAGGCATCCTCACCCAGGCGGTCATCGCTGGTCAGCAGGCTGAAGTCGCAGTAAAAGCGCGCGGTGCTCTCATTGAAGTTGCCGGTACCCAGATGGCTGTAGTAACGGTCGCGCCCACCCTCTTCGCGCACAATGGAAATCAGTTTGCAGTGCACCTTGAGGCCCGGCACACCGTAGATGACCTCCACCCCCGCATCGCTCAGTTCGTTGGACCAGTGGATGTTGGCCTGCTCGTCGAAGCGGGCCTGTAATTCCACCACCGCGGTCACCTGCTTCTGGTTGCGCACCGCATTGACCAGGGCCGCCACTACCCGCGAGTTCTGAGCCACCCGGTACAGGTTGATACGGATCTCGCGCACCCTGGGGTCTATTGCGGCCGAGGCCAGCAGCTTGGTGATCACGCGGAAGTCGTGATACGGGTAGTAACACAAGCGGTCACCGTCCCGCAGCCAGTCAAAAATATTGGCGCTGTCGGGCAGGGTGGGCAGGGGCGCGATCTTGCGGTAGGTGTGCTGCTTGGTATCCGCCGGGAAGCGCATGAAGTCTTTCGAATTGTGATAGCGGCCACCGGGGGTGTAACTGTCGTAACGCCCCATCTTGAGTTTCTTCTTGATCAGCTGCAGCAGCGCTTCCGGCATGGTGGAGTCATACACCAGGCGCACCGGCTCCGCCTGCTTGCGCTTTTTCAGGGACTTCGCCAGACGGTCGACAATATTCTGGGTCACATGCTCCCCCAGCTCCAGCTCCGCATCCCGGCTGATCTTGAAGGTGTAGGCGGCGGCTTTGTCGATCGGCAGCACATAGCGGAACACATCCACCAGGCAGGCCCGGATCACGTTGTCGAGAACGATGTAGACCTTCTCATGGCGCTTCTCCCGATGGGGTATGGCGACAAACCGCGGCAGGATATCCGTGGGAAGCTCCAGCCCGGCAAAGCGCAGGCTGCCGTCCTCAAGCTCCAGGTAGATCCCGAAATAGATGCTGGCCTCGTTGAGCAGCGGCATGGTGTCGCGGTCATCGATAAAGAAGGGCTCCAGTTCGGGCAGCACTTCGCGGTGGAAATATTCCTCCACATAGGCGCGCTGATTGTCCGTCAGCTGGCGCTCACTGATCACATGGATATTGTTCTTGCCGAGGTCTTTCAGCGCCTTGGTGTAAGCATTGCCAAAACGTGCCTGCAGGCGCAGAACCTTCTCATTGATATTGCCCAGCAGCTCGGAGAAGAGTTCCTTTTTCTTGCTGCCCTTGGCAAAAGTGGCCAGGCGGCGCACATCCGCCACCCGAACCCGGTAGAATTCGTCCAGGTTGTTGGAAAAGATGCCAAGGAAGCGCACGCGCTCGATGATCGGCACGCTCTCGTCCTCCACTTCCTGCAGCACGCGGGCGTTGAAGGAAAGCCAGCTGATCTCCTTGGGGAAGAGCGGGATGTCTTTTGCCATACTCTCTACTGCATTCTCCGCGAGACAGGTACTCCCTGCGTCTTGAGGGCTCGGCAGGCCTGACGGCTGAACAAAGGTGTTCGGTTTCAAATGGTTAAACGCTCTCAATGCATAGGTTATAACAACCCAGTTTGCTACATTTTTGTTACACGAATTTGACAACGATAACCATGACAGCCGCCGACGCCACCACCTCCGATACCGCAGGCCATCCCGCCGGCGACCATGGCCACGAGCGCTTTGCGGCACTCGACCTGGGCTCCAACAGTTTCCACCTGCTGCTGGCGGAATTTCGCGACCAGCGCATGGTGCGGCTGCACACCGATCGCGCCATGGTGCGACTGGCGGAGGGACTCGACAGCGAGCGCAACCTGGCACCCGACGTGGCCGAGCGCGCCCTGGAGGCGTTGAGACGCTTTGCGCCGGTGATACAGGAACTGCCCCTGGACAATGTGCGCGTGGTCGGCACCAACACACTGCGCGCCGCCAGTACCCGCGCCGACGGTTTTCTGGAGGCCGCGGAGGCGATCCTCGGCGCGCCCATCGAGATCATTTCCGGGATCGAGGAAGCGCGCCTGATCTATTCCGGGGTCATGGCCGCGGCGGAGGGACCTCCGCAACTGCGCTGCGTGGTGGATATTGGCGGCGGCTCCACCGAGCTGGTGCGCGGTGTAGAGACACCGCGGCAGTTGCAGAGTGTCAGTATGGGCTGCGTCGCGTTCAACCGCCGCTTTTTCGAGTCCGGTAAAATCGATGCCGGCAAGCACAATCATTTCATTCGCGCCCGTCGCGCCGCCGAGGCGGAACTTCAGGAGCTGCAACATATCGCCGATGAAGCGCTGGTGATGGGTGCCTCGGGAACCATCAAATCCGTGGCGCGGGTACTGAACGACGGCGAACTGCTACCGATCCTGCGCGAAGACCTGGACCGGCTCGCAGACAAGGTCGCGAAATGCAAGACCGTCGACAGTATCGAACTACCGTACCTGGACCCGCAAAGGCGCCCGGTGTTTGCCGCGGGCCTGGCGATTCTGCACGGGATATTTCGCGAGCTGAATATCCAGCAGATGCATATCTCGCCCTACGCGATCCGCGAGGGCATCGTGCACGACCTGGCGGGGCGCGCCGCCGGTGGCGACCGCCGCGCGGATACCGTTGCCAACATGATGGCGCGGGGAGAGGTGGACCCGGCACAGGCCAAGCGTGTGGCCAATACTGCGTTGCAATTTTTCAGCCAGCTGAATCCCCACTCACAGATTGCGCAGCGGCGACTGCTGCACTGGGCGGCCGATTTGCACGAGATCGGTCTGTCGCTGTCTCACAGCAGCTTCCGCAAGCTGGGCGCCTACATGATCGAGCACGCCGATATGGCCGGGTTCAGCAAAAGCGAGCAGGAAAATCTCGCGTATCTGGTGCGCAACCAGCGCGGGGATATCAAGGCCGTGCAGGAGCACTACGGTTTTCACCCCGACAACGACCTGCTACTGTGCCTGCGCCTGGCCTGTATCGTACACCGCGACCATGTAGACCGGGACATCGACGGACTCGATGTTTCCGTGCAAGGTCCCGGTTACCGCCTGCGGGTCCCCGAGCAGTGGCTCTACCAGTACCCGGCCATCGAAGACCTGCTGGCCCTGGAGGCGGAGTGCTGGGAGGACAAGGGCATCAAGCTCGCCATTGCGCCCTTTTGACAGACCGCCCCTTCAATACGCCGGAAAAGATATTCAGGATCTCTGTGACCAAACCCAGCGCCCCGAAAAACACGCTCGACCAACTGCACCTGCAACACCGCTACGCGGACCTGGGTCCGGCATTCGGCACCCCCACGGATCCGACCCCGCTGCAGAATCCCCATACCATCCACGTCAATCCGCGGGTAATGGCGCTGCTCGGTCTCGATGCGGACCTGGCCACACACGCTGACTGGCCCCTGTACACCACCGGCGCCAAGCTCTTTCCCGGCAGCCTGCCATTCGCCATGAAATACACCGGCCACCAGTTTGGCGGTTACAACCCGGAGCTGGGCGACGGCCGCGCACTGCTGCTCGGTGAGGTGGAGCACGCAGGAGAACGCTGGGACCTGCACCTCAAGGGCGCCGGCAAGACCCCCTACTCCCGCTTTGGCGACGGCCGTGCGGTGCTGCGCTCGACCATCCGCGAGTACCTGGCCGGCGAGGCACTGACCGCACTGGGGATTCGCAGCACCCGCGCACTCAGCATTGCCGGAAGCCAAGAGCCGGTAGCGCGGGAAAAAATGGAAACCGGTGCGGCGCTGATCCGCGTGGCGCGCACCCATATCCGCTTCGGCCATTTCGAATATCTGTTCTACACCCGCCAGCTGGACGCGCAGAAACAACTGGTGGAGTTTGTGTGTAAACAGTTTCTCCCGGAAGTTGCGGGCCAACCGATTCAGACGCAGGCCGAGGCGCTGCTGCGGTTCACGGTAAGACGCAGTGCGGAACTGGCGGCGGGGTGGCAGTCGGTGGGCTTTGCCCACGGGGTACTGAACACCGACAATATGTCGATTATCGGCGACACCTTCGATTTCGGCCCCTACGGTTTTCTCGACGACTACGAGCCGGGCTTTATCTGCAACCACTCCGACCACACCGGCCGCTACGCATTCGATGCGCAACCGGGGGTGGTGCTGTGGAACCTGAATGCCCTGGCCCACGCCTTCTCGTCACTGCTCGACACGGAAACACTGAAGGACTGCCTCGGGCAGTTCCAGCCGCTGCTGATCGATGAATACGCGGAACGGATGCGGGCCAAACTGGGGCTGGCGGTGGAGGATGACGGCGATCAACAATTGTGTGCTGACCTGTTACAGCTGCTCGAGCAGGGGCGAGTGGATTACACGCTGTTTTTTCGCGCCCTGAGTCATTACGCCGGTGAACGACCTGCCGACAAGCTGGCTTCGCTGGTTTCACCTGCGCAGCACGAGGCGCTGGACAACTGGTTGCACCGCTACGACCAGCGCCTGCACAAAGAGACGCGCTCTTCCCAGGAGCGCAGCCGCGCAATGCTCGCAACCAACCCCAAATTTGTCCTGCGCAATTATCTCGCGCAGAACGTCATCGAGGCCGCAGAGGCCGGTGATTACCAGCCTCTGTGCCTGTTCTTCGACCTGCTGCAGGCGCCGTTTGACGAGCACCCGGGATTCGACGACTGGGCCGCGGCACCGACGGATGCCGGCAAGCACCTGCCGATCAGCTGCTCGTCCTGACACCGGCGGCGGGCGCCTTCAGGCCGGCAATCGCGTGGTAGGCCTTCTTGGGTTTGCCTTCCCGGTCGAAGATCAGCGGATAGTTGGTGCGCCCCACCACCGGCCAGTCGTTCTTCCAGGACTCGGCGTCGGTCGTTCCCCACAGGGAAACCCGGCGGACCTTGTCTTTGTGCTTCAGGAACAGGCGGAACAGTGACTCGTAGCGGGCCGCCAGCGCGTCCACGACGTGCTGCGGCAGTCCTTCCGCAAACGGATTGAGCTCCTCGGAATATTCGAAATTGGTGGAGATCTCGGCGCCCATGTAGTCGTAGGCCTGGGGCAGCACATCCACATCCAGCTCGGTAATGTGCACGTCGAGGCCGGCGGCGGCAATGGTTTCGATGCTCGCCTCCAGCCTGGCGATTTCCGGCTCACTCAGGTGCACATGGGCCTGCATGCCGACACCGTGAATGGGCATACCCCGCCGGCGGAATCGGGCGATCTGTGCCAGGGCGAAATCGCGCTTCTCGGGCGTGGTCATGTTGTAGTCGTTGTAGAGGAGCTCCGCCTGCGGGTCCACCTCGCGGGCCAGGTGAAAGGCGCGCGGGAAGTAGTCCTCCCCCAGGGACTTGTACCAGTGGCTCTGGCGCCACTGCCCATCGTCGGTAACCGCCTCGTTTACCACATCCCAGGCCTGGATTCTGCCGCGGTAGCGGCCGGCGAGGGTGTCGATATGACGCTCCATGGTCTTCTTCACTTCCGCGGTCGGGCGCAGGCCGCCGTGATCGTCAACGAATACCGACTCCGGCATCTGCGAGTGCCACACCAGGGTGTGACCGATGGTGTACATCTTGTGCTTCTGACCGAAGTCCACAAAGTGGTCCGCGCGCTGCCAGTCCCAGGTATTGGCCTGCGGGTGAACCTCTTCCCACTTCATCGCGTTTTCCGCGGTAATCGCACTGAACTCGCGGGCCACCAGTGCCTCGAGGTCCGGGTTCTGCCCCAGCAGCGTTGTGTTGGACAACGCGGTGCCCAGCTGAAAGTCGCGGGCGAACAGCCCCGCGAGCCCTACCCCCGCCGGCGACGGGGACTGCGCCAGCAGGCGGCCCGGCAGGGCGCTACCCGACACCAGCCCCAGTGCGGCCAATGACAGGGCATTGCGCATGAAGCGGCGCCGCTGCAGCCGCAGACCGCCGGGGTCGGCACTCGACTCACCGGCCACTTTTACACTCTCTATGCTCGCTTGGTTTGTCATCGCATTTCTTCCGTTATCCCATTATTCTGCTTGTTTTTTGATCGAGCCACTCAAGCCGGCCACCGGGCGCAAAACGCTAGACAGTCCGGGCCGCTGTGTTATAGTCAACAAGACTATTATGACTTTACAGCGAAAGCCAGTACGGCGAAAGCCATTGATTCAGCGATCAATAACAATAAAAAAACCGAGAGAAAACCATGCAACCTTCCGCAATCAGTATCCGTGAAAAAATCGGCTACGGCCTGGGTGATACCGCCAGCAACATCGTGTTCCAGGTGGTGATCAATTTCCTGCTGGTGTTTTACACCGATGTCTTCGGCATCTCCGCCGCCGCCGCGGGTACCCTGCTGCTGGTGGTGCGCATCTTCGACGGCATCACCGACCCGGTGGTGGGCGGCATGGCGGATCGCACCCGCTCCCGCTGGGGACGCTACCGCCCCTACCTGCTGTTGATGGCACTGCCCTACGCCGGACTCGCGGTACTGGCCTTTACCACCCCGGATCTGGGGGAAAACGGCAAGCTGGTGTACGCCTATATTACCTACACCCTGCTGATGACCGTGTATACCGCAATCAACATCCCCTACTCCGCCCTCGGCGGGGTGATTACCGAAGACACCACCGAGCGCGCCTCGATCCAGTCCTACCGCTTCGCCATGGCCATGGTGGGCGGTGCGCTGGTTTCCGCGCTGACCCTGCCACTGGTCAACCTGCTGGGCCAGGGCGACAAGGCCTTCGGCTACCAGATGGCGATGGCGGTGATGGCGGCGATCGCCGCGTTGTGCTTCTTTATCTGCTTCTGGTCCACCCGTGAGCGGGTGCAGCCGGAGGCTGACGAAAACGGCACCGACAAATTTCAGATAAAGAATTTTGCCGGGGATTTTTTCAACCTGTTCCGCAACAGCCAGTGGGCGATTATCGCCGCGGCGACCTTTTTCCTGCTGGTGCTGGTGGCCATGCGCGGGGCAGTGACGCCCTTTTATGTGACCTACTACTTCCAGTCCGAAAGCCTGGTGAGCATGTTCGTCACCCTGCCCATGCTGGCGGGGGTCGCCGGCGCGGTGAGCACCAACTTCCTGACCAAGCGCTTCTGTAAAGTACAGCTGTTCAACTGGGCAATGATCGGCGTCATCGTGACGCACGCCGCCCTGCTGCCCCTGGGGCGCGACCAGGTCTACCTGGCCCTGGCGCTGGCCATGGCCGCCAACTATGTCCACATGATTGCCATTCCCCTGGTGTTCTCGATGGTGCCGGACACGGTGGACTGGTTTGCACAGAAAGGCCACCCGAAAAAAATGGCCATGGCCTACTCCGGTCACCTGATGGCACTGAAGCTCGGGCTGGCCTTTGGTGGCGCCAGCGCCGGCTGGCTGCTGGGGTATTTCGATTATGTCCCCAATGCCGAGCAGAGCGAGCGCACCCTCACCGGTATTGTACTGATCTACGCCGCAGGTCCGGTGCTCTGCACCCTGATCACCATGGCCATTTTCCGTCGCTACCGTCTCAGCAACGCCTACATCGCCAACCGCGCCCACGATGGGCAGCCGATGGATGATGGCGACACCACTCCCAAGACTGCCTCCGCGGTTTCCAACTGAACCTGATTGTAGAAGTAAGGACGTGATGAACAATCCAATTCTGAAAGGCTTCAACCCGGACCCATCCATTATTCGGGTGGGCGAGGACTACTACATCGCCACCTCCACCTTCGAGTGGTATCCCGGCGTGCAGATTCATCACTCGAAGGATCTGGTCAACTGGCGGCTGGTCAGCCGGCCACTGAACCGGGAAGCCCTGCTGGACATGCGTGGCAACCCGGATTCCTGCGGTGTCTGGGCACCCTGCCTTTCTTACAGTGACGGCCTGTTTTACCTGGTGTACACCGATGTAAAACGCTTCAATGGCAGTTTCAAGGACGCGCACAATTACATCACCACCTGCGACACCATCGATGGCGAGTGGAGCGATCCGGTGTACATCAACAGCAGCGGTTTCGACCCGTCACTGTTCCACGACGACGACGGTCGCAAGTGGTTTATGAACATGGTGTGGGACCACCGCACCGGCAAAAATCCCTTCGGCGGTATCCTGCTGCAGGAATACGATCCGGTGGCGAAAACACTGGTGGGCCCCGTCACCAATATTTTCCGCGGCACCGAGGCGGGCCTGACCGAGGCGGCGCACATCTACCGTCGCAACGGGTATTACTACCTGCTCACCGCCGAGGGCGGCACCGGCTACGAACACCGAATGACCTTTGCCCGCTCTAAGAACATCGAAGGCCCCTACGAAGTGGACCCCCAGGGATATTTCCTGACGTCTGTGGACAACCCGGACCTGGTGCTACAGCGCTCCGGCCACGGCGATATCGTGGAGACCCCGCAAGGAGAGATTTTTGCGGTACATCTGAGCACCCGCCCGCTGCCCGGCCTGAAACGCAGTCCGCTGGGACGCGAGACCGCGATCCAGCGCGCGGTGTGGAGCGACGACGGCTGGCTGCGCCTGGCCCACGGCGACAACCAGCCCCGCGCCACCCTGGATGCACCGGATCTGCCTCCGCACCCCTGGCCCGCCGACCCGTCGCGGGACGAGTTCGACAGTGCGGAACTGCCCATGCACTACCAGTGGCTGCGCACACCCTACCCGGAAAATTTCTACAGCCTGGAAGACCGCCCCGGTTACCTGCGCCTGTACGGCAAGCAGTCCATCGGCAACGAGTTCGAGCAGGCGCTGATCGCGCGGCGCCAGCAGGTGTTCTGCTATACCGCCACCACCCGCGTGGAGTTCGAGCCGACCAGCTTCCAGCAGATGGCCGGTATTACCTGTTACTACAACGGGCAGAAATTCCATTACCTGTATATTTCCCACGACGACGCGCACGGCAAGCACCTGGGCATCATGAGCCACAGCGAGGGCGAGGTGACCGATGTGCAGTTCCCGCTGGGCAACTACGGTTCCGGCAGCGAAAAAGTCGTGGCGGTGCCGGCAAACACACCGATCTACCTGCGCGCGCAGGTGGCTTTTGAAAAGCTGGACTTCCTCTGGTCCACCGACGGGGAAACCTGGCAGAAGGTAGGGGATACGCTGGATTACAGCATCGTCTCCGACGAGGCGGGACGTGGCGAGGGCGCCAGTTTTACCGGCGCGTTTGTCGGCATGGCCTGTCAGGATATTTCCGGGGCCAACGGCCCCGCCGACTTTGATTTCTTCGAGTATGTCGAGCAGTCAACAGCTGGTTGAAATCAGGGCCTGAAAATTTAACGATTTTCAGGATGCTACTGGTGAGTAGTCTCTCTCAAAGACCTGTTGCCCGGAGCCCCAGCGCTCCGGGCTTTTTTATTGGTCGTGTCAAACTTCGAAGACGAAGCCCTGCTCGGTCAGTTCTTTATAAACTTTCAGGTCGAAGCGGTAGAGGTTGGCTGCGCGGTAGCTGACCCCGGACTGCTTCTCGTCGGTGTTTACCAGCAGGTTCATTTTCATCATCTTGCGACGAAAATTCGGCTTGTCGAGGGTGATGTCCAGCACCGCTTCATACAGCCGCTGCAACTCCAGCAGGGTGAACTTTTCCGGTAACAGGTTGAAGCCGATGGGCTCGTGACGCACCTTGTGTTTCAGCCGCATCAGCGCCGTGCTCAAAATACGCTGGTGATCGAAAATCAGCGCCGGTGTTTCCCGCACATTTACCCACTGGGCATCCATTTCCGTTTTACCCACCGACAGCGCGTGAGCATCCGAGCGCACCAGTGCGAAAAACGCCACGGTGATGATCCGGTCCCCCGGGTGGCGGTCGAGCTCACTGAACACGTGCAGCTGCTCAAGAAAAATATCCTTGACCCCGGTGCGGTCCTGTAACACCCGGCTGGCGGCCTGCTCCAGGGTCTCGCCCTGTTGCAGCCAGTCGCCAGGCAGTCCCCAGCGGCCGCGGCTCTCACCCGCCCCGTGCTTGACGATCAGCACTTTCAGCTCGCCATCGTCGAAGCCAAAAATCACATTGTCTACGGTGAGCGCGTGTTTCGGGGTATCCATAATCCTGCCAGAGCGTTCCGCTTGTGGTGTTGCGCGTTATTTTTTTCGAGATATTGCGGATTATTCCACAGATAGCGGTTCATGACAGCGCCAGCAGCGGGCTCGCATCGGCACACTGAACCCGACCATCTACACTAAGTTGGAAGCCATATGGCAGAAACCGACCAAATAAGGTGGTATGGTCACACCTTGTTTTAGCGATGGACCCCACTATGAAGACGTTCTCTTTTTCGCTGAAGGCTCAGCTCGTTGCGCTTATCACTCTGCTGTTCACTACCCAGCTCGCCGTTGCCGATGTGGTGGGCCGCTGGACGACCATCGACGACGAAACCGGCCAGAAAAAATCGATTGTCGAGATTTATGAACAGGGCGGCAAATATTACGGCAAGGTGGTCGACCTGCTGATGAAGCCGGACGATACCGTGTGCGACGCCTGCCCGGGTCCGCGAAAAGGCAAGCAGATTGTCGGGATGAATGTCATTACCGATATGGTAAAGAATGGCGACATCTACGAAGGCGGACAGATTCTCGACCCGACCAAGGGCAAGGTGTACGACTGCAAGATGTGGCTGGAAGACGGTAACCTGAAAGTGCGCGGCTATCTCGGATTCTTCTACCGCACCCAGACCTGGTATCCGGCCAAATAGCGGTGTGCGCGCAGGCGCACTACCGCGCAGGCCATCCGGTGCCGGCAACGCGGGGATCCTAGGCCTCCTCGCGACTCAGGTTCCCCCGAATCCGGGTCAACAGAAAAAACAGTTGTCGCCGCTCGTCTGCCGTGATGCCGGCAAACGCCTGCGCTCGGACTTCCTCGGCGATGGACTGCAACACCTCCAGCACCGGCGCTGAAGCTTCCGTCAGGTACAGTCGGTAACAGCGCCGGTCCTCCAAATCCTGGCGCCGCTCCACCAGGCCCTCCGCCTCCAGCAGATCGATCTGGCGG
>Ga0207814_100307_pt1 | contig 35765 bp, 33 predicted proteins | sample TtaePargueraPR_7_FD_187755 | JGI IMG/M metagenome (GOLD analysis project Ga0207814, IMG submission 187755) | Aerobic enrichment media microbial communities from Bioluminiscent Bay, La Parguera, Puerto Rico - Tt and P1 (2) (SPAdes) | ecosystem: Environmental > Aquatic > Marine > Unclassified ... | reverse complement strand
AGGATTTCGGGCGCTATTTCGACGAGAACCTGGCAAATATGCGCGCGGGTATCAAGGGCGGTTTCGTGCTGCCGAAAATCGTGGTGGAGGGGATTGCCCCCACCGTGCGCGCCCAGGTATATGACGACCCGACAAAGAGCAGCCTGTACGAACCCTTCCAAAATCTGCCGGACTCCTTCTCGCCGGCGGACAAAAAGCGCCTGCAAACTGCGGGTGCCAACGCGATTAGGGAACACGCCATTCCCGCCTTTGATCGCGTGGCTACCTTCCTCGAGGGGGACTACCTGAACGCGGCCACCGTATCCTTGGCCGCGGAAGACCTGCCCGGCGGTAAGGATTATTACCGCCACGCCATTCGCACCTATGTCACGGTGGATATGGACCCGGCAGAAATCCACAATATCGGTCTGGCGGAAGTTAAGCGCATTCGCGGCGAGATGGACGAGCTGATCAAACAGGTAAATAAAGAAACCGACTTCGATGGAGGCTTTGACGAATTTACCGAATTCCTGCGCACCGACCCGCAGTTCTATGCCAATACCCCAAGGGAGCTGCTCAAGGAAGCCTCCTATATCGCCAAGCGCATCGATTACCGCTTGCCGGAGTTCTTCGGCAAGCTGCCGCGCCTGCCCTATGGCGTGGTGCCGGTGCCGGCGGAAATTGCCCCCAACTACACCACCGCCTCCTACAATCCCGCGGCCATCGGCGGTACTCGCGGCGGTGCCTACTGGGTGAATACCTACGCCCTGGACCAGCGCCCGCTGTACGAACTTGTGGCGTTGACCCTGCACGAGTCGGTGCCGGGCCATCACCTGCAGGGCGCGCTTAGCCAGGAGCTGGAAGACGTTCCCGATTTCCGCCGCAACCTGTACCTGAGTGCTTTCGGCGAAGGCTGGGGCCTTTATTCCGAGCGCCTGGGAGTCGAGATGGGGGTCTATGAAAATGCCTACCAGCAGTTCGGCCGCCTCAGCTACGAGATGTGGCGCGCCTGCCGCCTGGTCATCGATACCGGTATCCACTCCCAGGGCTGGACCCGCCAGCGGGCACTGGACTTCCTCGCCGATAACACCTCCCTGTCCAAAGCGAACGTGCGCGCGGAGGTGGACCGCTATATCTCCTGGCCCGGGCAGGCGCTGTCCTACAAGATGGGCGAGATCAAAATCCGCGAGTTGCGTGCAAAGGCGGAAAAGGAACTGGGAGACAGTTTCGACCTACGTGCATTCCACGATGCGGTGCTCGCCAACGGTGCACTGCCGATGGAAATGCTGCAGGCGCAGATGAATCGTTTCATACAAAAAAACAAACAGTGAACCCTGCGGGCCCCGATATTTCCATCGGGGCCCATGCCTGCCACTTCTGTATCCCCCTCCCGAGTCCGTTTCCATCGCCGTTCACCTCTCCCAATCGTCATTTCATCCCGCCAGCAGCCTGGTGGCACACAAGTTGCTGATCCCCTGTTAGCAATCCCCGCCAGCGAGATTCGATATTGATAGAGACGGTCTCGTATCGGGGCTGCGCGTTGCGTTGAAAGGATCATCAATAAGAACGGTGCAGACATATGACGAGCAAATACCATTCGGCGGCCTATCTGCTGGCAGTTTCCGGAGCTTTAACGGCACTACCTACCATCGCTGCCGACGCGAACCCCGCGGCGGGGGAAATGGAAGAGGTGGTGGTGCAGGCAAAGCGCACCTCCCAGGCGGACATCGCCATCGGCGAAAACGAAACCAGCAATACCGTCGGCGTGACCCGCGAAGAGCTGCTGTCCGCGCCCGCCGGTATTTCCGGATTGAAAATGCTGGAAAGCCTGCCCGGATTCAACGTGCAGACCGACGGCGCGCTAGGCCTGTATGAATTCGGCAACTCGGTGCAGGTGCGTGCGTTCAGTCTCTCCCAAGTCGGGTTCGTGCGCGACGGCGTGCCGATGGGGCGCTCGGACGCTTTTGGTGGCAGCCCGATTTTCCGCTATGTGGATAACGAAAACCTGGCATCGGTACTGGCCTCTCCCGGTGCCGGCGATGTATCGCTGCCAAGCTATTCCTCCCTCGGCCCGATTGTATCCTACAACTCCACCGACCCGTCGGAAGAGGCGGGCGGTATGGTTTCCCTGACCTCCGGTGACGACAACCTGTTGCGCAGTTTTGTGCGCCTGGAAACCGGGGATATCAACGGTTTCGCGGCCTATTTAAGTCGCTCCAAAACCGATAGCGATCTCTGGCGCGGTCCCGGCACCATCGATCGCGAGCACCTGGAGGGCAAGGCGAAATACGATTTTGACGAGGACACATATATCGAGGCGAGCTTCGTCAGCAACGACTTCCACGATTACGATTCCCCATCCGGGCTGGAAAGCAGTTTCGACGCGGACTACTACTACGCCTACCTGGATGCCATTCCCGAGGGTTGCAGCAATCCGCTGTCCGGGGTGTACGACTTCAATGGCGACGGCAGCATCGACGACCAGGATTTCACCCCGGTGTTTACCGACAGCAGCTGTACCAGCTACTACGAAGACCGGGTGAATATTCGCGAGGATGCCCTCTACTCAGTGTCCATGGGCAGCGACATCACCAGTGACCTCTACCTGACGTCAACCTGGTATTACGAAGACAAGGACGGCTTCGGCGTGTCTCCGGATAGCTACGGCAATTCCCTGTCTATTTACCAGCGCCAGGCCGCCGCCGGCCTCGACGTTACCCACCCGCGGGGGGTGCAGTACGGTTACTCCGGTGTGGGCGGGGAGCGGGAAGGTTTTCTCGCCGGGCTCGAGTGGCAGCTCGGGCAGCACAGGGTGGAATTCGGTGGCTGGTTCGAGGACGAAACCTACAACCGCACCCAGCTGCGCTACAACAAGACCGCCGGCAGCGCGGATGGCAACGTGATCTGGGATGAGGTGGCCTACTACCGCCGCAACTACACCAGTAACCGCGAAACCGTGCAGTTGTATGTGAAAGACACCATCGCCCTGCTGGACGAGCGCCTGAATGTGGAGCTCGGAGCCAAGTCCCTCAGCATCGACTACACGCTCGAGGGTTATCGCGATTATGCCGACTACGAAATCGGTGGCATGCCCGGTTACGGACCGCAGTCCGTCAGCGCCGATTACTCGGAAAATTTCCTGCCCATGATCGGTGCGGTGTACAACCTGAATGATACCGATCAGCTGTTCGGCTCCTGGTCCGAGAGCTTTGCGTTGCCGAAAGGCGCCGACGATATTTTCTCTGTCGCCACCAGTTTCGACGCGCCGGCACCCGCCGGGGAAACCGCGGACAATATCGAATTCGGTTTCCGCACCAGCCGCGCGCAGTACAACGGTGCCCTCTCCATGTACTACACCAGTTTTGACAATCGCCTGGTTGCCGGCAACGTACTGAACCCGGCCACCGGCGAGCCCGAGGCTTTCTACACCAATGCCGGTGAAACCACTGCCTGGGGTATGGAACTGTCCGGTGTGTACATGCCAGCGGTGTTCGATCAGGCGCTCTACTTCAATGCCAACCTGAGTTACAACCACGCGGAACTGAAGGACGGCTTTGGCAGCAATCCCGCGGGCAGCGTGCTGGCAGACAGCCCGGAGTGGCTGCTGACCGGCGGCGTGACCTGGGAGCCCAGCGACTGGATGGTCGCCAACTTTTCGGTCAAATATACCGGCAAGCGCTACGCGGATTACGCCGAGATTTTCGAGATGGATGACTACATCGTGGCCAGTGCCTACGTGGATTTCAGTGGCGACTCCTTTGGCTTCGCCAACACCAGCCTGCGCCTCAACCTCGACAACGTATTCGATAAACAGGTAATGTCATTCGTCTATGCGGGTTCACCGTATTACCGTCCCCTGAGTCCGCGCACGTTCCAGGGCACACTTACCTACAGTTTCTGAGTTAGGGGAAATCATGTTGAAAAAACTTAATCTGGCTGCCTGTGTGATGAGTGCCATACTCGCAGGCTGCGCACCGGAATCCAGCGAGACAGTGGCGTCGGCGGAAAAGGCCGCAGCCGAGGCACCGAAGAATGAAAATATCAGTGTCGAGACGCTGCACCAGAAACTGCTCACCATGGATACCCATGTGGACCTGGATGTGGACAATTTCACCGCGGAGAAAAATTACACCCAGGACCTGCAGACCCAGGTTGACCTGGGCAAGCTGGAGCAGGGCGGGCTCGACGCGGTCTGGTTCAGTGTCTACACCGGCCAGGGTGAACTCAGCGAAGCAGGCTATGCCGCGGCACTGGAAAATGCGCTGGCCAAGTTCGACGCGATACATCGCCTGACCGAGGAAATTGCCCCGGACCGCATCGGTCTGGCGACCACTCCGGAACAGGTGCAGAGCCTGATTGCCGAAGGCAAGCTGGCGGCACTGATCGGGGTGGAAAACGCCTATCCCCTCGGTACCGACCTGAGCCTGGTGCAGGAGTTCTACGACCGCGGTGCGCGCTATATGTCGCTGGCACACAATGGTCACAGCCAGTTTGCCGATTCCAATACCGGAGAGAGCGACGATGTCTGGCTGTACAACGGCCTCAGTGATCTGGGACGCGAGCTGGTTGCGGAGATGAACCGGGTCGGCATCATCATCGACCTGTCTCATCCCTCCAAGGCCGCCAACCTGGAAATGCTGAGCCTGAGCAAGGCGCCGGTAATTGCCTCGCACTCCTCCGCCAGGGCGCTGAACGACGTCAGCCGCAACCTGGATGACGAGGAGTTGCTGGCGATCAAGGAAAACGGCGGCGTGGTGCAGACCGTGGCGTTTGCTTCCTACCTCAACACCGGGAAATACGACGCGTGGAAGGACAAGGCCATGGAGGTGATGGCCCGTGAAGCCCACAAGACCGGTTTCCAGATGATGGACTGGAAGGCGGTGGGTGAACTGGATAGCGATGCCCGCCATGAATACATGGCCAGCTTCATGAAGCTGCGCGCCGAGGTGGCTCCCATGATCGAGCAGGAAGTGGACCCGCTGGTACCGCCGGTTAACGTGCAGGACTTTGTCGACCACATCGATTACCTGGTGAAAAAAATCGGTATCGAGCACGTGGGCATCAGCTCCGACTTCGACGGTGGCGGCGGCGTCGCCGGCTGGAACGATGCCTCGCAGACAGCCGCGGTGACCGAGGAGCTGCTCAAGCGCGGATACAGCGAGGAGGAAATTGCCAAACTCTGGAGTGGCAACCTGATGCGGGTCATGGGCGAGGTGCAGGCAGTGGCGAAATCCCTGCAAAAAAACCAGGGGTAGGGCGCCGCAATAATCCCTTCGGGACTCACAGCCCGGGCAAAAATTGCCGGGCTGTGAATTACGTCTCAACTTCAAATAGCGCGGAGTCACCCGGCGCGCTACGCTTTTCTACCCGTGTCCGCTATCGGAAGTTTCATGCCTGTTTCGCATAGCCGAAGAGTCTGGCGCACGCCCAAGGCGGGTGCCATCAGTAACCTGCAGTTGCTGGACGAGCCGTTACAGCCGCTGTCTGACGAATGCATCCGCATCAGTACCCGGTGCGTCGGGCTCAACTTTGCCGATATTTTTGCGCTCACCGGTCTGTATTCCGCGACCCCCGAAGACAGCTTTATCCCGGGCCTGGAGTTCTCCGGGGTGGTCTGCGAGCTGGGGACATCCGCCGACACGGATTTGAAAATTGGTGATCGTGTTTACGGCTGCACAAGATTTGGCGGCTATGCGGATACCGTGGACGTACTGCCCCGGCACTGCCGCAAAATGCCGCGGGACTGGACCTTTGCCCAGGGTGCCGCATTCCCCGCACAAAGCCTCACCGCCTATTACGCACTGACCGAACTCGGTGCGCTCAAGCGGGGGCAGGTGGTATTGATCCAGAGCGCCGCCGGCGGTGTCGGCCTGCAGGCGATGCGCATGGCGCGGGAGCTGGGGGCGACCCCTATCGGCACGGTGGGTACGCCGGCGAAAAAACAATTTTTGGCGGAGCAGGGTTTCGACGAGGTGATCGTCCGCGGCGAGGATTTTGCCGAAGAGCTGGCGATCCAGCTCGGCTATCGGCCCCTGCACCTGGTATTGGACGCCATCGGCGGCAAGATCCAGACCCAGTGCTTCGAGGCCCTGGCGCCCACCGGCAGGCTGGTGGTTTTCGGAGCCGCGGAATTTACCCCGGGCGACCGCGCCAACTGGCTGAAGGCCCTGCGGCTATACCTGAAAAGGCCCCGCTACGATGTGATGGATATGATCAGTATCAACAAGTCGGTGCTGGCGTTTAATCTCATCTGGTTGTGGCAGGAGCAGGCGCTGTTCGATCAGCTGCTGAGCGGTTGTGCGGAGCTGGCCCTATCTGCCCCCCATGTGGGGCACGAGTTTTCATTCGCGCAGGCCCACGACGCGATTGAATGCCTGCGCAGCGGCCATTCCATCGGCAAGGTGGTGCTCAACGTTTAGTAAGGTTCTTGTCGCTTGCCCACCAGCGTAAAAATTCTCGACCCAGTGCCCGCTGTGGCAACGAATGGAAATCTTCCTCAAAACCCTGTTCTTTTTCCATTGCCGTCACCCGCCGGTTCGCGGCCGCAAACCAGTCGGCGGGGTCATTTACACCCTCTGCCAGCGCATCACCATACAGCGCCGCACTGAACCAGGTGCGCTCGGAATCGTCACTGCAACCGAATGAGGTGCGGTCCGCCGCGGCGGAGGTGAACACCACCCGCTCGGGGGATGCCAGCGGGTCTTTCCACTGGCCGGAATAGCACGCGGAAATGATGATCCACTGGTAGCGTGCGTTCAGGGTGTCGAGCCACCGCTTGCCATCCGCCACTGACAGGTAGTTCAGGGGCAGTTGTTGTTCCGCCAGTACCAGGTCGCCGTTGCTGTCACCGTGGCTGACAAGGTGCACCAGCAACAGGTCTTCCTCCGGGTCCATCACCGCGTCCAGCGCCTTGAGGCTTCGCTCCACACTGGTGCGGGTGGCCAGCGGCAGGCTTCCGTCGCTGCCATTGCTCAGGCGGATCTGGCGCTGCGCGATATCGAACACGGTACCGAGGCGGCCGGCAACCCAGTTCACCTCCTTGGTGAACACTCCCTGAGTACCGTCGCCGCCCACCACCAGGGTGTACACGTCGCGCACTCCGGGGCGCTGCGGTGCGAGAGTAGCGAGGGCCGCTTGCAGGCGCTCGGCCTCGCTGTAGAGGCGGGCTTCCACGCTGGTTCTCGCGGTGGTTTCGCTGTTGATCCACGCCTGTTCACTGGGGTAGTACTGGTCGTTAACGAAATAACCGGCTTCCTCCACCGGCTCCCCCCGGGCGCTATTGCGCAGGCGTACGCCCTCGCCGTTGGCCTGCCCGTACTCGAAACTGGCCCGTATCTCGGTGCCATCCGTGCGGGTCAGTATGCCCTTGCCGTGGGGCTGGAAGTCCTGCAGCTCGCCTTCATAGCTGCCGAAGCCGGGCCACACCACGGTGCCCCGCGCGAGGTCGCCGTTGTGGAATTCGCCTTCCCACGCGGTGTCGCCGCAGTCATAGCGGCCCTGGCCGTTGAGGTCGCCCTCGGAAAACTCGCCGGTATAGGTACAGCCATCGCTGTAGACAAATTCCCCCTGTCCGCTCAGGAATCCGTTCTCGAAACCGCCCCGGTAATGGCGACCATCGGGCCAGGTGAGTTCGCCGCGACCGTGGAACAGGCCATCCTGCATCTCGCCCTCGTATACCGAGCCGTCGGGCAGCACAGTGCCGCCGCCGAACGCGGGCTTGCACGCGGTAACCAGCAGGATCAGGAAGGGGAGGGAGAGATGTGCGGCGTGTTTCATGGGGGATACCGGTATTGCTGTATCGGCGAGGTTACCAAATTGCCCGGTCGCTTGTCCGGTCCCTTGCTTGGCCCCTTGCTTGGCCGTTTGCCCGCGGGATATGGCCTCGCTTACAGCGACTTCAGGTAGCCGGTGCCACCCAGCTGCCGCGCCTGCCGGTTGATGGTAAATGCCCGGCCCTGTACATATTCCGAAGGGTACTTCGCAGACATGCGCCTGGGGCTGGGCAGTACCGCGGCCAGCAGACCGGACTGCCAGCGGCTGAGGTACTGCGCGGAAGTGCCGAAGTGACTGCGTGCCGCGGCCTCGGCACCGTATATGCCATCGCCGAACTCCGCGATATTCAGGTAGACCTCCAGGATCCGCTCTTTCGGCCAGAGGATTTCCATCCACAGCGCAAACCAGGCCTCCAGTCCCTTGCGCAGATAACTGCGGCCATTCCACAGAAACAGGTTCTTGGCGGTCTGCTGGGTGATGGTGCTGGCACCGCGGGTGCGCCGGCGGTTTTCGCTCAGGGCCTTTTGCAGTGCGACCAGATCAAAGCCCATATGGTTCGGAAATTTCTGGTCTTCGGCGGCAATCACGGCGATCTGCAGGTTGGGAGAGATATCGTCCAGGGGCCGCCACTGGTGCTTTGCTTCGCGGCTATTGCCAATTTCCCAGGCGAAGATTACCGCGGACGAGGGCGGGTCAATCCAGCGCAGCGCCAGCACCGGCAGTGCGGTTGCGAGCAGGCATATGATGGCGAGCCACAATGCGGGTTTAAGCAGTCGCTGCACTCGGCGGGTCATTGCGCACCTGTTGAGCATGGGTAGTGGAGTGAATTCAAAGTTTGACTGTGGGTGTACTGTGATAGGTTCAGCGCACGAGGGTTCCATCTGTGTAGCGAGAATTCGCGGCGGGGCCATTGTGCCAGTGTGACTGGAGAGATGTTCGCAGTCCTGTCACAACTTTGCCCTAGGCTGGGCGGTCAAGTGATAACAACAGGGAGCTTCGGTGTGACCCAATTTACCCGACGTAATTTTATCAAAGCGGCTCTCGCGGCTACCGGCGGCGTTGCCGTCTCCACTCCGCTGCAGGCCATGACCCGGCCCCAGCTGCCCTCCGAGGTCGCCTTCGCGCACGGCGTGGCCAGCGGCGATCCGCTGCAGGACGCGGTGATCCTGTGGACCCGGGTTACTCCGCGGCAGACTGCCGCGACCACCGGACCGACCAGGGTGACCTGGGAGCTGGCCCGCGATCCTGAATTTACCGACACCATCCGCCGCGGCGGGGCAGAAACCGATCTCGCACGGGATTACACGGTAAAGATCGATGTTCAGGGCCTGCAGCCAAACACCACTTACTATTACCGCTTTGTCGGCGCCAGTGAGCAGAGCCCGGTGGGCCGCACCAAAACATTACCGGAAGCCGGCGTAGAGCAGTTGAAACTCGCGGTATTCTCCTGCTCCAACTACCCGGCGGGTTACTTCAACGTCTACCAGCTGGCGGCGGGCGCCGACGACTGGGATGCGGTGTTGCATCTCGGCGATTACATCTACGAGTACGGCGCCGGCGGTTACGCCACAGAACAGTCTGCCGAGATCGGCCGCGCGCTGCCGGAAGACAACCGCGGTGAACTGCTGTCACTCACCGATTATCGCAGGCGCTATGCGCTGTACCGCAGCGACGCCGGCCTGCAGGCGCTGCACGCCGCCGCGCCGTTTATCGCGGTGTGGGACGACCACGAAATCAGCAACGATACCTGGAAAGCCGGGGCGCAAAACCACAGCGAAGACGAAGGTGACTTCTTCGCCCGCCGCGTCGCCGCGGTACAGGCGTATTACGAATGGCTGCCGATCCGCCCGCCCATGGGCGAGCGCAACCCGCAGATCTACCGCAGTTTCAGCTTCGGCGACCTGCTGGATCTGCACATGCTGGATACCCGCGTGATCGGCCGCGACCAGCAACTGGATTTCGCCAGTTATATCGACAGCGACGGTAACTTCGACGGTGAGGGCTTCACCAGCGCGATGTCGGATCCCTCCCGCTCACTCCTGGGCAAGCCGCAGTTACAGTGGCTGCAGGAAGCCCTGACCGCCTCCAGCGGCCGCTGGCAGATGCTGGGGCAGCAGGTACTGATGGGGCGTATGCACCTGCCGGTGGAAATGATGACCAGTTTCTACCGCGGCGACAGCCAGGATCTCACTGCCGAGCTGATCGGCCTCAAGGCCGCGAGCCTGCAGGGGGAACCGCTCAGCGACAGCCAGCGCGCCCGCCTGCAACAGGTCGTGCCCTACAATCTCGACGCCTGGGATGGCTACGCGGTGGAGCGCGAAGCCCTGTACCGGCACATAAACTCATTGAACAAAAATCTGGTCGTGGTGGCCGGCGATACGCACAACGCCTGGTACAGCCACCTGAAAGATGCCAAGGGGGAAATGGTGGGGCTGGAATTCGCGACCCCCAGCGTTACCTCCCCGGGCATGGAGACCTATCTCAAGCTGAACGAGAAATCCGCAACCGAGCTGGCGGCTGGTATGGCGGTACTGGTGGACGACCTGCAGTACTGCAATCTGCACCAGCGCGGCTATATGGCGCTGACCTTCCGTCGCGATTCGGTGCAGGCAGAATGGATGTACGTGGATAACATCGACAGTACCGAGTTTGCCGAAGTGGCCCGCCACAGTGTCACCCACAGTCTGAGAGGATCTTAATTTTCTCGCACCGACAATCCGCACAATCAAAAAAGCCAGCGCGACACGGAAGTCGCGCTGGCTTTCTATTGGCTTGCCCGACCGGCGTTATCAGAAAGCGCCGAAACGCTTGCTGAATTCCAGGCTCAAGGTGCGCGGCGCGCCTTCGATATAGGTGGGGTAGCCGAAGGAGGCACCGGTATTGCCGGCATCCATGATGTACTCCTCGTCCAGCAGATTGCTGGCGGCGAGGGTCAGCGCCCAGTTGCGATCACTGGCGGCAATGCCTGCGCGCAGGTTGAGCAGATCCACGGCGTCCTCTTCAAACCGGTTGGCGATATCGAAATACACCGAAGAGCGATAGCTCCAGCTGCCGCTGCTGGTGAACAGCAGGCTGCTGTTGATCGGTGTCTCGTAGAGATAACTGACGGCACCGGTCAGCTCCGGTTGCAGGCGGAACTGGTTGCCGGCGTAGCTGCCGTTATTGGAATCGTCGTCGATGCCCGCATCGATATAGGCCATGTTTGCCAGCAATTGCAGATCTTCCGTCGCGCTCCAGCGCAGCTCCGCTTCCAGTCCGGTGTTGGTGGCGGAGCCAGCATTTTCTGTACGCGACTGGCCGCTGTCCTGGTCGATCACGTTTACCTGGAAGTTATCGTAGTTCTGGTAGAAGACCGCCAGTGCGTAATCCAGTGGCGTGCCGGCGAGGCGGCCCTTGATACCCAGCTCGTAGTTGGAGATTTCCTCCGCCGGCACGATGTTCTCGCTGCCGGAAGATATGTCGATCACTTCCGAGCGCTCACCTTTGGAGAGGGTGCCGTACAGATTGACGCTGTCGTTCAGGGTGTACAGCAGATTGAAGCGTGGCAGTAGCGCGGAGTTGTCGGACTCGCCGCGAATAACGTCGCCGCTGGTATTGTGGGCCAGGCCGAAGAACAGGTCGGTCAGTACACCCTGGGAAGCGAGAATCTGGGAAAAAGGCATTTCGCTGGAGTAGCTGGATTCGCGCTCCTCGCGCACCAGCCGCGCACCCACGGTGGCTTCCAGTTGCGGGGTAACCTGGTAGGAAACGTCTGCAAACAGGTTCACGCTGCTGTTGCTGGCCCCGTTGGCGTAATAGCTCTGGTAGGGCAGGGCCGCCAGCGTGCCACCGGTGAGCAGCGCGGTGCTGTCCACATTGCAGCCCGGAATATTGACCGCGGCCAAAGCACCGGCGCAGCTGAGAAAGGTGCCTTCCTCGGTGGCGAAGCCCACGAACTGTTCGGCTTCTTCCTCGAAGTAGCTCGCGCCCACAAAGCCGTTAATACGCTCGCCGCTGAAATTCAGGCGCAGTTCGTGGCTGGCCTGGTCACCACTGGCATCCTCGGAAAAATTCAGCATCTCGAAACCTGTGCCGTCTGCATCGAATGCTTCCAGGGAATCGTAGTCCCGCTGCGCGCCGATATAGGTAAGTGCCAGCTGGTTGTTGATGGTCCAGTCCACCGTCGCATTGAAATCTTTAACGGTGCGGTCCACACCGATATCGTTCATCCCCAGTATGTTGTTGTCGGGTACGCTGAGCGCGGCCTGGTCGGTAAACAGCACAGACTGGTTGACGAAGGCGGTACCCGGATCGCTGGCCTTGTCGTGGTTGTACACCAGATCGATGGTGAGGTCGTCGCTGGGGGTGATGCGCAGACTGGGGCGGAAGGCCTCTCGCTCATAGCCGTTCAGGTCTTCCTCGCCACTGGTATTCTCGACGTAACCGGCCCGTTCCCGGGTGGTGAATGCCAGCCGGCCCTGCAGTATCTCGTTGCCACCGGTCACCATGCCTTCGAGCTTGCGCATATCGTAATTGCCGGCACCCACCGTCAGCGACGAGGCAAAATCCTGCTGTGGTTTTGCGGTGATAAAGCTCATGGCACCGATGGAAGCGGCAGTGCCAAACAGGGTTGCCTGCGGGCCCTTCACCACTTCGACGCGCTCCATGTCGTATACCTCGAAATAGGACGCGCGGGAGCGGGATACATCGGTACCGTTCAGGTAAACCGAAACCCGTGCCGCACCCGGGGCGCTACCATCATCGGAGGTGATCCCGCGGATTACGTAGCCGTTGTTGTTCACACTCTGTTGCTGCACCACCAGACCGGGTATCAGGTCGGACAGGCTGTCGAAGCGGTCGATACCGAGTTCATTCAGGGTATCGCTATCCATGCTGCTGATGGTCATCGGTACATCCACGATAGCCTGCTCGCGCTTTTGCGCGGTGACAATCACCTCTTCCAGTTGCGTCTGTTGTTGTGCCTGAGCCTGCAGCGCAAAAGCAGAAATGACACAGGCCAGGGTGGACAGAGGGAAGTTCCGTTTCAAAATCCGGTTCATGGTAACTCCAGCATTTATTGTCAAAAAATACGCGCTGGATACTAGACGGCGATTAATACGATGGCGTGACCAATCAGTGACAAATCGTTTTGATGGCGATGTGGATGCGGTGGCTGCATCGGCACAATGGTGGTTGGTGGTTGGTGGTTGGTGGAGGGGAGTATGACGGAGGGCGCCCGAGAGGATTAGCTTCGCCCTGCGGGCTCGCTGCTCTCCGGCGCTTTGCGCCTGCGAGTCGAACCTGGGAATTCCGCGAAGCCCTCGGGCTTGGGGTGATAAATGAGAGAGGTCGCCCGAGAGGATTAGCTCCCTGCGGTCGCTGGTCTCCGGCGCTGCGCGCCTCCGGCTCGAACCTGGGAATTGGTCGAAGCCCTCGGGCTTGGGACGATATATGAAAAAGGCCACCCGTTGGGTGGCCTTTTTCATATATGGCCCGCCCGAGAGGATTCGAACCTCTGACCTTTGCCTCCGGAGGGCAACGCTCTATCCAGCTGAGCTACGGGCGGTTGACACTGACCTTGGCGGTCAAATCTGCGCCAAATCAACGGGTTACACAACCCCGGCGCGGACGCGGATTATACAGAAGGGCGGTGACAGGGCAAAGGGAATTGGGCCGTATCCGGATTCTTATGCTGTGCGATTGGTGCGCGGGCCTTCGCAGGGGCGGGCGGTATGCTTATAATGCGCGGCTGACTGGTAGAGGTATGTGGCGAACACGCCGGAATCTACGGGCCACTTGGGCCTTTAGGGGGAATGGATGAAAGTTGTATTGAATTTTGTAGCGGCACTGGCCGTGGTGGCTGGTGCGGCGGTAGCCGTGGCCCAGTCTGCCGATGAACAGATCGCCGAACGCATCGCGCCGGTAGGTGAGACCTGCATGAAGGGCGACGAGTGCGCGGCGGCGGCGCCTGCGGCAGCGGCTTCTTCCGGTGGTGCCCGCAGCGGTAGTGACGTTTACAGTGGCCACTGTGCCGCCTGTCACGGTACCGGCGCGGCCGGTGCACCCAAGTTCGGCGATGCTGGTGCCTGGGGCCCGCGGATCGACAAGGGCATGGACACCCTGTACACCCACGCGCTCAACGGCTTCAACGCGATGCCGGCGAAGGGCCTGTGTATGACCTGCTCCGATGACGAGGTCAAGGCTGCTGTCGACCATATGGTAGAGGGGTCCAAGTAAGCGACCGCTTGCTCTGGAAAGAAAAAAGGCCGCTCATTGAGCGGCCTTTTTTGTGGCTGTTCACTTGTTGGCACGGCGTTAGCCATTCGGGCCATCCATGGCCCTCACCCTTCGGGCAGCCTCCGGCTGTGCAAAACGGCAATCCTGCCGTTTAGTCGAACATGCTCAACAGCGACCCCAGGGTCTCCGCGCCCTTCGCCTGGTTCTGTTCCGGCGTGGCCTTGCCGAAGCCTTCAAATACACAGTCCTCCTCCGGCAGTTCTTCGAGGAAGCGGCTGGGGGTGGTGTCCTGGTTCTCGCCGAACATTTTGCGTTTGCCGGCCAGGGTCATGGTGAGGGTCTTCTGCGCGCGGGTGATACCCACGTACGTGAGGCGGCGCTCTTCCTCGATGTTGTCGTCCTCGATGCTGTTGCGGTGGGGCAGCAGGTTTTCTTCCATGCCGATCATGAACACATGGGGGAACTCCAGGCCCTTGGCCGCGTGCAGGGTCATCAGGCTGACCTTGTCGGTGGCCTCTTCCTCTTCCTGGCGGTCGAGCATGTCGCGCAGGATCAGCTTGGAAATCGCCTGTTCCAGGCGCACGTCCTGCTCCAGTTCGTCGTCGGTGCCCTCCATGGTTTTCATCAGGCTGTCGAGCAGCCAGTAGACGTTCTCCATGCGCTTCTCGGCCACCTTCTCGCTACTGGCGTTCTGGGAGAGCCAGCCGGCGTAGTCGATATCCTCGAGCATTTCCCGCAGCGCGGACTCCGGGCTGTTGTCGCGGCAGTTCCTGGCCACGCCTTCCAGCCAGTGGGCGAAGCGGTCGAGGCGTTCGTAGCCGGCTTCGGTAATGTGTTCCCTGAAGCCGATTTCGCTGCAGGCGCGCAACATCGAGATCTCGCGGCCCTTGGCATAGTTGCCCAGGGCCTCCAGGCTGCTGGTGCCGATCTGGCGGCGCGGGGTGTTGATGATACGCAGGAAGGCGTTGTCGTCATCCGGGTTCACAAGCAAACGCAGGTAGGCCATCACGTCCTTGATCTCCGCGCGGGCGAAGAAGCTGGTACCGCCGGACATCTGGTAGGGAATCTGGTTTTCCTGCAGCTTCATTTCAATGAGGCGCGCCTGGTGGTTGCCGCGGTAGAGTACCGCGAAGTCCATGAACTTGGCGCCGCGACGGGCCTTCTGCAGGAAGATTTCGTTGGCGACCCGCTCCGCTTCCTCGTTCTCGTTGGTGACCTTGAGCACGCGGATTTCGTCGCCAAGGCCGCGGTCGGACCACAGCGCCTTGTCGAACTCGTGGGGGTTGTGGGCGATCAGGTGGTTGGCCACCTTGAGGATGCGGCTGGTGGAGCGGTAGTTTTGTTCCAGTTTGATCAGCTTGAGGCTGGGGAAGTCCACCTTCAGCTGGCTCATGTTCTCCGGGCGCGCCCCGCGCCAGGCGTAGATCGACTGGTCGTCGTCACCCACCACGGTGAGGCCGGCGCGGCCGCCCACCAGCAGTTTCACCAGCAGGTACTGGGAGCTGTTGGTGTCCTGGTACTCGTCCACCAGCAGATAACGGATCTTTTTTCTCCAACGCTGCAGCAGTTCGGGATCAGATTCGAACAACTGCACCGGAATCAGGATCAGGTCGTCGAAGTCTACCGAGTTGTAGGCCTTGAGCGCGTCGCAGTAGCGCCCGTAGGCCACCGCCATTGCCTGCTCCCCGGGACTCTGGGCCATCTCCAGTGCCTTGCGCGGGGTCAGCATGTCGTTTTTCCAGTTGGAGATCTGGTTCTGCACCCGGTCCAGCAGGTCGGTATCCAGGTCGCCGTCGCGCAGCATCAGTTCCTTGATCAGGCCGCGGGCATCCTCGGCGTCGAAGATGGAGAAACCGGGCTTGAACCCCGCGGCGCGGTGCTCCTTGCGCAGGATATTCAGCCCCAGGTTGTGGAAGGTGGACACGGTGAGGCCGTGGGCCGCCTTGGACTTCTTGCCGTCAGGGCCCTTGATCAGCTTGCCCACCCGCTCCTTCATCTCCCGCGCGGCCTTGTTGGTGAAGGTCAGGGCGGCGATGTTGCGCGCCTGATAGCCGCACTCCTCGATCAGGTAGGCGATCTTGCGGGTGATCACGCTGGTCTTGCCAGAGCCGGCGCCGGCCAGTACCAGGCAGGGGCCGTCGATGTACTTTACCGCTTCCGCCTGGCGGGGGTTGAGATTGGTCATGGGGTACAGCTGGTTCCGGGGAACGGGTTCACGGGATTTGCGATGCAGGGATGGGATTCTACCAGTCGCAACAGGCGTTGGCTCTGCCCGCGCATGGCTTTATATTGACTGGTAATCCGCAGAGAGTTCGCAGCGAGGAACGCGATAACAATGAAAAGTACGCCGCTGACCCTGGTGGAGCAGTCCCGCGGCCAGAGCGCCTTCGGGCGCATGGTGCACTTCTGGCGCAAGACCCTCGGGCTGTCCCAGGAACAGCTGTCGGAACAGCTGGGGGTGTCCACCCGCCATATCAGTTTCCTCGAGACCGGCCGCTCGCAGCCGTCGCGGCTGGTGGCCAGTTCCCTGGCCCAGGCGCTGGGGCTCAGCGCCCGCGATACCGCCTACCTGATGCACGCCGCGGGCTATTCCGAGGACCAGTCGGTGTTCGAGATGCCGGACATGCTGGTGTGGACCGACAAGGCCATGCACACAGCGCTGTCCCGCAGCGAACCGGAGCCGGCGTTCGTGGTCGACAACTTCGGTCGAATCTATGCGGTGAACCGGGCCTGGCTGGCGTTCATGCTGCCGCGGGTGGCGCCGGCGCTGCTGGAGGGTGAGCCGAATATGTACGAGCTGGTGATGAGCCCGCAAGGCCTGCGGCCGCAGCTGCAAAATGGCCACGCCCTGGCCTGCGGCCTGGCGCTGTACCTCACCATGGAAACCCTGCAGACCAACGACCCCGAGGGCTGGGGATTGCTGGAACGGCTGGATGCCGCCGGCTCGCTGCCGGAGGGCTGGCAACAACTGGGTCGGCGCCTGATCCATACCAGCGACTACCCGCTGGCGCTGACGGCGGACAAGGGCGTCAGCAACCTCACGGTGTTCAACGACACCCTGTCGTCCACCTCCCAGCTGATGCAACCGCGCCTGCTGATCGGGCGCATCTACCGCGACGACGGCGGGCCCCTGCTGGACGATGCGGAACTGGCGGCAGCGCCGCTGGAGCACCCGCTGCTGTACCGCCGCCTGCAACAGGGTTGCGGATTACCTGGCAAATAATGGCGCGGCGCCGGGGCGCCATCTAAGCTCAAGTGGACTCACCGTCCATAACAATAACGAGAGCTTAGCGATGAACCGGACACCCAATACGGGTACCGGCGCCGGGGCCGAGAAACGCGGCTGGCGCTGGGGACCCTTCACCCTCTGCATTCCCTTCCTGCACCTGAAAGTGGTGCCTTCACAGCTGATCCAGGGCCTGGTTGTGGCCAGCGGCACCAGCATGATCATGGCGCCGGTGCTGATCGGCTATTTCGGCCTCAGTTTCGAAGAAGCGGTGGCGCTGATCATGCTCGCGAATACCGTGCTGTGCGCGTCCATCGTGGTTTTCGGCGAACCCTTCGCGCCGGGGATGCTGACCCCGGCCTTCCCGCTGGCACTGACGTTTATCGTCGGCAGCTTTCCCGAGGGGCCGGAGCGCTTCCAGGCGATGACCGCACTGTCGCTCTGCCTCGCCGGCATACTGCTGTTTTTCAGCCTTACCGGACTGTCGCGGCGGGTGATGGCATCGCTGCCGGCGGCGCTGAAGGCGGGAATCATTTTCGGCGCCGCGATCTCCGCGCTGGACCGCATCTTCGTCAAGGATGTATCGCTGTTCACCAGTCACCCCTTCAGCGCCACCACCGCGTTGATCGTCGCGCTGCTGTTTACCTTCTCGGGCCCGATCCAGCAGTTGCGCGCGCGCAATCCCGCGGTGGATGCCATCTGCAGTCTCGGCCTGTTGCCGGGCTTTGTGGCCGCGGCGTTGGTGGGCATCGCGGTGGGCGAGGTGCAGTTCGACATCCGCTGGGGCTGGTTGCTGCCACCGGTGGGCGAGATGCTTGCCAAGGTATCACCGCTGTCGATCGGCTGGCCGCCGGCGGGCATGTACCTGGAAGTGCTGCCGCTGGCGTTTGTGGCCTATGTGATCGTGTTCGGGGACTTTATCACCGGCTCGGAAATGATCCACAGCGCGCAGCCACTGCGGGAAGACGACCCGGTGGATCTCGATTTCGAGCGCACCCAGGTGGCGGTGGCAACGCGCAACGGTATTTCTGCGGTGTTTGCGCCGCTGTTCCCTTTCCAGGGAGTGCTGTGGACCGGGGTGCACGCGGTGGTGGTACAGGCCTGGGCCCAGGGCCGCGACAAGGTTGTGAACCTGCGCAGCGGTATCGGCTCCTACTATGTATACGGCCTGCCGTTTATCTATCTGTGCTGGCCCTGGATCAGCCTGATCAAGCCGCTGATGAGCATTGCGCTGATGCTGACCCTGGCACTCACGGCGTTCGCCTGCTTCCTGGTCGCCGCACCGCTGGTGAAAAAGCCACTGGAAATGGTCTGTGCACTGGTGATCGGTTATATGCTGGCAATGTTTAATGTGTGGATTGCACTGGCAGCGGCGGTATTCCTGCTGGTATGTATCAATGGCAGCCTGCCGCGCTGGCAGAAGAAGGCGGAGGCCGGCGCGGTCCCCGACGCCGGCGATTAACTTTTACCTGAGCGGATTTATTGTCTATAAAGGCACCTCATTGAGGTGCCTTTTTTATTTGTGAGGCTCCCATGCAGCAACCGCGAGAAACGCATTAATGCCGAAAATATGGGTCGATGCCGACGCCTGCCCCACGGTCATCAAGGAAATCTTGTTCCGCGCTGCCGAGCGCACCGAAACCGAACTGACCCTGGTGGCGAATCAGTACATCCGGGTACCGCCGTCGAGATATATTCGTTCCGTGCAGGTATCTTCCGGCTTCGACGTTGCCGATGACGAAATTGCCCAGCACTGCGCAGACGGCGACCTGGTAATCACCGCAGACCTGCCGCTGGCGGCGGAGGTAATCGACAAGGGCGCCACCGCACTGAATCCCCGCGGCGAGAAGTATTCCAAGGCCAATATCCGCGCGCGCCTGAATATGCGCGACTTTATGGAAACCCTGCGCTCCAGCGGTGTTCACACCGGCGGGCCGCCGCCGCTCGGCCAGCAGGAGCGCAAGACGTTCGCCGACCAGCTGGACCGCTGGCTGGCGCAGGCACGGAGAAAATAATGGAGCAAAAGTCTGCGCTGGTATTTGCGCCATTCTCAGAAAAACACCTGGCGCAGCTGATGACGTGGATACAGTCGGAAACCCAGTGCCGGCAGTGGGGCGGTCCGCAGTTCCGCTACCCGTTCGACAGGGAAAGTTTTTCCGAAGACTGCCGCTGGCGCGAGCTGCCAAGTTTTGTGCTGGAAGATTCCGCGGGGCGCGCGCTGGCTTTCGGGCAGTATTACAACCGCCTCGACTGCTGCCACCTGGGAAGGCTGGTCGTCGCACCGGATGCACGCGGGTGTGGCCTGGGCTGCGAGTTGATTGCCAACCTGGTGGCCAGGGGTTGCCGGGATATGAAGCTGGAACAAAGTTCGCTGTTTGTACTGAAGGACAACCAGATCGCGCTGGCGCTGTATGAAAAGCTCGGCTACCGCAAGCGGACGTACCCCGAGCCGATGGAGTGGCTGGACATGTGTCATTACTTGGTGGCACCTGCAAATAAAGTGCTCGAATGCAGACCGCGCCTGGATGAAAACGCAAAAAATACAATTGGATTTTGATGGCAAAAATAATCGAGCCGCAAACTGCGCGCCTGCAATTGCGTCAATGGCGTGAAGAAGACCGCGCGCCATTTGCGGAAATGAATGCCGACTCACGGGTGATGGAGTTTTTTCCCGCTTTGTTGAGCCGCGCAGAGAGTGACGCAGGGATCGACCGCCAGATTGCACATATCGAAAAATATGGTTGGGGATTCTGGGCGGTTGAACGTCTTGCAGACCAGCGTTTTCTAGGTTTTGTCGGTATCAAGCATGTTAGCGATGATATGCCGTTCGCGCCTGCGGTGGAAATTGGCTGGCGCCTTGCAGTTCCCTGCTGGGGAAAGGGCTACGCCACCGAAGCGGCGCAAGCGAGTTTAAGAGTGGGGTTTGACCGACTGGGTTTAGAGGAAATTGTATCTTTTACCGTGCCCGGAAATTTCCGCTCGCGCGCGGTGATGGAAAAACTCGGCATGACCCGGGACGCACAAAATTTCCTGCACCCCGGTCTGGCGCAGGGGCACCGCATGCAGGAGCATGTGCTGTATCGCTTGCAAAAAAGTGCCAAACAATAGCGCTTATGCCGGTATCGAGGTCTTCCGATCCAGATTGCGATAGGCCAGCGCCTCGGCAATCTGTCCGCAGCCGATTTTTTCCTCGCCGCCGAGGTCTGCCAGGGTGCGCGCCACGCGCAATACCCGGTGGTAACTGCGGGCGGAAAGCCCCAGTTTTTCCACCGACGCTCGCAGCAATGCACTTTCCGCTGCGCCCAGGCTGCAGTGCTCATCCAGCTCCGCGCCTTTCAGCTCCGCATTGATCTTGCCCTGGCGCTGCAGCTGCCGCTGCCGCGCTGTTTCCACCCGTGCGCGCACGCTGGCCGAGTTTTCTCCCGGCGGTGCATCCTGCAGCTGGCTGGCGCTCATGCTGGCCACTTCCACCTGCATGTCGATCCGGTCCAGCAACGGACCCGAGAGCTTGTTGCGGTAGCGGTCGATCTGGTCCGGGGTGCAGCGACAGCGGGGTTCGCCCATATAGCCGCAGGGGCAGGGGTTCATTGCTGCCACCAGCTGGAAGTCTGCCGGGAAAGTGACCTGGGCGCGCGCGCGGGAAATCCGCACCTCGCCATTTTCCAGCGGCTCGCGCAGTATCTCCAGCGCCGAGCGGGGAAACTCCGGCATCTCGTCGAGAAACAGCACGCCGCGGTGGGCCAGGCTGATTTCCCCCGGGCGCGGTGAACTGCCGCCGCCCACCAGCGCGGTGGGCGAGGCGGAGTGGTGGGGGGCGCGGAAGGGGCGCTGTTGCATGCGCGCCAGGCCTGCGCTGGAATAGAGTGCGGCGACCTGGATCTGCTCCTCCTCGGTGAGCGGCGGCAGTATCCCGGGCAGGCGACTGGCGAGCATCGTTTTGCCGGTGCCGGGTGGCCCGTAAAACAATATATTATGGTACATTAAACACCATACATATCAGTGGGTTAGACCATGAAGCCAAAACTCTACTCCTACATCCGAATGTCCACCGAACAGCAGCTCAGAGAGGGTGATAGCCTCCGAAGGCAATTAGCTAAAACCAAAGAGTTTGCCGACAAGCTTGGTTTGGAGATGGATGAGTCAACCACCTTTAAGGACTTAGGAGTCTCCAGCTATAGGGGTAAGAACTTCAAAGAAGGCGCCTTAGGCCAGCTGATGGCTATGGTCAACGAAGGTTTGATCCCAAAAGGTAGCTACTTGGCGATGGAGAGCTTTGATAGGTTCTCCCGAATGGAGCCACTAAATGTATTGATGAAATTTATTGAGATAGTGAACTCAGGCATCAACTTAGTCACTCTCATCGATGGGCAGATATACAACAAAGAGACCATCACCAATAACCAATTCCTTCTGATGAGCTCTATCACCCATATGCAGATAGCTCACGAAGAGTCCAAAAAGAAGTCACTCCGTCTTAGTGCCAGTTGGGACAACAAAAGGGCTATGGCCCAAACCTCCGGCAAGAAGCTCACTAAACGTTGCCCTGGATGGATGACCCTCAATAAGTCCACTAATGAGTTTGAGCTAATACCTGAAAGGGTGAAGATAGTGGAGCTTATGTTCCAAATGGCCATTGATGGATTAGGCAAAAGAAAGATCGCCGAATACCTGAACAAAACAGAAGTGCCTACCTTTGGCAAATCACAATTTTGGCACTCCACTTATATCACTAAGGTTTTGGATAGCCGCTCTGTACTAGGCGAGCTACAACTTTACAAATTCCACACCATTGATGGCGAAAGAAAACGCCTACCAGATGGCGAGCCTATTAGTGACTACTTCCCTAAAATTATTTCAAATAAGCAATTCTTTGCAGCCAAAGCCGCCATTAATGGAAGAGCCCAAAAAGGTGGAAGGAGAGGGCAACAATACTCCAACATTTTTAGTGGCATAGCAGTATGTGGACAATGCACCACCTCTTTAGACAAAGTGAAGAGCGCACAAAAAATTAAAGAGCTTGAGCTTGACCCTAACTTCTTAGCATTAGATGAAGAGTCACAATTTTTAGAAGTGGGTAAGGCGACATCACGCCACACGCCAATGGGTTTTGTGAACAAAGGAAAGCATGGCGAGCAGTACCTACTTTGTGAAGGCGCCAGAAGGAAGTCTGGATGCGACAACATTAAGTATTGGAACTACCACTATTTGGAAGAGTCCATTCTCACATTTTGCAAGTACCTTGACCTGACCGATGCCTTCTCACCACCTAGTGCTAATAGGGTTGACCCCTACACAAAGCTAGTGGCCGAAGAGGAGGAAGTGAAAAGTAGAATTGAGAAGCTAACTGCTGATGCCGATAAGCTCTTTGATTTGTACATCAAAGGTGGCTCCTTAGTTGAGAAAAAATATCAATCATTGCAATCCGAAATTGATAGCTTCCAATTAAGGTTGGAAGACCTTTCAAAAGAAAAATTAAATTTAGAAAATAGGAAGATAGATAGAGAGGAGTTCACTAAGTCTATGTCAGACCTCTTCAACTTCATCTCCATTGATGAACCTAATGAAGAGACGTTTGCACGAAGAGCTAAGATAGCTAGCTTGATGAGAAGGGTTGTTTCAAAAATTGAAGTATTTTCTGATGGTAGATTTATGGATGGACAAAGGGAGTTTGTGATTCATTACCACAATGGAGAGCAGACAGCAGTAATTCCAAACCCAAACAATGGAAAGGACTACCGCATAATTTTAGAAAGGGATAAATTTGGCAACATTACCAATGAGAAGAGATTGGTAGCGAACTAACATTTTAGGATGTTGCTGAGGGGCACCCAGAAGCACCCAGAGAGGCCCTGAGAGGTAAGATATATGTATCATCATCTACACATACAAAACACCTCTGAAAGCCTCTCTGAAGCTCTGAGCTAGGTTCGGCATCTGAACCAAACTATTAAAGGCTAGATATAGCCAATTGTGACTCTTTAAGGTTGTAGCCATCGGATGTCACCACACCAACAAAGCCTTCAGTTTGATCTTCATCCTCACTTACAATAGTTAAGGCTTCAGCACTGATGTTTACTTCATTAAGGTGTATTAAGTCAAAGGGATTAATCTTCACCAACACTAAGGCTGGCTCCACATTGTGATTGTTGATTTGATCAAGAAGGTTGGTTAGCTCCTTAAAGCTACGCAGCGATTTGCTTCTCATCCATCACCTCCTTTAGCCTATCAATAAGATCATCATAGTCAGTAAGATCAATGAATTGACGAAGGCTACCAATTAGAGAAGAGGCATCAGAAACTGGAAGATCACCAGCAGCGCAAGCCTCCAAAATTGACTCTGCCTTTTCAGCCAATGTTTCACCAACTACTTCAAATTGAACAGTGTCCTTAGCTTTGCCTAAGCTGATCGCTAACAACTCTTTGATCGCATTGAATTGATTTTTATTTTTGTCATCTTTGGCTATCGCCAACAACTTTATGATAAGAGCTTCTTTCTCAGCCTCAGACACTACATTGTTGAATAGCTTTCTGAAGTCACTTGCACCTTTTGGACGACCAGCACCTGGCCTTGCACCTCCACGATTGCTCTTTGCCATAGTTGTTACCTCCTTTGAAACAATCAATTTCTATCAAGAAGACCCTGGCTTAGAGCCGCATTGATTTTGCTAATTCCAGAACGATGCCGCTCAAAATTAGTATTGCCAACTGCGCCAAACACACCACCCTTGACAGACTCGTTCTTCAGTCCACTTAGACCCGCAGAAATCTTATTGCCAGCCCTTGTTTGAGATCGAAATGCATCATCATCACGAGACAACTTCTCCAAACAATCTTTTTCCATCATGTTTGACCAAACACTATGCATGTCCGGATCTGCCTCAACTTCAGACATCACCCTTGCTTCAAGATCAACAGACCACTCTTCACTTCTTTTCTCAATAAGAAAATTTGCCATATCTACAACAGAATATTCACTCATAAAATAACTCCTTAAAAATTTAAATTTTGGTTAAGTTCAGTAGTCTTTGTTTGTAGGTATTCATCTAATGCCTGAATAGCCTCTACTTCCAACTCAGGCGACCACTTCAACCCAAGCCTTTCAATTAATGTTTTTGCAATTTCAACTTCAATAGTTTCAACCATAAAATTCCTCACACATAAAAAAGTATCCTGTATCCTACTAATAAGAAGAGGATATTGGATACTTTTGGATTACTCTTTAGCTGGATGAAGAATCATCACAGCTTGTTGCCTGCTAAGAGGCGTTGCTATTCTTCAAATTTGCTTTAGCTTCCTTTTTGAGTTCTTTAACTTGGTCTTTCAGCTCTTTCTGAGCCTCCATTTCATCTTTGCCTTCAGCTACTTCTTTCTCCAACTTTTGCTCTAACTCTTGAACATCATCGGCGATAGCATCATTAAGGATGAACTCATTTTCTCTTCTCTTTCTTTCCCTTTGAGCCTTCTTAGCCTCCTGCTCTTCCTGATACTCAAAACCTTTCAACTTACTAGCGATGAGAGCGTCCAATTCTTCTGGCGTCAGACCTTCAACGTCTTCATCAGTGAGGTCATCAATCATCCTTATCTCTTTGGCTCTTTTGGAAAAGTTAGCCCAATCCATTTGGTGAAGTAAGCCTAGCGCTACACACTTTCTAATTTGCTTTCCAGCCCAAGCCTTTTGATGACCAAATACATCTGCTAACTCCTGTTGGCTCACAAACTTAGAACTCTGTACTGCCTCAGCCACACTCTTCAAAACATCGTCAACATCGGCCTGAGCACTCCATCCATTTTGTGGGTCCAAATCAAATAGTCTGGACTTCATATCGTTGGTGCCTAAGTATCTATTCTTTTTGAAATCCAAATAAAAGCACGCACCACCATGTACCGGCCTACTACCTTCTGGAACCCTACTTAGAGAAATCCTTTGCTCAAAAATAGCCTCCATTTTGGAAGAGCCTCTATAGCCCTCTACCGAATTTTTGTCAGTGCCTTTTCTATCATGGTGAATCACCACAACAGCCCGCTCCAATTTCACCTTACTAATGAACTTCAGAATTGGGTTGAATGCACTCGCACTATTTTCATCAGGTATGTCCGACAATGTAGATAAGTTATCAAACACCACTACGTCTGGATTGATCTTTTCTATGTAGGTGAGAAACCTCTTTTGATCGATTGGGTTGTCTAAGTCCGGAAACTCAAATTCAACGTCTTGATCTTGACGAGCGATTAGCTCCAAATTGTTGCCTGTAATTTCTGAGTCCAATCCCATTACTTCGATGAGATACGCAGCCCGTTCCTGAAGGTCCTCAATGGCCATCTCACCATCAATGATCAGCACCTTTCTGGCCAGTGGACACTTCCACCCAGCGAACTCACCACCACCGGCTATTGCCAATGCCAAAGACCAGGTGAACCAACTCTTACCAACCCCAGTAGGTGCATGAACCATCACCGCCATACGTTGCTTGAACCACGGATCTACCAACCACTCTCTCTTCTTAAAGTTTGCGTCTAGTAGCTCCTTTAGGCTCCTTTGCCTAAGCTTAATCTTCTTATTGGTTGTCATTGTTTTTAACTATTACCTCTACATCTAAACCAACCGACCGGATGGTCAGTATCCTGTATCCACCCTATAAGATGAGAATACTGGATACTTTCTGTCTCCGCTTTAAAAGGATGAAAAATCATCACTTTTTGTTGCCTTTTGGTCGGTCTCACCCTGACACCTCTCCACTAAGCAATCCCTAACTAATTGGCTCATAGACGTAAACTTACCCTTAGCCTCTTCCTGTAGTTGCTCCTTAACAGCCACTGGAACTCTCACATTGATACTCTCAAAAATATGCATAAGACCTCCTTACCAACTTAGCGATGTAGTTAGTAGTAAAAATTTGTAAACAAAAAATATTTAGATATGGTTGACGAATGTCACCAATGGAATAGCTACTTAATAGCAACTATTAGATATACAGAGAGCACCAACTCCGACTCCCACTCTTAGGCTCTCCTCTATATAGTGTAACGTTGAAGGCCCGTCACACATTCATTACCTCCGGCTCAACTTGGCACTAAGCCTCCAGAACCTTCAGAACTCTACCTACCTGCACATTGGTCCACTCTTTTCCATTCCTTGTCTTGATGCCAAAAGTGTTCAAATGTTTAGCCATCTCCCTTTGCCCCATTCCTTTCTTCAACATTGACTCAAAAGGCGCTCTCACTGACTCCGCAAATTCCTTAGCTCCACTTTGCATTTTTCTATTGTGTCCAGCCAAAGCCTCTCTGTATCCACCTAACTTAACTCCTCTCCTTTTTGCTGCTGCCAAACCGTCCTTCACCCTTTGGCTAATCATCCTTCTCTCTTCTTCAGCAACAGCCGCCCTTATGTGCAATTCAAACCTACTAGCATGTGGCATATCACACGCAACGAAATCCACACCTGACTCCATAAGGCCAGACACAAAGGCTACATTTCTTCCCAACCTATCTAATTTGGCGATCACCAAAATAGCCTTCTTCTTTTTGCAATTCTCAATGGCTCTCCATACCTGAACTCTGTTTGTTTTAGCTCCTGACTCCACTTCAATAAATTCACCAACTAATTGACCACCTCTACCTTCAACAAATTGAGAGACATCCTTCTTTTGTGCCTCCATTCCATAACCATTAATTCCCTGCTTGTCAGTGCTGACTCTGTAATAAGCTACATAAGGTCTATTCATAACCGTTCACCCTGGGTCACTGAAACAACTATCAACACATGTTGTGTATGTATCAGTACCTAAAATATATAGATTCAGACCGAAGTACATAGTTGGCATCTACTGTGTACAACCACCCAGACCTGTATATATTTGCTTTGAACGTCAACCAAACTAGGAGCTAACCAATGCAAATTAATCTATATATAAAGAGCAGTATTGATCAGGCGATGGCCACCAAAATCATTGTTGATATGGCAATTGAAAAAGGAGTGGAGACCGTCAGTAAGCTTCAGAAAGTTCCACTCTTAAAAGCCATTAAGGAGGCTCTCTACCAGAAGGGTCACACCTTCTACAATGACTTAGATATTAAGGCTCTAACTAAGGACGCTAAGTTGGCTAAGGAAGCCGACACACTCGCAAAAGAAATGGTTGGAAAACAACTTCAAAAAGAATTTAAGTAAAGTAGCTCCAAAGGGCTATAGCCTCTCTATGGCCCTTATCTCTCTCCTCTATATCTCCCTTCCAAATTAATTTATCCTAACGCTCTTCCTTCTCTCAAATAGCTAGGACTTAGTAGGGTGTCTAAACGGAAAGCTTCTGACAACGAATTACGATATGGACTTGATATCCACTCCGGAAAGCTACGTAAAGTAGATGAAGTGGCCAGAGGTAAGAGATGTGATTGTAAATGCCCCGGATGTAAGCGTCTATTAGTTGCTTGTAAGCCAGAACAAAAAATTAGGCCTTATTTTAGGCACTATGTAGAGAACAATGCTGAAGGCACTTCTGAGTGTGCCAATCCTGAAGGTGCTAGAGAGACCATCATCCATTTGTTGGCTAAGAAGGTGATTAGTGGATTCACTTCAATTTATCTTCCTGATAAGTATGTTGGAGATTCCAATTACAAAGGTCACTTAATGAAGGGTTTGAAAGTTCACTCCTCTTCTGAAGAATGGGTTGTCACCAATGGCGATGAAGAAGATAGGAGCATCAACAAAGGTTTTATTCCAGACGTATCTTTTGATACACCCAGAGGAAAGCTCTTAATTGAAGTGCTTAAGTCCCATAAGGTAGATGAGGAGAAGCGATCAAAAATTTCTGATTGTGGCCTATATGCCGTTGAGGTTGATGTTAGTGATATGCAGCCAGATGAGATTGGCATTACTCCAATTCATCAAAGGCTTTACAACCCAGCTTACTCCAATTGGCTTTCTTATCCACTATCTCAACAAGAAGAAGTTAACTTAGAGGCATGGAGGGCCAACGAAGCCAAAAGAATTGATGATGAACTCCTTAAGGAAGAGAAAGAAAAGAAGAGGTTAGAACTCCAAAAGCAAGCCGAAGAGCAAAAGAGGTTGGAGTTAATTGAATTAGATAGGCTCAACAAAGAAAGGCAAAAGAAGAGAGAGGAGGCCAAAGAGAGAGATAGGTTGAAGGGTAGGTATAGGCAATATGTGAAGGACTATTTTAGTGAAGTTGCCAAAGATTTTGATGTAGAGCAAATTAGTGAGGCTCAGCAACGTAGCATCAAAAGTGCTTTTAGAAATTTACGCTTAAACCTTGAAGATGCCTTCCCTAATGCAACTACTATAGAGCTTAGTGAAAGGTTGAAGAGAGAAGTTACAAAGCAAGTTAGTGATAGGAAAGCTATAACTAAGAAACAATTGATTGATAGGTTGGCTAACTCTTACTTATTGAAAAATAGTGTAGAAGAGTTTTCAGAACTAAGTGAAAGAGGTTGGTATGGCGTTGATATTGAAATTCCTGGCCGCCCTAACAATTGGGTTAGCTATCTGATGAAAGAGATTCCCAAAAAGATAGATGAATTTTTTCAAAGCGAAGCCTCTCAATTAGGGTTATTCAGAGCCAAAAATAAATCTTCCAAAAATTCCAATATAGACAACATACCTTTTTAATTTGTGTTTGTATGAGAGCCTCTCTAAAGCACCCAGAGGCACTCTGCGCTTAAGGTATATAGATCATCATCTAAGGAGAGCAATCATCTCTGAGAGCACCAGAGAAGCTCTGAGAGGCAACCTTAATCAACACAAACAATTAATTTTTTGATGCATACTTTTTGTAAAGTCTCTCAGCAGTTTCATAGTAGTCAGACCACCCATTTTCACGCGCAACCCTTATCAATGTAGAGTGTGTCAAATCACTATTAAGTAAGTATTTTCTAAATGGATGATCATCATCAATTGTTTTCAGATATTCATCTACCCAATCTTCAAGAGCGTTATACTCTGCGCTATTGATGCTTGGATCGAATTGAGGAAGTGCTTCAGTAATATCTAGTTGAGCATTGGCAATATTTAAACTATTTCGCTACGTAATTTATCATCCTCTGCCATACAACATTTTTTGTATTTCTTTCCACTTCCACAATGGCAAGGTTCATTACGGCCTAATTGATCAACCACTTCAAAACTCCAAACGTCAATTCACTTCAAAAAGCATAACAATTGCTCACTGCTCCAAAGCCTCTCTGAAGCACCCAGAGGCACTCAAGATTTTGATATATAGTTTATCACCTTAAGAGGGCAATCATCTCTGAGAGCACCAGAGAGGCTCTGAACAATGGTCTAAGCACATACTTATCTTACTTAAGACGACGCCAGTCCCAAGGAGGCAATCTATCTACCTCAGCTAAGCTCCATAGCCCTCTACTAGCCGCCTTAGCCTCTCTCTCCAATTCAAATAGTTTGGCGTCCTTTACATAGCGTGTGTAGGCCCAGCAGTTGCCTGTCTCCACCAACTCCCTATTGATGTTTTGACCATCCAAAAAGACTCTGCCCACAGTGCGTCCATATCTATCAATGTCCACCACCTTAATGTCCACAGAATGGCCTGATAGCCTCTTAGATAGTGCTTTAGTGGCCTGGTTGCCCCAAGGCTGGTCTCTCTCCGGACAATCAATGCCCGCAAACCGCACCTTAATGCGCTGACCGCCCTCTGACTGAACGTGGATAGTGTCTCCATCCACAACCCTTGTGACCTTAGCCGCAGTGATCTCATAGGCCCATACACCAGAAGCGCACACACCTAGAGCCAGCCCAACACACCACTTAGCAATATCCGACCACATAGTCATAGCCTTACTCCAACACCATCATCAATTATTTATTTAATGTGTCATAACTTAAGGAGATTGTGGCCACCTGCCGCGGCGACCTCGAGGGCGCGCCGCGCTTTCAGCTGCCCGCGCACATCTGCCAGGTCCGCGCATTCCACGCTTATGTCTTCCGCATCTTTCTCAGCATCCGGCAGGGGTTCCCGCCCGTGCAATTGTGCGCACACCTGCAACAGGGAATCCGCGGCCTTGACCGGAGTTTCGGTGAGCGCCGCTTCCGCGGCGGATGCGCTGGCAACTACCAAGGTGCGGTGGCACGCGCGACAGGCGATGGCCGCGGGCAGGGCGCCGGGAATGGGACGCAGCGCACCGGACAGCGCCAGCTCGCCGATAAATTCATAGTCTTCGAGGCGCTCGCCGGGCACCTGCCCGGAGGCGGCGAGGATGCCCAGGGCGATTGCCAGGTCGTAGCGGCCGCCGGCCTTGGGCAGATCCGCCGGTGCCAGGTTGACGGTAATACGCCGCTGGGGAAATTCGAAATGGCTGTTGACGATGGCACTGCGCACGCGGTCGCGGCTTTCGCGCACCGCCGCCTCCGGCAGGCCGACAATATTGAAGGCGGGAAGTCCGTTGGCGAGGTGGGTTTCCACGGTGACCAGCGGCGCTTCGATGCCCAGCTGCGCGCGGGCATAGGTGATCGAGAGGTTCAAAATTTCTTCCCTGAAATTTTCTGTATTTTTGTCGTGGCGGAGCGGTTAGCCGACGTCGCTGTCCAGCTGCGCTTCCAGTTCTTTTACCTGGGCCTCAAGCTGCGCCAGCTTCTCTTCTGCGCGCTGCAGTTTTGCCGCCTGGATATCGAATTCCCGCTGGCTTACCAGAGGTAGTTTGCCCAGGGCGACCGCCAGCGCGTCCTGCAGGTCACCGCTGATCACCGCCCCCTGTTGACGCAGTTCGTGCAATAACTGTTGCAATTTGTCCGCGGCCACGCGCAATTCTCCACTAATAAATTCGGTTTTGATGGTCGGAAATAGTAACCCAGAGGGCATTTTCTACCAAGGTATCCCTTGTATGCCCCGGGATGGTTCGCGGCACCATTTTGATCACCTCTCTGGTGCGCCGTAGCGGTGCAGTGTCCATTTTGGTGCGCACTGTTTTTGCGCGACCACTGCGACCGTACCGTCACTTTCGCGCTTTATATCCCCAAAAACCCCTTAACTTATTGATTTTAAAGCCAGTTCCAAAAGTTGGCACTAACTCTGCAAGTAGTTACTGGCAAATCGCCCTGGCATTGGAGGCAGGGACAAGGTCTTCGAGTGAAGTGCCTGGGCGAGCGCGGCGTGTGCCGGCTCCCCGGCGAAGTCTCAGCCGCAACAATAAAAAAAGACTAAGCAAGCATTTCACACAGAGATCTAGGAGAACCAAAGTGGGAATCAAATCCAATAAAAGTATCGCCGCCACCTTCAACGGAGTTGTAGCAGGAAGCGCGCTGGCCATGGCGATCTTCAGCGGCACCGCAGTTGCCCAGGACGGCGGCCCCAGCTTCAGTGCCAATGTTGGCGTGGTGAGTGACTACCGCTTCCGCGGCATTTCCCAGACCGACAGCGGCCCCGCAGTGCAGGGCGGTGTGGATCTGGATATGGGCAACGGCATTTACCTGGGTACCTGGGCATCCCAGGTGGACTTCGCATACGGCGAAGACGAAACCGAATTCGAGCAGGATTTCTACGGCGGCTACGCCGGCGAAACTGCCAGTGGTATGGGATACGACGTCGGTTACATCTACTACGCCTACCACGGCAGTGACCAGGATGAGGACTACCAGGAAATTTACGGCAGCCTGAGCTTTGGCGACCTGAGCCTCGGCTTCGCCTACTCCGATGACTACTGGTATCAGACCGGCGAATTCTACTACCTGAGCACAGGTTATTCCTTTGCCCTGGGGAACGATATTGCGCTGGACCTGAGCGCCGGCCTGAACCTGTTCGACGAAGTCGGTTTCCTCGACGGATCTGATTCCTATGTCGACTACGGCGTGACCGTCAGCAAGGAATTCGGTGGTCTGGGCCTCTCCGCTTCACTGGTCGGTACCGACGTCAGTGACGAAGAGTGCTTCTACACCGATTGGTGTGAGCCGACTGTACTCGCAGGTGCGACTTACAGCTGGTAAACCACAACAGGGCCCGCTTTTCGGAGTGGGCCCAAAACACAGGGGGGAGACCATGAAACTGGTAACCGCAATCATCAAACCTTTCAAGCTCGACGCGGTGCGCGACGCGCTGGCAGAAGCCGGTGTCAGCGGTATTACCGTAAGTGAAGTCAAGGGCTTTGGGCGGCAGAAGGGGCATACCGAACTCTATCGCGGAGCGGAGTATGTGGTGGATTTTCTGCCCAAGACCATGTTGCAGATCGCAGTGAGCGACGATCAGGTCGACGCTGTTCTGGAAGCCATCGGCACCGCTGCACAGAGCGGCAAGATCGGCGACGGCAAGATCTTTGTGGCCAACCTGGAACAGGCCATTCGCATCCGCACCGGTGAAACCGGCGCTGAGGCACTTTAATAGTCAATTAAATAATTACTGATTCGAATCACGAATTAACTGCCGGGGAAACTCGGGAAAGTTTGGGTTAAACGGAGCGAAAAATGGAAAATCAAATTTTTCAGTTGCAGTACGCAATTGATACATTTTATTTCCTGGTGTGTGGTGCACTGGTGATGTGGATGGCAGCGGGCTTTGCCATGCTGGAAGCGGGCCTGGTGCGCTCCAAGAACACCACTGAAATTCTCACCAAGAACGTGGCGCTGTTCGCCATTGCCAGCATCATGTACCTGATCAGCGGTTACGCCATCATGTACGACGGCGGCTGGCTGCTGAACGGCATCGAGGCATTCGACCTCGAAGGCGTTCTGGCAAGTTCCGCAGAAAATGGTTTCGACGGCGATTCCGTTTACTCCGGTGCTTCCGACTTCTTCTTCCAGGTGGTATTCGTGGCAACGGCCATGTCCATCGTTTCCGGTGCGGTTGCCGAGCGCATGAAGCTGTGGAGCTTCCTGGTGTTCGCAGTGGTGATGACCGGCCTGATCTATCCGCTGGAAGGCGCCTGGACCTGGGGCGGTGTCGACGTATTCGGCATGTACAACCTGGGCGACCTGGGCTTCTCCGACTTCGCCGGTTCCGGCATCGTACACATGGCCGGCGCCGCCGCGGCCCTGGCAGGCGTAATGCTGCTGGGCGCGCGTAAGGGCAAGTACGGCCCGAACGGCGAAATCTACGCCATCCCCGGTGCCAATCTGCCGCTGGCTACCCTGGGTACCTTCATCCTGTGGATGGGCTGGTTCGGCTTCAACGGCGGTTCTGTACTGAAACTGGGCGACGCCGCCAACGCACACTCCGTGGCCATGGTCTTCCTGAACACCAACACCGCTGCCGCGGGTGGTGCGGTTGCCGCACTGATTACCGGCCGTATCCTGTTCGGCAAGGCCGACCTGACCATGCTGCTGAACGGCGCACTGGCTGGCCTGGTTGCGATCACCGCGGAACCCTCCACCCCGACAGCGCTGCAGGCAACCCTGTTCGGCGCCCTCGGTGGCATCCTGGTGGTCTTCTCCATCGTTGCCCTGGACAAGATGAAAATCGACGATCCGGTTGGTGCCATCTCCGTGCACGGTGTCGTGGGCTTCCTGGGCCTGATGCTGGTGCCGGTAACCAACGATGGTTCCAGCTTCTCCGGTCAGCTGATCGGCGCCGCAACCATCTTCGCATGGGTATTCGCCGCCTCCTTCGCGGTCTGGTTCGTGCTCAAGCTGATCACCGGTATTCGCGTCAGCGAAGAAGAAGAGCAGCAGGGTGTTGACTTGACCGAGTGCGGAATGGAAGCTTATCCGGAATTCATGAGCAAATAACACTCGTGGAGTGGAGCCGCCGGTACACTGCCCAGCAGAGCCGGCGGCGGCAAGATTCTTCCGGCGCCGGCAGCGGTCGGGCCGGCGCCCGCAAGACACATACAGAGGATAAGTAGATGAAACTGATTACGGCTGTCGTTAAGCCATTCAAACTCGACGACGTGCGCACTGCGCTGTCTGAAGTCGGTGTTCAGGGCATGACCGTTACCGAAGTGAAAGGCTTCGGTCGCCAGAAGGGTCACACTGAACTTTACCGCGGCGCCGAGTACGTGGTGGACTTCCTGCCGAAGGTGAAGCTGGAACTGGCTGTGGATGACAGTATGGTCGACAGCGCCGTTGAGGCCATCACCAAGGCTGCCCAGACCGGCAAAATCGGTGACGGTAAAATCTTTATTACCGCGCTGGAAGAAGTGATCCGTATCCGTACCGGGGAAACCGGCAGCGAAGCGGTCTGATTGCGAAATCCGCAACAGGATTGGAAAAGCCCCGCATGCGGGGCTTTTTTTGTGCCTGCTGAAACAATATCCGCAGAAAATTGTTCTGAAAGAATTTTGCGCCCCGCCGCCGGTTTCACTGTGGCGTAAAAAATTGCATAACAAAGCGCAATAAATCGTTCATAAATTGGACAAAAAAACTCTACCGGATTTTGCGGCCATTGCTGGAAGTCTGAACAGACACTACCTATAAATATTCTCGCTGCAAGTTGGTATGTACTCGCGTGCCGAGGCGCGGCAGCAGGGGTATTTCCTCTGTAACAGGGGTATCAAGTTACAGGGTTAGTGACATGAAAGACGACCAATCCAGCACTCGTTCGAAAGACAACGAGGAGTTTGCCGAAGAGCGTTCCATCACCTCCCGTGAGCGGGCACGCAGTCAGCTCAATGCCGAGGTCGAGGCCTTCCTCGCGCGCGGCGGCGCAATCAACGAGATTGCGCCGGATGTGACCGCAGACCCACCGCGCAAGCCGCAGCCCAAGTACGGCAGCAGGCCCATTTAACGGAGGTTGACGCAAGTGAAACCGGATGCCGGCTGCGCCGGCAGGACGCTAAAGCCGACGTCGCCCCGGTGCAAGCCGGGGTCCGGTTCGCGGTCTCATTGCCCCCACCTCTAACTTCCCGCCCTCATTTCCCCGCTATTGCAGCGACTCACTCTTCTTCGAGATCTGATTTCCGCGCCCGCGGATGCGCGCTGTCGTACACGCGGCTCAGGTGCTGGAAATCCAGGTGGGTATAGATCTGGGTGGTGCTGATATCTGCATGCCCCAGCAGCTCCTGTACCGCGCGCAGGTCGCCGCTGGATTCCAGCATATGGCTGGCGAAGGAATGGCGCAGCATATGCGGGTGCACCCGCTGCTCCGCGGCGCCGGACCTGGACCAGTGACTGAGTCGCGCCTGTACCGCGCGGTTGCTCAGGCGCTTGCCCTTGGCGGTGGTGAAGATCGGATCGCTTCCCTGGGCGTCACCCTGCACCGCCGGTGCGTGGCGGCGCCAGTCCTGCAGTGCGCGTATCGCGTGGCGGCCCACCGGCAGCAGGCGGGTCTTGCTCCCCTTGCCGGTTACCCGGGCCTCGCCGACGCTGAGATCGAGATCCGACCAGTTGAGCGCGGTCAATTCCGACAGGCGCAGGCCGCTACTGTAGAACAGTTCCAGAATGGCGTTATCCCGCAGTGCCAGCAGGTCGTCGGTATCCCCCGCGGTTGCCAGCGGGCTTTCCACAAACTGTGCCGCGGCGTCGACGTCGAGCAGCTTGGGTAGTTTCTTTTCTGCCCGGGGGGCGCGCAATCCCTCTGCGGGGTTGGCCTTGAGCCAGCCTTCGCGCACACAGAAGCGCAACAGGGTGCGCACCGCCGACAGCCAGCGCTGCAGGCTCTTGGGCGACAGGCCCCCGCGGTGC
>Ga0207814_100306_pt1 | contig 35824 bp, 28 predicted proteins | sample TtaePargueraPR_7_FD_187755 | JGI IMG/M metagenome (GOLD analysis project Ga0207814, IMG submission 187755) | Aerobic enrichment media microbial communities from Bioluminiscent Bay, La Parguera, Puerto Rico - Tt and P1 (2) (SPAdes) | ecosystem: Environmental > Aquatic > Marine > Unclassified ... | reverse complement strand
TAGTTATTGTTTCTGCATCATCGCGTCGAGCGCACCGGCCTGCGGTGTTCTCTTCAGGAAATACTGTTCAGGTTTAAGACGTACCGGCTGCGCCATTCCGCTCCCACAGGCGCGGATTCATCGGGCAGATACACCGGTGCACACTAACGAACGGAGGCTATCACGGGCCCGGGAAGTGCGGCGTTGCCACTTTAGGAAGTGCCGTCCCACTTTAGGGAAATGGGATATCAGGGCGTGGCGAGGTCTGATTTCTAGCGAGATGTTTGGAGCGAAGGTGCCGCTGCCGGGTATAGCTTTGTGAGACCTTCCGCGAGAGGGACCTCGCGGAAGAGCCCCCAGGGATGGGTTCACGGCGTGTCTCGCAAAGCTATACCCGGCAGTGGTACCGCCACTAAAAGTAATTCAGTGCACAAAAAAGCCCGGCAAATGCCGGGCTTCTTAAAATAAGGGAAACAGTCAGAGTCAGCCCTTGGGCAACTCGGTAACCCCCATATTGAACAGGGTGAAGCTGAACAGGTCAGCATACTGCTCGATGGTCTTGGATACCGGGGTGCCGGCACCGTGACCGGCGTTGGTCTCGATGCGGATCAGGGTGGGGGCAGCGCCCGCCTGCTTCGCCTGTAATTCCGCGGCAAACTTGAACGAATGCGCCGGTACCACACGGTCATCGTGATCCGCCGTGGTCACCATGGTCGCCGGGTAGGCAGTGCCCGCCTTTACATTGTGTACCGGCGAATAGCCCAGCAGGTACTCGAACATCTCCTTGCTCTGCTCGGAGGTACCGTAGTCGTAGGCCCAGCCTGCGCCCGCGGTAAACGTGTGGTAGCGCAGCATATCCATCACGCCCACCGCCGGCAGTGCCACCTTCACCAGATCCGGACGCTGAGTCATCACCGCACCCACCAGCAGACCGCCGTTGGAGCCACCGCGGATCGCCAGGTAATCGCTGGAGGTGTAGCCCTGCTCGATCAGGTATTCGCCAGCGGCGATGAAATCGTCGAACACATTCTGCTTCTGCAGCTTGGTGCCCGCATCGTGCCAGCGCTTGCCGTATTCACCACCGCCGCGTAGGTTTGGTACCGCGTAGACACCGCCCTGCTCCAGCCACACCGCGTTGGCGATGCTGAAGGACGGGGTCAGGCTGATATTGAAGCCGCCGTAACCGTACAGGATGGTGGGGTTGTTGCCGTTCAGCTCCAGCCCTTTCTTGTAGGTGATCATCATCGGCACTTTGGTGCCGTCCTTTGAGGTGTAGAACACCTGCCGGGACTCGTAGGCCGCCGGGTCAAACTTGGCTCCGGACTCCCGGTACACGCTGGATTCACCCTCGGACACGTCGAACGCGAAGATGGTCGCCGGCGTCTTGTAGTTGGTGAAGGAGTAGTACAGGGTCTCGTCTTCGCGCTTGCCACCCAGGGAGCTGGCGCTGCCCGGGCCCGGCAGTGCGATCTCGCGCACCTGCTTGCCGTCGTAGTCGTACTGGTAGACCTTCGACAGCGCGTCCACCATGTATTCGGCGAACATATAACCACCACCGGTGGAGGCGGTGAGCACATTGTCGGTTTCGGCGATGAAGTCCTGCCAGTTTTCCTCCGCCGGATTGGCGGCATCCACGGTCACGATCTTCTTGTTCGGCGCGCCGCGGTTGGTCACCAGATAGAGGGTGCTGCCGCGGTTGTCGAGTACATCGGTATCGGAGTCGAAGTCACCCAGGATCTGCACCAGCGGTGCATCCGCCCTGGTGAGGTCGCGGATATACAGGTCGTTACCGGACGTGGAGGTCGCTCCGGAAATGACCAGGTAGCGGTCGTCCTCGGTCACGCTGCCGGAAACATAGCGGCGTTTCTCTTCCGGCTTGCCGCCGAATACCAGGCGGTCTTCGGACTGGGGCTGGCCCAGCTCGTGATAATACAGCTTGTGCTGGTCGGTCTTGGCCGACAGCTCGCTGCCCTCCGGCTTGTCGTAGCTGGAGTAGTAGAAGCCTTCATTGCCCTTCCAGGAAATACCGGAGAACTTCACGTCCACCAGCGGCTGTTCCAGTACCTTTTTGCTTTCCGCATCGATGATGATGATCTTGCGCCAGTCGCTGCCGCCCTCGGAAATGGAATAGGCCGCGATGGAGCCGTCTTTGGAAAACTTCAGGGTCGACAGGGAGGTGGTGCCGTCTTCGCTGAAGGTGTTGGGATCGAGGAAAATTTCCGCTTCGCCGTCGCCCTTCTTGCGCCACACCACGTACTGGTTCTGCAGGCCGTCATTGCGATAGAAGTAGGTGTAGTCCCCTTCCTTGAACGGCGAACCGACTTTCTCGTAGTTCCACAGTTCTTCCAGGCGCTGCTTGAGCGCTTCCCGGTAGGTGATCTGGTCCAGGTAGCCGAAGGTCACCTTGTTCTGGGCCTGTACCCAGGCTTCGGTTTCCGCGCTGCGATCGTCTTCCAGCCAGCGGTAGGGGTCGGCAATTTCGGTATCGAAGTAGGTGTCTACCACGGCGTCTTTGCGGGTCTGCGGATACTGGATGCTGGCTACCTCGGCGGTTACTGCGGCACTGCTCTGTGCGCCGTCTGCATTTTTGCCCGAATCCGGAGATTCTCCGGAACAGGCGGCCAGCAGACCGGCCACAGCCAGAACGGGAAGTTTCTTCATGTGAACTGCTCTTCGTTACTTGCTTGTTATCGGTATGTGCGAATTTACTGGGACCGGTAAGAAAACCGAATCGGCAGGCAAACTGCAAGCGAGAGCGCGGTCAATTTTTCACGACGAAATTCGCCGCCACAATAAATAGTTTTTGCCGATAATTAATCGACAATCTCTGGATTCAAAAGCATTTTATTCGATCAAAAACAACAGTGCCCGGTCAGCCAGGCTGCCGGGCACTGTGTGGACAGGGTTGGCAATAGCCGGCGAGGCAATCAGCCTACCTGTTCACCATGGGCCTGTTTGTCTGCGTGATAGGACGAGCGCACCATGGGGCCGCAGGCGGCGTGCTTGAAGCCGATCTGTTCGGCGTAGCGGCGGTACTCCTCGAATTCATCCGGGTGTACGTAGCGCTGCACCGGCAGGTGCTCCTTGCTCGGCTGCAGGTACTGGCCGATGGTGAGCATGTCGATATCGTGTGCACGCATATCGTCCAGTACCTCGAAAATCTCTTCCTTGGTCTCGCCAAGGCCCACCATCAGACCGGACTTGGTGAGTACATCCGGGCGACGCTTTTTGTATTCCTGCAGCAGTTTCAGCGACCACTTGTAGTTGGCGCCGGGGCGCGACTCGCGATACAGGCGCGGCACGGTTTCCAGGTTGTGGTTGAACACATCCGGAGCCTCAGCCTCGAGAATATCCAGCGCGATGTCCATGCGACCGCGGAAGTCCGGGGTCAGAATTTCTACCTGCAGGTTTGGCGACAGTTCGCGGGACTGCTTGATGCAGTCGGCAAAGTGCTGGGCACCGCCATCGCGCAGGTCGTCGCGGTCCACGGAGGTGATCACCACGTAACGCAGGCTCATGGCGGCAATGGCTTCCGCCAGTTGTTTCGGCTCTTCCGGGTCCAGCGGGTTCGGCTTGCCGTGGCCCACGTCGCAGAAGGGGCAGCGGCGGGTACAGATCTCGCCCATGATCATGAAGGTGGCGGTGCCGCCGCTGAAGCACTCGCCCAAGTTGGGACAGCTGGCTTCCTCGCACACAGTGGCGAGTTTCTGCGAGCGCAGAATACTCTTGATCCGCTCCACTTCCTTGGACGCCTTGACCGAGGGCACCTTGACCCGGATCCAGTCCGGTTTGCGCAGGACCTGGTCGCTGGCGATCACTTTGACCGGGATACGCTCTACCTTGTCGCCATCGCGCAGTTTTTCCCCCTGCTGCAGGCGGCGGGTGCGTTTTACCGGGGCGATTTCCGGTTTGTTGCCGTCAACTCGTTCAGACATTACTGGTTCCTGATGCGATGTCGGCCACCGCAAATTGGTTCTCGTCTACCGGCTGCCACTCCGCCGCCGGCAATTGCAGAATGCGCTGCAACTCCGCTACAAAAATTTTCGCCACTTTATCCCACTCGGGGGTTGGCTGGATCACTTCCGCCATCTGCACCATCTGCATACCCGCGTAACCGCAGGGGTTGATGCGCAGAAAGGGCCCCAGGTCCATGTCGATATTGATGGCGATACCGTGGAAGCTGCAGCCGCGACGGACCCGCAGGCCGATGGAGGCAATCTTGTTGCCGGTGCGGGGGCCTTCGGTCAGGTAGACCCCGGGGGCATCGGCGCGCGGTGCGGCGCTAATGCCGAATTTTTCCAGCATGGCGACGGTGGCGGCTTCCAGCGCGGTCACCAGGTCGCGCACGCCGATTTTGCTGCGGCGCAGGTCGAGCAGCGGGTAGACCACCAGCTGGCCGGGACCGTGGTAGGTCACCTGGCCGCCGCGGTCTACCTGCACCACGGGAATGTCACCCGTGTTGAGCAGGTGCTCGGCCTTGCCGGCCTGGCCCTGGGTAAATACGGGGGGGTGTTCGACACACCAGATCTGGTCGCGGGCATCGTCGCCGCGGGTGTCGGTGTAATGGGCCATGGCGCGCCACACGCTTTCGTAGTCGCGCCGGCCGAGGTTGCAGATTGCCAGTTGCGGCGCCGCCGTTTGTTCGCCAGCCATTACAGCACCATATGCACGCCCGGGTGGGCTTTGAGTTCTTCAAACAGGGCCTTGAGCTGGGGTTCACCGGTGGCGACGATAAAGAAGGTCACGGAGGTGAACTTGCCGTTGCGGCTGGGCTTGTGCTTCACCTTGTCTTCATCCAGCCCCGGGGCGTGCCGGCGCATGACTTCCATGACGAATTCGTGCACTTCGCCATCGGCGTCGCGCACGACTTTGACCATGTAGTCTTCACAGGGGAATTCGATCTTGGGAGGCTGCTGCTCTGAATCCTGGGTCATACCACACTCACTTGGCCGCAGGTCTGGACTGGAAACCGGGAATACCGGGGGATTGCGGCCGGGCGGCGATTATACAGGGATGATCACAGAGTGGACAGGGAGGCGGGGATTAGGGAAGTTTTAGCAGGTTGGGTGGCGGTACTGCTACCGGGTGCAGCCTTGTGAGACCTTCAAAAACAGGATGTTTTTGCAGAGCCCCCATGGATGGGTTTACGGCGTGTCTCACAAGGCTGCACCCGGTAGCAGTACCTTCGCGGGTAGTTCAGTCACATAAGCAATGTAATGAAAACCCGCGTCCCACTATTGGAAGAAGCCCATTACGAAGCGTTTGATGGAATCCCAGATACGTTTGAAGAATCCGGCTTTCTCCACCTCTTCCGCCACTACCGCAGGGATATCCGCGACGGTTTCGCCCTCAAGGGTCACCACTACTTTGCCCACCTGCTGGCCCTTGGCCAGGGGGGCTTCCAGCTCGCCGTCGATGATCAGGTCGGCCTTGATGCTTTCTTCGCCACCGCGGGGGATGGTCACGAATACATCCTGGCTCACGGCGATGCCCACGGTCTCGCTCTTGCCGCCCCAGACCCGTTCGGTCTGCAGTACGTCGTTGCTGCCGTATACCTTGTGGGTCTGGTAGTAACGGAAGCCGTAGGCCAGCAGTTTCTGGGTTTCGGCGGCGCGCTTTTCGTCGCTGTCGGTGCCCACCACTACGGAGATCAGGCGCATGCCGCGCTTCACCGCGGAGGCCACCAGGCAGTAGCCGGCCTCTTCGGTGTGACCGGTCTTGATGCCGTCAACCGCGGGGTCGCGCCACAGCAGGCGGTTGCGGTTGGGCTGGTTGATGCCGTTGAAGCGGAAGTACTTTTCGGAATAGAGCGCGTAGTGGCTGGGGTGGTCCTGGATCAGCGCGCGCGCGAGTTTGCTGAGGTCGCGGGCGGTGGTCATATGGCCGTCGGCGGGCCAGCCGGTGGCGTTGACGAAGTTGGTGTCGTTCATGCCCAGGCGCTGGGCCTGCTGGTTCATCACTTCGGCGAATACTTCTTCGCTGCCGGAAACATGTTCCGCCAGTGCGATACTGGCGTCGTTGCCGGACTGCACGATCACGCCGCGCAGCAGGTCAATCACCGGTACCTTGTCGCCCACCTTGACGAACATTTTGGAGCCGCCCTTGCGCCAGGCTTTTTCCGAGATGTTCACCAGGTCCTGTTCCTTGATGACGCCTTTTTCCAGCTCTTCGGACACGATGTAGCTGGTCATCATCTTGGTGAGGCTGGCGGGCGGGATCTGCTTGTCCGCGTCGTGCTCCACCAGTACCTGGCCGGTATGGGCGTCGATCAGGATATACGCGGTGGCAGCCAGTTGTGGTGGCGCGGGAATCAGCGGTTTATCAGCCTGAGCCACACTGGAACAGAGGATCAGGAGGAGGCAGGCAAATAAGCGTTTGAACATGGGTATCTCTTTAGTCCTTGCATTTATATTGTGTCAATCACCCGACTCCAGCCGGGCTCTGCGCAACGGCGCCGGCCCTTGTAGACGCCAACGCCGGATAACGGTTCCATCTTCGCGGGATCAGTTGCCCGCGTCGACGACAACCTGGGGCTGCCCCAGGGATTTTTTCTCCACCGACTCCCGCAGGGCGACCAGTGCCCGCTGCTGGGCGATCGGCCCGATACGCACCCGGTACAGGGTATTACCGCCTTTATCTACCGGACTGACGGATACAGGATAGCCGAACGCGACCGCAAGCTGGGCCCGGACCTCTTCCGCCTGGGAGGAAGAGCTGAATGCGCCAACCTGCAGATAGGTATTTTCCGGCAGTTTGAAGCTGGCATCTTGCGGCAGCGCCTGACGCGCGGCGGCGTCCTTTTCTACCGCCAGGGTTTCGGTGGCGGAAGGCAATACTTCCGGATCCAGCGCTTCAACCACGACCCGGGCAACCCCCCGGTCGATATAACCAAGCTTCTGCGCGGCGGTGTAGCTCAGGTCGATGATGCGGCCCGGTACGAAGGGCCCGCGGTCGTTGACTCTGACAATCACGCTGCGGCCGTTGTCCAGGTTGGTCACCTTGGCGTAGCTCGGCAGGGGCAGGGTCTTGTGGGCCGCGGACATGGCGTACATGTTATACACCTCGCCGTTGGCGGTTTTGCGACCGTGGAACTTGGTGCCGTACCAGGATGCCTGGCCCCGTTCCCGGTAGCCTTTCACGCCTTTCAATACCCGGTAACGCACGCCGTTCACCACATAGGGAGACTTGTTACCCGCCACTCCGATGGGCTCGCGCACCGGGGTCACTTCCGGCGTGGCCAGCATGTCCACCGGGGCATCCGGGCCGCTGTCGCGCACCTGGTCAAACGGGATATCACCGCCCTTGCCGCCCTGCCCTTTGGGCTCGACGGGCACAGTACTACAGGCACTCAGTAATGTCAGGGCACTGGCGGCCCCCAGCGCTAACAGTTTCTTATACATGGTTTCCCCCCGGTGCCGGCCCAAAAAACTGGCCGCAGCCGCGTGTTATATCGCCGGATGACTACTTCGGTATCCGGCCTGCTTTCTTACTTACTTTATTGGTCAAGTGAAAAACCAGTCCCTTGGCGACCGGCAGTGACGCCAGCCGCAAACTCATCAGGAGCGTCCGCCGCGCGCCTTGATGATCTCCTGCCCCAGCTCATAAACCGCCATCGCATACAGGCGGCTGTGGTTGTAGCGGGTAATCACGTAAAAATTATTCAGTCCGATCCAGTACTGCGTGCTCTTCCCCATATCCAGGGAAAAGACATTGGCGGGCATGTCACTGGTCACCTGGGCAGTGGTCGGGAAGCCCTTTTCATCCAGCTGGCCCACGGTCCACCTGGGTTTCAGGTCGTCATTGACCACGGTCATGTCCGCATTGGGACGGGGTTCGGTGATCACGGTGACCGGCTCACCGGCTTTCCAGCCGTGCTCGACAAAATAGTTGGCCACGCTGCCAATGGCATCTTCGGTGTCGGTCCAGATATCCACCTGCCCGTTGCCGTTGAAATCCACCGCGTAATGGCGGTAGCTCGACGGCATAAACTGGCCGAAGCCCATGGCGCCGGCGTAGGAGCCCTTCAGGGTGGTGGGGTCGATATTCTGGTCCCGGGTCAGCAGCAGGTAGTTTTCCAGTTCCTTGGTGAAAAACTTGGCGCGGCGCGGGTAGTTGAACGCCAGGGTGGACAGTGCATCCAGTACCCGGTAGCTGCCCATGTTGCCGCCGTAACGGGTTTCCACACCGATAATGGCGACGATCAGCTCCGGCGGCACGCCGTATTTTTCCTGTGCGGCTTTCAGCGCTTCTGCGTTCTTGTCCCAGAAGTCCACTCCGCCGCGAATGCGGGAACTGGTAAGGAAGATTTCGCGGTATTCGTACCAGGGCTTGGCCTTTTCCGCCGGGCGTTTGATGGCTTTCAGAATGGAGTCCTTGCGCTTGGCTTCGCGCATAAGCCCCTGCAATTCATCGCGATTAAAATTGTGCTCGGTGGCCATGTATTCCACAAACGCCTGAGCCTGGGCATTTTCTTCGTGGCCCTTCTCCTGGGCACAGGCAGCGACAACCAGTCCCAGCCCGGCCAACAATCCTGTGGTCCACTTCAAAATAACCGCTCCTGTTCTCATAGAGTGCTTCCGTTGGAATTATTAGATTCGATTCGTAGCTGTGACTGCAACTGCGCCAAAAAGTGGCACCAATCCAGCAAATTAAAACAGCACTCTGCGTTTTTCCGTACTGATAGCCATCAGTATGCCGAAACCGGCCATCAGGGTAATCACCGAGGTACCCCCATGGCTCACCAGTGGCAGTGGTACACCCACAACCGGCAACAGGCCCGACACCATGCCGATGTTCACGAACACATAGACGAAGAAGGTGAGCGTGATACTGCCCGCCAGCAAACGTCCAAACACACTTTGGGCCATAAAACTAATATAGATGCCCCGGGCGATGATCAATAAGTAGAGCGTTAGCAACAGCAGGGCCCCGCGCATACCCCACTCTTCCGCCAGCACCGCAATAATGAAATCGGTGTGGCTTTCCGGCAGGAAGTCCAGCTGCGACTGGGTGCCCTCCATATAGCCCTTGCCGTACCAGCCGCCGGAGCCGATCGCCGCCTTGGACTGGAAGATGTTCCAGCCCGCGCCGAGCCGGTCGGCGTCCGGATTGAACAGGGTCAGAATGCGCTGGCGCTGGTAGTCCCGCAGGCCCCAGTGCCACATGGGCCAGGCGGCCACCAGCGCCGCCAGTGCGGCGCTGCCGATCATCTTCCAGCTGAGCCCGGACAGGTAGAGCGCAAACAGGCCGGAAGCCGCAATCAGGATCGAGGTACCCAGGTCCGGCTGGCGCACGATCAGCGCCGCCGGCACCCCGACAATCGCCAGCGCGCCGAGTACGGACAGGAACGACGGCGGCAGTGTGCGCTTGTGCAGGTAGGCCGCCACCGCGATGGGCACCGCGAGTTTCAGCGCTTCGGACGGCTGAAAACGAAAACCGCCAATCTGCAGCCAGCGCTGGGCACCCTTGGCCCCCACCCCCACAAACAGCACCGCCACCAGCAGGCAGCAACCGGCAATGTAAAACCACGGCGACCAGCGCCGGTAAAACTCCAGCGGGATCTGCGCGGCGATGAACATGCCCACGAACGCCAGACACAGGAATACGGACTGGCGTTTCACGTAATGGATTTCTTCACCGGCGGCGCTGTAGAGAATCACCAGGCCGGCGCCGGCCAGAATCATCAGCAACAGCAGCAACGGCACGTCGATATGCAGGCGGCGGGACAGGCTCGCCGGGCGGCGCAGGCTGCTGCCGGCATCCGGCAGGCGGTGCATGTAATCGCGACTAGCCACGGGCGCTCACCTCCAGGGACTCGTGTTGCGGGTGTGACGCCGGCGGGCGCATCGGCGGCTGCCAGACGGTCTCCTCCACCGGGCGCGACATCCACTCGGCAAACACTTCCCGCGCGACCGGCGCGGCGACCAGACCGCCGCCTTCGCCATTTTCCACCAGCACCGACACCGCGATCTGCGGGTCATCCACCGGCGCAAAGGCGACAAACAGCGCGTGGTCCCGGTGGCGCTCCTTCAGTGCCTCGGAGTCGTAGCGTTCGCCCTGGGCGATACCCACCACCTGGGCGGTACCGGACTTGCCGGCAACGCGAAAATCCAGGTCTTTGCCGGCGCGCTTGCCGGTACCGTGCAGGCTGTAGACCACGGCTTCCATACCCTTGAATACCAGGTCCCAGTACTCGGGCTTGGCCTCCACGTGGTGCAGCACTTCCGGCGGCTGCTCGACGCCGTCCACCGCCATCACCACCTGGGGTTTGTAATGGGTGCCACGGTTGGCCATGGTGGCGGTCATCACCGCCAGCTGCAGCGGGGTTGCCAGCACAAAGCCCTGGCCCAGTACCGCGTTGAGGCTGTCCCCCGGGAACCAGGGCATGCCGCGGGCACCGCGCTTCCAGTCCCGCGACGGGAACAGCCCGGGGCGCTCCACCGGCAGGTCGATGCCGGTCTTGGCACCGAGGCCGAAACGGGTGGCGATATCGTGCATACCGTCGATATTCCAGCGCGACGCCATGTCCCAGAAGTAGACGTCACAGCTCTGCGCCAGCCCCTGGATCAGGTCGATATGCTTGCCGTGGCCCCAGCGTTTCCAGTCGCGGTAAATGCGCGGGTCGTTGGGCAGTTTGAAGTAGCCCGGGTCCGCCACCTCGGTTTCCCCGGTGATCACGCCGGCAACCAGGCCGCCGAGGCCCATCATCGGTTTGATGGTGGAACCCGGCGGATACTGTCCCTGCAGTGCGCGGTTGAACAGCGGCACGTCGAGGGAATCGCTGAGGGCGCGATAATCGTTGAAGCTGATGCCGGTCACAAACAGGTTGGGGTCGAAGGACGGCTTGCTCACGAACGCCAGCACGCCGCCGGTCTTGACGTCGATCGCCACCACCGAACCGCGGTTGTCGCCCAGGGCATCGGTGGCCACCTCCTGCAGCTTCGCGTCCAGGTGCAGGGTCAGTTCGGAGCCGGGTTTGGGGTCGTGCCGCTCGAGCACCGTGAGCACCCGCCCGCGGGCATTGGTTTCCACGTTTTCGTAGCCCACCTCGCCCAGCAGCAGGTCTTCGTAGGAGCGTTCCAGGCCCACCTTGCCGATACTCTGGGTCCCGCGGTAGCGGCGCACGTCTTCCTCGGTGAACTGCTGGAGTTCGCGGTCGTTGATCCGCCCCACATAGCCTACGCTGTGGGCAAACAGCTCACCCTGCGGGTAATAGCGCACCAGTTCCGCTTCCACGGACACCCCGGGCAGGCGGAATTCGTTGACGCTGATGCGGGCGATTTCATCCTCGGTGAGGCGATAGCGCAGGGGCACCGGCTCGAACGGGCGCCGCCGCGGCAGGCGGCGATTGAATTTCTCCACATCGCTGTCGTCCAGACGCACCAGCCGGCCCAGCAGTTCGAGGGTTTCGTCGAGCTTCTGTACCCGCTCGCGCACGATGGACAGGGTGTAACTGGGGCGGTTGTCCGCCAGCAGCTCGCCGTTGCGATCGTAGATCAGGCCGCGGGTGGGGGGCACCGGCCGCACCTGGATGCGGTTCTGGTCCGACTGGGTGCGATAGTTTTCGTAATTGACCACCTGCAGGTCATAGAAGCGGGCAATCAGTACCCCGATCAATACCACCACGCCACAGATGGCCACCAGCATGCGGTTGCGAAACAGCCGCTGCTCGGTGTGATGATCTTTAAGGCGCAGGTTCTCGGGCATGGATGTCGTTTCGGGCGCTAATTCAGTATCGATTGTCCGCTATCGGCGCTTAATCTGCGCCCTACGGATACGAATAGTCGGGTTGGCGTAAAAATAACCACGAAGTGTACACAAATTTGCCCCCGCGCGGAGTACCCGGCGGGCGGATTTCCCGCGATGGACTCGGCAGTTTGCACATTTACTTCCGGGTGCCCAGCAGCCGGCGGACGATGAAATGTCCGCCGGCCCCCGATTCAGACCGGGGGCGCGATGGAGAGTTCACCGGGAGTTTGCTCGTTATATCCACGCCGGGTGCCGCGATCAGCGGCTATTTGTGGTACGGGTGCCCCGCAAGCAGGGTCCAGGCGCGGTACAGCTGTTCCGCCAGCAGCACCCTGACCAGTGGGTGCGGCATGGTCAATGCCGACAGGGACCAGCGCTGGCGGGCGCGACCCAGGCACTCGGGAGACAGCCCGTCGGGGCCGCCGATCAGCAGGCTGACGTTGTCTCCGGACATCTGCCAGTCTGCCAGTTCCCGCGACAGCTGCTCGGTGCTCCAGGACTTGCCCTTCACATCCAGCGCCACCACGTGGTCCCGCGGTCCCAGCGCCGCGAGCATGGCCTCGCCCTCTTTCTGGCGGGCCTTTTCCACCAGCGCGGCGGAGTTTTTCTGCCCGCGATTGCCGAGGGGGATCTCGACTATTTCCAGGGTCAGTTCCCGCGGCAGGCGCTTGGCGTACTCGTTGTAGCCCTCCTGCACCCAGGCGGGCATCTTGCCGCCAGCGGCGATTATGCGCAATTTCATGGGGAAACGGTCACCGCAATCAGTCCTGGTGCGGGTCGCTGCCGTCGGCGTTGTCGCGGGTATTGGGGGTCATGGACCAGAGCTTTTCCAGCTCGTAGAAGCCGCGCACCTGGGCCTGCATGACGTGCACCACCAGGTCACCGTAATCCACCAGTACCCATTCGCCGGTTTCCATGCCCTCGACACCGATGGGGCGGATACCGGCCTCTTTGCCGTCTTCGACCACATTTTCCGCGAGGGATTTGACCTGGCGGCTGGAGGTACCGGTACAGATGATGAGGGTATCCATGACGTCACTGAGTTCGGACACGTCCAGAGTGACGATGTCCTGGCCCTTGAGGTCTTCCAGTGCGTTTACGGCGATTTGTTTGATATCAGTCATAACACCTAATTGAGGGCGTATCCGCCCTTTTTAACTCCGATAGAGTTGATGAGTTTGAATGTAGTCGAGTACGCGCTCGGGGAGCAGGAAACGCGGGGAGCGCCCGTGCCTGATCAGTTCGCGCACTGCGGTGGCGGAGATGGGCAGCAGGGTCTGCTCCCGCACCAGTATTCGCCCGGCGGCTTCGCTGGCCAGGTGGCTGCTGTCGCCGCGATGCTGCGCCAGCAGTTCCGCCACTTCCCCTTCCCGGGGCAGTTGCCAGCCGGGGCGGGTGACCACCACCAGGTGGGCGAGCGCCACCAGTTTTTCCCAGCGGTGCCAGCCCGGCAGGCCGAGCAGGGAGTCCAGCCCCATGCAGAAGCTGATGGAGACGTCATCCCCCAGCTCGCTGCGTAATTCTTCCAGGGTGTCCACGGTGTAGGTGGCCCCTGCCCGTTTCAGTTCACGGTCGTCCAGGACCAGTTCGGGGCAGTTTTCCAGCGCCAGTGCCAGCATGGCACAGCGGTCTTCGGCACTGACTTCCGGCTCGCCCCGATGCGCCGGCTGATGCGATGGCAGCAGGCGCATTTCGTCGAACCCCAGCGCTTCCTTCAGTTCCAGCGCCATGCGCAGGTGGCCGAAGTGCACCGGGTTAAAGGTACCGCCAAACAGGGCGATGGTTTTCAGGTTTTGTGCCACTTGATCCCCAGCTAGTTCGGTGCACTGGCCACCATCGGTGGCGGCACTGCTACCGGGCAGGTGTTTGCGAGACACGCGGTAAACCCGTCCCTGGGGGCTCTGCACCGCCATCCATGGCGGTGAAGGTCTCGCAAACACCTGCCCGGTATCAGTGCCTTCGCATCAGAGTCTGTTGAGTGAGCGACTCACTCTCGAATCTGCCCATCGCCGAACACGATCCACTTCTGCGAGGTAAGACCCTCGAGTCCCACTGGACCGCGGGCGTGGATTTTGTCGGTGCTGATGCCAATTTCAGCGCCCAGACCGTATTCGAAGCCGTCCGCAAAGCGGGTGGAGGCGTTCACCATCACCGAGCTGGAATCCACCTCAGCGAGGAAGCGCCGCGCGCGGGTGTAGTCTTCGGTCACAATCGCTTCGGTGTGGCCGGAGCTGTAGCGGGCGATGTGGTCCATCGCCGCATCCATGTTCGCGACCACGCGGATGGACAGTACCGGCGCCAGGTATTCGGTGGCCCAGTCCTCTTCGCTGGCCGCGAGGGCCTGGGGCAGGATGGCACAGGTCTTTTCACAGCCCCGCAGTTCCACGCCTTTTTCACCATAGGCCGCGGCCAGTTTGGGCAGGAAGTCTGCGGCAACGGCTTGCGCTACCAGCAGGGTTTCCATGGCATTGCACACGCCATATCTGTGGGTCTTGGCGTTGAGGGCGATGTCGAACGCTTTCTGCGGGTCGGCGCGGTCGTCCAGGTACACGTGGCAGATGCCGTCCAGGTGTTTGATCACCGGCACCCGCGCTTCGCGGCTGATGCGCTCGATCAGCCCCTTGCCACCGCGCGGTACGATCACATCCACGTATTCGGGCATGGTGATCAGTGCGCCCACTGCAGCGCGGTCGGTGGTGTCCACGACCTGCACTGCGGTTTCCGGCAGCCCGGCCTGCTTGAGGCCGGCGGCGATGCAGGCGGCGATGGCGCCGTTGGAGTGCAGCGCTTCGCTGCCACCGCGCAGGATGGTGGCGTTGCCGGATTTGAGGCACAGGCTGGCGGCGTCGATGGTGACGTTGGGGCGGGATTCGTAGATGATTCCCACCACCCCCAGGGGCACGCGCATCTTGCCCAGCTGGATGCCGCTGGGGCGGTATTTCAGGTCGGAGATCTCTCCCACCGGGTCCGCCAGTTCCGCGATCTGATTCAGCCCCTCGATCATGCCGTCGATACGAGCGTCGTTCAGTTCCAGGCGGTCCAGCAGCGCAGCGTCCAGGCCGTTGTCGCGGCCCTGCTGCATGTCTCTGGCATTGGCTGCGGCCAGTTCGCCGCGGCGGGCGTCCAGCTCTGCGGCTATGGCTTTCAGCGCCCGGTTCTTGGTGCCGGTATCGGCGCGCGCCATCAAACGGGCGGCAGCGCGGGCGGCGCGGCCCATGGCCTGCACTCTGGCGACGGTGGCGTTTTCCGTGGTTTCGGCGGCACTGACACTGCTCACGACTTCTCTCCTTGGATAACCCAGGGGCGGCCTCCGATGACCGCCCGGAAATTCGGGCCGCGCAGTATACCGTAACCGGGCGGTTTGATTCGGCCTATCTGGCAGATTCGCGCCTGTCGCCGGCACCGAGTTTCTGGTGCAGGTAGGCAATGCCCAGTAACGCGAGCCCGAGCCCCATAAAAGAGGCGACCCGCAACAGCCCCTCGAGACCGGACATATCCACCAGGAACAGCTTCACGATCACCAGTGCCAGTACCGCCATTCCGCCCTGGTAACAGGCGCGCCAGCCCCGCCAGCTGCCCCACAGAATCGCCGCGACCGCCAGCGCCAGCCACACCGCGGAGTAGGTATAGAGCTCGCCGGTGCCGGTGGGTAGATCCAGGCGGATATTGCCCTGCCACAGGTGCCTCACTTCCAGCGACACCCAGATAAAGCCCGCCACTGCGGCGAGTACTGCGGCGGCCCTGCGGGTGGCGGGCAGGTAACAGCGACTCGCGAGGTAGGCCAGCAGCGCGGGCCCGGCGAATGCCGGCAACAGCAGGTTGAGCAGTGGCCGGCTGCCTATAGCGCCCCAGGCCCAGGGGTTACTTTCCGCCACAGCAACCAGGATCCACCCGTAGTTGACCGTCGCGGCCAGCATCAGCACCCGGCCGTAGCCGTCGTACCAGCGGGCGAAGCTGTCACTGACCAGGCTCTTGCGGTAATAGACCAGCGCCAGCCCCGCGAACAGCCAGGTATTCGCCACTGCCTCGGTAAAGCTGAACTCCGGCGCGAAAGCATTGCCGCCGTACAGCCAGTAGCGACACTCCGCCCACAGCGCCAGTACCAGCAGGTGCCACGCGCTGGCCTCGGCCCAGCGGGCAAGCCCCGGCGCGGGCTGTCGCAGCAGGCGCGTGGCAATCCAGGCACACAGGGCGGAACCGCCGTAGGTCCACAGGGACCAGTGGGTATCGGCGGTATAGGTGAGCAACCAGGGATTGAGGGTAAGCCGCACCACCACCAGCAGCAGCACGCCCTTCAGCAACCAGCCCAGGGCGGGCACATCAAAGCGGCGGATCACCCAGGCCAGGGAAATCGCCTGAACCGCCAGCGCCAGGGTCAGGCTGGCCTGTTCCAGCCACAGGCTGACCGCCAGGGTGTAACCGAAGTGCCCGGCCACAAACAGCCACACCACGGCCGCCTTCGGCCAGCGCCTGCCGTAGCCAAATCTGCCGAGGAACAGGAATATGGCACCGAAGATGGCCGCCAGCAGGCACCACAGGTAAACCGGCAGGTAATCCGCCGCCAGCAGGTAACCCACCAACAGCGCCAGCAGCGGCGCCATCACCGCCAGTGATGCCCACCAGTAGCGGGCCAGTCCGCGGCGCAGATTCCACAGCGCCATGCCGGAAAACAGCAGCGCTGTAACCGCAAGATAAGTGAGGAAGGCCCCCTGTAGCGCCACCGGCCAGGGTGTCAGCTGCCACTGCCCAACAATATCCGGCGCACGGTCGAGACGCAGCAGCAGCCACATCGCCAGCTGCCCGAGATACAGCGCCCAGGGCACTATTGCCATCGGTACTACTGCCAGCGAAGGGCGATGGCGCGCCGCCAGCAGCAACACCACCGCAAGCGGCCCCCAGGTCAGCAGTGCATGCCCGGACAGTACCGGCGCCAGGTAGCTCCAGCTGGAAACAGATTCGCTGTCGAACCCCGCAACCAGCATCGACACGCACTGCGCCGCCACAATGACCAGCGCACCGGGCAGCAGAAATTTCTCCACCGCCCGCGCCGCCGCAGAGCCGCTGCCCGCACCCCGCAGCAACCAGTCCCCGGGCACCACGCTGTACAGCAGATACGCCAGTACCGCCAGATAGGGTCCGCGCCAGCCGTCTACCTGATTGCCGGTGAGGGACAGCAGCCACCAGCCCAGCGCGCCCGCCAGCATGCCCAGCCACAGCCAGGGGCGGTAGACATAGCGCAACAGCAACAATACCGAAACCGTGATGATCAGGCTGTAAACCAGTGCCCCCAGCAGGTTGCCGCTGCCGGAGGACACCAGCAGCGGCACCGCGTAAGCGCCCAGCATGCCGATGGCCGCCAGCACCGGCCCGTGCAGGCGCGCCAGCCACATGGTCACCACCGCCACTACTGCAAGCAGGCCGAAAGCAAACCCGGGACTGAACAGCTGGTACAGGTGCACCGCGGAGAGCACCGCAGCGAAGGCAGTAATCGCACCACCGCCGGCCAGTGCGGCGAATACCGGGCTGCTGCCACCGGTTTTGCGCCGCATCCATTCCGCCGTCAGATACAGCGCCAGCGCAATCATCAGACCCGCAGCCACCCGCACCTTCGGCCCCAACAGCCCCTGCTCGATGCCGTAGCGGGCGAGAAAGATACCCGCCAGCGCCACACAGGCACCGCCGAGCCACACCATCCAGTTTTCCTGAATGCGATCGAACAGGGATTTTTGCCGGCCGGCGGGGATCGTCGCGGCAGCCGGCACTGTGGTTTCAGGCACTATGGTTTCAGGCATATCGTCCAGCGCGTCCGCCACCCGGGCGAGATCGTCCTCCAGCCACAGATCGGCGGAGGCCTCGGGTTCATTGGCGGGCGGTGGAGATTCAGGGGGCGAAGATTCTGCAGCTGGACGCTCAGCCTTCGCGGCGACCGACCCCTGCCCGGCGTGCAATCGCGCACTCAGCTCCCGCACCTGGGTGCGCAGGCTGCGCACCTCGCTAAATGCGAGAATGCCCAGTATCGAGCCGATAATCACCGTAAATAGCAGCGCTATCCCCAGCAGAGCCAATCCTTCCATGCATCGCCTTTTTGTCTGAGATATTTCGTTGTTGTTGTCGTGTTATTCGTGGGCCCAGCGGTCCAGATTGCTGGCGATACTGGCCAGGCGCTCCAGCGGATCCTGGCTCGCCAGCAATTCCACCCGCGCCGCATCCTCCAGCGGCAGCAGCTGCGCCAGTTGCCAGGACAGCGCCTCGGCAGAGTCCACCGGGTCAAACTTCAGTGACAGCATGGCCGCGTGCTGTTTGAGTTCATTCAGTACCGCCAGCAGGCCATCGCAGTTTTCCGGGATCGGGTGGGCGGCTTCCTCTTCCAGCCATTCGACTTCCGCCATACGCAGGCCGTCTTCCTCGACAAAGGTATCGAGGACGCGGAAGCGGGAGTGCCCCAGGACATCCACGTGCAGCAACCCCTCCTCCCCCTGACTCCAGTCGACAATGCGCACATACAGGCCCAGCGGCCACACCTCTGCCGCCCCCACTTCCTTGCCACTGCGAATCAACGCCACGCCGAACCCGGTTTCCGACTTGAGAGATTCGGTCACCAAGCGCAGATAGCGCTGCTCGAATATGCGCAGGGGCAAAGTAATGCCGGGAAACAGCGCCAGATTCAGTGGAAATAGTGGAATTAATGACAAAGTTACCGTCCAGTCCTGCAACGCCAAAGGGGTATTCGTGCGACAAAGATACCACTGTGAACACACAGACAAGGATAACGTCCCACGGATAAAACAAAAACTGGCGCCAGCTGTTCTAGACTCTATTCAAATGCCATATCAATTGGCATGTGCAGACGTGAGTTGAGAGGTATCACCATGCGCTGGCAGAAGGGTCGCAGAAGTTCGAATGTTGAAGACCGCCGCGGGGAGCGCGCCCCCGGCGGTGGTATGGGCGGCCTCGGCAACCTGCTGGCGCTGGCGCCGTTTCTGCTGCGCAGCAAAAAGGGCTGGCTGATCCTGCTGGCACTGGCGGCGGTCTACTACTTTGGCGGCCACCTGTTTAGCGGCAGCCCCGGCAGCCAATCCACACAGGTGGGACCGGATGGGCAGCCCCAGGCCCCCGCGCAACCCGGCGCCGACGATGAAGTGGCACAGTTTGTTTCGGTAGTCCTCGCGGATACCGAAGACACCTGGGGCAAACTGTTCCAGCAGGCGGGCTCCCAGTACTCGACCCCCAAACTGGTACTGTACAACGAAGCCGTGCGCTCGGCCTGCGGACTCAGCTCCGCCGCGGTGGGGCCCTTCTACTGCCCCGGCGACCAGAAGGTATATCTCGACCTCAGCTTCCTGAACGAACTGAAAAAGCTCGGCGCGCCAGGGGATTTCGCTTTCGCCTATGTGATTGCCCACGAGGTCGGCCACCACGTGCAGAACCAGATGGGCACCTCGGCCAAGGTGCAGCAGGCGCGCATGCAGTCCGACAAGGTCACCGCCAATCGGCTTTCCGTAATGCTGGAACTGCAGGCGGACTGCTTTGCCGGGGTATGGGCCTATTATGCCCACCGGGATCGCCAGATGCTGGAGCCCGGGGATATCGAGGAGGGCCTGCGGGCTGCAGCGGCGGTCGGCGATGACCACCTGCAACGCCGCTCCGGCCACGCGGTGTCACCGGATGCCTTCACTCACGGCAGTGCCGAACAACGCGCTTACTGGTTCCGCCAGGGGTTCACGTCCGGCGATGTGAACAAGTGCAATACCTTCGCGGCGTTGGCTGGCCAGGGGCAGTAACATTTCGGGAAAAGTTTCACTGGTTGTCGCGCACGGGAGCCACTAAGCTGTGCGCGCTATTTTTACAATTTCCATTTCAACAGGGAGAATCCCGTGGCAAGAGCAACAGCCCGACACATTCTGGTAGAGAGCGAAGCGCAGTGTGAAGATCTGAAAAAGCAGATCGAAGACGGTGCCGATTTCGGCAAGATTGCCCAGCAGTATTCCAAGTGCCCTTCCGGCCGCAATGGCGGCGACCTGGGCGAGTTCGGCCAGGGCCAGATGGTACCCGAGTTCGACAAGGTGGTTTTCACCGGTGAACTGAACAAGGTGCACGGACCGGTAAAAACCCAGTTCGGCTATCACCTGCTGGAAGTTACCAGTCGTAATGACTGACCCCCATTTCTAAATTTGCCGCCGCCGAGACCCGACAAACTGATACGGCGGCGGCAAATACCCTACCAAAAGAAAAAAATCCAACGACTTCCATTTCGTGCACGCCCGTCCCAATTTCAATAGCTCACTTTCGCGCACAAACACTTTGCGTTAGCATCCTCCGGTCTTAAATTTCCACAGACACGGATATGTCTTTCTGCAAACTTACGGATGGTTCCGGAAATACCTACCTGCTCTCTGCGAGCCACTGGATTCAGTCTCCAGCCCCAGGCGAATACGTTGAAGCTGTCGAAGCGCTGGCGCGATTTGATTGCGGTCAACTGTTTGAGGCAGAGAATAGTTTTTTCTTCCACCTGGATGGTGAACTACAACAGCGCTTGTCAAGGCGACTCGGACCCAACTGGCGCGATGCACATGTAAGCAATTCTGTATTGCATCCCGCCCCGGGCAATTCGATGAGCGCCCTGCCGGGCCGCTGGCCGTTGATTCTCGATGCCATTTACCACGGCGATATCCGATTTACAAAAATCGCCTCGGGGTCGACAAAAAAAGATGCACCCCCTGTCGAAGACAACCGGGCCATCCTGCGCGTCAAAATTCGTCAGGCACTGGCCGCTATCGTTGCCCAGGAAAAAGCGGAAGCCGCGCAGCACACCCGCCTGCTCGAACAGGAAACCCGTAGCGGCCGCGCCCTGATCTATACCGGTGCATTCCTTACCGGATTGTGGAACGCGGGTGCCGATTTCGCCCAGTGGCTCAAGGACGTCAACGATGTGCTCAACCCGGTACACCGTACCCTGCGAGGAATCCAGGCGGGCCAGAAGGCACTGCAGCGCAATAGTGAAAACGGGGACAACCTGCTCGACGCCTACCAGCATGAAGTTCTGACGGCAGAAAAGCGGGAACTGGTACAAGTACTCGGCTTTGACCCCAGCAGCATCACCCGGGAACAGTTCCACAAAGCCACCGAACTGGCGGATCTGATCTGGGAAGACCCGACGCTGCAGGCCGATCTGCGGCGCTTCGTCAAAGACTACGTCAAAGCCCAGCACACCATCGAGATCACCGAGTTCTCCGGTGCCGCCGCCTTCGAAGTTCTCTTCACCATATTGCTCGCCGCAGTAACCGCCGGCGCCGGCCTCGCCGCCAGCGCCGCCGCGCAGGCCCGGCACTTTATACGCTTCCGCAAGGTCGGGGATTTGCTGCTGGAGTTTGGAGATCAGGTCAAGAAGATCAGAAGAGCCCGGCATGGTGACGCGGCGGGCAAAGAAAAAGCGGGTTTTGCAGACTTTGAAAGCCACGGCGAAGTTGAGGCCCCCAGACCTGCAGAAGCTCCCGCCAAGGAAGCCAAACCCAAGACTCGCGGCAAAACTGATTTCAGCAAACGCAAAGGTGTACCACCCGCCTCTCTCGAGGATGCCGTCAAACGCCTGAATTCCATGACGAGTGAGATTTCCAGAAACGGCTACCAACCGAAATACACCGACACCGAACTGAAAGCCCTGGCGCAATCCGGAGATGTGTCCCAAGAGCGCTTCCAGGTACGCTTTATGGAAAGCCGTTACCTCACCAATAACGGAGAGCCGGGCATGCTGGGAGCGCCCATGCGCGGAGTGAGCGGCAACGGTGCCAAGTACTGGTCTACCAGTTTCGACCAACTGGAAGACGCCGATTCGGATGCTCGTCTCATATCCGAAAAACTGGGGCTTGACTACAACCCGAAGACAAAATATGCACTGATTGTCATCGACACAGAAAAATCAGCTCCTCTCACCGGGGTAAAAAGTGTTCCCGCCACGTTTGAAAAAGTCAGTAAATTTGCCAACAAAGAGCTGCCTGATGATTTCCCTGAAGGATTTACCGATATCACCATGACACCTGAGTTTCAGGAGCAGTATGCGCAGCATTACCAAGCAGCTGTGGATGGCAAGTTTCTAAAAACTCCCTGGTCTACTCAGACCAATCATTTTAGTGATTATCTAGATACTACGGACCTATCTGACATCACCAAAGAACAGCTAAAACAAAGAATGGCAATGCAAAGCAAGATAGGAAACAACCAATATTACGAAGGAAATGGATTAACCAGGAACAACATTAAGGAATCCGATAACCAGTTCGGTGCCGTGGAAACCCTTAATTTCGAGCGCAAGCCTGTCAACCTCCAGCAGCTGGAAGACGCCGAAGCAATTACCTATGTCTCCAAGGATCTTTAAATGAGCTGGATGCCAAAACCAAAGTACTCAATCAAAAAGCAGTTACCACGAATAAATCTCAATGAGAAACCACCTATAGATGCTATAGAGCTGGCCCGGGCAGATGACCCAAATTGCGACAACACCACCGTCGTTTTTTTTCGACAGAACCAATATCTAAGTGTTCTGATTTCAGATAAAAAACCACGACCACTGAAGAATGGAGGAGAGATATTCTCTTCAACTCAGGCAGATTACCCACTGAGTATGCTCGCCTGGTTTCCCGATGCGCTGACGGAATTCCAAAAGCCGCCCGCAGATGGCGGCATGCATCCTGGGGGTATGACGGGTCACGATGAGGATGTGGATGGGGAAATGCTCTGTATTCAGCGCGCGATGAATGCGGGCCCGGGAGTGGGCGGATATGCCATCATCAACCGGTCAAGAAAAGACCACTCAGTTCAAATGGAGGAGTTTTTTAGGCCGCAGGAAGTCATGTTCGCCGACAACTTCCTCTATGAAGGTGGCCTTCTTGACCTGTTCAAAGACCTGGGTGAAAAATACCGCCGCGGTGAGATCTAACGGCTATGCTCGAAGCGGCGGGAAGCATGTAGACAGGCTCCCCTACCGCCCCAAAAAACATTTAGAAGCGTTCCGACACCACCATCAAATCGGATTCCGCCGCACCTGCCAGGTTACCGGTCGCGCGTAATCGCCCACTTTGTCTTCCACCCCCAGCAACATCGCAAACAGTGCCATCCGCACCAGCAGACCGTTATCGGTCTGGCGAAAAATGGCGAGGCTTGGGTGTTCGTTGAGGTCCGGATCCAGTTCGTTGGCTTCCGCGCGGGAGTCGCGGGGTAGCGGGTGCATGATCACGGTGTTGGGTTCGGCGTGGCGGGTGAAGATGTCGCGATTGAGGCGGAAGCGCCCGCGGTAGCGGTCGGCGTCGGCCTGGCATTCGAAGCGTTCTTCCTGGATACGTGTGGAATAGACAATATCCACATGTTTGATCGAGGGTTCCAGCTGATCGGTAATGCTTACTTGATGCCCGGCTTCGCGCAGTTTTTCCACCACTGCATCCGGCATTGCCAGCTCGCCCGGTGATACCAGTACCAGCTGCACATTCTTGAACAGGCACAACAGCTTGCACAGGGAGTGCACGGTGCGGCCGTGCTTGAGGTCGCCGATCATGGCGATGCGGAAATTGTCCAGGGAGCCGCCCTTGCCTTCCAGTTCCTTGCGGATGGTGTACAGGTCGAGCAGCGCCTGGGTCGGGTGCTCGTTGGCGCCGTCGCCGCCATTCACAATCGGCACCCGGCTCGCGGCGGCGAACTCCGCCACCGATCCGGCCTGCGGGTGGCGCATGCAGATTATGTCGGAGTATCCGGAGAGGACCCGCGCGGTGTCATAGAGAGATTCACCTTTCGCCAGTGAACTGGCGGAAACACCGACGGTCTCGCGCACAGTGCCACCGAGCAGGTTGAAGGCACAGCCGAAGCTGACCCGGGTGCGGGTGCTGGGCTCGAAAAACATGTTACCGAGGATCGCGCCCTCGAGTACCCGGGTGACTTTTTCCCGGCGGGCGTAGGGAACCATGGTATCTGCCACGGCAAAGATGCGGTCGATATCACCGCGTTCGAACTGGCTGACGGAAAGGATGTTGGCGCCAATAAAGTCCATTGCTGCTCCACTTTAAGCACTGATTGCGCCGGGATCACCGGCTGCATTACCGGGCGGCTATTCTACGCGCGGGCCCCCTGGGAGAACAGCCGCAACCGGCAACAGTTTTAGCCCAGCAGGCTATCGCCCCACACCTCGAGCTGATCCAGCAGCTCGCTGCGCTCCGGATACTCCTCCCGCAGCCGCGCAATCTCCTCGAAATAGCCCTCCAGGGTAAGACTGGCCCCGAATGCCGGGTCTGTCAGGCGCTGGTAACGCCAGGTCTCCCAGCGCTGCTGCTCTTCCGCGTTCAGGGTCTCCGGGTAATTGCGCGCGCGCAGGCGGAACAACAGCTCCGGCAGGCGCCCATCGGTAAACGGCACCTCCCCGGCCAGGACCTCGGGCCCGCGACTGGCGAGCGCCCGGTGCAGCTGGCGGCACAGGTCGCGGTCGGCGTCGTTGAGGAAGCCGTCGTAGAGGCGCCCTTCCACGTCCCTTGCGGGGAATTCGCTGTCTACAAACACCTGGTGCAGCTTTCGGGTCAGGTCCAGTTCCCGCAGCCTCTGCCAGTTTGCCTCGCAGGCGGCCTTGTCGATGCCGAGTTCGGCGGCGCGCGCGTCGCCCAGCATATTGCCCGGCGCCAGCACCGGGCACTTGTTCAGATGAATCAGCTTGAGACCGACGGGGAGCTCACCCTCACCCAGCTTGTCGCGGGCAGTGTACAGGCGCTCGCGCAGGGCGTCCGGCTCCAGGTCCAGGATCGGCTGCGGGTCCATGGCCAGGTTGGCGCAGATAACCGCGTTGCGGTTGACCGGGTGCATCGCCAGCGGCAGTACATAGGTGAGGTGCCCGTGGGTGGCGGGCACCTTGCCCGAGATATGCAGCAGCGGCTTGCGCGCCTGGGGGTCGAGCAGCTTTGCCACCTCCTGTTTGCGGCGCCGGTTGTAGACGTAATCGTAGAGTTTCGGCTGCTTTTCCCGGATCAGGCGCGCCATATCAATGGTCGCGCGCACGTCCGACAGCGCGTCGTGGGCGCCCTCGTGGCTGATGCCGTTGGCCGCGGTGAGTTCCTCGAGGCGGAACGACGGCACGTGCTTGCCGTCCGCAGTCTCGCGCTCTGGCCACTGGATACCTTCCGGGCGCAGGGCGTAGGTCAGGCGCACCATATCGATGATGTCCCAGCGGCTGTTGCCGGACTTCCACTCGCGCTCGTAGGGGTCGAGCAGGTTGCGGTACAGGGTGTGGCGGGTGACCTCATCGTCGAAGCGCAGGCTGTTGTAGCCCACCCCGCAGGTGCCGGGTGCCCCCAGTTCGTCGAGAATGCGGCGGATAAAGTCGATCTCCGGCATCCCCTCTGCCAGCGCCACCTGCGGCGCCAGGCCGGTCACCAGCGCCGCCATCGGCTGTGGCAGGCAGTCACTGGCAGGCTTGCTGTAGATCATCAATGGCTCGCCGACGATATTGAGATCCTCATCGGTGCGGATACCGGCAAACTGGGAGGGTTTGTCTGCGCCGGGGTCCGTGCCCCAGGTTTCATAGTCGTGCCAGTAGAGTGTGGTGCCGGACATGTCTCCCCCAAATTCAAGATACGCGGGCCATGTTAACCCAGCCCGCGAGCCCGGCGCAGGTTGCAAAGCCCCCAGCGCACATTAAAATCCCGCGTTCTCCTATATTGTCCAAGAATTCCAAACCCGGATCAGCGCCCACCTATGAATATTCGCCAACAGCTCAACGACATCTTCCAGGCCGCCATGACCGCCGCCGGCATCCCCGCCGATTGCAGCCCGGCCGTAGCCCCGGCCAAGAAAGCCGGCTTTGGCGACTACCAGGCCAATGGCGCCATGGCCGCGGCCAAGAAAGTGGGAACCAATCCGCGCGAGCTGGCGGCCAGGATCGTGGACAACCTGGACAAGGGCGACATGATCGAGAAGGTGGAAATCGCCGGCCCCGGCTTTATCAATATCCACCTGAGCGAGGCCTGGCTGGGCAAGACCCTGGCCGCGGCCCGCGCCGACGAGCGCCTGAACATCGCCAAGGTCGCCGAGCCGCAGACCGCGGTGCTGGACTACTCCCACCCAAACCTGGCGAAAGAGATGCACGTGGGCCACCTGCGCACCACCATCATTGGCGATGCGCTGGCGCGCCTGCTGGAATTCCAGGGCCACACCGTGATCCGCCAGAACCACATGGGCGACTGGGGCACCCAGTTCGGCATGCTGCTGGCACACCTGGCGGACCAGATGGAAAACCAGGACGCAGAAGTGGCGCTGGCGGACCTGGAAGTCTTTTACCGCGAGGCCAAGGTGCGCTTCGACGAGGAAGAAGGCTTCGCCGACCGCGCCCGCGAATACGTGGTGAAACTGCAGGGTGGCGACGCCGACTGCCTGAAGCTGTGGCAGCGCTTTATCGATATCTCCATCAGCCACGCGGAAGAGATCTACGACAAGCTGAAGGTGACCCTGAAGCGGTCAGACGTGTATGCCGAAAGCCAGTACAACGACGATCTGCCGGTCCTGGTGAAAGACCTGGTGGACCGCGGCATCGCGGTGGAAGACCAGGGCGCGATCGTCGCCTTCCTGCCGGAAATGGCGGACAAGGAGGGCAACCCCAGCGTCGTCATCATCCAGAAACGCGGTGGCGGCTACCTGTACGCCACCACCGACCTGGCAGCGATCCGCTACCGCGCCAATGTACTGAAGGCCGACCGTATCCTCTATGTGGTGGATGCGCGTCAGTCCCTGCACCTGCAGCAGGCGTTCACCGTAGCGCGCAAGGCCGGCTACATCGCCGACCAGCAGACCCTGGAGCACTGCGCCTTCGGCACCATGATGGGCGACGACGGCAAGCCGTTCAAAACCCGTACCGGCGGCACCGTAAAGCTGGCGGCGCTGCTGGATGAAGCGGTGGAACGCGCGACCGCGCTGGTAGCGGCAAAGAATCCGGAGCTGAGCGCCGAGGAACAGGCGGAAATCGGCCGTGTGGTGGGTATCGGCGCGGTGAAATACGCCGACCTGAGCAAAACCCGCACCAACGATTACGTGTTCAACTGGAACGCCATGCTGGCGTTCGAGGGCAACACCGCACCCTACCTGCAGTACGCCTACACTCGCGTGCGCAGCATCTTCCGTCGCGCCGGGGTGGAGCCGTCGTCACTGACCGGGGAAATCAAACTCGGCACCGATGCCGAGCGCGCACTGGCAATCAAGCTCAACCAGTTTGGCGAGGTACTGGACCAGGTGGCGAAGGACACCTTCCCCCACGTGCTGTGCACCTATCTGTACGAACTGGCCAGCGCCTACATGGCGTTCTACGAGGCCTGCCCGGTGCTGAAAGAAGGTGTGAGCGAAGAGGACAAGCAGAGCCGCCTGCAGCTGTGCGATCTGGTAGCCCGCACCCTTGCCACCGGCCTCGACCTGCTGGGTATTGAAGTGCTGGAGAAAATGTAAGGGTTCAGTTATGTGGCTCAGGCTCTTTCTGCGGAGAGGGCCTGCTTCAGCAACTGCTGTGCTTTGGCGAGCTCCGAGTCCCGTATCAGCCACAGCTCAGAGTGCCAGTCCAACACGGTACTGTTGGTCTGCGGAGACTCCACCCGGGTCTTTTGCGTGAGCACTGAATATCCGGCGGATTCCAGCAGATTGCACAGGTAACTGCCCAGTAATTGATCGTTAGTGGTGTAGATTTTTCGCGCCATGATGATACTGCTTCCATGCCGGCTTATGGCCGGATTTCCTTAATTTCGCACACCACACAGCCACCTGCACTCGGGTAGATCCAGATAGCATCTGCGGCGGGAGTACTTTTAAAGATAGTCGCTGAGCGGCGCCTGTGACACCGCAAAAAGTGCCAATTGCGCCAATTAGCGCGGTTGGCCGGTGATCAGTTCGAGGTTGGCAACGGAACCCCTGGCCGTTTGTGCATCCTGGGAGGAAGTCAGGGCGGGAAGCTCGGTGGAATACAGCTGGTATTTGTTCTTGCCGTTGCGCTTGGCGTAGTACATTGCGGTGTCTGCTTTTTGCAGTATCCCGGCCAGGGTATCCCCCCGCTCATCAACGGCAACCACCCCCACGCTCATGGTGACCTCCACCAGGTGCTCCACCACCTTGACCGGCTGCGCCACGGTATTGAGCATCTTTTCCGCCAGGGTTTTATAGGCTTCCGGTTCCGGCAGGTTGCGCACAAAAACGCAGAACTCATCCCCGCCCAGGCGGGCAACGATGTCACCGCAGCGCATCGCGCTCAGAAGACGGCGGGCAATAACGCTCAGCAGCTCATCGCCGCCCTGGTGCCCCAGGGTATCGTTGACATGTTTGAAGTCGTCCAGGTCGATGAAGAACAGGTAACCGCGCTCCCGCTCCTGTGCAGACTGCCGCTGCCGCCCCTCCAGATAGTGCTCCAGTTGCTCCATCAGGCTGTAGCGATTGTCGAGCCCGGTAAGGCAATCGTGCATCGCAATCTGTTCCAGCTGTGCGGTCTTGCGGCTCACCATATCGTTCATGTCTTCGAGTTGCTCGCATACCGTCAGCCCGGTGTTGTCGAGCACATCCAGTTCGTCGAATCTGCCGGAGGTTTTGTACACCGGTTCGATCAGGTGGCGGGCATCGGCGAAACGGCCGTTGGTGAGCAGTGGCAGAGCCTCGGACAGGCGGCGCAGGCGCTCGGTGGGACGCCACAGAATACCCGCCACCGCGGCACTGAAAACCAGCGCACCCAGCACGGAAAACAGCAGCAACAGCTTGAGCGAGTCCTTGATGTGCTGAACCTGGCCGGTGACGTCGTCAATAAACAGGAAATAGGCACCCTCTCCGCCCACATCCACGCGCATGGCCTTGATATCGTACTGGCGATTGTCGAATTGCTGGATGCGGGCCGCCTGCAGCCCCTCCAGGTCACTCTTCTCCGCCGCCTGTACCAGCAAAGGCAACAGGCGCTCGCGGGAGGTCAGGGCCAGCACATCGCGCCCCCAGGTGGCCAGATGGGCCGAAGCCTGTTCGGAGCCGGCTTCGCCGCCCCCATCGCGGACATCGGAGATAATGCCGATATCGGATCCGGTCATAACGCGGAAGCGCTGCAGTTGCTGGGACAGCGCGCGGTCAACCTGCAGTACGTAATCCCCACTGTGGGAGTGCATGGGTACCGACAGGCTCTGCTCGCAGGCGTTGTCGCACCTTACCCGCTCCAGCGGCTGGCCCCGCCGCAGCACCTGCTGCACCACTTCCGGGCTGAGATTGGCATGGGGAGCGCCCCAGGTGAGGATGGGCTCGCTGGCATCGCCATAGATCTTCAGGGAGTGCAGGCCCCAGCTGTGCTGCAGCAGCTCCCACTGGCGATTCATCACCTTGCGCAGTTCATCGCGGCTTGAGATGCGGCCGTGTTCGTTGAGGGCGATCATTTCCGCCAGCTGCATCACTTCCTGGCGGGACTGTTGCAGCAGGCCGCTGATCTGGTGCTGGAAACTGAGGTAGCGGCTCTCGCGGTTCTTCTCCAGCAGAGACTGCAGGCTGCCATTGCCCAGCAGGATAAAGAACAGGCACATGGTCACCACCAGCAGCAGCGTGAAAAGGCAGGCCTTGAAGCGAAGAGTGTTGAACCTGGACAGTCGCAGCACGGTGGTGAACCCCTGATTCCCTAGGTACTTCCATTATTCTTTACAAAGTTTGCGCTTTTATTCCCGGGCAACTGTTTATTGCTGCAACCCCCGTGCCGGGAAAAGGCAACTCTGCTTTTGTTTATTTGGCTAGTTATCCAACAAGTATGGTCAAGATCCCGGCGCCTGCCGGCACCCTCCACCCCACCACAGAATAAAATAACGCCAAGTGCGCTAAAACAGGATATCTGTCACAAATACGCCGATCCATCAGCATATTTTTGACCCACATTGTACCCAATTGCCCGCAATCATTGCGATTGCTAAGATGCGCGCCGGCCGGGCCAGGGGCCACGGGCTTTAGCGGCCCCCTGACCCTCCGGCCAATTTGCTATTTTTTACCGGTACTTTCACGGGCGCTTCCCCCGAGCAGCCGTCTCGGCCCAGCGCCCGCCGGCCGCACACTTTCAGTGTTTACAGGAATCCATCCACTATGACCCAGCCTTCGCTCAAGCAGTTGGAACAACACGACGCTTTTATCCGCCGCCATATCGGCCCGGATACGGCGCAGACCCAGGCCATGCTCGAAACCCTCGGCGTGGCGTCCCTCGACGAACTGATCGAGAAGACCGTGCCTGCCGCCATCCGCAAGCAGGGCGAACTGGATCTGGCTGATGCCGTGGATGAACACGAGGCCCTGGCGGAGCTGAAAGCCCTGGCCGGCCGCAACAAGATCTTCCGTACCTTCATCGGTATGGGCTACCACGACACCATCACCCCCAACGTGATCCTGCGCAACGTGCTGGAAAACCCGGGCTGGTACACCGCCTACACCCCCTACCAGCCGGAAATCGCCCAGGGCCGCCTTGAGGGCCTGCTGAACTTCCAGCAGATGATCATGGACCTCACCGGCATGGAACTGGCCAACGCCTCCATGCTGGACGAAGGCACCGCCGCCGCGGAAGCCATGTCCATGTGCAAGCGCCAGGTGAAGCGCAACAAATCCAATACCTTCTTTGTGGATCAGGACTGCCACCCGCAGACCATCGCGGTGGTGCAAACCCGCGCCGAGCACTTCGGTTTCGAGGTGACGGTCGGCAACCCGGAAACCGACCTGCCGGAAGAGCTTTTTGGCGCCCTTTTCCAGTATCCGGGCTCCACCGGTGTGGTGCGCGACCTCACCGACCTGATCGCCAAGGTGCACGAAGCCGGCGCCCTGGTCACCGTGGCCGCAGACCTGATGGGCCTGGTAGCGCTCAAGGCACCGGGTGAAATGGGTGCCGACGTGGTAATCGGCACCAACCAGCGCTTCGGTATCCCCATGGGCTACGGCGGCCCGCACGCCGCCTTCTTCGCCTTCCGCGAAGCCTACAAGCGCTCCGCCCCCGGCCGCATCATCGGCGTTTCCGTAGACAGCAAGGGCAAGCGCGCCCTGCGCATGGCGATGCAGACCCGCGAGCAGCACATCCGCCGCGAGAAGGCCAACTCCAACATCTGTACCTCCCAGGTACTGCTGGCGGTGATGAGCGCCTTCTACGCCATCTACCACGGCCCCGAAGGCCTGAAGACCATCGCCGCGCGCATCCAGCGCCTGACCGATATCCTCGCCACCGGCCTGAAAGAAAAAGGCCTGGGCCTGACCCACGACAGCTGGTTCGACACCCTGACCGTATCCGTGGGCGACAAGCAGTCCGCCATCTACGACTGTGCGATCAAGGCGGAAATCAACCTGCGCAAGGTTGGCAGCGACGCCCTGGGTGTCAGCCTGAACGAAACCACCACCCTGCAGGACGTTTCCGAGCTGCTGGACCTTTTCATTGGCGGCGACAACAGCCTGGACCTGGCCAAGATCGACAGCGAGCTGGCCGCCAAGGGCCCCGCCGGTGTACCCGCCGGCCTGCAGCGCAGCAGCGATTTCCTGACCCACCCGGTATTCAATACGCACCACTCGGAAACCGAGATGCTGCGCTACCTGAAGACCCTGGAGTCCAGGGACATTGCGCTCAACCACAGCATGATCCCGCTGGGTTCCTGCACCATGAAGCTGAACGCCACCGCGGAAATGATCCCGGTGACCTGGCCGGAATTCGGCAAGCTGCACCCGTTTGCCCCGGCCGATCAGGCCGAGGGCTACCGCGAGATGTTCACCCAGCTGGAGCAGATGCTGGCCGCCTGTACCGGTTACGACGCCGTCAGCCTGCAGCCGAACGCCGGCTCCCAGGGCGAGTACGCCGGTCTCGTCGCGATCAAGAAATACCTGGAAGCCAAGGGTGAAGGCCAGCGCGATATCTGCCTGATCCCAGCCTCCGCCCACGGCACCAACCCCGCATCCGCGATGATGGTGAGCATGAAGGTGGTGGTGGTTGCCTGTGACAACAAGGGCAACGTGGACATCGAAGACCTCAAGGCCAAGATCGAAGAGCACGGCGATCGCATCGCCGCGCTGATGGTCACCTACCCGTCCACCCACGGCGTGTTCGAGGAAGGCATCCGCGAGATCTGCGAGCTGATCCACAACGCCGGTGGCCAGGTGTACATCGACGGCGCCAACATGAACGCCCTGATCGGCGTCGCGGCGCCGGGCAAGTTCGGCGGTGACGTATCCCACCTGAACCTGCACAAAACCTTCTGTATCCCCCACGGTGGTGGCGGCCCGGGCATGGGCCCGATTGCCGTCGGCGAACACCTGAAGCCCTACCTGGCGGGCCACCCGGTGACCGAAGTACCGGGCAACGACGCCAAGAACGGCACCATTTCCGCGGCACCCTGGGGCTCAGCGAGCATCCTGCCGATCAGCTGGATGTACATCCGCATGATGGGCAAACAGGGCATGCAGCTCGCCACCGAGACCGCGATCCTGAACGCCAACTATGTGGCCAAAAAGCTGAGCGAGCACTACCCGCTGCTGTACAAGGGCAGCAACGGTTTCGTCGCCCACGAGTGCCTGATCGACCTGCGCCCGCTGAAGGAAGTGAGTGGTATTTCCGAGGAAGACATTGCCAAGCGCCTGATGGACTTCGGTTTCCACGCGCCCACCATGTCCTTCCCGGTCGCCGGTACCCTGATGATCGAACCGACCGAGTCGGAAGCCCAGGAGGAGCTGGATCGTTTCGTGGAAGCCATGGCGACCATCCGCCAGGAAGCGGAAGACGTGGCCAGCGGCAAGTACACCGCGGAAGACAACCCGCTGCACAATGCGCCGCACACCCAGGACGACGTCATGACCGACGAGTGGACCCACGCCTACAGCCGCGAGATTGCCGCGCGCCCGGCAGCCTGGCTGAAGCACCACAAGGTGTGGCCGGCGTCCAACCGTATCGACAACGTCTATGGTGACCGCAACCTGATCTGCTCCTGCCCGCCGGTTGAGAGCTATATGGACTGATAGTCCGGATATCGGAAACAAAAAAGCCGGAGCAATGCTCCGGCTTTTTTGTTTCCGCTTTGTTTCCGCAAGGCGGAACCGGCCCCTCGGCAGGGTTTACCCTCAAGCGGCCTGGGCGCCGCGGCAGGAGGCGGATTCCTGCAGTTCGAATTCCTCGGAAAAAAAATTAGCCGGGATCTCGCGAAAGATCCCAGCCTTCCACTCCGCCACCGAGTAACCGTCAGATCACATCAATCACGGTTAACACAAGTGATGCTGTTCATCCTCGGCCAGCGATGCTCTTGATCGCGTAATAGGCATTGTCTCCAATTAGATTACGGAGCTGGAGCTTTAGCTTGGCAAGTCCCATCGACGTCCGGGCAACCATTTTTCCGCCCGTATCCACCTGATTAGAACCTGAGACCACGGATTGCGTTTCAATACAGACTACGGGTCTTTTGCTCAATGCAAAAATTTCCGCAGCAACTGCCGCGTCGCTCTCAATAAACAGGCCAGCACCTGTCTCCTGGTATACACGGGCTTTAAACGCCGGGGAATTCGCATGCTCTTCATCTGACTGCGTCATGATCAACTCACGATACTTCACCCCATACTTCTCCAGCCAAGCCTCGGTTTCAGGTCGATACGTTTCCCGGCGCGAGGTAATCAGCCAACCGATTTCGCCCGATGATGCATGTAGCTGCTCAGCTTCCAGCAGAAACCGACGATACACTTCGTCATTGTCGTACTCATACGCCACTGGGTTACGACAAAACACCTCATCAATATCGACACAGGCATTCCGCAGCACACTGGAATGTAATAGGTTCCACGGGGCAACCAAGGTAGAAGCCAGCTTTTCAAGCACAACATCGACATCCGGGTGCTTTGCAACCGGTGCAAAAACAGCACAGAAGACAACATGGCCTTCCACCCCTTCGAGGTCCTTCCGCGCTTTCTTGAATGCCCGCCCAGACCCTACAGCATCATCGATCACCAGTACCGTTCGATCTGCCGCATGGGCCGCCTCTATATCGGGCGTTTTCTTCGTATCGCCGAAGCCCAACAACCTGCCGGCCTTCAAGCCGTCAATGTCGGTCAAGGGGAGGTTGAGCTGAGTTGCCAGCATCGTTGCAGGGATCATGCCGGAGCGCGGAATTCCAACCACAAGATCAATTTTCTTGGGCAGTTTTCTACGATTTTCCTGCAAGGCGAGGGACATCTGCTGATAATTCACGAATTGCATGTACATTCCTTGTAATATGCGATTGGTACGAAAGAACCACTAACTCCAGTAAAAGTCAAGCAGCACCCGCGCTCCACAAGGAAAAGAAAAACGCGCCATCGTGAAAATTTTTAAGCAATTGTTTAAAACCTAGGCACTGATCCATATGCCTGACTAGAATTCTGCAAGCGCACTATCTTGGGGCGCCTTCACGACCCGCTGCCGCATCCCGACATTCGCCGCGCACTTCGCCGCCCATCTGCGACACCACCCGCTCAATAACAAAATAGCCGTCGCGGCAGAAGCCGGATTCCTGCAGCTTCAATTCCAGCGCGTGATCGAAATTCACTGACCTGCCCGCTCGCGGTTGCCTGCGCATCATTTCCTGTTCGCGCAATATGCCGCGGCGTGTCGTAGGGTTTTCGGTATAGGGGCCGCGCAGTTGCGGCGCAGCCATTTCCAGGGCGTAGGTAAAGCGCTTGGAACCATTGGCAGAGATTTCGGTGTGGAAAGATTCTTTCAGCCCCGGATTCGGCGCCGACGGCTCGCTCGCGCAGGCCGCCAGAGACAACACAACCGAAACACACAAAAACTTCGCGGGCACTCGGCAGAACATTACGCCCCCTTTTACTATTTATCTTTATTTGAAAATCGTTATTTAAAAACAACTGTGCGGTTGCCGTGGATAAACACCCGCTCTTCCAGCACCAGTTGCAGTGCGCGGCTCAGCACCTGCTTTTCCACATCGCGGCCGGCGCTGGCCATGGACTCGGCGGAATAACCGTGGTCCACGTGAATCACATCCTGCTCGATGATCGGCCCCTCGTCCAGGTCGTCGGTGACGAAGTGGGCAGTGGCACCGATGATCTTTACCCCGCGCTCAAACGCCTGCAGGTAGGGTTTGGCACCGATAAATGCAGGTAAAAATGAGTGGTGGATATTGATGATGCGCTTTTTATAGTGCGCAACAAACTGCGGGGTCAGCACGCGCATATATTTGGCGAGAACCAAGTAATCCGGCCCGTAGCCGTCCACCAGCTGCATCACCTGCTCTTCGTGCTGGGCCCGTTCCAGTCCCTCTGCGGGTAACCAGTGAAACGGAATATCGAACTTTTCCACCAGCGGCTGCAGGTCCTGGTGATTGCCGATCACCGCGGCAATCTCCACGTCCAGCGCGCCGGCGTAGCATTTCATCAGGATATCGCCCAGGCAGTGGGCCTCTTTCGTCACCATCAGCACCAGGCGCTTGCGGCCGCTGGCCACCAGTTTGCGCGCGGCACCCTGGGGCAGCGCCATATCCAGGTCTTCCAGCAGGGTGGCATCATTGAAGTTGCCTTCCAGCGCGGTGCGCATGAAGAAGCGGCCCTGGGCGCGGTCGACGAACTCGTCGTTCTTGGTGATGTTGAGCTGGTGCTTGTAGCAGATGTTGGTGATCTTGGCGATCAGCCCCTTGTCGTCCGGGCAGTCCGTTAGCAGTATCTTCTTTTCCATGGCCAAAAATCAGACTAATTATTCAGAGTGCTGACTATACACTATGTGCGTTCCTGTACCTGCCAAGCAGGTTGTTAATTGATCAATTTAGGGGCTATATGGACAAGCAACTCTTCAGCGAACACCTGGCGACCCTGCGCAAGCGCTACGACGACATCCTCGAACAGTGCGGTTTCGACACCCTGAACGTGTTCAGCGGTGCACCCTCGGTACAGTTTCTCGACGACAACTACTATCCGTTCAGGGTGAACCCCCAGTTCAAGGCCCTGGTGCCGGTGACCGACAACCCGCACAGCTGGGTGATCTACCGCCGCGGCCAGAAGCCCAAGCTGCTGTTCTACCGCCCGGTAGACTTCTGGCACTACGTACCGCCCGCGCCCCAGACCTTCTGGAGTGACGAATTCGATATCGAGCTGCTGG
>Ga0207814_100304_pt1 | contig 36059 bp, 32 predicted proteins | sample TtaePargueraPR_7_FD_187755 | JGI IMG/M metagenome (GOLD analysis project Ga0207814, IMG submission 187755) | Aerobic enrichment media microbial communities from Bioluminiscent Bay, La Parguera, Puerto Rico - Tt and P1 (2) (SPAdes) | ecosystem: Environmental > Aquatic > Marine > Unclassified ... | reverse complement strand
GCGGTGCACTTTGCACGACAGTTGCTGCAGGTGCCCGGTGAATTTTCCGGGATGGAAAACATCAAATTCAAACAGCTGCTGGTGCCGCAGGAACAGGCGGAGCTGGAGCTGGCATTCGATCGCGACAAGCAGCGCCTGAGCTATCGCTTTTTCTGGCAAGCGGACGAATTCAGCAGTGGTCGGGTGAGTTTCCGCCATGACTAACCCCTGTTTCGTTATCCCCGTGTACAACCACGAGGGCGCTATCGGCAGCACGCTGGAATCCCTGCGCGGCTTCGGCCTACCCTGCGTGCTGGTGGACGACGGCAGCGACACGCCCTGTCGCGAGACCCTGCAACAGCTCGCCGGGTCACAAGCGGACTGGCTGCACCTGGTGGTGCGGGAAACCAATGGCGGCAAGGGTGCGGCGGTAAAAAGCGGTTTGCGCGAGGCACTGAAACTCGGCTACAGCCACGGCATCCAGGTGGATGCGGACGGCCAGCACAACCCGGACGACATCCCCCAATTCCTGCAGCAGAGCGCCGCCAATCCGGCTGCGCTGATCTGCGGCTATCCGGTGTACGACGAGTCGGTACCCCTGGGTCGCTTTATCGCCCGCTACCTCACTCATGTATGGGTGTGGATCAATTCCCTTTCGCTGGAAATCCGCGATTCCATGTGTGGCCTGCGCAGCTATCCGCTGCGGCAGACCGTGGCGTTGCTGGATGAGGAGTTCACCGGCGACCGTATGGATTTCGACCCGGAAATACTGGTGCGCTGGCACTGGCGCCGCTACGGCCTGGTGCAGTTGCCGGTCAAGGTGCGCTATCCGGTAGACGGCGTATCCCACTTCCGCGGCTTTGAAGACAATATGCTGATCTCCGCGATGCACACCCGGTTGTTTTTCGGCATGCTGGCACGGTTGCTGCGCATCCATGCCTTCCGCAAAAATACCTCGCAGGTGTCGTCGTGAGCGCACTGCACTGGTCCCGCTACCGCGAGCAGGGTTTTTATCTGGGGATCAAATTCCTGTTCCTGCTGCACCACCGCCTCGGGCCCATCGCGTTCAAGATCGCGGTGTATCCTGTGGTGCTGTGCTACTTTCTGAAAAACGGCGCCGGGCGGCGCTCGATTGTTGAATACCTGCAGCGCTTTTCCGCGCGCTATCCCGAAAGCGGCATCCGCGCAGACTGGTATACCGCGTTTCGCATTTTTCTCAATTTTGCCGACAGTGCGCGGGAAAAACTCGAGGCCTGGTTTGTGGGTATTCCCCGCAGCTGCATGAATTTTCCCAACCAGCAGGATCTGCATCGGCTGGGACAGGAGGGCCGCGGCGGCATCCTGATCGGATCGCATCTCGGCAACCTGGAAGTGTGCCGTGCACTGGGCAGTTTCCACTCCAGCATGAAGGTGAATGTGCTGGTGCACACCAAGCATGCGAAAAAATTCAATCGCATGATGAAAATGCTCAACCCCAGCAGCCAGTTGCGCCTGACCCAAGTCACGGAAATTTCCCCGGCGCTGGCGATGCAGTTGTCGGAATCGGTGGAGCGGGGCGAGTTTGTGGTGATCGTTGGTGACCGCACCCCGGTCAATTCGGTGGGCCGCACCTGCGCGGCAGAATTTCTCGGTCGCGAGGCGGCTTTCCCCCAGGGGCCCTATATTCTCGGCGCGCTGCTGCGCTGCCCGGTATACACCCTGTTCTGCCTGCGCAGCGACAGCGGCTACGACATTTATTTTGAAAAGCTCTGCGACAAAGTGGTTATGCAGCGGGGCAATCGCGAAGGCCATATTCGCGAACTGATCGCGCTCTACGCGGAGCGCCTGGAACACTATTGCAGCAAGGCTCCCCTGCAGTGGTACAACTTTTACCCCTTCTGGAATCAGGCTTTATGAACAGCGCAGTTATGCAGCGTACGCCGGTCCTGTTCGATGGCTCAGCACTCAGCGTCGAGCAGATCACCGCCATCGCCCGTGGCAAAGCGGAAGTAAAACTTTCTACCGACGAACAGTTTATATCGCGTATCGAAAAGGGCGTGCAGTTCCTCGATCAGCTGTGGCAGCAGGAAGGGGTGATTTACGGGGTGACCACCGGCTACGGGGATTCCTGTTCGGTGAATATTCCCGGCGACCTGGTGGAAGAGCTCCCGCGCCACCTGTACACCTTCCACGGTTGCGGGCTCGGTGATGTGTTCACCCTGGAGCAGAGCCGCGCGATTGTCGGCGCGCGCATGGCGAGCCTTGCCCGCGGCAGTTCCGGCGTGCGCTACGTACTGCTGCAACAGCTGGAGCTGCTGTTGCAGAAAGACATAATTCCGGTGATTCCCCAGGAGGGCAGCGTCGGTGCCAGTGGTGACCTGACGCCGCTATCCTACGTGGCCGCGGTGCTCGCCGGCGAGCGCAGGGTCTGGTACCGGGGCGAGCAGCGCCCCACCGCGGAAGTGTTTGCGGAGCTGGACATAGCACCGCTGAAGCTGCGCCCGAAAGAGGGCCTGGCGATCATGAACGGCACCGCCGCCATGACCGGCCTCGCGTGCCTGGCGTTCAGCCGCGCGGAATACCTGTGCCAACTGAGCGCGCGCATTACCGCACTGATGAGCGTCGCCCTGCAGGGCAATGCCTACCATTTCGACAATGCCCTGTTCGCGGTCAAGCCGCACCCGGGACAGAACCAGATCGCGCGCTGGATCCACGACGACCTGAACGTGGGCGATGCGCCGCGCCAGAGCAGCCGCCTGCAGGACCGCTATTCCCTGCGCTGTGCGCCGCACGTGATCGGCGTCGCCCAGGACTCGCTGCCGTGGTTGCGCCAGTTTATCGAGAACGAACTGAACAGCGCCAACGACAACCCCATCATCGATGGCGAACACGAGCAGGTACTGCACGGTGGCCACTTCTACGGCGGTCATATCGCGTTTGCCATGGACAGCCTGAAAAACGCGGTGGCCAACCTCGCCGACCTGCTGGATCGCCAGATCGCCCAGCTCGCGGATATCAAGTTCAACCACGGCTTGCCGGCCAACCTCACCGGCGCCACCGGCGAGCGCCGCCCGCTGAACCACGGTTTCAAGGCGGTGCAGATCGGTGCCAGTGCCTGGACCGCGGAAGCGCTCAAGCAGACCATGCCGGCGAGCGTGTTCTCCCGCTCCACCGAATGCCATAACCAGGACAAGGTGAGCATGGGCACCATTGCCGCGCGGGACTGTATCCGCGTTCTGCAGTTGACCGAACAGGTGGCTGCGGCGGCGCTGATGATGTCCTGGCAGGGGGTGCAGCTGCGCCTGCGCAACGGCGAGGTAGAGCACGTGACCCTGTCCAGTGGTATCCAGACCACTCTGCAACAGGTGGGCGCGTCGTTTGAACTGCTGGAGCAGGACCGCGAACTGGAGCCGGACCTGCGCAACTTTGTTGCGCTGATCCAGCAGCGCCACTGGCGCCTGTACCAGGGCGGGTAATTGCCATGGGTTCCAAACGCAATATTCCCGACCACTGGAGTGCGGAAACAGAACTGCAGGTGCCGTTCCACGATGTGGACATGATGGAAATCGCCTGGCACGGCCACTACGTGAAATACTTCGAGATCGCGCGCTGTGTGCTGTTCGACCAGCTGGATTACAACTATCGCCAGATGCGCGATTCCGGCTATGCCTGGCCGGTGATCGACCTGCACGTGCGCTACGTGAAACCGCTGCGCTTCGGCCAGTGGGTAAAGATCCGCGCGCAGGTGGCGGAATACGAAAACCGTCTCAAGGTGGTGTACCAGGTGTTCGACCGTGACAGCGGTGAGCGCCTGACCAAGGGCCACACCATGCAGGTGGCGGTAGATATGCACAGTGGCGAGATGCAGTTTGCCTCACCACCGGTGCTGTTACAGAAGCTGGGGCTGGCGCAATGAAAATTCTGCTCGCAAGTGCCGCGCTGCTGTCCTGTGTCCTGTTCATGCCTTCCGCAATTGCCGCGGAACAGCAGGCGGCTGCGCCGGCCAGTGAAACGGAAATCCGCCGCGAACAACTGAGTCAGGCGGCGCTGCAGAGCATTTCCGTGCAGCTGCAACAGCCCGCGCAAATGCTCGGTGAATTCCGCCAGAAAAAAATCCTGCCGAACCTGCCGAGGCCGCTGCAGTCCAGCGGTGTGATCGCGCTGTCGCAGCAGCACGGCATCAGTTGGCACACCAAAGCGCCGGTGTCCTCCCACCGCATAATGGGAAAGGGCCAGGGTGACAGTGGCGGCAGCGCCTTCGCCCGTCATATGGGCGAACCGATGATGCATATCCTGCGCGGCGACTTTGCCGCGCTGCAGCAGATGTTCTATGTGGACGCCGGCTACATCGAAACCGCAGATGCCGATCTGGAAAAGAACTCCTGGAAAATTTCCCTGCAGCCGCGCTCTCCGCGCCTGCAGAAATACCTCAAGGTTATCGAACTGTTCGGTACCGATACCGTGCATCGCATCCGCCTGCTGGAAGGCAACCAGGCCGTGACCGAAATCGAGCTGCTGAACATGCAGGATGTCGCCGCGCAGGACCCGCAACTGCTGGCGGAATTCCGCCCCAACTGAGCGCGCTATCGAGATGAAACTGCGAATTGCGCTCTGGTTGCTGCTTTCCGTTACCCTCGGGGTGGCGGCAAAACTGAATTACAGCGACCACTGGCTGCAGACGGATATCGTGGCACTGGCCCAGGACGAGCTGGCGTCGTTGCCGGATGCGGCCGCGGTCAAGCGCGCCAACCGGCAGTTCCAGCAGAGCCTGGTGTGGGTGCTTGTCGGTCCACAAAGTGACACCGACACACTGGCAGTGGTCACCGCACAGCTGGCAGAAAAAATTGCAGCCAGTAATCAGGTGCAAGACGTAACCTACCGCTGGGCAAATGACGCAGAGCGCGCTGCCTTCTGGGAATTTCTCACCCCGCTGCGCGGGCAACTGCTGACCCGCAGTGACCGCGCAAAGCTGCAGCGGGATCCTCAGGCTGCGGTGCAACAGCAGCTGTCGTTTGTCTACAGCCCGCAGAGTGCCGGTGCGCCGCTGGATTTCGCGCGCGATCCGTTTCTCACCCTGCAGAATTTCCTCACTGCCGAGGGTGCCGCAGTTGCCGACAATGTCGCAGCGCTGGTGGACGATATTCCGGTGTACGCGTCGGCGCAGCAGAACTTCACCCTGCTGCGCAGCGTGGCCGCCCCCATGGACATGCGCGGCAGCATTCGCCAGCCGCTGCTCGAATTGCGCCGGTCGTTGCAGCAGTGGGCGGCGCAGCGCGGGCTGACCCTGCTGGTGGCCGGTGCACCGCTGCACTCGGAATACGCCGCCGCCGGTGCACAGCGGGAAATCCGCCTGATCGGTGGTCTGTCGGTACTCGCCATCTGTCTGCTGTCGCTGCTGACGTTCCGCTCGCTGCGACCGCTGCTGGTGTCGCTGTTTGCCATCGGCAGCGGCATCGCTGCCGGTACCGCCGCGGTGATCGCGCTGCTGGGGCAGATGCATATCCTGGCATTTGTGTTCGGCACCACCGTGACCGGGCTGGCGATCGATTACGCCTTCCACTTTGTCTGCAATCGTTTGCGCGGCGGCAATTCCACGGAACAGCAGGCCCTTGACCGCGACATCATGCCCGGCCTGTTGCTCGGCCTGCTGTCCAGTTGCCTGGCTTTTTTTGCCCTGGCTCTGACGCCTTTTCCGCTGCTGCAGCAGATGGGGGTTTTTGTCGGCTTTGGCCTGCTCGGCGCCTGGCTCACGGTGGTGCTGTTGTTCCCGGCGCTGTTGAAGGTGCGCCCGCGGCCGCTGGATTTTTCCCGCTATTTTCCGCCCGCGCCGCGCTGGGTTTATTCCGCGGCCGTGGTGCTGCTCACTGCTGGCGGCCTCGGCGGTATCTGGGTGGCCAAGCCGGCCAGCAACCTCAGTCTGTTTTACACCCCGCCGGAGTTCCTGCGTGCGGATGAGCAGCAGTTGAACCGGCTGTTGCCGGTACGCCCCGCGTCTTCCTATTTCCTGGTGCGGGGCGACAGCATCGAACAGGTACTGCAGCGGGAGTACGCGCTGGGCGATCGCCTGGCGACAGCGGTGGATGCCGGACGCCTGAACGGATTTGATGCGGTGAGCGAGCGCATGCCACCGCATCGGGTGCAGTTGCAGGACCGGCAGCTGTTACAGGAATTTTATGGCTCCGACGCGGTAGCCGGGTTTTACCGCCAGCTGGGTTACGGTCAGGGCGAAACCATACGGATCACCGGGGACCTGCAGCGACCGCTGGCTAGGATTGAATTCGGTCACTGGCTGGAGCAGCTACCGGCATCCCAGCGCGAACTGTGGTTGGGGTGCGGCCCGGGCGAACAGCAGGGCCAGTGCAGCTCGCTGGTGCGACTGTTCGGCGTACAAAACGCATTTGCCGGTGAGGCCCTGACGGAGGGCCTCGAGGGCGTGAGCTACCGCAACCCGCCCCGGGCGATTGCCGAAGTGCTGGGCAAACAGCGCGACCAGTTGCTGCTGTTGTTGCCGGCGATCCTGTTGATCGCCACCCTGGTGATTGCCTTGCGCACCGGCTGGCGCGCCGCGCTGGGGATCGCCGCGCTGCCGCTGGCATCGGTATCGGCGGCATTTGCGGTGGCCGCCATTACCAGCCCGGGAATCAACCTGTTTCACGTGGCCGCGCTGCTGCTGGTGTTTGGTATCGGCGTGGACTACGCGGTGTTCGGATATTTTTCCCGGCGCAGCGAGGCGAGCTACACGCTGCTGGCCATTGCTCTTGCGGGGGTGACCACACTGCTGAGCTTTGGCCTGCTGGCACTGTCACAGACGCCGGCGATCGCGGATTTCGGATTTACCCTGGCGGTGGGCACGGTCACCACCCTGCTGTTGGCCGGGCTGTATTTTTCAACGAGTATTTTTGGAGGTAACCGGTGAAGGAATGCCATGCGGATGTATTGATCATAGGTGCCGGTCCTTCCGGGGCCATCGCCAGTGCGCTGCTGGTGCAGAAGGGCTGGAAGGTGGCGGTGATCGAGCGGCAGGAATTCCCGCGTTTTTCCATCGGCGAAAGCCTGTTGCCCCAGTGCATGGAATTTATCGAACAGGCGGGCATGCTGGAGGCGGTGCAGCAGGCGGGCTTCCAGTTCAAGAACGGCGCCGCCTTCGAGTGGGATGGTGCGCGCACCGCGTTTGATTTTACCGACAAGTTTTCCCCCGGCCACGGCACCACCTTCCAGGTGCAGCGCGCGCGTTTTGACAAGCTGCTGGCGGACGAGGCGCAAAAGCACGGCGCGGAAATCTATTACCGCCACACCATCGTGTCGGCGGATATCGGCGCGGAAAAATCCCGCCTGATTGCCGAGTGCGATGGCGAGCAGGTGGCCTTTGAGGGGCGCTTTGTGCTGGATGCCAGCGGTTTCGGCCGCGTGCTGCCGCGGCTGCTGGCGCTGGATCGGCCGTCGGATTTTCCGGCGCGGGAATCCGTGTTCACCCACGTGCAGGACAATATTGACGATCCCGCATTCGACCGCGACAAGATCCTGATTACCGTTCACCCCGAGCAGCGGGACATCTGGTACTGGCTGATCCCGTTCGCCGGCGGGCGCGCCTCCCTGGGAGTGGTGGGTGAGCGCCACAAGATTGCCGCCCTGGGCGAGAGCCCGCAGGAAATCCTGCGCGCGGCGGTGGCCGCGGCGCCGCAACTGGCCAACACCCTGGCCCATGCCGAATTCGACACCCCGGTGCAGCGCATCAGCGGCTATTCCAGCGATGTGACATCCCTCACCGGCCCCGGCTTCGCCCTGCTGGGCAACGCCGGCGAATTCCTCGACCCGGTGTTCTCCTCCGGTGTCACCATCGCGATGAAATCCGCAGCGCTCGCCAGCGACTGCCTTGACCGCCAGCTGCGCGGGGAAGTGGTGGACTGGCAAACGGATTTTGCCGCGCCGCTGAAAGCCGGTGTGGATGTATTCAAGGTATACGTCACAGCCTGGTACCAGGGCACTTTCCAGGATGTGATTTTCCACCCCAGGCCGCAGCCGGATATCAAACGCATGATCTGTTCGATTCTCGCGGGCTACGCCTGGGACAAGGACAACCCCTATGTGGCGAGCGCCGAGCGCCGCCTGAAAACCCTCGCGGAGATCTGCGCACCGGCGTAACCGCCAACAACGCGTGAACCAAAGCTTATGCCCGATTACTACCTCAATCACATGCGCCTGGCCTGCGCCCTCGGCAGCGATGAAGACGCCGTTGCCGAGCGCCTGTTTTGCGGCGATGTCTCCGCCATGCAGCGGGGCAGCCGCTGGCTGGGCCCGGACCACAGCCGCTTCGGCGTGATCGCGTCTGAATTGCCGCAGGTGCCCGCGGCGCTGGCGGAGTACGACTGCCGCAACAACCGCCTGGCACAGCTGGTGGCGAGTGGACTGGAAGGGCCGCTGGGCGACCTGAAGGCGCGCTTTGGCAGCGACCGTATCGGCGTGGTGATGGGTACCTCTACCTCCGGCATTGCCAGCGGCGAACAGCGGCTGGGGGAACAGGGGGAGATCGGGTCCGGCAAAAATTATCGCTACCGCTATCAACAACAGATGGCGGCACTGGCAGAATATGTCGCCCGCTATCTGGCGCTGCAGGGGCCGCGGATCACCGTGTCCACCGCCTGTTCCTCCAGCGCCAATGCCTTCGCCAGCGCGCGCCGCCTGCTGGCGGGGAATGTGTGCGACGCCGTGGTGGTGGGAGGGGTGGATACCCTGTGCGGGATGACGGTCACCGGTTTCAACGGCCTCGGCGCCCTCAGCGCGGGCCACACCCGGCCGTTCAGCGCTGCGCGCGACGGCATCAACTTGGGTGAAGCCGGGGCCATGTTTATCATGAGCCGGGAACCGGGCCCGGTGCGCCTGTGCGGGGTTGCGGCCAGTTCCGATGCGCACCACATGTCGGCCCCCGATCCCGAGGGCCGCGGCGCCGAGGCGGCCATGCGCGGCGCACTGGCGGACGCGGGGCTGAATGTAGCCGATATCGGCTACCTGAACCTGCACGGCACCGGCACACCGCAGAACGATGTGATGGAGGCCCTGGCAGTGAGCCGGGTACTGGGGGAACACACCCCCTGTTCCTCCACCAAGCCCATGACCGGCCATACCCTGGGAGCCGCCGGCGCACTGGAAGCGGCCTTCTGCTGGCTGGCCCTGACCCGCGGGCAGTTGCCGCCGCACTGCAATGACGACGACTACGATGCACAGCTGCCACCGCTGCAGCTGGTGCGAGCGGCCATACCCGGTGTCGATACCGGCACGGGAGCCGCACCGCGATATGTGATGAGCAATTCCTTCGCCTTTGGCGGCAGCAACTGCTCACTGATTCTGGGAAGCTGATGCAAAACATTCATTCCTATACCGCCGAGGAGCTGGTGCCCCACAGCGGCGATATGTCCCTGCTGGACGAAGTGCTGGCAGTGGCCGAGGAAACCCTGCGGGCGAGGCTCACCGTGCGCGACGACGGTATTTTCAGCCGCGGCGGCCGCGTGCCCGCCTATGTGGGCATTGAATATATGGCGCAGGCGGTGGCCGCATTTTCCGGTTACCACGCCCGCGAGGCGGGCAAGCCGGTGGAGCTGGGGTTCCTGCTGGGCACCCGCCACTTCACCACCAATGTGGCGGCTTTTGACTGCGGTAGCGAACTGCAGATCGCGGTGGAGCGCCTGCTGCAGGCGGACAACGGCATGGCCACCTTCGAGTGCCGCCTCAACGGAGAGGGCACCGAACAGGTGGCGCGGCTGAACGTGTATCAGCCGGACAACATCGAAGAATATCTGAAGGAAAAACGCTGAATGTCTGAATGGGTACTGGTTACCGGTTCCAGCCGCGGTATCGGGCGCGCAATCGCCCTGCGGCTGGCAAAAGACGGGTTCAATATCGTGCTGCACTGTCGCAGTCGTCGGGAGGAAGCCGAGCAGGTCGCGGCAGAGATCGCCGCGCTGGGGCGTGAGAGCCGCATTCTGCAGTTCGATATCGTTGACCGCGACGCGGCGCGCAGCGCGCTGGAGCAGGACGTCGAGGCCCACGGCGCCTACTACGGTGTGGTCGCCAACGCCGGCCTCACCGCCGACAACGCCTTCCCGGCGATGCCCGCGGCAGACTGGGACCGGGTGGTGCACACCAATCTGGATGGCTTCTACAACGTGCTGCACCCGCTCACCATGCCCATGGTACGGCGCAAGAGCGGCGGCCGCATTGTGGTGATGACCTCGGTGTCCGGTATCGCCGGCAACCGCGGCCAGGTGAATTACTCCGCCTCCAAGGCCGGCCTGATCGGCGCCAGCAAGGCGCTGGCGCTGGAGCTGGCCAAGCGCAAGATCACCGTCAACTGCGTGGCCCCGGGACTGATCGACACCGACATGGTGAGCGACGAGCTGCCGGTGGAGGAAATCAAGAAAATGATCCCCGCCCGCCGTCTCGGCAAACCCGAGGAAGTGGCCGCAACCGTGGCCTTCCTGATGGGCGAACACGCGGGCTATATCACCCGCCAGGTGATTTCCGTTAACGGTGGGCTGTGCTGATGAAACGTGTAGTGGTAACCGGTATGGCCGGACTGTCGCCGATCGGTCAGGGTTGGGAGGAAGTCGAAGCCTCCCTGCGCGGACGCGAGTCCGGCGTGGTGTACATGGACGACTGGGACAAATACGAGGGCCTGAACACCCGCCTGGGCGCCCCGGTGAAAGACTTTACAAAACCCGCGCACTACCACCGCAAGCGCGTGCGTAGCATGGGCCGCGTTTCCCTGCTGGCGGTGCGCGCCACCGAACTGGCGCTGCAAGACGCCGGCCTGCTGGAAGACCCGATTATCACCAGTGGCATGGCGGGCATCGCCTACGGTTCCTCCGCGGGTACTCCAGCGGCCATGGGGGACTTCGGCAATATGCTGCTGAACCACCGCACCGACGGCCTCAATGCCACCAGCTATATCAAGATGATGGCGCACACCGCGCCGGTGAACATCGGCGTGTTCTTCGGCATGTGCGGGCGTATCTATACCACCAGTTCCGCCTGTACCTCCGGCAGCCAGGGTATCGGCTACGCCTTCGAGGCGATCCGCAACGGCAGCCAGACGGTGATGGTAGCGGGCGGCGCGGAAGAACTGTGTGCGACGGAAGCGGCGGTGTTCGATACCCTGTTTGCCACCTCCACCAGCAACGACGCCCCGGGTACCACCCCGCGTCCGTTCGACCGCGAGCGCGACGGCCTGGTGATTGGCGAGGGCGCCGGCACCCTGATCCTGGAGGAGTACCAGCACGCCATGGCGCGCGGCGCGCACATCTATGCGGAAATCGTCGGCTTTGGCACCAACTCCGATGGCCAGCACGTCACCCAGCCGCAGGCAGAGACCATGCAGATTGCGCTCAAGCAGGCCATGGGCCAGGCCGGCATCGACGGTAGTGCCGTCGGCTATGTCAGCGCCCACGGCACCGCTACCGACCGCGGCGACGTGGCCGAGAGCCGGGCAACCCGCGCGGCCTTCGGCCGCGCGGTGCCGATCAGTTCCATGAAAAGCTATACCGGTCACACCCTGGGCGCCTGCGGCGCGCTGGAAGCCTGGGCCAGCATTCAGATGATGCACCGGGGCTGGTTCCACCCCACCATCAACCTGCAGCAGGTGGATCCCGAGTGCGCGGATCTGGACTACATTGTGGGGGATGGCCGGGCCATCGATACCGAGTACGTCATGAGCAATAACTTTGCGTTTGGCGGTATCAATACCTCGCTGATTTTCAAGCGGCCCAGTTAAATATCGGAATCACACTGATAACAACATAAACAGGTGAATACATTGGCTTTTCGTTTGCTCGCATTTCTGATTTCAGTCTTTTTTGTTCAGCAGGCGGCGGCCAATGAATTACTGTTCAGCGCCGGCGGCGGCCCGCAGCCGGATTCGCCGCAGAGCAACCGCACCTACGGTATCGATTACTCTTTCAAAAAATTCGAGAAGAGTTACCGCCAGCATATCCACCTGGGGGTTAGCTACACCAAGGTGACAACCGATGCGGATAGCCACCGCTCCTTCCAGGCCGTCTCTATTTATCCGCAGCTAAACCTGTACCCGCGCAAACAGAGCTGGGGTCAGCCGTACTTTTTTGTGCGCGCCCTGGGACCGAGCTACATCAGCAGCAACCAGCTGGGCGACCGCCACCAGGACAACCACTTCGCCTTCCAGGCCCAGGTCGGCTACGCCGCGCGTATCAACTGGCAGGACCGGGAAGACCTGGTGGTGATGGTTTCCTGGAAGCACTTCTCCAACGCCAATCTGTTCAGCGACAACGACGGTATCGATATGCCGTTCGTGGTTAATGTGGGGCTGAATTTTTAATAAAGAATAAGTGAACTCCCCGATCATCGGTGCCAGCCTGGGGCGGACCGGCACCTACTCGCTGAAGTTGGCATTGGAAAGGCTAGGATTTGCCCCGTGTCTGCATATGAGCGACTTCTCCTCGAACCCGGCGCTTTGCCGCAAATGGATACGGGCGCTGGATTCAGGCTTTCCGGATTGGCCTGCGCTGCTGAATGGTTATCGCGCGGTGGTCGATTGGCCCGCATGTAATCATGTAGCGGAATTTCTGCAGTGTTTTCCCAATGCGACGGTTATCTATACCGAGCGCACCTTTGAGGATTGGTACAGTAGCATCCGTCAGACCATTGTTCCTGCTTTGCAATGGTCAACACAGATCGCGTCTGGCAAACGTTCACCATTTATCGAGCTGGCCAACCATGAAGTGCTGGGTACAAGTTTTCAGGGAAAACTGGATCGTGACAGTCTGAAGCTTGTTTACGAGCAGCACCGGCAGCAAATCGCTGAGCTGGTGCCCTCCGAGCAGATTCTGTTTATTGACCTGCAGCAGGGCTGGGTTCCCCTGTGCCAGTTTCTGGGTTTTCCTGTACCAGAAGACACTTTTCCGCATGCCAATATGGCAGGGGATTTTGTTCGTACCCTGCGCCGGAACCGCCGCGCTTAGTGTGCCGATCAGGAATAATTGACCGAATAAGAGACTTTCAGGAGATTTTAATATCGCTATTTCTGTGTTGAAATGTGTGTCACAACATCAACAAAAGAAAATGGGGTATTAAATGTACAAAAAATTTTCACTTCTCCTGGGGGCACTGCTTTTGGTGGCCGGCTGTTCCATTCAGCAGACGGTAGAGCCGTCCAGTGTATCTACCGGTGGCGAGCTGTGTATTGTAGAAAACTCTGCGGTGCGCGAAGGGTTTCTGGCGGAGTTGCAATCTTCTTTAGCAGCCAACGGTGTGCACTATAAAGTCCTGCCTGCCAATTCATCACTGGTGGAGTGCGAGTGGACGGCTACCTATACAGCACGTTGGACCTGGGATCTCGCTCTTTACATGTCATTTGCTGAAATCAAGGTCTACCGCAATGGCGCGCCGGATGGTAGCGCTGTTTATGACTCCACTCGCGGTGGCGCAAACATGAGCAAGTTTATTGATGCGGAAACCAAAATTCGTGAGCTGGTAGATCAGTTGTTGCAGAAAACTGCGCTGCTGAAAGCGATCGAAAATGAAAACGCTGCGTAAAAGCTGCAAATTGCAGTAACAATAAAAAAGGCCCTTAAAGGGCCTTTTTTATTCAGATTGCCAGATTCTTGGCAATCGCGTGATCAAGGTTATTGATCCAGTTGTTGTAATTGCGATGGATGGTGTTGCGCCTGGCGTTGTAGTCCAGCAGGTAGCTGTCTTTGTAAACGATGCTGTAGCGGTTGGTATCGAAATTGATTTCTGTTGTGGCGCGGTGCTTTCGCAGAGCCAGGGATGCATCAATTTTTCCCGGTGCCACTTTCTTGCAGGTCCAGCCCTTGTCCATGCAGCCGGCAATAATGCCCTTTGCTACCGATTCCATGGTCTGGGGCTTGCCGTCGAGACGATCCGGCACCGGGCGGTCGAAAACATTCATTACCGGGTGGCTGGTGCAGGCGGTAAGCCACACGGTGCAGATAAGCAGTGAAAATTTGAATAGGCGCAACATCCTGATTTCTCCATGTTCTTGATACATACGCCGCTGCAATTCTGACAAAAGTTGCAGGGCAAAGACAGTTTTATACAAGAACCTTTTACCTTTCCGCGATTATGACGACTCCGCCAGCCCGACCACGATGGCGGTGCGCAGGCGATCCCGCCCGAACATCGACATCGCTGCAAAATCCTCGCGCGCAATCGGCAGGTACTGGCTGTCCAGTGGGTTGTCCTCATCGTCCACGTCCGGGTCGTGGACATAGAAGCACTGCTCATCCATTCCGCTCAGCGTCACCCAGTGGGGTATCTTCTTGCCATCCAGGCGGTAGGTGCTGATCAGCAGCAGCACAAGTGCGCCCTGCTCGAGCCACTGCTGGCACTGGGTCTGGGTAAATTCCCGTTCGATCACCGGCAACCCGGTTGCGGCGGCCGCGTTGCGGAAGTCCGCATCCACCAGCTCGATCACCGTCTTCTTTTCTGCACTGCGCACGCTGTCCACAAACAGCGGACCGGCCTGGTTCAGATACACCTCACACTGGAAGCCGCGTTTTTGCATCGCCAGTGCCAGGCCGATGGGATGGCAGCCACCGTGGCCGGAGGTCATAAAGATGGTGGTGGCTTCCCGCCACAGCGCCAGCTCCTCGCTCGGGCCCGGCTGGTACTCCGGGTCCAGTCCCGTCATGGCCATCATCGCCGCGGCGGGGCCGCAGGTGAAATCTGTGGTCTGGCCGTACCAGGGCACCTCCGCGGTACACAGGTTTTGCGGGCGGTAGCGGATGCGCTTCTGCATGCGCAGCGCCGCGCCTGCATCCTCGTAGTAATTGGCGTAGCTGCCGAAGGTGCGGTAACCGAGCTTCTGGTACAGGGCGATGGCGGCGCTGTTCTGCTCCGCCACTTCCAGGCGCATATACAGGCGGCCACTGCGGCTGCTGGCGTCCTCCGCGGCGGTGAGCAGTGCCTGACCGATACCCTGGCCGCGACCGGCGGGACTCACGGCGAGGGAATACAGTCGCGCCAGCCGGGTACCGCGGCGCAGCAGGACCAGCGCGTAGCCCAGCAGAAGACCATCGCGTTCCGCCACCAGGAATACCCGGTTGTCGGCGCGCACCCAGTGGCGCAGACGGCGCGGGCTCAGGCGGTCGCCGCGGAAGCTGGCCTGTTCCAGTGCTGACAGGGCACTGATGTCGGTCTCGCCGGCGGCGCGCAGGCGCAGGCCGGAGGTGTCCGCAGGGGCGGAATCGTCGGAAAGATCTCGGGACATGGCGGGGTGGATCACCGGGGCAGGGCACCGCAAAGGTACGGCGTGGCAACGTTAGCAAATCGTTCAAAAAAAACCAGATAGCGACACAAAAAATTATTAGGCGGGAGGGCGAAACTCTTCTATCTTTCGCACATTCACCGGGGCCTTCTCCAGGCCCTGTTTTACCGACCTCTTTCCCTCCGAGGCATATCCCGAATCCATGTCGCAGGTCCTGATTGTGATCGACGAGCCCGATGACTGGGCTCCCTACTACCCCAGCGAGCGGGTAATTACCTTTGCCGACTACCTCGCGTTGCCTGCCCGCCAGCAGCGGGTGCGGGTGATCAACCTGTGCGCCAGCTACGATTACCGCGGTGAGGGCTATTACTGCTCGCTATTGGCGGAGGCCCGCAGCCACAACGTGCTGCCGAGCGTGCGTACCCTCAACGACCTGGCGCTGCCGCAGCTGTACAAGTTGCAGATGGCGCAGGCGATGCCGGCGCTGGCGAAACTGCCATCCGCGGAAGCGGGTGCGGAGCGGGTGGTAAAAACCTATTTCGGACGCTGCAGCGATCCGGCACTGCAACCGCTGGCGCGGGCGCTGTTCGACCGCTTTGCCTGCCCGGTACTGGAGATCCACCTGCGCGCCGACCCCCGCTGGGAAATCGTGGAGTTGAAGATCTGCTCCCACCGCGACCTGAGCGAGGCGGAGGAAACCGAGTTCGCCGAGGCGCTGGACAATTTCAGCAACAAGGTCTGGCGCCAGCACAAGAAGGCCAGCAACAGCCGCTACGACCTTGCGATTCTGGTTAACCCGGAGGAGCAGCTGCCGCCGTCGGATGGCGCTGCGATCAAGAAGTTTGTGTCCGCCGGGCGCGAACTGGGGCTGTCGGTGGAACTGATCGGGCCCGGGGACTACATGCGCCTGTCGGAATTCGACGGCCTGTTTATCCGCGAGACCACCGCCATCGACCACCACACCTACCGCTTTGCGAAAAAGGCGGAAGCGGAGGGACTGGTGGTGCTGGATGACCCCACCAGTATCGTGCGCTGCACCAACAAGATCTACCTGGCGGACCTGTTCAATACTCACAAGGTGCCGGCGCCGCGCACCCGCATCCTGCGCCGCGGCGACGAAGAGAGCCTGCAGGTGGCACTGGAAGAGCTGGGCCTGCCGATGGTGGTGAAGATCCCCGACGGTTCTTTCTCCCGCGGGGTGGTGAAGGTAAAGACCGAAGAGGAGTTCCACCAGCAGCTGGCAGAGCTGTTTGCGGAATCCAGCCTGCTGCTGGCCCAGGAGTTCCTGTACACGGAGTTCGACTGGCGCATTGGCGTGCTGGACAACAAGCCCCTGTACGCCTGCCGCTACTACATGGCCAAGAACCACTGGCAGATCTACAACCACGGCAGCAAGAAGAATGTCAGCGGCGGTTTCACCACCCTGCCCACGTTCGAGGTGCCCAAGGCCGTGTTGCAGGCCGCGCTCAAGGCCACCAAGCCCATCGGCCGCGGTTTCTACGGTGTGGATGTGAAGGAGTCCGCGGGCAAGGGCTACGTGATCGAGGTGAACGACAACCCCTCCATCGACAGCGGCGTGGAGGACAAATACCTGGGCCGGGAGCTCTACCGCCTGATCCTGCAGGAATTCATCCGCCGCCTGGATGCGCGCCGCGCGGGGCAGGCGGCAGAATAATAGGTAGGCTGGGCGAAATAGAGGGAACTCAGGGCGCCTGTCGGCACAGTTCCAGCCAGCGCTGGATACCGGCACTGCGGTATTTCTGCCGGTGCAGGGCGAAGTAGAATTCGCGGCTGAAGTCCCGCTGTGGCACCGGCAGTTCTATTAACGTGCCCCGTTTGAAGGCGTCGCTGAGGGAGACCCGGGACAGGCAGCTGATGCCGAGCCCGGCCTCCACCGCGCGCTTGATCGCCTCGGTATGCTGCAGTTCCAGGCGGATATTGAGTTCCGGCAGCAGCCCGGCCAGCGCGCGCTCGAAGGTCTGGCGGGTGCCGGAGCCGGTTTCCCGCAGTATCCAGGTGGCCCGACGCAGGTCGTCGTCACTCAGCTTTGCGCGCCCCGCCAGCGGGTGGTCCGGGGCGCAGAACACCACCTGCTCATCGTCGCGCCAGCGGATCATTTCCAGATCCGGGTGATTCAGTTCGCCCTCGATCAGGCCCAGGTCCAGCTCGAAGTTCACGACTCCCTGGGCGATGGCGGAAGTATTGCCCACCTCCAGTTCTACCCGCGCCCCCGGTTGCTCCTCCATATATCGGGCCATGATACCCGCGGCGAGATAATTGCCGATGGTCAGGGTGGCGCCGATCTTCAAGCGGCCCAGGTCGCCGTGGGCCAGCAGTGTCCCCTCCAGTTCCCGCGCCCGCTCCAGCAGTTCCTCGGCCCGCGGCCACAGCTGGCGCCCCAGCTCGTTGAGGCGCAGGCGCTTGCCGGTGCGTTCGAACAGGCGCAGGTCAAACTGCTGTTCGAACTCCTTCAGTGCGGTGGACGCCGCCGACTGCGACATATTGAGACTCTCGGCGGCACGGCTGACATTTTCGTGGTGGGCGCAGGCGAGGAAAACCTCGAGCTGGCGCAGGGAATAGCGCATGAGAATGGCCTGGCGGATAATCAATAAAACAGATAACGAATATCGAAATATCCCATTTTGCCAATAGATATGCCAGCGCTAGAATTCACCCAGCAAAAAGGTCAGGAATAAGTGGTTATATTGTTATGTCGAATTTGAATAAGGAAACGGTGCTCGAAGTCCATCATTGGAATGACACCCTGTTCAGCTTCAAGACCAGTCGCGACCCCGGTTTTCGTTTCGAAAACGGCCACTTCACCATGATTGGCCTCGAGCAGCCCAATGGCCGCCCGCTGTTGCGCGCCTATTCCATCGCCAGCGCCAATTACGAGGACGAGCTGGAGTTTTTCAGCATCAAGGTACCGGACGGCCCGCTGACCTCGCAGCTGCAGAAAATCAAACCCGGCGACGAGATCTTTGTCAGCCGCAAGCCCACCGGAACCCTGGTTGCCGACCACCTGCTGCCGGGCAAGCGCCTGTGGCTGCTGTCTACCGGCACCGGTCTGGCGCCGTTTATGAGCATCATCAAGGATCCGGACGTATACGAGCGCTTCGACCAGGTGATCCTGACCCACGGTGTGCGCTTCCAGTCCGAGCTGGCGTACCAGGATTACATTGAGAAGGAACTGCCGGAGCACGAGTACTTCGGCGAGATGGTCAAACAGGGCCTGCTGTATTACCCCACAGTGACCCGCGAACCCTACCGCAACAACGGCCGCCTCACCGACCTGATGCTGTCCGGCAAGATCTTCAGCGACCTGGGCCTGCCCACGCCGAATGTGGAAGAAGACCGCTTTATGCTGTGCGGCTCGCCGGCAATGCTGAAAGACCTCACCAGGATTCTTGACGACTGGGGCTTCAGGGAAACCCGCGCCGGGGTGCCCCACGAGTATGTGATAGAGCGGGCCTTTGTAGAGAAGTAATCATCCGGTGCCCTGCAATGGCAGGGCACCGGTGAACGGCCAACCCTGTATTGACAGCCACCCTGCGGGTGGTTTTTTTTGTGCCAAATTTTCTGAATGATTTTGCTTCAGCGCAGGTAGATGCGCTCCCGCCACCAGGTGGCTGTCAGTAACGCCAGCAGTACCAGTGCAATCCAGTAGCGCGGAATCGGGCGACCGGATAACTCGATTTTTTCTGCCGTCCCCAACCTTGCGCTGGCCATTCGCATGGAATCCTGGCGCGCGAGCCGCGTCTGCCATTCGGGCCAGCTGGTTTTATCAAAAACATAAAATGCAAAACCGTCATCGCTCTCGTGCCAACCGGATTGCTGTGGCCAGAAATCGTAACACTGCCCGGATGTGTCAGTGTTTGCTCGCGCAGTGGGCAGCGGACGTTTATCCGGGTTGGCATTTTCAATGGCTAGTGAAAATAACTCCGGTGGCTGTGACGCAGAAAAATCACCGCTGCAAATGGTTGTACGCTGGTGTGTCCGGGGTAGCGGGGCGCGCATGCGGGTAGCGGCTTCGGTGCCGCGCCAGGCGAGCTGCTGGCGAATAATCTGCGACCACAAGTGGGAAAATTCATTGGCGAAGCCGGCAGTCTGCCAGCGATAGCTGTTGTTGAAAAATACAAACCCCAGTGACTGCTGCGGCCGGACGCGGGCCCAGTAAAGATCCCGTGCGCCCACCACTGTGCGCGCGTCCCCGCCAGCCCGTTGTGCCGGCTCAAACGATACCAGTTTCAATTCCGGGATTTCCGTTGGCGCGGATCCGGGTAGGGATTGGTAACTGATACTTGCCGCGGCAGCGCCCCGCAGTTCCATACCCTGTGCACGAGCGTAATCGGCAAAGCCGGTCCCGGAATCATTGTGCACCAGCCACAGCAGGGATTTTTTGCTGGCAAGCGTGCGCAACCGGGTGCGCTGGCGTGGGGATAATTGCGGCCACAGGCGGCTGTCGAGAATCAACAGGTCAAACGGCGTATCCGCGTCCAGGAGCCCGGCCTCGCGCAATTGAAATTCATTGAATGTCTCGGTGCGCACCATTTCCGGTGCCAGTTGTGTCACCACCTGTGCGGGGGTGCCCGACTGCCGCAGCCAGCGCGCCAGAGCGGCGGTCTCGAACCCGGGGCGTGCGGACCACAGCAGCACCGCGGGCCGTTCCGGTGGATGTACTACCAGGGGCAGGACCTCGCTGCGGGGTTCCGCGTCTGTCGTCTCGTCTGTAGCGACTGCGCTTTCTGCGGGCTCGATGCGCACGCGGTATTCCCAGCGCCCCGCAATCCTGGGTCGGTCGCGCAGTACCAGCTGCGGATTTTCTGCCGAGAGAATTCCGCTATCTACCGCATTGCCAAACGGATCCTCGAGGGTCAGGCTGCGGGTGGTGGCTGGGCCTTCCACCAGGCTGATTTCAAGCGCGAGGGTGTCACCGAGAGTGAGTTCCCGGTTCCAGTCGAGAGTCCAGGCTTCGGCATCCCAGTCCGGCGAGAGTGCGAGGCGCACGGGTGGCAGATCGCGCAGGGCGTCGGTAGTGAAGCCGTTACCGGCAACCTCGAGCGCCTGCAGTGCCTGCAGCTGTGTCGGAGAAATTGCAGCGAGCAGTTCTGTCCGTGCCAACGGCTCGCTGTGTAACAGGGCTTTCGTTTCCCGGGGCAACCACAGGGGTGGCTGCGCCAGGAACCACAGCAGGGTCCAGATGGCACCGTGAATCAGCCCCGCGGTCAGTCGCTTTGCGACGCCGGTACGCCGGCGCGCGATCAAAACCAGCGACAGCAAAATGCCCGCGAAGCACAGGAGATTGAACCAGAACATCATCGGCCTTCACCTCCCTGCTGTTGCAACCAGTTGCGATAGGAGGCGCCTTCCTGTGTGAAGCGCGGCAGCGACGGTTGCGGCTGCGGTGGGGGCAGTAACTGATACAACAGTGCGGCCAGTTCGCGACGGCAATTGGCGCACCCGGGCTGTTGCCGGTAGCGCCGCAATTGCTTGGCCAGCTCGACCCGGATCGATGGCTCTTCCCGCAGCGCGGGCAATTGCTGCAGGTCCGCTGCCGCGCTTTCCGCGATCGGCTCTCCACTGCGCAGATTTTTCAGCAGTGCAAGCAGTTGCTGTTGCTCGCTTTCGTCCCGCTGTCCGCTGACCCGGGGCGGGTCTGCCGGTTCGTGTTCGCCGGACAGGCGACGGGATTCGTCCAGTGCCGGCGCCTCGAAGCCCACCCGCTGCAGGTAGATGCGCGAAGCCTGTTGCACTTCCTTGATATACCGCAGGGCGGCGTGTTGGTCCGGGAGAGACGCGCGCGGCTCGACAATGGACAGGTCGCGCCAGGAGCTCCACATGGCATTCAGGGCATTGCGCAGCAGCTCCTTGGTCTCGGGGTCAAACAGCGTTGCGTGTTCCGAGCTGTCGTGCTGGTGGCCGGCAGCGGCAACGACGCCGGCGGAATCACCGAACTGCTGCGTTGCGCCATCATTATCGTGCCCGGAATGGTCAGCGTGCCCGCGGTGCTCTGTTTCACGCTCGGCCCCGCCTTCTGTGTGTTCTTCCGAATGCGCTTCTGCCGCGCCGGATTCTCCGCCGTGCTCCAGTTCCGAATCTTCTTCACCGAGAAAGCGGCCGTAGCGCATACGCAGTAAATTCTGTTCGTACGCCAGTGATTCGGAACGCTTGCGAAATTCGTCTTCGCCGATGTTGTTTTCATCCTCCAGCAGTGCTTCGGTATCGATGATCAGCTGGCGCTGGCTGCGGAAATACTCCGGCAATATTTTTATTGCCATGCCCTCGGTGTCGCTGAGGCCGAAAATTTCCTGCTGGGGCCAGCGTACGATAAAGTGCTGGCTCTTCTGCACATTGGCATCCGGGGCGCGGTTGTCCCTGGACTCCAGATACCAGTAAAGTTCGTCGCCGGGTTCAATCTGGTAGCGCTGCGCCGGAATGCTAAAACGGTAGTGCGCACTGGCCGGCTCACCGCTTGTGACCTGCAACGGAATGCGCTCATTGCGGAAGCGCACATTTTCCCCACTGCCGCTCGCCAGGGTGAGCAGCAGATCGGTCTGCTGCACGCCAAAGTCGTCACTGACCCGGACACTGACATTGAGCGGTGAGGACTGCTTATCGGCGGCCACATTGACCACGGTGACAGTGTCGCGCGGGTAGTCGAAGGAAAATTCTGGCGGCTGGTCGGGGACAATTTCAATATTGTAAATCTCCGGCAGCACGACATATTCGGCGTCCTCGCCAGTACCCCGGGCAGCCAGCAGGCTCAGCTGGTAAAAGTCCGTTTCCCGAAGGGTGCGGGTCAGGTTCCAGCGGCGGCTGGGCAGCGGGTCCACCGGGGAAAATCCGTAATTTTTGCGAGCGGCAACCATCTGCACCCCGAATACCGCGGAATCCAGAGTCAGGTGCCAGGTTCCCTGCGACAGTTCCGCTGCCTTCACGTGCAGGGATTGGCTGTTTGGCGCAAGGCCGGTATAGGGCGGGGGCTCGATATCGGTTACCGCCGCGACAATTGCTCCGCTACCCCCGACACGCGCGCTGCCGTCATCGCCATCCGCGCTCTGCACGGCGGCATTACCTGCGCCGGAAAACTGTTGCAGTGCCACATACAACAGCAGCCCGATACAGGCACCGGTTGCCGCCAGCAGCGGGCTGCGCAAAGGGGTGGGGCGAAAGCCGCGCAGCTTTCCCGCATCACGCAGTGCCCGCAGGGCTTTCGCGGTGCGGCGCCGCTGCAGTTGCACCAGCGCATATGAACGATCATTTACCGGGTCCAGCAGCAGCGCACAGCTATCCTGCAGTTCGGGAAAGTTGGCATCCAGTTTTGCGCACAGCGTTTTCAGCGGTAGACGCCAGTGCCGGTCCAGCAGCGCCGCCACCAGCGAGAAACCTGCCACCGCAAATAGCGGCCAGCTGGGCCAGGCGAGCAACTGACAGGCAGCAAATACAAGTGCCGAGATCGCAAGCGCAAACCAGAAATAGGGCAGCAGGCTGGCGACCCGCCAGCGCCGTGCCACTTGTCGCAACAGGATTGAATCAGTGGACATCGGCACTCGCTCCAGCGTGAACTGATTCGGTGGCCGCCGCTGGCCGGCGCAACAGCACCGCGCCGCGCTCGATCAGTAACAGTAACGCCAGGAGCAGCAGCAAAGCTTGCGTACCCGGCACATTTTCTTCGTTATCGACTTCTGTATCCGCCACCGGAATGCCGGGATTGCTGTCGAGGGACCAATTGCCGCGCGTGCGGTGCTGCAGGGGCCAGTCCTGTGCGCGCCACTGCTGCCAGAGCTGATACGGCAGGTCGGTGCGCTGGAAAAATGCCACGCTGTGCCAGTCGTCCACATAGCGCAACCAGCTGCCGCGACCGAGGGTCAGGGTTTCCAACGGCGGGTCGGATTCGAGGCGGGAGAATACCGGCAGATTTTCTCCCTGTATCCGCTGGTCGGTAATCAACAAGCCTCCCCGCTCGACAAAACTGCGCACGCCGTCGGGTAGAGCACCGGCACCGTCGTAGATCAGCCAGTCGACCTCGGTGGCAGCGGGCAGGGTGTTTTCATCTAATCCCTGCACCGCAAGATCTGTACCCAGTGACTTGCCCAGCTGCTCGATGGCCGCTGGCAGCCACGGCGGGGGGGAGCCAATAATGCCAATCCGCGGCAGTCCATCGGGTGCCGCGAGCGCGTCATTGTGTAGTGTGTTTCTGTGCAGTGTGTTTCTGTGCAGTGCGTGCCACTGCCAGTGCGGGCTCACCCGCAGGGCGTCATGGCCGCTGGGGTTCGTCGAATCCCGCAGCAGGATATGTGCCCGTCGGAACTTTCCCTGGCCTGCCAGGAGCGACAACGCCGACCAGAGATCGGTAGCCTGCGGGGGGGAATCGGCAAAGTGCGCCGGGTGGCGCTGTAGCCACAGCGGGTTTGTAAACTGCGGATGCCGGGTGAGGAATTCTTCCGCCGCCGCGCGCTCAATGCGCGGATCTATCAGCAGGATATCCCCGGTGGGCGGCGCGCCGCGTTGCAGCAGTGGCTGCGCCAGTAGCAGTGCCAGCAGTATGAACAACAGCAGCCGCAGCAGCAGTAGCCATTTGTCGCGCAGTAACAAGCGGTTGAGACGGCGCTGGTGTTTTGCCAGCAACCATTGCGCGGCGGCAAAGGTGATCTCACGTGGTTTGCTGCGGCGTACCAGGTGTATCGCCACGGGAACCGTGAGGGCCAGCAGCAACCACAGCCACTGGGGAGACAGCCACTGCAGGGCGGTATAGCCGGGCATCTCAGCCAATCCTCCCGTGGGCACCGATAAACGCGCGCAGCGACTGCTCCACCGGTGTTTCCACGGTGCTGGTGGTCAGCGGACATTCCCGCGCGGCAAAGCGGGCGCGAAGCCGGCTTTGGGCCGCGGCAAATGCGCGCAGGTATTCCTGTCGCTGTTGTCGCGCGCCCAGTTCGCGGATGCCGCTGCCCTCGGGGTCGAGGATTTTCAGTTCGCCGGTGAACGGAAAGGTCTCTTCTGCCTCCACCAGAATCTGCAGCGGCAGGCAGGGGCGGTTGGCGGCGTGCAGGCGGGCGGCAAACGCGGACTGTGCAGCGCCTTCATGCTGTTCGAAAAAGTCGCTCACCAGCACCACCTGGCAGGGCTGTTCGAAATACTGCCACACCGCGGCGAGCCGGGACTCGTCCGGCCAGTGACCATGGGCTTCGAGTTGCTCCAGTTCCAGCGCAATGCGCCGGTGATGGCTTTCACCCTGGCCCTCCGGCACGCGCCGGATGCCGGCATCGTTCAGCGCCAGCAGGGAGAAGCGGTCGCCCTGGCGGTACAGCAGCCAGCACAGTGTGGCGATCCAGCATTTGGCATACTGCAGTTTGCGAAGCGCCGGATAGGTAAAACTGGGCTGCTGCATCGAGGCACTGGTATCCAGCACGATACACACATGCATCTGGCTCTCCTGATCTGCTTCGCGCACGTAGTAGCGGTCCGAGCGGGCATACAGCTTCCAGTCGATATTGCGAATGGAATCGCCGGGTTCGTAGCTGCGGTACTGCTGGAACTCAACGCCGGCGCCGCGACGCTGGCTGTGTTGCACACCCAGCAACATGCCTTCGGCGATATGCCGCGAAAGCCACGCCAGGTCGCGGGTTGCCGCCAGCGTCAGGGGATCGATCAGTTGTTGCACTGCCAGACTCCGCGGTGATCAGTCTTTGCCGGGTTCCGGCACTGCACGTACCAGTTCGTCGATCACCTGCTGCACGGTGACGCCGTCCGCCTGGGCGTGGAAGCTGAGCAGAATGCGATGGCGCAGTACCGGCAACAGCAGTGCCTGGATATCCGCGCGGGTAACCGCGAGGCGCTGCTGCAGGAAGGCGCGGGCCTTGGCTGCCAGAATCAGAGCCTGGCCGGCGCGGGGCCCGGCACCCCACTTGATCCACTGCCCCGGCTGCGCCGCGGCATTGTCTCCGGCGCGGGTGGCGCGTACCAGTTGCGCGACATAGTGGTAAAGATCATCGCTGACCGAAACTTCGCGCACCAGTTTCTGCAGTGCCTGCAACTGCGCGGCGTCAAGGCAGGGCTGTGGTTTTTCTGGCGCGCCGCCGGTGGTCGCGCGCAGAATTGCCACCTCTTCCTGCTCCTGTGGATAGTCGATGTGGATATTCAGCAGAAAGCGGTCCAGCTGCGCCTCCGGCAGCGGGTAGGTACCGGCCTGCTCGATGGGATTCTGGGTAGCGAGTACAAAGTAGGGGTCCGGCAGCGCCATGGTTTCGCCCGCCACCGTCACCGAATATTCCTGCATGGATTCCAGCAGCGCGGCCTGGGTCTTGGGCGGTGTGCGGTTGATTTCATCTGCCAGCAGAATATTGGTGAATATCGGCCCCGCCTGGAATTTGAAAAACCGCTTCCCGGTTGAGTGGTCCTCTTCCAGTATTTCACTGCCGAGAATATCCCCGGGCATCAGGTCCGGCGTGAACTGCACCCGCTTGAATGCCAGGCTGGAGGCATCCGCCAGGGTTTTCACCAGCAGTGTCTTGCCCAGCCCCGGTACCCCTTCGAGCAGCGCATGGCCTTTCGCCAGCAGGCAGATCAGCATCTGTTCCACCACATCCTGCTGGCCGACAATCACCTTGCCGATTTCGGTGCGCAGTTGTGCCAGCGCCTGCTGCTGTTGTTCGATCATCTGTTCGGTCTTGTCTGGTGTCGTGGTGTGCATGTCAGTTCAGCCAGTCTGTGCTCGGATATTTGGTGCTCAGGAAGTCAGTGCGTAGATAACGATATTGACCGCAAACTTGGTATTGTCGATCGCAAGCCAGCGCTTGTTGCGATAGTCGTAGTCCCACTCGCAGCCAAAATCCTTGTTGCTATAGAGGACCGCAATGCGGCCATTGACCATTATGGCCTTTAGGTAATCGTGTACCAGGTCGTCACCCCAGCCATTCAGTTCGAAACTGGTGACCGGCAGCTCGTCAAACTGGAAAAAACAGCGGTACAGGTCGTGGTCTTGTGGCAGCTTCTGCAGGCAGTCTTGCCCGAACAGTTTCACCATCTGCGCTTCGAATGACTTGGCGAATAGCCCGTCGATATCGTGATTGCAGTCATCCACGAACACGAATCCGCCGCGATTGACATAGTCACGGAAATTACGCGCTTCCGCTTCGGAGAACTCCACCAGCTTGTGGCCCGCCATATAGCAGAAGGGCGCCAGCAGCATTTTTGTATCGGCAAGGGGCACGATGCGCTCCTTGGGATCCACTTGCAGGCTGGTGTATTCGATCAGTGAATTCAGCACATTGGAGGGCATGCGCTGGTCCACATCCCAGTCGCCGGATTCATACATCAGGCGGGTAAAGTAAAAATCGTAGTGAGGCGCACCGTTACCCTGCGCACGCACTACTCCCGGTAGTGCGAAACCACATCCGGTCAGCAACAGGTGCTGTAGAAATTGTTTGCGGGTAAAAGACACGGGTACTGCTCAAAAATGTCCGCGATACATCGATTATTCCGGTGCGATCCACACAGCGAGGCCGGTGGCGGTGGTGCTACCGGGTGTGGCTTTGCGAGACGCGCCGTAAACCCATCCATGGGGGCTCTGCACCGCCATCCATGGCGGTGAAGGTCTCGCAAAGCCACACCCGGCATCACCACCTTCGCGGGTAGCGCGGCACTGTGGTCAGCGCTGCGGAATTAACCGAGCTTGCGTTTGGTGTTTATTACGTTCACCCCGTCAAAGCGCGTGGTGGAACTGCCGTGGGATACCGCACTTACCTGGCTGGGTTGACCCTTGCCATCGAAGAAGGAACCACCCAGGCGATAATCGCGCTTGTCGCAGACCTGTGAACAGGAATTCCAGAATTCCTGGGTATTCGACTGGTAGGCAACGTCCTCCAGCATGCCGGTGATCTTGCCGTCCTCGATCTCATAGAACAGCTGGCCGCCAAACTGGAAGTTGTAGCGCTGCTGGTCGATGGAGAAGGAGCCATCCCCCACGATATAGATGCCTTTTTCCACATCCTTGATCATATCGTCGACGCTCAGCTCTTCCTTGCCCGGCAGCAGGGAAACATTGGCCATGCGCTGGAACTGCACACTGGACCAGCTATCCGCATAGCAGCAGCCGTGGGATTCTTTCTGGCCGAGCATATGGACCTGGTCGCGGATCGCCTGATAATTGGTGAGAACACCTTCTTTCACCAGGTCCCAGCTGCCGGTCTGCACGCCCTCGTCGTCGTAGCCGACGGCGCCCAGTGAACCGGGCTGGACCTTGTCTGCAAACAGGTTGACCTTGTCGCTGCCGTACTTGAATTTGCCACTCTTCCATTTGTCGATGGTGGCGAAGGAGGTGCCCGCGTAATTGGCCTCGTAGCCCAGTACGCGGTCGAGCTCCAGCGGGTGGCCGACGGATTCGTGGATGGTAAGCCACAGGTGCGAGGGGTCCAGCACCAGATCGTACTTGCCCGGCTTGACGGATTTCGCGGTGAGTTTTTCCTGTGCCTGTTGCGCGGCGAGTTTCGCGTCCTCGACCATGTCATAGGAATCGCCGTAGAGCACAGTCTGTGACTGCACCTTGTGTTCGGCGCGCCCGTCCAGGTATTCAAAACCGCGGCCTACCGGCATGCCGAGGCCGTCGCGGGTGCGGAAACCACCGTCCTTCTTGTCCACCGCGGTCACGCTGAACGGCGACCACAGGCGGTGCACATCCTGGTCGATGTAGGAACCGTCGGTGGAGGCGAAATATTTCTGCTCGTTGACCAGGAACAGCATGGAATTGACGAAGCTGGCACCGGCGTCCAGTGCCGCCTTGTTGACTTCCATCAGCAGGTCGACTTTCTCCGCCAGCGGGATGGTCATGGCGTTTTTCTGGATCGGCGTTTTCCAGCTGACTTCCCCGTGGCCTTTTACCGGTGCCAGTTCGACCGGCTCCTGCTGGTACCTGGAGTTGGCCTTGGCGGTGGCCACGGCCTGTGCGGTGGCGCGGGCGATACCGTCGGTGGTCATGTCGTTGGTGGCGGCAAAGCCCCAGGTACCGTTGGCGATCACGCGTACGCCCATACCGATAGACTCGGTATTGACCACGTTCTGTACCTTCATCTCGCGGGTCACCACATACTGGTTCAGGTAGCGACCGATACGCACGTCCGCGTAGGACGCCCCCAGTTTGGTGGCGGTGTTCAGGGCGGCATCGGCGAATTCTTTTTTCACCGCGACATCCATACCGCTCTGGGTCAGCTTGCTTTCTGCAATCACATTGCCGGACAGCGGCAACATGGATGCGCCGACACCGGCGCCGCTCAACTGCAGGAATTTTCTACGGTCCATAATGTGTTCCTCTTTTTCTGCAGTTGATCAAACAGCGTCGGACAGGCTGCTGAAGGTGAAGTCGCGCACTTTCAGCGCCGGGATCATGGCCGGGCCGCCCCACATGCTCACGCGCTCCGGGCGACCCATGTCTTCGATGTTGTTCAGCATGATGACCGGGCTTTCGTTGAAGCGGAAATTCTTGATCGGGTATTTGATCTTGCCGTTCTCGATGTAGAAGGTACCGTCACGGGTAAGGCCGGTGAGCAGCAGCGACTGCGGATCCACCATGCGGATATACCAGGTGCGGGTCACCAGTACGCCGCGGCGGGTTTTCTTGATCAGGTCCGCGGTGGACTTGTCGCCGCCCACCATGATCAGGTTGTTGGGGGAGGGGATCGCGGTACCCTTGGACTGCTCGGCCCAGTAGCGGCTGCAGGGCAGGTTCTGCACCACCCCGTCCTTGATCCAGTCGACCCGCTGCAGCGCCATATGGTCGTCGTCGGACCAGGGCTGTGCCGGCACACTCGGGCTGGAGGGGTCGGAGTAGATATTGACGCGCTTGTCGAACATCTTCTCGCCGGTGCGGTTGCCGCCGCCTTTCTTGCTCATAAAGCTGCGGCCTTCATCGGCGCTGCGCGCGTCGAAGTTGCCCATCATGTAGGCCACCAGGCCGGAAACCGCACTGGGTTCCAGGATCACGGTGTATTTGCCCGGTTCCAGCGCGCGCGCTTCCTGGGACAGCACCGCCTTGTCGATGGCGATGCCGGAGCTGGCCGCGGTATTCATCTTGCCGAAATCGGTCACGTCACTCTGCGCCCAGCCGGAACCCAGGCCGTTTTCGGTGCGCATGGTGACGGTAAAGTTGGCAGAAGTGGCGGCGTGGTAGCCGAACAGACCGTTGGTGTTGGCCACTGCGGCAAAGGAGCGCGCATCCTCCAGGTAACCGGCGGCAACCACGTCTTTCTTTTTTGCAGCCACGATGGAGTCGGCCGCGGCCTTGGCGCGCTGGTCTGGAGTGATGTCTGCGGTGGACTCGGCGAAGCCGTCCACCGGCATATATTTCTGCTCGCCCAGCAGTGGCATGGATTCCGGGTTGTCCGGCGACAGCTTGGCCAGCTCCTCCGCGCGACGCATGACCTTTTCCAGCGAGGCATCGCTGAATTCGTTGATGGTGGCGATGCCGGATTTTTTGCCGAAACGCGCCTCCACCGCCAGCTCGATATCGTTGACGATACCGCTGGTGGACACGCTGTTGCGTGCGTAGCGGATATTGCCGGTTTCCGCGCCGCTCAGCTGCGCACTTGCGGCTTCCGCCTTGCTGTACTTCAGCACCTTGTCGAGAATTTTCTTGGCTTCACTTCTGGATAAAATTGCCATTTTGTTTGCTCCAAAAATTTATTTTTTTGCTTAGCCGATTTTGCGCTTTGTGTTGATAACGTTGATCTTGTCGAAGCGGCTGGTCGCACAGCCGTGGGAAACCGCGCTTACCTGGCTGGGCTGTCCCTTGCCATCGAAGAAGGTGCCGCCGAGACGATAATCGCTGCTGTCGCAGATAGCGGAACAGGAATTCCAGAATTCCTGGGTATTCGACTGGTAGGCGACATCCTCTACCTGCCCGACAATTTCGCCATCCTTGATTTCGTAGAACAGCTGGCCGCCGAACTGGAAGTTGTAACGCTGCTGGTCGATGGAGTAGGAACCGCGGCCGACGATGTAAATGCCTTTTTCCACGTCGCCGATCATGTCCTTGACCGAGTATTTTTCCTCCCCCGGGGCCAGGGATACGTTGGGCATGCGCTGGAACTGCACGCTGGACCAGCTATCGGCATAGGAGCAACCCTGGGATTCCTTCTGGTCGATCATGTGCACCTGGTCCCGGGTCGCCTGGTAGTTCATCAGAACGCCGTTCTTGATCAGGTCCCAGCGCTTGGCTTTGACGCCTTCGTCGTCGTAGCCGATGGCTCCCAGGGATCCCGGCTGGGTGCGGTCGGCGAAAATATTCACCTTGTCGCTGCCGTACTGGAATTTGCCGCTGCGCCATTTGTCCAGGGTTGCGAAAGACGTGCCGGCGTAGTTGGCCTCATAGCCGAGCACCCGGTCCAGCTCCAGCGGGTGGCCGACGGATTCGTGGATGGTCAGGCGCAGGTGCAGGGGTTCGAGCACCAGATCGTACTTGCCGGGTTCAATGGATTTGGCCGACAGCTTGGCTTTTGCCTGTTCCGCTGCGAGCGCGGCGTCCTCGACCATATCGTAGGAGTTCTTGTACAGGGTGGTGGGACCGGAAATCTTGTCCTCGTCGCGCCCCGCGAGATATTCGAAGCCCATACCCACCGGTGTGCTCAGGCCCTCGCGGGTCTTGAACTGCCCGCTGTCCTTGTCCACCACCGTGACCTGCATCGGCGCCCACAGGCGGTGCACATCCTGATCGATATAGGAGCCGTCGCTGGAGGCGAAGTACTTCTGCTCGTTCACCAGGTACAGGGCCGAGTTGATAAAACTGGCCCCGGCCTTCAGCGCCGCGTTGTTGACGTCCATCAGGAAGTCCACCTTCTCGCTGATGGGCACTTCGATGGCATTCTTCTGGATTGGCGTCTGCCAGGAAACCTCACCGACGCCTTTCACCGGCGCCAGCTGCACCGGCTCGGTCTGGTATCTGGCGTTGGCCTTGGCCACCGCAACCGCCTGGTGGGCCGCCTTGGCGATGCCGTCCGCGGTCAGGTCATTGGTGGCCGCAAAACCCCAGGTGCCGTTGGCGATCACGCGGATACCGGCGCCGAAGGATTCGGTGTTCACGATATTCTCGACGTTGGTTTCGCGGGTGATGACGAACTGGTTGAGGTAGCGGCCGATGCGCACATCGGTATAGGAAGCGCCGGCCTTGCGTGCGGCGTTGAGGACGATATCGGCGAGGCGTTTCTTCTGGCCCACGTCCATACCGTTGCTGGCGAGTTGCTCGGCGGAAACGGCCACCCCGGTTACCGGCAGCAGGATACCGCTGGCACCGACGCCGGCGAGCTTGATGAAATTGCGTCTGTCCATTGTCCTCCCCGGACTTCCGGTATGCTCACCCACCGGATAAGTGGGGGCGTCGGAAGACTGTTTATTGTTATTGCCGCCGGATCGCGGCGGGTAAGCCCTACAGGTAATCGCGCGCGGGACATTTTGTAAAGCGACAAGTCGTTGAATGGACATCTGGTGCGGCTGAATGGTTGTGCGCACCAGGTCGCGATTGGCCCCACAACCGGTGCAATTTTGGTGCCTTTGCGGGCAAGTGGCGGGAGATACGGCAACAAACCGTCTGTTAGGTGGTGACTTTGCTGTCATTGCGGGCGGTTTTGTCGCCAAAACATCGGTGTAAGCGCTTGTAATTGACCCCCCGGGAAAGCGTGTGTACTTTTGTATACATCGCTAGACAGGGAATGCCATGCTCAACAAAACCCAATCCATTTCGGCGCGACTTTCAGCGGATGATTACGCCTACCTCATGTCCATCGACCGCAACGGCGCCGTCACCCAGAGCGAAAAGATCCGCGAGCTGATCGCCATGGCGCGGGAATCCGTGGGCGTGGAGAGCTTTCCCCGCGCATATATCGCCTCCGGCGAAACCATGCTGCCGATCAAGGCCCGCTACGCGGATGAAAACCACCGCAGCCTGCTGGTGGAGGCGCTACTGGAAATCGTCACCGAAGGTGCCGCGGCGATACAGGTCTGCGCCGACCAGGAAGACTTCGCTCCGGCGCTGGAGCAGAAATTATTGCCCGCGGCGGAAGCCTTCCTGGAGAAGATTTTGTTGCTGGCGGTGCAACAGGATCCCCGGGTAATCGATCCCAAAGTCAAACAAAAAATCCAGCAGCGGCTCGACGGTCTCCTGAACCGCTAACCGACAAACGACAGTAGAGAAAGGAAGGAAAAAATGAAAGAAGGACTGATCAAACGTATCTCCCGCATCATATCCGCCTCCGCCAATGCGGTTGTCGACGCGGTGGAAAGCGCTTCACCACAACTGGTGATGGAGCAGGCCATCCGCGAAATCGACGACGCCATTGTCGAGGTGCGCGATCAACTGGGCAAGGCGGAAGCAGCCAAGTACCTGAGCAGCAAAACCCTCAACGATGAAAACAGCCGTCACGCGGCGCTGAGTGAGCAGATTGAAGTCGCAGTGCAGCAGGAGCGCGACGATCTGGCGGAAGCGGCCATCGCCAAGCAGATGGATATCGAAGCGCAGATTCCGGTACTGGAAAAAGCCATCGCCGAAACCGACCAGGAGATCAGCGAACTCAATGCCTACATCAGCGCACTACAGGGCAAGAAGCGCGAAATGCGCGAACAGCTGAAGGAATTCATCAAGGCCAGCGAACACATCAGCAATGGCACCACCGGCGAACAGAAAGGCAACAGTCGAGCCACCGCAGACAAGGTCGACCAGGCCACGGGTGCCTTCAATCGTATTCTCGAGGGTGCCGGCGTGCCCACTTCTGAATCCAGTGCCGATGCCAGCAAGCTGGCGGAGCTGGAAGACCTGGCGCGCAGTAACCGCATCAAGGAACGGCTGGCGAAAATCAAATCCCAGACGGAGGCCTGATGGCTTTTCTGCTGCAAGACGGCAACCAGCTGTTTACCGGCGCGCTGGTACTGATGCTGATGATTGCCGTACTCGAAGGGGTAATGACCCTGATCGGCGTCGGTATCTCGGACATGCTGGACAACCTGCTGCCGGATATGGATATCGATCTGGATACGCCGGATACCGAGCCCGGTGGTGTGCTCACCAAGTTGCTTGGCTGGTTGCGCTTTGGCGAAGTACCGGCGCTGATCCTGCTGGTGGCATTTCTGGTGAGTTTCGGGGTCTGCGGTCTGCTGATCCAGATGTTTGTGGACGAGCTGTTCGGCAAGCTGCTACCGGGTTGGCTGCTGGCGGTTCCGGTATTCATGCTGGCGCTGCCGCAGGTGCGGTTTGTCGGCAACCTGCTGCGCAAGTTTGCGGTGGGGGATGAAACCGAATCCGTGGGCCGCAGTACATTTATCGGTCGCGTCGGGGTTATCACCGTTGGTGAGGCCGCGGCGGGCTCGCCGGCGGAGGCGCGTTTCAGTGACGAATTTGGTACCACCCACTACGTGATGGTGGAGCCGGATGATGGGGAAACCTTTACACAGGGACAGCAGGTGCTGCTGGTGGAAGAGCGCGGAGCCAATTTCCGCGTGATCAAGCCCACCAACAAGCACCTGACGGAAAACAATTAAATTGGAGATACAGTAGTGATTCAGAATCTTTCCAGCATCGCGATCATGGCGGGGTCCGTACTCGTCGGCCTGATCGTCATCGGTACCATTTTTGCGCGGCTGTATACCCGCGCCTCCAAAGAGCGCTCTTTCGTACGCACCGGTATGGGCGGGCAGAAAGTCATCATGAACGGTGGCGCGCTGGTACTGCCGGTGCTGCACGAAATCATTCCGGTAAACATGAACACCCTGCGCCTCGCGGTTTCCCGCAAGGAGCACCAGGCGCTGATCACCAAGGACCGCATGCGCGTGGATGTACTGGCGGAATTTTATCTGCGGGTTAAACCGGATACCGATGCCATTGCCAATGCGGCGCAGACCCTGGGTATCCGCACCCTGGATCCGGAAGCGCTGAAAGACATGATCGAGGGCAAGTTTGTCGACGCCCTGCGCTCGGTGGCCGCGGAAATGCAGATGGCAGAACTGCACGAACAGCGCAGCCAGTTCGTACAGAAAGTGCAGCAGGTGGTGTCGGAAGACCTGTTGAAGAACGGTCTCGAGCTGGAATCCGTGTCCCTGACCGGTCTCGACCAGACCCACAAGGAGTTCTTCAACCAGGACAACGTGTTCGATGCGGAAGGTCTCGCCAGCATGACCCGCTCCATCGAAGCGCGCCGCAAGGAAGTGAACGACGTCGAGCAGGAAACCCGGGTCCAGATCGAGACCAAAAACCTGGAAGCCGAGCGCCAGCGTCTCGAGATCGAAAAAGAAAAGCGCTACGCCTATCTGGAGCAGCAGCGCGAACTGGAAAACCGCGAAGCGGCCCAGAAAGCGGATATGGCGAAAGAAACCGCCGCGCAGGAGCGCGCCGCACGCCAGGCAGAAATTGAAGCCGAGCGCGAAATCGACCAGTCCCGCATCGCCGCCGAGCAGGCCACCCGCCTGCTGGAAATCGAAAAAGAAAAACGGTTGCAGGAGCAGGAAATCGAGCGCGAGCGAATTCTCGACGAGCAGCGCATTTCCAAACAGAAATCCGTCGAGATTGCCGAACAGGAACGCGCGATTGCGGTAGCGGAAAAATCCAAGGAACAGTCCGTCGCCGACCAGCAGGCCAACGTCGCCCGCGCCGAAGCGGTGAAGGCGGAGGAACAGGTGCGCACCGCCCAGGACGTGGAAGTGGCCGAGCGTGACAAGCGCATCGAGATCATCGAGGCGGAAAAAGAGGCCGAGCGCCAGGCCACCTCGATCAAGGTTGCGGCGGAAGCGGAAAAGGCCGCGGCGGAAGACAAGGCCGAGGCCCTGCGCCTGCAGGCCTCTGCGGAAGCCGAAGCGGTGCGGATCAAGGTCGAGGCCGACCGTGAGAAGTACGCGGTGGACGCGGAAGGCCAGCGCCTGATGAACGAGGCCATGAACAGCCTCAGCGATGCGCAGATCGCCCTCAAGCGGGTACTCAGCCTGCACGAAAGCCTGCCGAACATTGTGCGCGAGAGCGTGCGTCCGCTGGAGAACATCGAGGGCATGAAGATCATTTCGGTGGAAGGTCTGAACGGGCTCGATGGTCGTGCCAGTGGCGGCATCCTCGACAGCGATGGCGAATCCAAGAGCCAGAGCCTGCCGGAAGCACTGGTTGGCAGCGCTCTCAAGCACCGTGCCATGGCGCCGCTGGTGGATTCCCTACTTAAGGAAGCCGGCGTCGGCGACCTGTCCAAGGTCGCGGAAACCGAAGCCTGACCACTCCCTTGTTCCGGGTCACGCTGTGGGCCCGGAACCCTCCCTGCCGCCGTAGATTGGCACCCAACCCCACCTATCGGTCACCTCTTTACCGGTCAATTGCCCCTATCGGGCCTATTACTTTAGGGCCGTTTTCGCAGCGCTCTGTGTCCGGTGCTTGACATTGGTTACACGCGTAACTAAATTCGTTGCGCCTGAAACTAATAATACCTTGCACCGAAAGGGTGCAACCCGTTGTAACCGAATAATGGAGGATCGCATGGCCGATTTATTTGAGAACCCCATGGGCCTGGACGGCTTCGAGTTCGTGGAATTCACCGCGCCGGAGAAAGGCATTCTGGAGACTGTTTTCGAGGCCATGGGCTTCACCAAGGTGGCCCGTCACCGCACCAAAGATGTGGAGCTGTGGCGCCAGGGCGACATCAACTTCATCACCAACTACGAGCCCGGCAGCCACGCGGACTACTACGCCCGCGAGCACGGCCCGTCTGCTTGTGGCCTGGCGTTCCGCGTGAAAGATGCCACCTTCGCCTACAACGAAGCGATCAACAAGGGCGCACAGCCGGTAGAAGTGGAAACCGGCCCGATGGAACTGCGCCTGCCGGCGATCAAGGGCATC